>Ga0081455_10009204_pt1 | contig 10176 bp, 10 predicted proteins | sample TabmetS3T2R1_FD_70207 | JGI IMG/M metagenome (GOLD analysis project Ga0081455, IMG submission 70207) | Tabebuia heterophylla rhizosphere microbial communities from the University of Puerto Rico - S3T2R1 | ecosystem: Host-associated > Plants > Roots > Rhizosphere ... | reverse complement strand
CATCGCCCGCACCGTGGCGGTGAAGCCGGAAGTCATCCTGTTCGACGAGCCGTGCTCGGCGCTCGATCCGATCTCGACCGCAAAGATCGAGGAGCTGATCGACGAGCTGAAGCAGGAATACACGATCGTGATCGTCACCCACAACATGCAGCAGGCGGCGCGCGTGTCGGACTTCACGGCCTTCATGTATCTCGGCGAGCTGATCGAGTTCGGCGCGACCGAGACGCTGTTCACCACCCCCAGGGACAGCCGCACCCAGGCCTATATCACGGGCCGCTTCGGTTGATACGGAGAAGACAATGGCCGAACACACTCTGAAACGTTTCGACGAGGAGCTGGAACGGCTCAGCGCCACGATCAGCGAGATGGGCGGTCTCACCGAGAGCCAGTTCGCCCAATCCCTCGTCGCCTTGCGCGAGCGCGACACGGAGGTGGCGGAGCGGGTGATCGTCGACGATGCGCGTGTCGATGCCCTCGATGTCGCGGTGCAGGAGCAGACGGTGAAGCTGCTCGCGCTGCGCCAACCGATGGCGGTCGACCTCAGGGTGATCATATCGTCGATCAAGATCGCCGCCGCGCTGGAGCGCATCGCTGACTATGCCAAGAATACGGCGAAGCGCTCGATCGTGCTGGCGCAAGGGGCGGCGCCCGCCTCGGCGGTCACCGGCATCGACCGGCTGGGCCGCCTGGTGCGCACCGCGCTCAAGGATGTGCTCGACGCCTTCGCCCACGATGACGTGGCCAAGGCGCATGACGTCTGGCAGCGCGACGAGGAGATCGATCAGGTCTACACAGGCCTGTTCCGCGAGCTCCTGACCTACATGATGGAAGACCCGCGCACCATCACCGCCTGCACGCATCTGCTGTTCATGGCCAAGAACATCGAACGGGCCGGCGACCACGTCACCAACATTGCCGAGCTGGTGAGCTTTCGCATCAACGGGCACGGCTTCGACGAGACGCGGCCGAAGGGCAGCGCCTCGCTGTACGCCACGGGTGGCATGCGATGAGCGTAATGGCACAGGCCCCCTCGCGGCGCGACACGCAAACGGCGTCGATGAAGCCGCGCGTGCTGATCGTCGAGGACGAGACGGCGCTGGTCGAGCTTTTGCGCTACAACCTCGAGCAGGCGGGCTTTCGCGTCTCGGTCGCCTATGACGGAGAGGAGGCACTGGCCTCGGTGCAGGAGGACGTGCCGGACCTCATCCTGCTCGACTGGATGCTGCCCCTCATGTCGGGCATCGAGGTGTGCCGGCAGCTTCGCCGCCAGACGCCGACAGCCAACCTGCCGATCATCATGCTGACGGCGCGTGGCGAGGAGGCCGATCGGGTGCGCGGGCTCGATGCCGGCGCCGACGACTATGTCTCCAAGCCGTTCTCGCCGACCGAGCTGGTGGCGCGCATCCGCGCCGTGCTGCGCCGTATCCGGCCGGCGCTCGCCGACGAGGCGCTCTCCTATGCCGATATCGTCATGGACCTGGTGGGCCATCGGGTGACCCGCGCCGGCAAGCCGGTGCATCTCGGTCCGACCGAGTTCCGCCTGCTGCGTCATTTCATGGAGCACCCCGGCCGCGTCTTCTCGCGCGAGCAGCTGCTCGACGCGGTCTGGGGCAAGGACGTCTATGTCGAGGCGCGCACTGTCGACGTGCACATCCGCCGCCTGCGCATTGCCCTCAACGGCGAGCAGCATGCCGATGTGATCCGCACCGTCCGCGCCGCCGGCTATGCGCTCGACGCGACGCCCGGATGACACTTTTTTGGTACGGTTTTCCACATTGCCAGTAACGGTTTTGTAGTCTCGCGCCGCTACATCCGACCTGCCCGTTCCTGGCCGGCAAACCCCACGCCCCGCTCGGAATGGGTCGGTTCCCCCGGCGCGGACGACACCCGTCGCCGATCTACTGCCCCTCCTTCCTCGCGGAAGGAGGGGTTTTCTTTTGGCTCGCACGCCACAGCCACAGCAGGAGCAGAAGCCCGGGGATGGCGAGCGCCGTGGTCGCCATCCAGAAAGCCGTCCAGCCAATGTGGGTGGCCAGCCAGCCGCCGCCAGCGGACAGCGTCGTGCGGCCAAAGGCCATCAGCGATGTCAGCAGCGCATATTGCGTCCCCGCCATGCCGGCGGTGCAGAGGCTCGACAGGTAGGCGATGAAGGCCACGCCGCCCAGGGCGCCAGTGAAGTTGTCGGCGCTGATGGCGACCGTCAGGACCGCGATGTCATGCCCGGCCTCGGCCTGCCACGAAAACAGGAGGTTGGTCACGGCCTGGAGGATGCCGGCGATGAACAGCGCCTTGAACAATCCATAGCGGGCGACGAGAACACCGCCGGCCAGTCCGCCCAGGATCGTTGCCGCGACGCCGAAGCTCTTGGTGACCCCGAAGATTTCCGGTCCCGAGAAGCCGAGCTCGTTGAAGAAAGGACGCGTCACCGTGCCGCCCAACGCGTCGCCGTATTTGTAGAGCAGGGCGAACAACAGGATGATCACCCAGCCGCGATAGGCGACGAACTCCGCGAAGGGGCGGATGACGGCCTGCGTGATCCACGCATCGATCGATTGGATGGGCGGCCGGCTAATCTGCGGCTCGTCGGCATGGAAGGTCGTGAGCATGCCCACGATAACGAGGATGGAAATGAGCGTGAGCACGATGGGCCACGGCAGCAGGCTCGGCAGCAGCAGCGACATCGCATCGACGATCCAGAGCGCGATGCGATAGCCCAGCTGCGTCGTGGCCGAGCCGGCGCCTTGCTCCTCGTCGCGCAGGATCTCGATCCGATAGGCGTCGATGGCGATATCCTGCGTGGCCGAGAAGAAAGCGATCGCCACGGCGGCAGCTGCCGTGAACCAGGGCGTTCGGGCGGGATCGCTCCACGCCAGCAGCATCGTCGACAGCAGGATGCCGATCTGGGCGGCGAACATCCAGCCGCGCCGGCGACCCAGCAGCCGGTCGAGCAGGGGCAGCGGCAGCTGGTCGACCAGCGGTGCCCAGACGAACTTGAAGGCGTAGGGCGTGCCGACGAGGGCGAACAGCCCGATGGTCGTGAGATCGACATCGGTGCGGCTCATCCAGTAGGTCAGCGTCGAGCCGGTCAGCAGGAAGGGCATGCCGCTGGCAAAGCCCATCAGCAGGATGATGAGCTGGCGGCGATCGCGATAGACCTCCGCGGCCTTGCGCCAGCGGCCCCAGGTCGTCTGGACGGATTGGACGAGAGTCAAATCAGGCTGCGCAGCGGCTGTTCCGGTCGTGCGCCAACATGGGAAATGATTTCGGCCGCTGCCAGCCCCCCCAGGCGTGCGCATTCGGCCAGCGGTTTGCCCTGGGTGAAGCCGAACAGGAAGCCTGACGCGAAGAGGTCGCCCGCGCCGGTCGTGTCGATCACCTTGGCCACAGGTGCCGCCGGCACCGCCCACGTCTCGTCGCTCTTCAGCACGACGCTGCCTTTCTCGCTGCGCGTCAGCACGGCGATCTTGGCCTCCTTGCGCGTCGCTTCCATCGCCTGCTCGAAGGTCTCGACCTCATAGAGCGCTTTGATCTCGGCCTCGTTGCCGAACAGGATATCGACCTTATTGCGCACCAGGTCGCGGAATTCGTCGCGATAGCGGTGCACACAGAAAGCATCAGAGAGCGTGATCGAGACCAGCCGGTCCGCCGCATGCGCAGCGTCGAAGGCTTTCAGGACCGCCTGCTTGGCGGCGGGTGCATCCCACAAGTAGCCCTCGACATAGGTGACCTGCGCCGACGCCACCTGCTCGGTGTCGATGTCGCCGGGGCTGAGGCCGGCGCAGGCCCCAAGATAGGTATTCATCGTACGCTGCGCGTCGGGCGTCACCAGGATCAGGCACCGTGCGGTCGAGGGCCCGGAGCTGGCGCGCGGGGTTTCGAACGACACGCCGATGGCCTTTATGTCGTGGCCGAACACGGTGCCGAGCTGGTCGTCGCGCACCTTGCCGACATAAGCGCCTTTGCCCCCGAAGGAGGCGATGCCGGCCATGGTGTTGCCGCACGATCCGCCGGACACCTCGATGCCTGGGCCCATGGCAGCATAGAGCTTCTCGGCGCGCTCCTCGTCGATCAGCATCATGCTGCCCTTCACCAGGCCGTGCTGGCCGAGGAAGGCATCGTCGGCTCGGCTGATGACGTCGACGATGGCATTGCCGATACCCAGCACGTCGAAGGCGTTTGTCATGGCGGCTCCTGGTCGCTCTACAGTGAAATCAGATGCATGCCGGCTCGGGTCTCTTCCAGCAAGGTCACGATGCCGGCGACGGTAAACGGGACGTCGCTGCGCAGGCTCGCAACATCGATGCCGAGCGAGCGCAGGCCCATCTCGCATACGATGAAACGGGCGCCAAGCTCGACGCAGGCCTGCAGCAGGGTTTCGAAGTCGCCGACCCCTCTCTCCCGGTTCCGGGCATCGCGGCTCCAGTCGTCGACCGCCGGCGGTGGTCCCATCAAGGCGCGAATGCCGCCCATGGTGAAGAACAGCACTGCCGGCTTGTTGACGGCGAGCGCGGCGCTCGCCAGCGCCAGCGCATAGTGCACGCTCTCATAGTCGCCCGATCGCACGATGACCGAAACGCCACCCTCGCTCATGCCGGCCTCGCTCATGCCGGCCTCGCTCATGACGGGCCGCAAGTCGGGCAGTTGGGCCGCTTGGCGACGACCATCTCGTCGAACGAGCCGGCAAGCGCGTCGTACATCAGGAGCTTGCCCGACAGCGAGCGGCCGATGCCCAGGATCTCCTTCACCACCTCGGTCGCCTGCAACGCTCCCAACGTGCCGGCGAGCGCGCCCAGGACGCCGGCCTGTGCGCAGCTCGGCACGGCATCCTCGGACGGCGCGACCGGGAAGAGGCAGCGCAGGCAGGGATGGCCGGCACCCTGCCAAGCCTTGTAGGTGGAGATCTGTCCGTCGAAACGAAGGATCGCCGCAGAAACCAGAATCTTTTTGAGGCGATAGCAGACATCGTTCAGCAGGTAGCGGGTGGCGAAATTGTCACTGCCGTCGGCCACGATGTCGTAGCTGCCGATGACGCGCTCGGCATTCTCGGGGGCCAGGCGTTCGTCATGCGCGACCACGACGACCTCTGGATTGATGTCGGCCAACGCACGCCGGGCACTTTCGACCTTGGCCATGCCGATGTCAGCCGTGCGATGGATGACTTGGCGTTGAAGGTTGGAAAGGTCGACGCGGTCGTGGTCGATCACGCCCAATGTGCCGACACCGGCGGCAGCAAGATACTGCAGGAGAGGTGCGCCGAGGCCGCCCGCGCCGACCACCAGCACGCGCGCGGCGATCAGCCGCGCCTGGCCCACGCCGCCAATCTCGGCCAGCACGATATGGCGCGCGTAGCGACGGATTTGCGGCTCGGTCAGCTCAGGCAGCAACGACATGGTCCGCTTATAGCATGTCCGCTATAGACGCGACCTCGCATGACAACCACCACAACTCGACCCGCGCTGACGCCGCTGCTGCTGGCGGTCCTGGCGCTCCTCTCGGCCTTCACCCCGCTCTCCATCGACATGTACTTGCCGGCGCTGCCGGTGATCGCTGTCGACCTTCACGGCTCGGCAGGCGACATCCAGCTCACCCTCTCGTCCTTCATGATCGCCTTCGGCGCGGGCCAGGTCTTCTATGGCCCGGCCGGCGATCGTTTCGGTCGCCGCCCGGTCATCCTGGGCAGCATCACGGTCTATATCCTGGCGAGCATCGGCTGCGCCTTCGCCGCCGAGGCAGGCCACCTCGTCGTGTTGCGCTTCCTGCAAGGGCTGGCCGCCTGCGGCGGCGTCGTGCTGGCGCGGACAATGGTGCGCGACCTCGCCGAGCGCGATCAGGCAGCGCGAGCGATGTCGTTGATGATGGCCTGCACCTCGATCGCGCCCATGCTGGCGCCGCTGATCGGCGGACAGATCCTGTGGTTCCTGGGGTGGCGGGCGATCTTCTTGATGCTGGCGCTGATCGGCGTTGGCGCCCTGGCAGCGGCGTGGACGCGCCTGCCGGAGACGCTGAAGCCTGAATACCGCCAGCCGCTGGTTCTATCCGCGGTCTTGAAGCGCTTCGGCGAGCTTTTCCGCCACCGCGCCTTCATGGGCTACGCGTTCACAGGATCGTTCCAGTTCGCCGCCCTGTTTTCGTTCCTGTCGGGCTCGCCCTTTATCTTCATCGAGCACTACGGCGTGGCTCCTCGGGCTTACGGCCTGATCTTCGGCGGAATGGTCGTGTTCATGACGATCGGCAGCCTGCTGAACGCCAAGTTCGCGCCGGTGTTCGGCGCCGGACGCATCCTGCGCTACGCGGTGATCGTGCCGGCGATCGTCGGGCCGACCGCGCTCGTCCTGGGCTTGATCGAGGCGCGCTACGGCACGATCGGCATGTGGCCGTTCTTCTTCTGCTTTGCGCCGCAGATCGCCACCATCAGCATGATCGCGCCCAACGGCATGGCGATGGCGCTGCATCGCTATCCGCATATGGCGGGGACCGCCTCTTCCTTGATGGGGGTGCTGCAGTTCGGTACGGGGGCGCTGTTCGGCGCCATCGTTGGCCAGACGTTCGACGGCACGATCGCCCCTATGACCACGGCCATGGGGGTTGCCGGCGCGCTTTGTCTTCTATCGCATCGTTCGCTGGTCCGCGCCGGCTAACGACGCAGGTCGACGACCAGCATGTCCCCGCGTTCGTTGCCGGCGGCGAGCTTGTAACCGTCCGGTGACCAGGCGATGCAGGTAATGGCCGAGCCGTCGGCCATCTTCAGCACCACCGAGCGCTTGGCCTTGATGTCGCCCAGTTGCAGCTCGCCCGAGTCGTAGCCGCCGGCCACGAACTCGGCGGCCAGATGGGCGGCAACGACGCTGAGCAGGCCCGCGCCTTCATCGCCGAACTGCAACGGCGGCTTGCCTTCGGGCCCCTTGCCGGAGAACGGCCAGGCCGTGAACACCGGCTGGGCCGAGGTGTAGAGAAAGCGCGCATCGGCCGTCCAGGACAGCGACTTCACCTTGGTCGGATAGCCCTGCATGCGCATGTCGGTGGCCTGCGCCATGCGCCAGACATGGATGTCGTTCTCCTGCGTGCCGGTGGCGATGAACTTGCCGTCGGTGCTCCACTTCAGCGCGACGTGGCTGCCGCGCCAGGCGAATTTCCGCGGCGGCAGGGTGACCTGGCCGATGCTCCACACCGTGACGCCGCCATAATGGGCACAGGCGATGCGGCTGCCGTCCTTGCTGAAGTCGAGGTCGGAGACCGTGCTTTGATGCGGGCCGAACTCGCGCACCTCGCCGCCTTTGATGACGAAGGCGTTCTTGCCAACCGAGGCGGCGATGGCACCCGTTGCGCGATGCTGGGCAAGATGCTCGACCCATCGGCCTTTCTGGTTGATCAGCTCCGCCGTCGTGCCGTCGATGGCGATGCGCAGCAGGCGTCCGTCATCGCCGCCGCTCACGAAGCCATCGCTCGACGGATCGCCGATCAGGCACAGGACGGCGCCGCCGTGGAGAGGAGGAGGGGCGTCGGACGCGACCACGTCGATGTCTGACGGCAATAGACGCACGACGCCATCGCCCAGGCCGAATGCGACCGTTGTGCCTTGGCGATTGAAGGCGCAGGCGGCGACCGGCGCATCAGCGGCGGTTGATCGCGCGGGCGGCAGGGCCTGCCGCCACGCCGGATTTGCAAGATCGAGCTTCACGAGATTATCTGAGGCAGTCTTCGAAACCGCGCTTGAGGTTCTCGCCGTCGAGATTACGGCCAATGAAGACGAGCTTGCTGGTGCGGTTCTCGCCCTCGTTCCAGGGTGAGCCCCAGTCGCTGTCCATCAGCATGTGGACGCCTTGGTAGACGTAGCGACGCGATGCGCCGTCGATAGCGAGGATGCCCTTGCTGCGGAAGATGTCGGGCCCGCGCAATTGCAGCAATGCACCCATCCATTTCTGGAACTTCTCCGGATCCACGGGCCGGTCCGCGGTGAACGACAGGCTCGTCACTTCTTCTTCGTGGTCGTGATCGTGACCGTGATGGAGGAAATCGGGCTCGAACTCGAGGATGCGCTTGAGATCGAACGCACCTTTGTCGAGGATGGCATCGAGCTCGATCTGGCTTTTCTGCGTGCGGTAGAGCCGCGCCAGCGGGTTGATCGCGTGAATCTTGTCTTCGACCTTCCTGAGCTCGTCGGCATTCACCAGGTCGGTCTTGTTGAGCAGGATCACATCGGCGAAGGCGACCTGCTCCTCCGCCTCATCGCCCTGCTCGAGCTGACCCAGGAAGTGCTTGGCATCGACCACGGTGACGATGGCATCGAGCCGTGTCCTGGCACGCACATCATCGTCGGTGAAGAAGGTCTGCGCGACCGGACCAGGATCGGCAAGGCCGGTGGTCTCGACCAGGATGCCGTCGAACTTGTCCTTGCGCTTCATCAGGCCTTCGATGATGCGGATCAGGTCGCCGCGCACGGTGCAGCAGATGCAGCCATTGTTCATCTCGAACACTTCCTCGTCGGCATTGACCACGAGGTCGTTGTCGATACCGAGCTCACCGAACTCGTTCACGATGACGGCGTATTTCTTGCCGTGCTGCTCGCTCAGGATGCGATTGAGCAGGGTGGTCTTGCCGGCGCCGAGATAGCCGGTCAGCACCGTCACGGGCACTTGAGCGTGGGCCATGGGAATCCTCGAGATTTGGACCTTGAGATAGGGTGGCGGGGGCTTCGAGTCCAGCTGCACGAAGCATGGGCGAGGAGCGTGTCTAGAGCCGTTCACCGCGGATCAGTTTCGGCAGGTCGCCCACCAAACCCATGGCATGGCGGGCGAAAAAGCGACGCAGCGGCGGGGCGCGGTGGACGGCGGCGAGGCCGATATCGCGGATCAGGCGCAGGGGGCTCATGTCGTTGGAGAACAGCCGGTTCAGGAGATCGGTGGCCGCGACCATGGTCAGATTGTCGGCGCGCCGCCATTGTGCATAGCGCTCGAGCGTATCGTCGGCGCCGATATCGAGACCGAGCCGCTTGGCGTCGATCAGCACCTCGACCAGGGCCGCAATGTCGCGAACACCGAGATTGTAGCCTTGGCCTGCGATCGGATGAATCCCGTGCGCCGCGTCGCCCACCAGGACCAGGCGCGTATCGGTGTAGCGTTCGGCATGCACCAGGCTGAGCGGATACCACCAGCGCGGTCCGGCCGGCTCGACGGCACCGAGATGGTTGCCGAAGCGGCGGGCGAACTCGGCCTGAAAGCGCGGCGCATCGAGCTCGAGCACTCGACGTGCGACCGTGGCGCGCTCGGTCCAGACGATCGACGAGCGGTGCTCTCCGCTGGCGCCGTCACGCATCGGCAGGATGGCAAATGGCCCGCCGGGCAGGAACTTCTCCTGGGCGACGCCGCGATGCGGACGCTCGTGACGTGCGACCAGCACGATGGCGATCTGGCCGTAGGACCAGGCGCGTGCGCCGATGCCTGCTTCCTCCCGCATGGCGCCGGAGCGGCCTTCGGCTGAGGCGACGAGGCGTGCAACGCGTGTCAGTCCGCTCTTGAGCACAAGCTCGGCACGATGCGGATCGCGCCTCGTTTCGATCACTTCGTCCGGCGCGATCAGCTCGACGCTGGAACAGGTCGTCAGTCGCCGCAGCAAGGCGGCGCGCAAAAAGCGATTCTCGACAATCCAGCCCATCGGCATCGGCTCTGCGTCATCCGATACGACTTCGCGATGGTCGAAATGCAGGAACAAAGGGCTGGGGCGACCATCGTGGCTGGCGTCCGAGATTCGGATGTCGCGGATGGGCTCCGCCTGGTCGGCGATATCGATCCATACGCCGAGTGCTGCGAACAGGCGCTGGCTGGTATAGGCGATGGCGGTGGTGCGTCCGTCGAAGCCAGCGTCGGTCAGGGACTTCAGCGGCATGCGGTCGATCAGGGCGGTATCGAGCCCGGCCTCGCCGGCTGCCAAGGCGAGCAGGCTGCCATTCAGGCCGGCACCCACGATCGCGAGATCGAGACGGTCGCTGTCCATCGGCTATAAATGACAGCGCCCCCGGCTGGCCGCAAGCCGGGGGCGACGGCCTCTATGACAGGATCAGAAGGTCTTGCTGACCATGAAGATGGCGCGCGCCTCGCAGTTCATGGTGTTGGCGCACTGGGCGACGCCGAGGTTGGTGTCGGTGTAGGCGACGGAGAGATCGAAGCCGTAGACGGTGAC
>Ga0081455_10009203_pt1 | contig 10176 bp, 9 predicted proteins | sample TabmetS3T2R1_FD_70207 | JGI IMG/M metagenome (GOLD analysis project Ga0081455, IMG submission 70207) | Tabebuia heterophylla rhizosphere microbial communities from the University of Puerto Rico - S3T2R1 | ecosystem: Host-associated > Plants > Roots > Rhizosphere ... | reverse complement strand
CGCTCCGTCGACGCAGGGTCGAGCTCGAGGTTCCCACGCTCATCCTTTCGGGTGAGGCACTTGGCCGGTCCGGTCCGTTGGGTCTAGTCCATCCATCGGTACGCCGGGCCCCGGGCTTGAACGCCGGACGCACCCGGGTGCAACGGCTCCGGGCTCGGGGAGCCTCATCCGGACCCCGCGCCGCCGATCCGTTGGGCACCTGCCTGAGCATGCCCTGCGGTGCATACGATGAGGAAAGTTGACAATACCGCACTCAAGTTCTAGCCTCAGTGCATCACGCGCGGGCGAGGCAACCCCCACACCCGCCGCGTTCATGCACGCAACGGAACGAGGAGGAACTTCGATGGCACGAGCCGTAGGTGTGGACCTGGGGACGACCAACTCCGTCGTGGCGGTCCTGGAGGCGGGCGAGCCCGTCGTGATCCCCAACGCGGAAGGATCGCGAACGACCCCGTCCGTGGTGGGCGTCTCGAAGACCGGGGAGATCCTGGTCGGCGAGGTGGCGAAGCGGCAGGCGATCACCAACCCGGATCGCACGATCCGGTCGGTGAAGCGGCACATGGGTGACAAGGACTGGTCGATCGGGGTCGACGACAAGCAGTGGACCCCGCAGGAGATCTCGGCTCAGATCCTCACCAAGCTGAAGCGCGACGCCGAGTCCTACCTGGGCGACACGGTCACGCAGGCCGTGATCACCGTGCCGGCGTACTTCGACGACGCCCAGCGCCAGGCCACGAAGGAGGCCGGGCAGATCGCGGGGCTCGAGGTCCTGCGGATCATCAACGAGCCCACGGCGGCGGCGCTCGCCTACGGTCTGGACAAGCAAGACACCGAGCAGACGATCCTCGTCTTCGACCTGGGCGGTGGCACGTTCGACGTCTCGCTGCTCGAGATCGGGGAGGGGGTCGTCGAGGTCAAGGCGACCCACGGCGACACGCAGCTCGGCGGCGACGACTGGGATCAGCGGGTGATCGACCAGCTGGTGGAGCGGTTCAAGGGCAACTACTCGATCGACCTCTCGAAGGACCGGATGGCGATGCAGCGCCTGAAGGAGGCCGCGGAGAAGGCCAAGGTCGAGCTCTCGCAGGTCACGGAGACCACGATCAACCTGCCGTTCATCAGCGCGGGGCCCGACGGCCCGTTGCACCTCGAGGAGAAGCTCACCCGGGCCGACCTCGAGCGGATGACGGCGGACCTGGTGGAGCGCTGCCGCGGCCCGTTCGACCAGGCGATCGCGGACTGGGGCAAGGACCCGAGCGCGATCGACCACGTGATCCTCGTCGGCGGCGCCACGCGCATGCCGATGATCCAGAGCCTGGTGCGCGACCTGACCGACGGCAAGGAGCCGCACAAGGGCGTGAACCCGGACGAGGTCGTGGCGGTCGGCGCCGCGATCCAGGCGGGCGTCCTGAAGGGCGACGTCAAGGACATCCTGCTCCTCGACGTCACGCCGTTGACGCTCGGCGTCGAGACCAAGGGCGGCATCTTCACGAAGCTGATCGAGCGCAACACGACGATCCCGACGCGCAAGTCGGAGATCTTCACGACCGCCGACGACAACCAGACGACCGTCGAGATCCACGTCCTCCAGGGCGAGGCCGAGACGGTGATGTCGCCGGGCGTGAAGTCGCTCGGGCGCTTCCACCTGACGGGGATCCCGCCCGCGATGCGGGGCATGCCGCAGATCGAGGTCGCGTTCGACATCGACGCCAACGGCATCGTGAACGTCAGCGCCAAGGACCTCGCCACCGGCAAGGAGCAGGCGATGACGATCACCGGCGGGACCGCCCTGTCGAAGGACGAGATCGACCGGATGGTCAAAGACGCCGAGGCGTTCGCGGCCGAGGACCACACGCGACGCGAGGCGGCCGAGGCTCGCAACCAGGCGGACCAGCTCACGTACCAGGTCGAGACGTTCCTGAAGGAGAACGGCGACAAGCTGTCCGACGCGGACAAGGCCGAGCTCACCACGACGAACGACGACCTCCAGCAGGCCCTGAAGGACGAGTCGACCGACGCGGAGACGCTCCGCTCCAAGAGCGAGGCGTTGATGCAGGTCTGGCAGCGGGCCGGGCAGGCGCTGCATCAGCAGCAGGCCGCCGAGGGGTCGCAGGCCGCCGCCGGGGGCGGCGGCGAGGAGCCGGCCTCGGCGCCGTCCGACGAAGACGGCGACGAGGACGTCGTGGAAGGCGAGATCGTCGACGAGGGCGGGTCCTCGTGACGGGCGATCGACGCGGCGAGCGCCCGGAGGACGGGCGAGAGGACGCGACCGCGTCCGATCCGTCCGAGGAGACCGGGCGGGACATCGCGGACGCCTTCGACAGCCGCCCCGCCGACGCGGAGGAGGCCCGCAGGGACGCGGCCGGCGACGCCGACGATCTCGCGAGCGTTCGGGCGGAGGCCGAGCGCTACCGCGAGCACCTCCAGCGACTCCAGGCCGAGTTCGAGAACTACCGCAAGCGGGTGCTCCGCGAGCAGACCCAGGCGGTCGACCTCGCCGCGCGGCCGGTGATCCTGCGCCTGCTCGAGGTGCTGGACGACTTCGACCTCGCGCTGATGCACGCGCAAGACCGCCCGGACTTCGACCGGTTCCTGCACGGCGTCGAGCTCGTCTACGCCAAGCTCGTGGACACGCTCCGCGCCGAGGGCCTCGAGCGGATCGAGGCGCAGGACAAGCCGTTCGACCCCGAGTTGCACGAGGCGTTGATGCAGTCGGGTGACGGGGACGGCGATCCGATCGTGGCCGACGTGCTCCGGCCCGGCTACACGCTGAAGGGATGGGTCCTGCGGCCGGCCGGGGTCCGGGTCGAGAGGCAGTGATCGATGGCGGACGAGGTACGCAGGGAGTGGTTCGAGAAGGACTACTACGCGGTCCTCGGCGTGCCCAAGAACGCCAGCCACTCGGAGATCCGCAAGGCGTATAGGAAGCTCGCCCAGCAGCACCACCCCGATGCCCGGGGCGGTGATCCGGGCGCGGAGGATCGCTTCAAGGAGATCTCCGCCGCCTACGACGTCCTTGGCGACGAGGAGAAGCGCACGGCGTACGACCGCGTCCGCGAGATGGGCGCCTCCGGGTTCGGTCCGGGCGTCGGCGGGGCCGCCGGGGCCGGCTGGCCCGGCGCGGGCGGATGGCCCGGTGGGGCGCGCTACGAGCAGGTGAACGTCGAGGATCTCGGGGACCTTTTCGGCGGGCTGTTCGGAGGAGCGGGAGGCCGCGCCGGTCCCGCCAGCTCTCCTTCGTGACCTCGACGCCGCCGAGCTTCTGGAGCACGCGGTGCGTGACGCTGAAAGCAACCCACCGGTCATGGTGCAGTCGCTGTTGATGTTGGCGTTCGCGCAGAGTAGCGCCGGCGAGCACGACGAAGCGCTGCGCAGCGCTGAACTCGCGGTGACCCGGGCCGACGAACTGGGCATCCCGGCCTTGATCAGCCAGGCGCTGGCGATGTACGCCACCATCAATGCGCTCAACGGAAACGGCGTTGACGAGCAGGCACTCGCGCGAGCGCTTGAGTTGGAGGATCGCGACCTCGACGTACCCATCGCATTCCGCGCGGAGACGGCCAATGCGCAACTGCTGACGCTGACCGGCAGGCTCGATGAGGCGCAGTGCCAGTATGAGGAACTTCGGCAGCGCTGCCTTGACCGCGGCGCCGAGGGCGACCTGCTGTTCCTGGCGGTGCACAGTGCCCTGGTCGACATCTGGCGAGGCCGGTACCGTGACGCTGCGAAGTCGGCGCAGGACGCCGTCGAACGCGCCGAACAGATCAGCGGTGAACACCTACTGGTGGTAGCCAAGACGGTGAGAGGGGCGGCCGCGGCGTACGCGGGTCGGGAAAGCGATGCCCGCGCCGACGCGCACGCGGCTCTGGCCATCGCGGTGCGGTGCGTTTCGCCCATGTTGGTGTTCTGGCCGCTGTGCCTGTTGGGATTCCTCGAGGTCTCGCTCGGCAACCATGCCGCCGCGATGACGGCGCTACAACCGCTCAGCAAGTACTTCGACGACATGCCGGGAACCGAGATCATGACCGCGTCGTACGTCGGCGATGCGGTGGAGGCCATGATCGGGCTCGACCGCCTCGACGAGGCCGAGCCGATGATCAAAGCACTGGAACACAACGGACGTTGGCTCGACCGCCCCTGGATGTTGGCGATCGGGGGCCGCTGCCGGGGGATGATGCTGGCCGCTCAGGGCGACGTCGAGGCGGCCGAACGTGCATTGTGCGAAGCCATGACCGAACACAACCGGCTGCCGATGCCGTTCGAACGCGCCCGGACCCAGTTGTTCCTTGGCCAGCTGCTGCGCAGGCGGCGTCAAAAGCGTGCCGCCGCAGCGACTCTCGGCGAGGCACTGCAGGTATTCGAGGATCTGGGCAGCGGCTTGTGGGCCGAACGTGCGCGGGCCGAACTCGCGCGGACGAAGGTCAGTCCGACGAATGGCCGCGAACTCACGCCGTCGGAGCAGCGGGTGGCAGAACTCGCGGCGTCTGGCATGACCACCGCCGACGTTGCGGCACAGCTATGCGTAAGCGTAAAGACAGTGCAGGCCAACCTGACTCAGATCTACCGCAAACTGGGCATCCACTCGCGAGCGGAACTCGGCCGAATGATGGGCGTGTCAGGTCAATAGGGTCTCGAATGCGATGCGGTCTCCGCGGTACAGGGCGCGGACCAGCTCGACAGGCCGCCCGTCGACGTCGAGGGAGCGGCGGTTGAGCAACAGCATCGGCATGGCGGTGGTCGATTCAAGCAGCGCAGCCTCACGCGGCGACGGAAGGACTGTCTCGATGCGCTCGACGGCGGAGCCGAACTCCACACCCGTGGCGCGGACAGCCGCATACAGCGACGTGGACGGATCGAAGGTCTCGGTGAACGAACTGAACCGGCTCTTCGGCAGGTAGGTGCTCTCCAAGCCAATACGCTGACCGTCGGCGAGCAACACCCGCTCCACATGCATGACGGGATCCCCGGTCGAGATCTCCAGCGCCTCCGCCATTTCCGCGGACGCCGGAACGTCCTCCCACGTGACGGGCAGACGGCCCGGCACTCGCCCGCGTTCGGCGGCGCCCTCGGTGTAGGACCGCAGCGACAGGGGCTGGACGAGTTTGGGCCGCGACACCACGGTGCCGCGACCGCGCCGCTCGATGCGGCCCGCGACCAACAGTTCGTGCAGGGCCTGCCGAACCGTCTCGCGCGACACCCCGAATCGAGCCGCGAGCTCCCGCTCAGGCGGGACGGTGTCGCCCTCGGCGAGGTCCGCAAGGAGGTTGTCGACCGCGGTCCGCACGAGGTACGGCTTCGAGGTCCTTGGCGGCGACGTCATTGGGAAGGCCTTGAATACGTCAGTGCCAGTACGCGTTTGGCAATGATGAGTACGTCGTCGATCGATGCCGCATCGCCGTATGGGACCTTGGCGGCATCGTCGTAACGCCGCAGCCGAAGGGCGTCCGGCCACCACGGGTGATCGACGAATGCCGGGTCGATACAGGCGCCGCCCTGGTGGTGCAGTGAGTGCACCGACACGTCGGAGAGTGTGGCGGCGTAATCGGGATCGGTGGCGACCAGGTAGCGCTTCGCGGCCACGTGGGCGCCGGCCAGCCAGCCCACCCGGTCACCGAACCGCGGGGTCAGCCACTCCATGGCGATCCTGTCGTGGTGCTGGGGTGCGATCTCGCCGAACTCGGGGCTGTGCGCGAGATCGTGCAGCGCGGCCGCGAGCACCAACTCGTCGTCGGCGCCGTCATCGCGGGCCCGCGCCGCCGCCTGTAGTGCGTGATCTAGTTCGTCGACCGCGTCCTCGTCCCAGACGCCGCGCAGCGAGCGCAGCAACTCACCGACTTCGTCGAGGACAGCCACGCCGCGAGCGTACCCCGAATTGGTCTATACCAGTTCTTAACCTGTTGTTCGGCGCGGGCACACCTTGTCTTCTAGGTGTCGTCGCGGTGACTCGGAATGGTCGGCAGCATGCGGGTGACGATCGTCGGCGGAGGCATCCTCGGCACCACGCACGCTCTCGAGGCGATCAGCCGCGGACACGAGGTCGTGCAGTTGGAACGCGAACCGGAGGCCCGCGGGGCGACGGTGCGCAATTTCGGCCTGATCTGGGTGTCGGGCCGGGCCACCGACGAGCTGGCCGCCGCGCTGCGCGCCCGCGAGCTGTGGGAGAAACTCGGCGCCGAGATCCCCGGTGTCGGCTTTCGCCCGGCCGGATCGCTGACACTGCTGCGCACCGCGCGGGAGGTTGCGGTCGCCGACGAGGTGGTCACCCGGGCGGACGCGGAGTGCCGCGGCTTCACACTGCTCGATGCGGGCCGGGTTCGTGCGCTCAACCCGGCGCTGCGCGGTAAGTACCTGGCGGGCCTCCACTGTTCCCTCGACGCCGCCGTCGAGTCCAGACAAGCGATACCCGCAATGCGCGAATACATGGCCGCCACCGGGCGGTACGCCTTTCACCCGCATGCCGAGGCGCGGTCGGTCGACGGGCAGACCGTCGTCGACGACCGCGGCCATCGCCACGACGGCGACCTGGTTCTGGTGTGTGCGGGCGCGGCACATGGCGGCCTGGTTCGCGAGCTCGCGGGGGACCTGCCGGTGCGCCGCGTGCGGCTGCAGATGATGCAGACCGAACCGCTCGGCGAACGGCTGACGACCGCCATCGCCGACGGCGACAGCTTCCGCTACTACCCCGGTTATGCCGGACCGGCCCTGCATGAGCTGCAGCGCAAGGAATCCCAAGAGGCGGTTGCGCGTGAGCACCGGATGCAGCTGTTGTGCGTGCAGCGGCTGCACGGCGGATTGACGATCGGCGACACCCACGAATACGAAGAGCCGTTCGCGTTCGACGTATCCGAGGCGCCGTACGCATATCTCGTCGACATCGTCGAACAGTTTCTGGGTCGCGCGCTGCCGCGGATCCGGCAGCGCTGGGCGGGTGTCTACAGCCAGTGCGTCGACCCGCATCAGCTGGTCTGCCGGACATCGCTGGATGACGGCGTCTGGGTGATCACCGGTCCCGGCGGTCGCGGCATGACACTCGGGCCCGCGATCGCCGAGCAGACGGCCGACATGGTCGGCCTGTAACGCGGAGGAATGCCTATGCAGAACAACCCGATTCAGCTTGCGGTGATCGACATGGCGGGCACCACGGTGGCCGACGACGGCCTGGTGCTCAGCGCGTTCGAGGCGGCCGCCAGCGCGGCCGGTGTGCCCGCATCCGGCCCCGAACGGGAGAACGCTCGCCAGTACGTGCTGGACACCATGGGCCAGTCCAAGATCAGGGTCTTCCGCACGCTGTTCGGCAGCGAAGACCGCGCCCAGCAGGCCAACGCCGCCTTCGAGCGCGCCTATGAACAGCTCATCGACGAAGGAAATGCCACGCCGATCGAGGGTGCGGTGGAAGCCGTTACCCGCCTCCGCGAGAACGGCATCCGCGTCGCGCTCACCACAGGGTTCAGCGGGACAACCCAAGGGAAGCTGCTCGCCGCGCTCGGCTGGCAGTCGTTGGCGGACCTGGTGCTCGCGCCGGGCGAGGGCGTGCGGGGACGGCCCTATCCCGACCTCATCCTCAGTGCGCTCATGCGACTCGAGGTCGACGGCGTCGCCAATGTCGCGACGCTCGGTGACACCAGTAACGACATCGAAAGCGCGCTGCGGGCAGGGGCGGCCATCGCCGCGGGCACGCTCACCGGTGCGCACGACGAGCAGCGACTCCGCGCTGCGGGAGCGACCCACATCGTCGGGTCCGTGACCGCATTCGCCGATCTGATTCTGCAGGACCGATAAGAAGAGAAGGAATCATGAAGCTAGGCAACTTCTTCCGCACCGCCGCGATCGCGGCTCTTGCGACCGCCACCACCATGACGGCGGCCTGCGGCGGCACCGGATCATCAGGTTCGGGTGGCGAGACCCTGACCGTCTACAGCGCCGACGGACTCGCCTCGTGGTACAAGGGCCAGTTCGACAAGTTCACCAAGGACACCGGCATCGCGGTCAACCTCGTCGAGGCGGGATCCGGTGAGGTGGTGTCGCGGGTCGAGAAGGAGCAGTCCAACCCCCAGGCCGACCTCCTGGTCACGCTGCCGCCGTTCATCCAAAAGGCTGACAAGTCAGGGCTTCTGGTCGCCAGCGGTGTCGACACCAACGGCATCCCTGCCGATGAGGTGGGACCCGACGGCAAGTACGTGCCGATCGTCAACAACGCGCTGAGCTTCATCGCCAATCCGAGCGCCAACCCGCAGCCCAAGACGTGGGACGACCTGCTGGCGCCGCAGTACAAGGGCAAGCTGCAGTACTCCACGCCCGGGCAGGCCGGTGACGGCACCGCGGTGCTGATCCTGCTGCAGCATCTCCGGGGCAAGCCCGGCGCACTGGAATACCTGACCAAGCTGCAGGCCAACAACGTCGGTCCGTCGTCATCCACCGGCAAGCTGCAACCCAAGGTCAGCAACGGCGAATTGCTTGTCGCCAACGGCGATGTGCAGATGAACCTGGGCTCGATCAAGGACGACGGCTCCAAATTCACCATCTTCATCCCCGCCGACCCCGACGGAAAGCGGACCACGATCTCGCTGCCGTATGTGGCGGGCGTCGCCAAGGGCGCGCCGCACGAAGCCTCGGCCAAGAAGTTGCTCGAGTTCCTGCTGTCCGACGACGTCCAGAAGACGGTCGAACCCGACGCACTCGGCATCCCGGTGCGTGACCAGGTCCGCACCACCGCAAGCGGTTCGGCTGGACCGAACACCCCTGCCGGAGTGCTCGACGGTGTCGACGTGTGGGTGCCGGACTGGAACACCGTCCTTGCCGAACTGGACGCCGACCTGGCCGCATATCAGAAGGCGACCGGGACCTGACGTGACCGCCCTAAGGCGTGTGCGAGTGAGGATCGCAGCAAGGCACGAGTGCCCGAAGACGACCGCGAGTGAGGATCGCAGCGAGACCGAGCTCGATGGGGCGGGCCGCAAGCTCCCGCCCGAAGCGAGGACCGGAGCGAGCGGGAGTCGAGGCAATGACGGAGGACCGGAGCGAGCGGGAGCCGAGGCATGAGCCGAGCCGGGGTCAGTCGACCGCGAGCCCGTACGCGGCGCGCCGAGGAGATTGAAACCCGAACGCCGGCAATCATCTTCGACCGGCTCGGGGTTACCTACGGCCGTGGACGCAAGACGACGAAGGCGCTGATCGACTTCAGCCTGCGGGTCGCGGCGGGTGAGACGGTCGCACTGCTCGGGCCCAGCGGATCCGGCAAGTCGACGGCGCTCAATGCGCTGGCCGGGTTCGTGCGGCCTACGTCAGGCACGGTCCGGCTGGCCGGTCGCGACGTGACCGATCTGCCTCCGGCGAAGCGGGGCATCGGTGTGGTGCTGCAGTCCTATGCGCTGTTTCCCCACATGCGGGTTGCGGAGAACGTCGCCTTCGGCCTGAAGTCGCACCGGATGCCACGCGCGGAGATCGGGTCACGGGTGGCGGAAGCGCTGGACATGGTCGGCATGTCGGCGTACGGAAAGCGGCTTCCCCGTGAGCTTTCCGGCGGCCAGCAGCAGCGCGTCGCGATCGCAAGGGCCCTGGCGATCCGACCGAAGGTGCTGTTACTCGACGAGCCGCTGGCCGCCCTCGATGCCCAGCTCCGCCACTCGACACTGGCCGAACTGCAACGGCTCAAGGAGTCGCTGCCCGACACCGCGATGCTCTACGTGACCCACGATCAGGCGGAGGCACTGGCGCTGGCCGACCGGATCGTCGTGATGAACAACGCCCGGCTGATGGACGTCGACACTGCTGAAAACCTCTGGCGGCGGCCGCCGACCAGCTTCACGGCCGCGTTCCTCGGCGGCGCCAACCTCATTCCCTGCACCGTCGGACGTGTCATCGGCACCTCGGCATTGGTGAGCATCGCGCACAAGACGGTCAGCGCGGAAGCGCCGCAGCCCACGGTCGGCAAGATCGATTGGGCACCGGATTCCAAGGCGCTGTTGTGCATTCGACCTCACGCGATGCGGATCGTCTCGCTCGGTGAGCGCGACGCCCTGCGCGGCACGATCGTCGCCTCGGTCTGGCGCGGCGCGACCACGCGGCTGGTGTTGTCCGTCGGCGGCCTGCCGGATCAGCTCATCGAGATCGATGTGCCGGGCAACGCACAGGTCGCGATCGGCAGTGAGGTCGGTGTGCACCTGCCCGAACCGGCGG
>Ga0081455_10009202_pt1 | contig 10177 bp, 10 predicted proteins | sample TabmetS3T2R1_FD_70207 | JGI IMG/M metagenome (GOLD analysis project Ga0081455, IMG submission 70207) | Tabebuia heterophylla rhizosphere microbial communities from the University of Puerto Rico - S3T2R1 | ecosystem: Host-associated > Plants > Roots > Rhizosphere ... | reverse complement strand
CGGGTTTGACCACCATCGTGCAACCCGCCGCGACCGCCGGGCCGATCTTGCGCGTGCCCATCGCCATCGGGAAGTTCCAGGGGGTGATGAGCAGGCACGGGCCGACGGGCTGCTTCATCGTCAAGAGCCGCCCGGCGCCGTTGGGCGCCGAGCCGAAGCGGCCGTCGATGCGCACCGCCTCCTCGGCGAACCAGCGGAAGAACTCGGCCGCGTAGGCGATCTCCGCGCGCGACTCGGCGAGCGGCTTGCCCATCTCGAGCGTCATCAGCAGGGCGAGCTCGTCCTGGCGCGCCATCAGCTCCTCGAAGGAGCGGCGCAGGATCTCGCCGCGCTCGCGCGGCGGGTGCAGCGCCCACGCCTCCTGAGCGCCGGCGGCCGCGTCGAGCGCGGCCAGCGCGTCCTCGGCGGTTGCGTCGGCGACCTCGGTGAGCGTCTCGCCGGTCGCAGGATCGAGCACCGGCAGCGTGGACTCGGTGGAGCGCCACTCGCCGCCGATCCACAGGCCGGTGGGGACGGCGGCGACCACGTCCTGCTCGGCGACGGCGGTCATCGCGCCACCGTCAGGCCGAGCCTGCTGCGCACGGTGGCCGCGATCGTGTCCGCATCCGGCATGAAGGCGTCCTCCAGCGTCGGTGAGTACGGGATCGGCGTCTCGCCGGTGGCGACGATCCAGGCGTCGTCGAGGTCGTGCAGCGCCGCCTCGGCGACGGCGCCAAGCACGCCGCTCGCCCAGCCGCCGGTGCGCGGGCCTTCCTCGACGGCGAGCACACGGTTGGTCTTGGCGACCGACTCGCACACCGTTTCGAGGTCGAGCGGGCGCAGCGTGCGCAGGTCGACGACCTCGGCCTCCACGCCGTCGGGCGCAAGCTGCTCGGCGGCGGCGAGCGCGTCGCGCACGCCCTTGCCGATCGACACGATCGTCAGGTCGCCGCCCGCGCGCGCGACCCGGGCCCGGCCGAGCGCGATCGCGTCGACCGGCTCGACGACCTCATCCTTGACCGAGTACAGCCGCTTGTGCTCGAGGAAGATGACCGGGTTGTCGTCGCGGATCGCGCCCTTGAGCAGGCCCTTCGCCTCGCCCGAGCTCGACGGCATCGCGATCTTCAGCCCGGGGATGCCCTGAAACCAGGTGCCGTGGGTCTGCGAGTGCATGGCGCCGAAGCGCCCCCCGCCGCCGACGGCGCTGCGCACGACGAGCGGGATCGAGCCCTGTTCGTTGGAGACGTACCAGTACTTGGCGGCCTGATTGACGAGCGCGTCCATCGGCAGCCCCATGAAGTCGCCGAACATGATCTCGATGATCGGGCGCAGCCCGGTGGCCGCGGCGCCGAACGCCGCGCCGGCCAGTGCGAGCTCGGAGATCGGCGTGTCGATCACGCGCTCGGGGCCGAAGCGCTCGAGCAGGCCGGGCGTGGCCACGAACACGCCGCCGGGGGCGGCGACGTCCTCGCCCATGAAGATCACGCGCTCGTCGCGCTCGAGCTCCTCGGCGATCGCGTCGCGGATGGCGACGCGGAACTCGAGCGCGCTCATGCCGCGAACTCCGTCGCCGCGTCCTCCGCGGGATCCGGATAGGGAGCGGCGAGCGCCGCCTCGACGGCGCGATCGAGGCCGGCCCGCACGTGCTCCTCGGCCGCGGCGATCTCGTCCTCCGCGACCCCGAGCTCCAGCAACCGCGCGCGCGCATGCTTGATCGGATCGCGCTCGAGCCACGCCTCGACCTCCTCCTTCGGCCGGTACTTGGCCGGGTCGGACTTCGAGTGGCCGTAGCGGCGGTAGGTCTTCATCTCGAGGAGCGTCGGCCCGCCGCCCGAGCGTGCGCGCTCGACGGCGGCGCCGGCCGCCTCGGTGACCGCCCACAGGTCGTTGCCGTCGACCGTCGCGCCCGGCATGCCGTACGCGTGCGCGCGGCCGGCAATGTCGGCGCCGGCGGTCACCGCTCGCATCGGCGTGAACTCGCCGTAGAGGTTGTTCTCGCAGACGAAGACGGCCGGCAGCGAGGCGACCGCCGCGAAGTTCAAGCACTCGTGGAAGTACGCCTGGTTGGTCGCGCCGTCGCCGAAGAAGGCGACGGCGACGTTCCCGGTTCGCTTCGCCGACAGCGCCGCCCCGGTTGCGCAGCCGATCGAGCCGCCGACGATGCCGAAGCAGCCGACGAGCCCGTGCGCGAGGTCGACGACGTTCATCGAGCCGGCGCGGCCGCCGCAGACGCCGGTGGAGCGCCCGAGCAGCTCGGCGGCGAGCGCCTCGGGGTCGGTCCCGGTGGCGAGCGCGTGGCCGTGCCCGCGGTAGGTGCCGGCGATCCAATCGCCCTCCGTCAGCGCCGCGCAGACGCCGACCGCGACCGCCTCCTGGCCCGCGTACAGGTGCGTCGTGCCGTGCACCTCGCCGCGCAGGAACAGGCGGTGGATCTCGTCCTCGAAGCTGCGGATCAGCAGCATTCGCCCGTAGCGGTCGAGAAGCGTTTGTGGGTCGACCGCGCCCTGCGTCGCCGTCATGTCGCTCACTGCACGGCCTTCGCCATCTGCAGCCCGTCGGTGACCGCCGCTTCCTCGGAGACGAGCTCCAGGCCCGACGCGCGCGCCTGCAGCTCCAGCAGCGCGGCGAAGTCGATGTCGTCGTAGCCGTTACCGATCAGCGCCTGGACGACCTGCTGGGCGGCGGCGGCAACCGGCATCGGCACTTCGTGCTCGCGCGCCGCGTCGGCACCAAGCCGGAAGTCCTTCAGCAACAGCGCGGGCGTGAACGTCGGCTTGAAGTCGAGATTGACGTAGGCCGGCGTCTTGTAGCGCGTGAACGTCGAGCCCATCACGCTGTCGTTGAGGAAGTCGAAGAAGTCCGCGCGCGAGACGCCGCCCTTCTCGGCCAGCACCGTGATCTCGGCGAGCGTCTGCGCGACGACTCCGAGCATCAAGTTGTGGCAGATCTTCACGAGCCGGGCGCGGTCGCCCTCGCCGACGTAGGTGACGCGTGAGGCGAGCCGCTCGAGCACCTCGCGCGACTCGCGGAAGGCGGGCTCCGGCCCGGACACGACCATCGTCAGCCGCCCAGCCGCGACGACCTTGGCGTTGCCGCTGACCGGCGCTGCCAGCACCGACGTGCCGCGCTCGGTCGCGACCGCGCGCACGTCGTCGGACGCCGCCTGCGAGATCGTCGTCGAGTCGATCAGGATGCGCGGCGAGGTGCCGGACCGCGAGAGCACGCCGTTGGGCCCGAGCGCGACGTCCTTGAAGTCGTCGGACCCGCCGACCATCGTGAACACGAGCTCGCGGTCCGCGAGATCGGCCGCCGAGTCGACGACGGTCGCCCCCAGCTCGCCGAGCGCCTCGGCCTTGCTGCGGGTGCGGTTGTACACCGCGACGTCATGACCGGCGTCGAGGAGCCGGCGAGCGAGAGCGGCGCCCATCCGGCCGGTCCCGATCCAACCAATTCGCGTGCCGTTGTCCTTGTTCATAGACTCCTCGTCCAATCTTGCAAACGTTTGCAGGAGGCTAGACGCCCGACGACCGACCGTCAAGCGATGGCGTCTCGCCTGGGGGTCAGACGTTCGCCCAGTAGTCGTCGGCTGCCTTGCGAGCTTCAAGCGCCTCGCGCGTCTCGAAGCCGGGCGCCATCGACGCGGGTGTGCCGGCCAGGACCTCGTGGTGCTCGATGTTGAGCATGCGCAGCCAGCTCTGCTGGCCCATCGTCAAGGCGATCATGCAGCCGAGCTCGACCAACTCGGGTTCGGAGAAGTGCGCGTACACGCGATCCCAGAAGTCGTCGTCGGTCTCGAGGTGCCATGCGATCGCCTCGGCGTAGGCAAGCGCGGCCTTCTGGCGCTCGCTGAAGCCGTCCGACGCCTCGAAGTTGAGGAGCTCGTCGTACTGCCCCTCGACGAGCCCGAGCGTGCGGCCCTTCTCCGAGCGCTGGTTGCCGCAGTACTCACACTTGACGGTACGCGAGATGTAGACGCGGCAGAGCTCCTTGATGTCGTGCTCGAGCACCCCGTTGCGGAAGATGTCGTTCCACGCGTTGGCGAACGCCCAGAACGCGGCGGGGACGTGAGCGCGCACGGCGGAGCTCTCCGGCCGGGGAGTGCCCTCGCGCGCGCAGCGCTCCATCTCGGCGCGCATATCCGGCGTCATGTCCTCCATGGGGACGTAGCTGATCCGTTGGCGGCCTGCCATCGCGCCTCCTCTTTCCCTGCAATCGATTGCGGGGCCGATCCTACCAACCCGCGAAGCCGACGCCGGCCGATCAGCAACCACGCCGGCGCGCAGGCGCGACAGCTGACGATCCGCAGTGGCGCCGGCAAAGCATCGCCGAGACGACGAAACCCCCGTGTTCACCGGGGGTTTCTGAGTACCGCCACGGGGATTCGAACCCCGGTTTCCGCCGTGAGAGGGCGGCGTCCTAGTCCCCTAGACGATGGCGGCAAGGACGGCGGACAGGGTAGCAGTCGCCGTCGGGGGTTCTGCGGCGCGCTCAGCCACCGTGGGAGGAGTACGCGAACGTCGATTGGTAGGCGCATTTGCCCCGGACCTCGAAGGCCAGCGGGCCCTCGTCGACGCTCAGCACTTCCGCGCGGAGCTCGGTGCCCGAGCGGTCGTGACCGGGGATCACGCAGGTCACCGGTTCCTGGTCGGCAACGGGGTCGCCGATGCGCAACGTCACCCGCCCGCCCGCGCGGAACCAGGCGCGCCGCGGCGCGTGGTCGATCTCGATCGGCGCCGCGCGCCAGCCGAGCATGTGGCTCGGCTTCCACGCCCATGGGAAGTGCTCGAGCGCGGTCCCGCCCAGCTCGCCCGTGAGGATCTTGGCGAGCGCGTGGCGCTGGCGTTCGTCGCCGCGGTCATCGACGTAGAGGAAGAACGTCCACGGCGATCCGGGCTCGTCGTCGGAGTAGCGCAGCACCAGCACCGCTCCGAGCCCGGCGAGGTCGATGTCGCCGGCACGGCCGTCCTGCACCTGCCACGAGAGCGCCCCTTCGCAGATCCCGGTGGTCGAGCGCCCGCCCGATCGGCCGCCGACGCGGCGGCACGGGCAGATCGCCTCGCAGTTGCACGCCTCGAGGTAGGTCCCGGCGATCGACCAGGGCAGCAGGTCGGGCATTCAGCCCATCTGCATGTTCATCGGCATGTCCATCGAGCCGCTGCCCGGGACAGTAAGGCCCGGGATCGCGTCCGGCGCGGCGATGAGCAGCACGCCGACGACGAGCAGCACCACGGCGGTGCCGTAGGTCGCGACGCGCGGCCACGGCAGCATCTTCTGCACGGCGATGATCGCGGCGACGATCGCCATCCACGTCAGGCTCATCACGCCGAGCGCGAACAGCGAGGCCATGAGCGCCCAGCAGCACCCGAGGCACCAGGCGCCGTGCCGGGCGCCCATTGTGAATGCGCCCGACAGCCCATCGCTCCACGACCGGCTGAGGAACCCCAGCGGGCTGCGGCAATGCCCGAGGCAGGCGTCCTTCGCAGGCGTCACCTCGTACGCCGCGGCGACGATGAGCGTGCCGCCGGCGACCCAATGCCCCGCGCCGTCCCATCCGAGCTGGTCGCCGAGCAGCGCCTTGGCGACGTCGAAGAGCGCGTACGCCAGGAGCCCGGCGGCGGCCCAGGCCGCGAGGTACCCGAGGGCGAAGACGAGCGGCGCGGTTGGCGCGCGACGCCTCGCGATCTGCGCGTAGAGCGCGACCGTCGGCGCCACCGACGGCAGCATCATCGCGGCCATCATCACCACCCACACGCCGAGGAACCACCCCAGGGCGCCGAGCGCGGTGCCTGGCCCCGCGTCCATGCCGCTCATGCGGTCGGCGGTCGACCACCAGGCCACCGCGGCGAGCGCGAGCAACAGCGCGATGAGCCCCAGGCGCGCCCGCGTCGCCGTGAGCGCCACCGCCACACCCCCTCCCGGCTGGTCGTCGTGGCCGTCCCGCGAAGTCACCACGCTCATGGCGACCGATTGTCACGGCCTGGGTCGCACTGTCAAACGCCCAGTGCGGAGAGCCCAGCGAGAGAGTGCGGCTGAGAGGACTCGAACCTCCACGGGCGTAAAGCCCACAGGCACCTGAAGCCTGCGCGTATACCAATTTCGCCACAGCCGCGTGGACGGCTCACAACTCTAGCGGCAGCTAGGGTCCTCGCCATGGCACCAAGGACCACGCCCCCGTTCCGCGCCGACCACGTCGGCAGCCTCCTGCGGCCGCCCGCGTTGCTGCAGGCCCGCGAGGATTTCGCCGCCGGCCGGATCGACGCCGACGGGCTCGCGGGGATCGAGGATGAGGCGATCCGCGACGTGGTGCGCAAGCAGGAGGACGTGGGCCTGCAGTCGGCCACCGACGGCGAGTTCCGCCGCTCCTCATGGCACATGGATTTCATTTACGAGCTGGGCGGCATCGCCAAGGCGCAGGACCAGCTCAAGGTGCAATTCCGCAACGAGGAGGGGACGATCGAGTTCTCGCCCGCCGCGCTGCAGGTCGAGGAGCGCGTCGCGCTGCGCGACCCCATCTTCGCCGGCGCGTTCCAGTTCCTGCAGTCGTGCGTGACCACCGCGACGCCCAAGCTCACGATCCCCTCGCCGAGCATGGTCCATTACCGGGGCGGGCGGGCCGCGATCGACGACAGCGTCTACCCCGACCTCGACGCCTTCTGGGACGACCTCACGAGCGCGTACGCCGACGAGGTCAGGGCGCTCGGCGAGCTCGGCTGCACGTACCTGCAGTTCGACGACACGAGCCTCGCCTATCTCAACGACCCCAAGCAGCGCGAGCACATCGCCGCACTCGGCGGCGACGCCGAGCATCAGCACCAGGCGTACATCCGCTACATCAACGCGGCGCTCGAGCAGCGGCCGGAGGGGATGACCGTCACGACCCACATGTGCCGCGGCAACTTCCGCTCCTCCTGGGTCGCCGAGGGCGGCTACGACTTCGTTGCCGAAGCGCTGTTCAACGAGCTCGACGTCGACGGCTTCTTCATGGAGTGGGACGACGCCCGCTCGGGCGGCTTCGAGCCGTTGCGCTTCGTGCCGAAGGGCAAGCTGGTCGTCCTCGGCCTCGTCACCACCAAGCGCGGCGAGCTCGAGACGCGCGAGGAGCTCGAGCGGCGCATCGAGGAGGCGGCCCAGTACGTCGACATCGACCAGCTCTGTCTCTCACCGCAGTGCGGCTTCTCCTCCACCGTCGATGGCAACGCGCTCGACGAGGAGCAGCAGTGGGCGAAGCTCGCCCGCGTCGTCGAGACGGCGAAGGCGGTCTGGGGCTAGTCCTGATCCGTCGCGCGGCGCGCGGCCTCGCGCCGTGACACCGGCGCCGTGCGGAAGACGCGGTCCCAGTACGGCGCGCTGATGCCGAAGCCGCGCGTGTCGTCCTGGAAGTGGTGACGCAGATGCAGCTCGCGCAGCTTCTTGCCCATCCGGCTGTGCGGGATGCGGTGGTGCAGGTACCAGTGCATCGTGTCGTAGACGACGTAGCCGAGCAGGAAGCCGGCCGAGACCGCCAGCCACTCCGGCGAGCCGAACACCAACCGGAAGACGACGAGGAACACGATGGCCAGCGGGATCGACGCGCTGGGCGGCATCACGAGCCGGTTCGGGTCGTTCGGGTGCTCGTGGTGGACGCCGTGGATGAGCCAGTGCAGCTTTGCGCCGATGCCCTTCTCGGGCTCGAAGTGGAACACGACGCGGTGCAGCCAGTACTCGGTCAGCGTCCACAGCGCGTAGCCGACGACCGCCCACCCAAGCACCGAGAGCACGCTCATGTCGTCGCTCAGCGCAAGGCCGACGAGGACAGCGATGACCGGCCCGTAGAGCAAAGCCGGCACCGCCGGGTGCACGCGCGTGAGCCGATCCAGGATCGGCCACGGCAGCAGCGGCGGCGAGGCCTTCAGGTGTTCGGTGCGATCGTCGTCGTCCAATGCCTTGGGTGTGGCGCTCATCGATGCCCCCAGGAGAGTCGGAACTCAGCGTCCGGTTCCATCCATGCGTTCTACCAAACGCACGCGGTGTCCTGCGAGCGCGGGTTAGGGAACCCGAACTTGCCCAGGCAGCGAGAGGCGAACGACGAGCCCGCCGCCCGGAGCGTGCTCGGCCCCGACGCTGCCGCCAGAACGCTCGGCAACCTGGCGCACGAGCGCCAGTCCCAGCCCTGAACCGCGACGTCCGCGCTCGGACGCGCCGCGGAAGAAGCGGTCGAAGAGCTGCGGTAGCTCGGCGTCTGCAACGCCGGCGCCGTGGTCACGCACCGAGAGCGTCGCGTCGCGCACACTGACCTCGACGACGCCGCCCGGCGGGCTGTGCGCCGCCGCGTTGTCGAGGAGGTTCGCCACGGCGCGGCCCAGCCGCTCAGGGTCCGCCCGGACCACGCACGGGGCCAGGTCGAGGGCGAAGCACACGTCGCCGGCGGGAATGCGCGCCACCGCGTCGGCGACCACGGTGTCCAGCGCGACGTCCTCCATCGGCCCGCTCCCCTCGTCGCCGCGGGCGAGATCGATGAGATCGCCGACGAGCGCGCTGAGTTGCTCGGACTCCCCGGCCATGTCGCGCAGGAGTGCGCGGCGTTCGCGTTCCTCCAGCTCCGCGCCCGCGAGGAGGACCTCCGTGTTCGTCCGGAGCGCGGTGACCGGCGTGCGCAGCGCGTGCGACGCGTCGGCGACCAGGCGTTGCTGGGTGGCCTGCGACGTCTGCACGCGATCGAGCATCGCGTCGAAGCGCTGGGCCATGCGCCCGACCTCGTCGGAGCCGTGCGCGCCGATGCGCCGCCCGAGGTCGCCGGTGGCCTCGATGTGCTCTGCGGTGCGCGTGAGCTCGCTGATCGGCCGGATGACCGGCCGCGCGAACACGCGGGCGAGCGCCGCGGCGAACCCGACGCCCGCGCCCACGAGCAGCGCCAGCACGATCCGCAGGCGGCCGAGCGCCGCATCGACGTCCTGCAGCGAGCGCCCGAGCTGGACCTTCCCGAGCCCGGGCACCGGGACGGTGAGCACGCGCACGTGGATGCCGTCGATCGTGCGATCACCGAAGGACGGCACCCCGCCGCCGCTTGCGGCCGGAAAGACCGTCGAGAACTCGGCCGCGCCGCCGGCCCGCCGCGGCGGCGCGGGCAACGCCTCCCCCAGCCGCACTCCCCTGCGCTGGATGAGGTCTCCCTGCGCGAGCAACGGGCGGTCGACCTGCGCGCGCAGCTCGCTGCGCATCGCCGCGTAACAGGCGACCGCGGCCAGGACCAGCGTCACCCCGACGGCCAGCGCGCACATGATCGCCAGGCGCCGGCGCAGCGTCACGGCTCTTCGCGCAGCACGTACCCGACTCCGCGAACCGTGTGCAGGAGCCGCCCCTCGCCGTCGGCCTCGGTCTTGCGCCGCAGATAGCCGACGTACACGCCGAGCGCGTTCGAGGTCGAGCCGAAGTCGTAACCCCACACGCGCTCGAAGATCTGCGAGCGGGTGAGGACCTGGCGCGGGTGCTGGAGGAAGAGCTCGAGCAACCCGTATTCGGTGCGGGTCAGCTCGATGCGGCGCTCGCCGCGCCAGACGTCGCGGGAGGAGGGGTCGAGCACGAGGTCGCCGTACCGGAGGCGCTCCTCGGGCGTCTCGACGCGCCGAAGGAGCGCCCGCAGCCGCGCGAGCAGCTCGCGCAAGGCGAAGGGCTTGACGAGATAGTCGTCAGCGCCCGCGTCGAGGCCCGCGACCCGGTCGTCGATGCCGTCGCGCGCGGTGAGCATGAGCACCGGGGTGCGGTCGCCGGCCTGGCGCATGCGACGACAGACCTCGATGCCGTCGACGTACGGCATCGCGATGTCGAGGACGACGGCGTCGGGGCGTTCGGTGGCGAGCCGGTCGAGCGCCTGGCGCCCGTCCTCGGCCAAAGCGACGTCGTAGCGCTCGAGCGCCAGCGCGCGCTGGACTGCCGAACGAACCGCCGGTTCGTCGTCGACGACCAGGACACGCGTCGCCGTGCTCACGCGATCCAGGAGACCACTGCGCCGTAAGAGAGCGCGAAGAACGCGGAAGGCCCGCCGTACGACGGGCCTTCCGGGGCACTCGACCTCTCTCGTGGAACAAGCGTTACCCGCTGCGCCCCTGGTTTAGTCTCGGGCGCCTTATGGACGACCGCCTTACCCGTCGCGAGCTCGTCGGCGCAGGCGCCGCAGGCGCGGCGCTCCTCGCCCTGCGCTCGACCCCAGCGGCCGCCGCCC
>Ga0081455_10009201_pt1 | contig 10179 bp, 7 predicted proteins | sample TabmetS3T2R1_FD_70207 | JGI IMG/M metagenome (GOLD analysis project Ga0081455, IMG submission 70207) | Tabebuia heterophylla rhizosphere microbial communities from the University of Puerto Rico - S3T2R1 | ecosystem: Host-associated > Plants > Roots > Rhizosphere ... | reverse complement strand
CCCGCCGGCCCGGGCGCGGGCAGGCGCGCCTCACCCCGGAGCGACTCGAGGAGCTGCGGGCCGCCCGGGAGCGGGCGGGCAACGTCGCCGCGGCCGCCAGGATGCAGACCCGCCAGGCGGCGAAGGAGGTGGGGGTCAAGCTCTCCGGGGTCGCCCGGGCCGACCTGAGGCGGATGCGCACCGAGCAGTTGGTGGAGGCCAACCGGATCGCCAAGGAAGCGGGCCAGACCGAAGGGGCCGCCGTCGCCGGCGCGGAGGCCCTGGCCGCCCGCCGGCAGGCCGGCAACGTGGAGGCCCACTCCCTGGAGGAGATCGCGGCCCAGCTGCGCGACACGGTGGAGCAGCGCCTCGTCCGGGAGAACGGCGGGCGGGCCGTCGATCCGGCGGCGGTCGACCAGGAGGTGGCCACGATCCGCCGGGCGGCCGACCAGCTGCAGGGCTTCTCGGCCCGCCTGCGCGACCGGCTCCACCAGGCGGAGGTCTACGACGACGACCTCGTGGCCAACTGGCGCACGAACTTCCCCCACTACATCAAGAGCGCCCACCTGGACGAGCTGGAGCAGGAGGCGGGTACCGCCGTGCCCTCGGGGCAGAACCGCTTCTCCGTCCAGAGCCTGACCTCCGGGGGGCTCAATTTGGGGGCCCGCCTCACCGAGCGGGGCGGGACGGGCCTGCGCGAGCGCCCGGTCAACACGCTCGTCCGGATGGCGGCCGCGACGGAGACGCTGGCCCGGCGCAACGAGCTGGCCCGGGCCCTGGACGACCTCGTCCGGACCGACCCCACGGGCGAACTGGCCCACGTCTTCCGGCCCCTCAAAGAGGGCGAGGAGAAGGCCCCCGGGGAGGTGGTGTTCGCCCTGCGCAAGGCGGGCAAGCCCGTCCGCTACGCCGTGCCGGAGCAGTACCGGGCCCTGTTCGAGCTGGACGAGGACGCCGCCCGCAAGGGCCTCTCTGCCCTGGGCGACTGGCTCGGGGTAGGGGCACTGAAGGCGGGCGCCACGACCTACAACCCGGCCTTCATCGCGCTCAACGCCATGCGGGATGCCCAGGTGTACCTGCGCCGGGCGGTCGACCGCCCGGGCGAACTGGGGGGCGCCCTCAAGGATCTGGGGGGCGCCTACCGCGACCTCTACCGCACCGGGGGCGCCGGCACGGCGGACTGGCGCGAGGCCCTGCGCCTCGGCGCGGGGCAGTCGGAGGCCTACAGCAACCTCGCCCCCCAGCAGGTGCGGGACCGGCTCCTGCAGGAGGGGGCGGGCCTGCAGGGGAGGGTGCGCTATATCCGGCGCCCGCAGGATCTGGTCCCCGCCTTCAAGGAGGCCCTGGGCGCGGCCGCCGACCCCATCCGCAGCTACGGGGAGCTGGTGGAGAGCGCGCCCCGCCTGGCGGCCTACCGGCGGGCCCTGCGGGCGGGGATGTCGCCCGAGCAGGCGGCCCTGGCGGCGCGGGACATCACGCTCGACTTCTCCCGGGGGGGCACGGCCGCCCGGACGGCGAACCGGCTGATCCCCTTCCTCAACGCCGCCGTCCAGGGCTCGACCCGCTTCTGGGCCGGCGACGTGGCGGGGCGCCCCGCCCAGACGGGCGCGGCCGCCCTGTTCGGGGTGCTGGCGCCGAGCGTGGCGGCGGAGGTGTGGAACCGGCAGTTCGGGCAGGACTACGCCGACGTGCCCAGCTACCTCAAGGACACCGGGCTGGTGGTGATGTCCCCCGTGGACCCCAAGCCCGAGCGCCGGGCCGATGGCACCCGGGTGCCGGGGCAGCGCAACTTCCTCTACCTGCCCCTGCCCCAGGACATCGCCCTCCTCCGGGGCGCGGGGATGCGGGCCCTGGAGGCGGCCACCGGGGAGGACCCGGGGGGGCTGGCTTCGGTCGCCCGCTCGATCGGGGTGAACCTCTCCCCCGTCCCGTTGGAGGGCGGGTTCCCCCTGCCCCCCGTCGCGAGGGCGACGACGGAGCTGCTCGCCAACCGGGACATCTTCCGGGGGCGGGACATCGTCCCCGAGTACGTCCAGGGGCGCCCCGAGGGCCAGCAGGCGACCGAGCAGACCAGCGCCCTCGGGCGGGTCGTCGGGGGGGCCATCGGGAAGCCCCCGGCCGCGGTGGACTACGCCGTGGAGGCCCTCCTGGGGGGCGCCGGGCGCCAGACGTTGTTGCGGGGCAGCGACCTCGCCGCCCGGGCGGTCGGGCGGGGCGACCTGGCCTCCCAGCCCTACAGCACCCCCGAGGGGGTGGACCCGCTCGACCTGGCCCGGGGGACGCCGGTGGTGGGGGACGTGCTGGGCCGGGTGGTGCGGGGCAGCGGGGGGCAGCTGGACGCGTTCGCCCGGGAGCGCCTGAACACGGAGCGGAACGACGCCCTGCGGGCCGCCGACGCGCGGCTGCAGCGGATGCCCTCCTTCCGGCGGCTGCCCGCCAGGAGGCAGCAGGAGCTGCGCGACCAGGAGTACGCCAAGATCAACCGGCAGTTCCAGGAGCGGGCCACGAGCGAGCGGGAGCGGCGCACCGCCCGCCGGGTGGCCGCCCAGAGTCGCTCCTAAAAAAGGGGGGGGTGAGCGCTGGTGGCAGAGGACTGGACGCAGGCGTTCCGCAAGGTCGGGTGGGATCCCGGCGCGGCGGCGTCGGGCGTCGGCTCTGCCGTCTCCGGGGCCACGCGTGGAGCGGCCTCGGCAGCCGGGTCTGCGGTGGGCGACTGGACGAAGGCCTGGGGCGACCGCTTCGTCATCCCTCCGGCGCTCCCGGCGAGCCCCACCCCCCGCTCGGGGGGCGCGCCCGGGACGCCCTCCCAGGGCGTGGCCGCCTACTACGACCTGATCAAGGACGCCGCCGGGCGCCACGGGGTCGACCCCACGCTGCTGGCGGGGGTGGTCGACTTCGAGAGCAGCGGGAACCCGGCCGCCGTCAACCGCTCCAGCGGGGCCACCGGGCTGGGGCAGGTGATGCCTCGGGAGCGGGGCTTCGGCGACCGCCCCACCGGGGCGGAGCTCCTCGACCCCGCCACCAACCTGGACTGGTCGGCGCGCATCTTGAAGAGCGGGATCGACCGCTACGGGACGGAGGACCAGGGCCTGGCCGCCTACCTGGGGGCGATCGACGCCCGGGGCAACATCACCGGCGCGGTGGACGCCAACGGCACCGGGGGCAACCAGTACATCCGCACCGTCCGCGACCGGCAGCAGCGCTACCGCACCCTGGGGGGGCTCCGGGGCGGCGCGGGGTCCCCGAGCGGGGCCGGGACCCCCGAGAACGCACTCACGTCGGGCGAGGACTGGACGAGTGCCTTCCGCCAGGCGGGCTGGTCGCCCGAAGAGCGGACCACCCCGATCGGCTGGGACGCCCCGGGCTCCCCCCGCGAGGCGCGGCCGCAGCAGACGGGGGACGCGCCGGGCTGGCTCCAGCTGGCCCAGACCCAGCTGGGGAAGCCCTACATCTGGGGCAGCGGGTCGGGCGCCGGGGGGCGGGGGACGGGGGACATCAACCGCACCACGGGGCAGCCCAACGGGTTCGACTGTTCGGGGTACGTGTCCTGGGTCTACAAGAACGCCCTCGGGGTGGACCTCCCCGCCTACACCGGCAGCGCCTACCCCGCCACGCAGGGGATCCGGCCCGAGGAGGCGAGGGCGGGGGATCTGGTCTTCTACAACATGAACACCAGCGACCCCCGCAAGCAGCACGTGGCCATCTACCTGGGTGACGGGCGGGTGATCCAGTCCGGCGGGGCGGGGGACGGGGTGAACATCGCGCCCGTGACCCAGATCGGGAACCTCGAGTTCCGCCGGTCCCCGCAGGCGGCGGCGGCCCTGGCCCGGGGGCAGGGCACCGTCGGGTCCGACCTGACGTCGACGGCGGCCCCGGCGGGGCCCCTCTACCTGCAAGGCACCGTCACGCCCAGCGAGGGCGGCGGTGGCGACGGGTGGGAGCAGGGCTTCTTGGCCGCCGGGTGGCGCCCGTGAGCCCGGGGAACCCGGGGAGGGGGAGCAGGAGATGACCGACCAGCTGACGATCGACAGCCAGACCCAGACCCCGGCCGACCTCCTCGCGGCGATCGTGGCGGCGGGGGCCGCCGGCCAGACCGGGACGCCCGGGGGCGGCGGCCCGCCCACCGGCGACCTCCAGGGCGCCCTCCAGGCCCGCTTCGGGGCCGACCCCAGCCTCCAGCGGCTGCGGTCGCGCCGGGCCCAGCTCGACGACGACTACGCCGAGGTGCTCAAGGCCCGCAAGGACCTCGCCGCCGCCGTGGCCGCCCTGAACAAGGACGAGCCGGCCCGGGAGATCTACCCGAAGGCGGGCACCCGGCGGAAGGACCTCGACCCCCAGGCGGGTGAGAACGAGGTGACCACCGTCTGGGAGGAGCACTTCGGGATGGGCAACCCGGAGTGGGCGCAGTGGAAGCAGGACACCGACGCCGCCCGCGAGGTGGTCGAGAAGTACCTCGAGGGCTACGAGCCGGGGATCGCCGCGGGCAGTCCCACCGCGGCCTACAAGGACCTGCAGACGGCGGAGACGCGCTACCGGGCCGACGTCAACACGGCCGAGCGCGACATCAACAGCCGGATGCAGGAGCTCACCGACGAGGTCACCAAGGCCCAGAAGGGGGGCTCCACCTCGGCCCCGACGATCGTCCAGGTGCCGGTGCCGGACAAGCCGGGGTGGACCCAACCCTCCATCTACGACGCCTCCCTCAACGGGGGCAAGGGGGGCTACCGCCCCGCCACGGGCGCCGACGGCCAGCCCCTGCCCCAGGTGCCCCCGGCGGCCGAGACGACGGCGGCGATCGCCCGGGCGGGCAAGCCCAAGCAGGGGGACGTCACCTGGGAATTGAAGCAGTCGGGGAACCGCTGGTTCCAGGTCCCGATGGTGGCCGACGCCCAGGGCAGCTGGCAGTACGACACCTCCCGGATGCCCCAGGAGGTGTCCTCCCTGCGGGGCGCGGCGAACGTGCAGGTGATCGGCGGGGTGCCCTACGTGGTGGGGGACAACGGCCAGCTCACCGCCGCGACCGGCTACCAGAAGCCCCCCATCGTGACCACCGACGAGAAGACGGGGCAGAAGTACTACTCCACCGACGACGGCAAGACCTGGACGAAGGCCCAGGGGCTGCCCGGGCGGCCCCAGACGCTGACCAACGAGGGCTACGTCGTCCCGCTGGACGACGAGGGGATGCCCATCCTGGACAAGGCCGTGCGCCTGCCGGAGGGCGCCCGGACGGACGTCCAGGACGGCTACCTGATCCGGTACGACCCCAACACCAAGGGCGTCGAGCGGATCGACCTCTACACCCCGGAGCAGCGCAGCCGGTTCGAGGAGACGGCCCAGCTGGGGCTGGAGACGCGCCGGGCGGAGCTGGAGCGGGCCCGGGTGCTCCAGGACCCCCTGGCGGAGTACCAGCGCCAGGTCACCGTGACCCAGCAGCAGGCGACCAAGTACCGGGACGACCTGAACCAGCAGGTGCTCGAGGGGCGCCTCTCGGTGGAGGACGCGTCCAGGCAGTTCGACGACTGGTGGGGGACGAACGTGGAGGCCAAGCTCAGCCCCTACCAGACGATGGCCCAGACGGCCTACCGCAAGGAGCAGAACCAGTACATGCAGGCCCAGGCGGCCGAGCAGGCCCGGGTGGAGGCGATCAATCGACAACGGGAGCAGACGGCCTGGCAGGCGGGGGAGAAGGCCCGGGCCGACCTGATGACCCTCGCCCCCCAGGGCCGGAGTCCCGAGTTCCTGGGCCAGCTGGCCCAGAACGTCTCGCAGATGGGTGACCGCACGCCCGGACGGGCGCCGCTGCAATTCTCCCCGGAGAGCCTGTCCCTGGACGCCGTGCGGCGCAGCCAGCCGAGCATCACCCAGGTGGGGCAGCAGGCGGTGGCCCGGGCCCTGTCCCAGATCTCCCCCGCCGCGGCCCAGCAGGTGGGGGTCGCCCCGCCGACGCCGATGTCGGTGCCGGGCATGCAGTCCTTCCTGGCCAAGGCCCCCTTCCAGATTCCGAACCCGGCGCTGCCCGTCCCGGGACAGGAGGCGCTGGACCTGGGCAACCCGGCCAACGCCGCCCGCCTGGGCCTCCCGGTGCAGCCCGGCTTCGCCGGCACCCGCTACCAGGGCGGGAACGTGGTGCCCTGGCAGATCCCCGCCGCCTAATAGGAAGTAAGTAGCAAACGAAATGTCAGTCGGATATCCTGAAGCCGTGACCCAGCAAGGGGGGGTGAACGGTGTGGGTCCCCCCACGCCGGCGGCCCCCGTGGACCGTCCAGGCCGACCGGCCCCCGAGGCCGACCAGCCGCGCGGCGAGGCGCCCGTCGAGGAGGAGCGCCCCCGCCGGTTCGACTTCTTCCGCAGTCTCCTGCGCCCGCACCAGGCGGCGCCCGAGCGGGACCCCTCTCCTGAGGCCAACTCGTTGGAGGGGCCGGCCGGGGCCGCCGGTGATGGCCGCTCGAGCCCGGGGTCTGCCCCCCGGGGGGCGAACGGCCAGCCGGGTGGTCAAAGGCGGGAGCTGCCGGGGTCAACCGACGGGAAAGCGGACTCGGAGACGGTGACGCTCTCCCGGGCCCAGCTGGCCGAGTTCGTGAACGGGGAGGTCAACCGGCGGGAGGCGAAGCACCGGGCCGAGCAGGACCGGGAGCGGCGCCGCCGGCTGCGGGAGGCCGACCCGATCGCCTACGCCGACGAGGACCGGGAGCGGGACGTCGTCGAGGAAGCGCAGGCCGCGCAAGCAGAGCGGATGCGCCAGTCGCTGGCGTACTACGACCAGCACACCCTGGTCCCCCTCCTCAACGGGCTGCCACCCGAGGTGGTGGAGCAGCTCCGGCGGGAGACGGGGGGCGGGGTGGAGGGCCTGGAGGGGCGCGCGGCGCTGGTCGCGCGCGCCCAGGAACTGTGGGCCGAGCGGATCCGTACCGAGGAGCGCTCCCGCTCCGGGAGCTCGGCGCGGAGTGCGCGGGCCCAGCACAAGCAGCAGTTGCTCCGGGAGGCCGAGGCCGACCCCTCCCCCGGGCCCGAGGTCCTCGGGCCCGGCGGGGGCGCCGCCCCGCCGGTCGAGGGGCTCGACATGAACACCCAGATGCGCGCGATCCTGGCCGCCGGCCGCTCGCGCCACTGACCCTCGAAAGGTTGACAATCGATGCCTCCTGCGTACAACCTCATGACCGATCGGACCGACGCTGGCCCGCTGATCCCTGAGGACGCGTCGGACGAGATCTGGAAGAACACCACCATCCGGTCCTTCGTCCACTCGAGCTTCCGTTCCCGGCGGATGACCCGCGCGCAGCAGCGCATCCCGGTGCTGGCCACCAAGGCGACGGCCTTCTGGATCACCGGGGACACGGGCTTGAAGCCGACGGCCGAGATCGGCTGGGAGAACGTCTTCATCAATGCCGAGGAACAAGCGGCGATCGTGTATATCCCGGACAACGTGGTGGACGACGCGGACTACGACCTGTGGGACGAGTACCGCCCGGAGATCGAGGAGGCCCTGGCCCAGCTCAGCGACGACACGGTCGTCTTCGGGGCGGGCAAGCCCTCGAGCTTCCCGGCGGGGATCGTGGCCGGGGCGGCCGCCGCGGGCAACACCATCCAGAACGCCTCCACGGTGGACTGGCTGGTCGACCTGTCCAACGTGATGGGCCGGGTGGAGGCGGACGGCTACGTCCCCGACCGCATCTTCACCAAGGTCGACATCAAGGCCAGCATGCGGAACACGAGGGACGCCAACAAGGGCTTCCTGTTCGCCCCGAACGGCCCGGCCGGGCAGAGCGCGAGCACGATGCAGGCGGGCGGGATGATCTTCAACACCCCCCTCTATATCGACGCCCTCGGGTCCACGGGCTGGGGCACCGGCGCCGCGGGGGAGCCGGCGGCCGTGGTGCTGGACACCGACGCCTTCGTCATCGGGCGGCGCAAGGAGCTCGCCTGGAAGTCGACCGATACGGGGGTCATCACCGACGGCGCCGGGGCCATAGTGATCAATCTTTTTCAACAGGATGCGTCGGCTCTCCGGGTTACGACTCGCTGGGGGTGGGTGGTCAAGAACCCGGTGAACCGGTTGCAACCCACGAAGGCCAACCGCTACCCGGCGGGGGTCCTGACGATCAAGGTCGGCGGCGGGTTCCCCACCTCCCTGGAGACGGCGGAGGGACAACCGGCCCTGACCTCGGGCGGCCAGCCGGCCCTGACCGAGACGGTCGCGACCCCGACCACGCGCACCACCCGCTCGACGACGACCGCGTCCTCGAGCTAGCCCGATACCCATAGGGGGGGGGTGAGCGATCTGGCCCCCGACCACACCGGTGGCCGATCGCTCACCCCCCCTGGCCCGACCGACAGGAAGGAGGACGACCGGGCATGACGACCAGCAGCGGCCAGGCCCCCCTGTTGCAGACCTACGAGGTGTCCCTGGCGGTGGAGGGCACGGCGGGGACCGGCCAGGAGGCCCAGCTGTGCGTCGCGCCGTGGGCGGGGACGCTGGCCGAGGCCTACTACACCCCCGAGGCCGCCGTGACCGGGGTGGCCTCCAACAACAAGGCCATCACCGTCCGCAACCGGGGGGCCGCGGGTGCCGGCAACACCACGATGGCCACCCTGACCTTCGGGGTGGGCACCAACGGGGTGGCCTTCGACGAGTCCGCCCTGACCCTGTCGGGCACGCCGGCCAACGTGGCCTTCGCCCAGGGCGACGTGCTCACGGCCCAGTCGACGGTCAACGGCACGGGGATGACCCTGCCCGAGGGCAAGGTGCGGGTCGTGCTCTCCAGGAGTTGACGAGATGTCTCCAGCGAAGACCGAGCGCCAGCGCCGCTTCTTCGGGGCCGAGCTGGGCCGCAAGGAAGCGGGGAAGAAGACGAAGACGGGGCTGTCCGAGGAAGAGCTCCGCAAGATGGCCAGCAAGAAGGGGAAGAAATGAGCGAGTCCGGGTCCACCGATCTGGCCCCCGTCGCCCCGGCGACCGCCCTGCCGGAGGACGCCGAGGCCGTGCAGGCGAAGCACCCCAGCGTCCCCGACGTGCGGGGCGGGGGGCCGGTGGGGGCCACCGAGCCCCAGTACCAGCCCCCCAAGGAGCACCTGGGGCTGAACCCGACCAACCAGTGGAACCCCGACCCCACCCCCACGGCGGCGCCCGACCGCTCCGTCCCGGACGCCCCGGTGGTGGGCGGGGGCGAGCGCGAGCCCCTGCCGGGCGAGGGGGGGGCCCAGGAGACGGCCCGGCGCCTCGGGGCCGCCTGGCCCCCGCTGGCGGCCGAGGGCACCCCCAAGAAGTAGGTCCCGGTGAGCACCGCTCTGGCTCAGCGCGCTGCTCCCTTCGAGGCACTCCCAGGCGCGCCTGTCCGCCTGCGGACCCTCCTGTTGCGGACGGTCTACGGGTCCCGCGGGGGCCGCCCCGTGCCCCTGGCGGGCGCCTCGGTGTGGGTGCTGGTCCCGGGGACGGACGCCCTGTGGTCGGAGCCCCTGTACGCCGGCGAGGGCGACGCCGTCCCGGTGTCCCTCCCGGTGCGGGCGGACGCCGAGGGCGGGCTCGAGCTGTGGGCCGACCGCCCCGTCCGGGTCGACCTCCTGTGCCAGGCGCCCGGGTACGCCCCCCTGCGGGTGACCGTCGACCTCGACTACCCGGAAGCACCGCCACCGCCCCCGGCCGCCCAGGGCGCACCGGGGGTCCTCCCCCGCAGGGCCGCCGCCCCGCTCCCGCAGGCCGCGGACTTCACCCGCGCCGTCGGGCAGACGACCGTGCTGGGGAGCCGGCAGGGGGTCGCGGTGCCCCTGGCGGGGGCCGCCGTCCGGGCCTACGTGCCGGGCACCGGCACCCCCTGGCCCGAGCCCCTGTACGCCGACGAGGCGGCCACCACCCCGGTGACGTGGCCGGTGTCCGCCGACGACTCGGGGCAGCTGGCCTTGTGGGCGGACGCCCCGGGGAGGGTGGAGCTCGAGGTCGCCGCCCCGGGGTGGGTGACCGAGCGCCTGCTCCTGGACCTCGAGCCCCCACCCACCAGTGGGGGCGGGGTGCCCCCGGGACCCGACCCCTTCCCCCAGTACGCCACGGACGTCGACCTGGCCGACCACCTGGGGGCGCCGGACCCCCACCCGGGCTACCTCACCCCGACCGAGGGGGACGCGCGCTACGCCCCCCTGGGGGCGCCCGGCGCCGTGTCCAGCGTGAACGGGCAGACCGGGGTGGTGGTCCTGACCGCGGCCGACGTG
>Ga0081455_10009200_pt1 | contig 10180 bp, 10 predicted proteins | sample TabmetS3T2R1_FD_70207 | JGI IMG/M metagenome (GOLD analysis project Ga0081455, IMG submission 70207) | Tabebuia heterophylla rhizosphere microbial communities from the University of Puerto Rico - S3T2R1 | ecosystem: Host-associated > Plants > Roots > Rhizosphere ... | reverse complement strand
TTTGAGTCGCGCGCTGAGCTCGGCGAGCGAGGCGGAAGCGAACAGCTCGTCTGCTGCCAAGTCTTTGTCGAAGGGATGGCGCGTGAGCGCGAAGTGCTTGCGGTACATCAGAATAGTCCTTCGTCATCGAGGTCCGCCGAAGGGTCGACGAGCTGGCGCAACGACAAGCCTTCGGGCAACTCGTCGGCGTCGGGCTTGGGCACCTGCAGCTGGCGCGTGATGCTGTTGCGCTTGATGAAGCAGTTAGCGAGCACATCGACGCGCCGCGCGATCTCGATGCGTTTGCCTTGATGCCAGACCTCGACCGTGCGTTTGGGCGGCGCCTTGGCAGGATCATAGCGCAGCGTAACGTGGTCACCGACCAACGCCGCGTCCACTTCGAAGGCCACGCCGTCCAGCGTCACCGTGCGATCCTTCTGCACGCGACGGCGCTGCTCGCTCAGGAACAAATCGCCGACGTTCGAATCCGGCATGCGTACGCCGGCACTCGTGCGCGCCCATTTGTCGGCGGGTGTTTCGTCGTGAAGTCCGCGAAGCGGCGCATGGTGGTACTCGCCCTCGATCCATGCGGCAAGCGCGCGATTCATGGCTTCGAGCGAGCTCAGATGCTCGGCAGCCAAAAGCGGCAAGTGCTGCATGCGCACCGTGCGAAACCAGCGCTCCATCTTGCCTTTGCCCTGAGGTGTATACGGCCGGGCATGGATGAGCGCGATGCCGAGCTTGGCGCATACGACGCCGAGCTGTCGCGAGCGAAACGCGCTGCCATTACCCGCGCCAGCACGCTCTTTGGGCACCAAGGCGTCGAAGCCGCCGCGGCGATAGGCGCGCAACCAGCCACGGATCGTCTCTGCCGCCACGCGCCGCCGCAGCGTGCCTGGGATATTGTATTCGCGTTCGGCTTTCTCGCTCAGCAGCTTGTACAGCCCGCGCTGCTGAAGCGGTAGCTGGATGATGTCGGCGATCACGCTGTAGCGGAACAGCGCGATCGCTTGCTGTTTCGGATCCAGCTCACCGCCGCGGTAGCTGACATCCTGGTCGAACGAATCGGTCGGCATACGTGACTCTCCTGTCGATGCGCGCTTCGGAACGATTCCGAGTGCGAACGAGACAGGACCAAGCGCGAGGCTCGATGACAGCTACCGTTTCGTGTGGATCGTCGTGGCTGACCTCCTCTCACGCACTTGCCCGGTTGCGAAAACCGAGTGGCGTGGGTAACTTGCTCAAGTGGGGCTCGATGATGCAGCGCACGGTGACGAGCACGCGTTCGACGCCAAGCGCCTCACGTAACGTTGTGATGGTCGGGGCGATGCCGGTCAGACGCTCCGGTAGCAGCGTGACGACAGCCAGCAACGCGGTGCGCACGGCGTCCAGGCGCCGACAGATCGAACGCCGCGCGCACACTGGCCCGATCGCCCTCGGCGCGTCAGCGGGGTGCACCTGCTCGACCGCAGCTGCGATGCTGCCGGTCCGCTCGACGGCGTGCACCGCCGCTTCGATCGTATCGAGCGTGCCGCGCATCCGAGCCGCGACGAAAGCTGGCAGAAGGCTGATCGAGGCTCCTGCTCGCGGACACCAGTACCGCGCTACGCGCAGCCCTTCGGGCTCGACACGTCGGTACGTCCCGAGCTTGCGAAGACCACACCCACCTTGCGGATGAAATGGGCACTCGCAGAGAATTGCCCGCTCCCACGCGCGATCGGCTACATACCGATCGGCGGCGGTGAACTCCTTCCAGAGTACTTGCACGTCGCCATCGGGTCCGCGCGTGTACCAGACGCGTGGGCCCATTCCTTTCGCGTGCGCATGCTCCGACGACTCTAGCTCTCACACTCAATTACCGACGCACGCCGTCAGACTGGCCCACCGCTTCAAGCGATCCAACGCGCAGCCAAACCGGCGCAGAGCTACCGGTGGATCACGAGCTGGTTCGACGCTCTACAGCTATCGCGCGGCTTCGCGCGCTTTCGCTGCTCGGACTGCAACCACGAGCATTTTGTGGCGCTCAGTTGTAAGGGTCGTGGTTTTTGCTCGAGCTGCGGCGGCCGGCGCATGACAGCGCTGGCTGCAGAGTTGACGGATCGCGTCATCCCGTTCGTGCCTGTCCGCCAGTTCGTCCTGAGCGCCTACCGCACCGCTTGCGATACTTGGTCGCGTACGATCACGAGCGCTGCACTGCCGTACTGCGCATCTTCATCCGCGCGCTGTTTAGCTTCTATCGCTGCCGCGCAGGTCAGCGCGGTGTACGTGGCGGCCGCACCGGTGCAGTCACATTCCTGCAACGCTTCGGATCGGCGGCCAACCTGCACCCGCACTATCACGTGATCGTTCTCGACGGAGTGTTTGTCGAACGTGCGGCAGGCCAGCTGCACTTTCAACCGGCAGAGCCTCCGAAGCCAGCTGAACTCACCGCACTCATCGCCACGGTTCGAACGCGTGTGCTGCGCTATTTCAGGCGTCGCGGACTGCTCGACGACGACGAACGCGACGTGGACGAAGTGCAAGATCAGAACCCCGTCTTAGCGAGCTGCTACGCCACGTCGATCGCCGGGCGCCAAGCGTTCGGCCGGCGCAGCGGCGCAAAGCTCGAGCGCATCGGCGCCGATCCGGATGCGCCGTGGGTGGATACGCGCGGTCCGCTCCAAGCGGCCATCGACGGCTTCGATCTGCACGCGGCGCTCAGCGTCCAGGCGCAACATCAGGCAGGCCGACCGCCACTCGAAAAGCTTCTGCGCTACTGCGCGCGGCCTGCGATCGCGCACGACCGGCTGGAGAAACTCGACGACGGCCGAATCGCCTTGCGCTTGAAAACCCCCTGGCACGACGGAACCACGCACATCCTGCATGAACCTCTCGATCTGATCGCCAAGCTTGCAGCACTCGTACCGCGGCCGCACAAGAACCTTGTGTTCTATCACGGTGTGATATCAGCGCACGCCGCGTGGCGGCCGAAGGTCGTCGCGTATCGGGACTCGAGTGCGATCGCAGTTGCTACGAGCGGCGCGGAGCATGCCTCTGAAGCTGATGACACCGCACCAAGCAGGCCCGACACACGCTTGCCGGCACACCCCCGATGGCAATGGGCCGAACTCATGCAAAGAGCGTTCATCTCCCCAACCGACTGCATCTGGCGCCGAAGAACTGTCCTGTCGCGCGCGAATCACGCATCCATTCCATCCGCGGCGCGGAGAGGAAGTCGAAGTCGTCGTAAGACGTTCGAACTGGGGCGAGGATCGGATCTTCTACCGCGGTCCTCACGGACACATCGCGTCGATGCCCGCGCGCTGGACGAACCTTGCTCCGGATAACGACTTCATCGCGGCTGCCGCCGGGCGCGCGCAGTTTCGCGTCGATGATCTACTGGAGCTCGTGGACCTAGTTGCACGGCTGCGCGCGTGAGCAGCGCGCACGTGCTGAGTGGGCACAGATTCGTAATGTGTATTTTGTTCAAGTGTAAAACATATTATGCCTTGGCACAGCACAGTCGCTCTGATCAAGGGAGATACAAGGCAATAATTGAAGAAGAAGATGACTCGTTCCTGTTGATGTCAACGAAACAAGGCATAATAGTCATTACGAATGTTTGGACCTCTCGAAAACTAGGAGAGCCCGTGGCGAAGAAAATCAAGCCCTCAGACCCCAAGGTCAAAGCGCTGCGACAGCGGCGCTGCCTCAATCCTCATCCACAAAAGGTCAAAGCCCTGCTCTTCAGTGCAACTGATTTCTTCGATGCGCGCGACCTTCTCCAGGTCAAGTACGAGATGCTGCGACAGGTTCACGTCGACGGTCAGACGATCAGCAAGAGCGCCGCGCTCTTCGGGCTCTCGCGCCCTTCGTTCTATCAGGCCAAACGCGCTTTCGATGCGGCTGGCCTCGGGGCTCTGCTGCCTGCCAAGAAAGGGCCTCGGCGTGCTCACAAGCTCAGCACCGAAGTGATCGAGTTTCTGGTCCAGCTATGTGCGGACGACCCGGCGCTGCGCCCCGCGGAGTTGGCGCGCCGAGTACAGCAGCGCTTCGGATTCGAAGTTCACAGTCGCAGCGTCGAACGCGCGCTCGCTCGACAGAAAAAAAAACGCCGGTGACCGAGGGCGCCTGGGCTCCGATGCCAGACCCGCCGAACCACAGCCAAGACTTGGTTGCCGCCTACGAGCGACTGCGTAGCGGCGTGTTGGATGCCGCCACTACATCGGGTAACTACGGCCTCATGCTGTTCTTGCGAGAAGGACTCGCCGCGTGGATGGCCCAGGCTACAGCGTCCAACAGCGCGCAAGCACGTCTCGAGCCGGACCGTCCGATCACTGCGTTCACCATTGCCGATGAAGTCCACGGCGCCATGGTCGCCGTGCTGGCGAACATGACTATGAGTCGACAACAGGAGGTCTGCGCATGAACAGCGAAGCTCATCACAAAGTTACGGCTCGACATCTTTCGCGAGACGCGTATCTCTATGTTCGGCAGTCGACGCTGCGTCAGGTCATGGAGAATACTGAAAGCACAGAGCGCCAATATGCACTGCGAAAGCGCGCGGTCGCATTGGGTTGGCCTATCGACCGTGTCCTTGTCATCGACAATGACCTCGGACGCTCGGGTGCAAGCGCGGTTGAGCGCACGGGATTTCAACGGCTCGTCGCCGACGTTGGAATGGGTCGCGCCGGCATCGTGCTCGGTCTGGAGGTTTCGCGTCTTGCTCGCAACTCCACCGATTGGCATCGGTTGCTGGAGATCTGCGCGCTCACCGATACGCTCATTCTCGACGAGGACGGCATCTATGATCCGGCGCATTTCAACGATCGGCTGCTGCTGGGTCTCAAAGGTACGATGAGTGAAGCCGAGCTGCACATGTTACGCGCGCGCATGCGCGGTGGGCTGCTCAACAAGGCCCGCCGTGGAGAGCTGCATTGCAAGCTGCCCGTGGGCTTCGTCTACGACGGGCAGGGCCGTGTTGTGCTCGACCCTGACAAGCAGGTGCAGCAGAGCGTGCACTTGCTCTTTGCCACGTTTTCTCGGACGGGTGCCGCGCACGCGACGATTAAGCATTTTCGAAAGCAAGGGCTGCTCTTTCCTGCGCGTGTGGCCTCTGGTCCGAGGAAAGGCGAACTCATCTTCGGCGCACTGAGTTTGGGGCGCGTCTCGAGCATCCTTCACAACCCTTGGTACGCCGGCGCATATGTGTTTGGCCGAACTCGCAGTCGCAAGCACCCTGACGGCACAGTTCGGTGCCAGCGACTGCCCGCTAGCGAATGGCTCGTCGTCATTCAGGACGCGCATCCCGCCTACATCACATGGCAAGAGCATTTGCGTATTCAGCAGCTACTGAAGACCTCTGCCAAGTCCTTGCCGTTTGACCGAAGCCAAAGTGCGCCGCGAGAAGGTCCGGCGCTGTTACAAGGACGCGCTTTGTGCGGACTGTGCGGTAGCCGCATGCATGTTCGCTACGGAAATCGCCGGGGCCAGTCCATTGGCAACTACGTCTGTTACGGTCGTGGACAACTCTTCGGTGACGCGCTTTGCCAAAGCATTGTCGGCACCGAGATCGACATGGCTGTCAGTACACTCTTGAGCAAGACTCTTACGCCTATGGCACTTGAGCTGTCTCTGGCCGTGCAGCGCGAGATCACGAACAGACTTGATGAGGCCGATCGCTTGCGTCATCGGCAAGTCGAACGCGCCCAGTACGAAGCAGACTGCGCGCGGCAACGCTACATGCTGGTCGATCCAACGAACAGACTCGTTGCCGATTCGCTCGAAGCCGATTGGAATGCGAAACTGCGTGCGCTGGGCGACATGAGCGATCAATACGAGCGCCAGCGCGTTGCCGATCTCCGCGTCGTCGACGCCGAGCAACGAAGCCGTATCCTTGCTCTTGCCACCAACTTTCCCGCCGTGTGGAATGATCCCAACACGCCTCAGCGTGAGCGCAAACGCATGCTGGCGCTGCTCATCGACGACGTAACGTTGATCAAGCAACGTGAAGTTACCGCAGCCATCCGCTTCCGAGCTGGGGCGACCACGACGCTTACGCTACCGCGACCGCGGCTGCCCTTTGAGCAGCGCGCCACCAACCCTGAGGTGCGCTCGCTCATCGACCAACTGCTCGGCGACTACACCGACGCAAGCGTCGCCCACATCCTCAACGAACGCGGGCTGCGAACCGGCGCTGGCGAGGACTTCGATGGCGTCAGCGTGCAATGGGTCCGCTCAACGGCGGGATTCAAGAGTCTCAAGGAGCGTCTACTCGAGGCCGGAATGCAGACCGCTCGACAACTCGGCCAAACGCTCGGAGTCAGTCGCAACACCCTGCGAAGATGGCACCTCGACGGGCGCATTCAGGGCCGCATCTGCAACGACCACGGCCAGTGGCTATACTGGCCGCCGAACAGCAATCCTCCACCTCACATCACCCAAGCCAATAACGGCCGAAATACCCCCGTGGTCAGTTCCCTTGTGAAAGGTGCAGTATGAAAACCACGTCTTTGGCTACGATCTGCTCGCGTGTCCGAAGTGCGGCGGCAAGATGAGGCTGCTCGCGGTAGTGATGCAACAGGCCGCAATTCGCAAGATCCTCGGTTACGCCGGTTTGCCCAGCGAACCTCCACGTCTGGCGCCCGCGCGTGCGTCGCCCCGCAGCGACCCGCTGTTTGACGACGTCGCGTGAGACCATCGTCCTGCACGGTGCGCGGGCGGAGTGCGCTCTCGGGATGAGACACGGTTTCGCGCGAGTGCCGCGAGCCCCTGTTGTCGGGCACTGAAAACCGCCGAAATCTGAGCAGGCCGCCGAAAATTTGCCTGGCTGCACGGTGCTCCGGGACGATCACCGCCGTAAGTGCAGCGAAGAGAAAGCAGGGCTCGGTCTCGTACACCGAGCCCCTGGTCGGCGCGGTGCACTCACGCGTTCGACGTGAGGGTCATCGCCTGTCGGGGATAGTGTTGTCCAGTTTTCGTCGCTGCGGATCGGCGCAGGCTTGGACTCGCTTCGCTTGGTGCAGTGTGTCGCGTCAGGCTGTGGCCAGGTCTTTCTATTGTGCAGCGCCTGCGACCGAGGACACCAATATTGCGGTCCGCATTGCCGCCGTCAGCAGCAGCGCGCTGCGCGTCGTTCGTCGGCGAGGCGATATCGGCGCAGCGAGCACGGCCGAGCGGCCACGCGATGGCGTGTGGCGCGTTATCGAGCCCGGCTGCGTGACGAAAGAAATGTAACGCACACCGGTCCTCAAGCAGTGGAGCCGCCCGTCATCGTGCGCTCGTCGCCGGCCATCTCTTCGCTTGAGACGAGCTCGGTCCGGCGGCGGGAGACATCGCAACATGGACGAGTCGATCTGGATGGGCATCTCGCCGGACAAGGGCGAGACGCGTGTGCTGGCGATGACGGGCGCGAGCGAGACAATACTCAAGGCGAGACTGCGCCTCGATCCGGCGCATCCACGCGCGCTACCGACGCTCTTGGAAGCGATCGCGCTGTGGCAGGGTGGCCGGGTCCGCGCTGCGCTCTGTGCGGGCGAGCAGCCGCCTTCGTGCGGCTCGAATCTTTATCGCGAAGCGTTCGACTTCGGCGGTCCGCTGTACGGCGTCGAATGGATGCCCGGCCCCCTGGTACGCCGAAGACGCGTGCGTGACATCAGCGGCATGGGTGAGTTCGCCGACCTTCGGCAGCTGCTGCTGTTCGAGGTGGCGCGATGATCAGTGCCGAGTTGCGCGCGAAGATTCGTCGGCTCTTCTTCGCCGAGCACTGGAAGATCGGCACGATCGTCTCGCAACTGGGCGTCCACCGCGACACAGTCGAAGCTGCGATCGAGCCCAAGCACTTCGTCAATACGCGTTACCGCGAAGCGGTGGGCCTACTCGATCCCTACAAGTCGCTCATCGCATCGACGCTCGAAACGTACCCGAGGCTGCGCGCGACGCGCTTGTACGACATGCTGCAAGAGCGCGGCTACAAGGGCACCGTGTATCCCGTGCGGCGGTACGTGCGTAAGGTGCGCCCGATCGCCAAACACGAAGCCTTCTTCCGACTGACGATGTTGCCGGCAGAGCAAGCTCAGGTCGACTGGGGTAGCTTCGGGACTGTGCGCATCGGTCGTGCACTGCGCAAGCTGTCGTGCTTTGTGTTGACACTGTCTTGGTCGAGGTGGCTTTGGGCGCGCTTCACGCTCGATCAAACTCTCGAGAGCTTCGTGCGCTGTCACGTGCTCGCGTTCGAAGCGCTGGGTGGCGTTCTACGACAGTTGCTGTACGACAACTTGAAGTCAGCCGTGTTGGAACGCGTGGACAACGACCTGATTCGTTTCCATCCGCAAATGCTCGCGCTCGCCGGACACTATCACTTCGTGCCGGCGCTGTGCGCGAAGGCGCGCGGAAATGAAAAGGGTCGCGTGGAGCGACGCGTGCGCGATCTACGCGAGGGCTTCTTCGAAGCGCGCTCGTTCAGATCCGTCGACGATCTCAATGCACAGCTGGCCGTCTGGCTCGAGCGCGTACAACGCGAGCGACCCGTGCCCGACGACCCCGAACAGCGCACGGTACGTGAGGCGTTCGCGCAGGAGCGCGAAGCGCTGCTGCCACTGCCCGCGCACCGCTTCGTGTGCGACTACGTCAAGCCCATCAAGAGTGGCAAAACACCGTACGTCCGCTTCGATCGCAACCACTATTCGATCCCTCACACGCACGTACGCAAGCCGGTGTCGCTCGTGGCTTCGGATACGCGCGTGCGCGTGCTCGACGGGCTCGAAGTGTTGGCCGACCATGAGCGCTGCTATGACGCTGGACGTTGGATCGAGGACCCCAAACATCTGCAAGACCTGGCGGCCTACAAGCGGCGCGCGAAGGAGCAGCGCGGCCGCCATCGACTCATCGCTGCGTGTCCAGCCGCGCGCGCGTTTCTAGAAGCCATTGCCCTGCACGGCGGCCATCTGGGCGGCACGACCGCGCGGCTGCTGCGTCTGCTCGATCAATACGACGCGACTTCGCTCGAGACCGCGCTCGCGCACGCGCACGATCGCTCGGCGTTTTCCGCACACTCAGTCGCGCACATTCTCGAACAACGTCGTCGTGTCACCGGCGCACCGCCGCCGGTCACGATCATGTTGTCTGACGACCCACGCGTACGAGACACCGTGGTCGTCCCGCACGCGCTCGGCGAGTACGACCTGCTCGCCGATCCGGAGCTGGGCGATGACAACTGACATTCGCGCTCGACTACGCGCGCTCAACTTGCACGCCACGGCCGACGCGCTCGATGACGTCATCGACACCGGCACCAAGAAGCGTTGGTCGCTCCAACAGTTCCTCGAACATGTCGTGGAGCTCGAAGATCAAGAGCGGTCACGAAAAGGCTTGCTCCGCCGCATGACGCGCAGCCGCATCGGTCGTTTCAAACCCATCGTGGACTTCGACTGGGCGTGGCCCAACAGCATCCCGCGCGATCGCGTCGAGTCAGCCGTGCACCTCGATTTTCTCGAAGCTGCCCGCAACGTCGTACTGGTTGCGCCGCAAGGGCTCGGCAAAACGATGATTGCCCAGAACATCGCGCATCAGGCCGTGCTCGCGGGCCACTCCGTGCTCTTCTTGACTGCAGCACAGCTGCTGCTCGACCTCGCCGCACAAGAGTCAGCGAGGTCACTCGAGCGACGCTTGCATCACTACGCGAAGGTCAGCTTGTTAGTGCTGGACGAAGTTGGCTACCTCGCATTTGACAACCGCAATGCCGACCTGCTGTTTCAAGTGGTTTCCCGTAGGTACGAGCGCAAGAGCCTCGTGCTCACCACCAATCTAGCGTTCAAGGAATGGCCCACCGTCTTTCCGAACGCGACCTGCGCCACCGCGCTCATTGATCGCGTCATCCATCACGCCGACGTCATCGCCATCAAGGGCAAGAGCTATCGCCTACGCGAAGCTGAGCTCGATGCCACGGGCGACGACACCGACAAACCCACCAAGCGTCGGCACACCTGACCCTCGAGACAGCCAGACAGCCCGACCACGCCTAAGCGCTCGGCCGGGCTGTTCATTTTTCAGCGGTTTTCGATGTTCGCCAACAAGCCCATCAGGCGTGCGTGTCTTGCCGTTTCATGCGCCCTGCGGCGACGGAATGAATTGAGAATGCAGCCGTGGGCTGCGCCGAGCAGGAGCAGCGCTTGCCGGCGCTGGATCCGAGATCGGCAGATCTGTAAACCAGCCAACGATCATG
>Ga0081455_10009199_pt1 | contig 10181 bp, 7 predicted proteins | sample TabmetS3T2R1_FD_70207 | JGI IMG/M metagenome (GOLD analysis project Ga0081455, IMG submission 70207) | Tabebuia heterophylla rhizosphere microbial communities from the University of Puerto Rico - S3T2R1 | ecosystem: Host-associated > Plants > Roots > Rhizosphere ... | reverse complement strand
CAGGCGGCCGCCCGTGTTGACCGCGATCGTCGTGAAGGGAATCGGCACATGCGCATCGGTCAGAACGCAGATGTTCCCCGAGGCCGAAATCATCGTGCCGGCCGCCGAGTTGAAGTGGTGGACCCAATCGGTCGAATCGATCCCGGAGCCGCGTCGAGGATTAGCTCAGCGCGTGCAAGCGACGTTACCGAATTGGAAGAACGTCAAGCCGGTCGACGGCGAGGCCGAGTTGGTCCCGGGCGTGCGCGCCATTCCCGCGTTCGGCCATACCCAGGGCCACACTGCCCATCTCATCAGCTCCGGGGGCAAGCAACTGCTCGTCACGGCCGACGCCACCAACCTTCCGGCGCTCTTCGTCAAGAATCCGGAGTGGCGGGCGGCGTTCGATCACGTACCGGACCAGGCGGTGGAGACGCGCAAGCGACTTTTCGATCGCGCCATTGCCGACAAGGCCATGGTTGCCGGCTATCACTGGGGCCTGCCGAACGTGGGCACCATCGCCAAGGACGGCAGCGGTTACGCGTTCACACCCGCCGCCACGAGTTGACGGCAAGAGCCGCGGCAGTCGTCATTGCACTGACGCAACAGGGCCGCTCGCAAGGGCGGCCCTGCTCGGCCGCCCTTGCTATCGCGCGCGGATCGGAAAGTCGTACGGCCAGGCAAGGCCGGAGCCAGCATAGGAAAAGTGCCACCATTCGCGGGCGTAATTTCCGAACCCCTGCTTGCGCATGGCCTCCACCAGCACGCCGCGCCAACGCCGCTGTTCGGCGCCGATCGCCCTGCTCGCGGTGTGGCTGGCGGAATCGAAACAGTCGAAGCTCGTGCCCATGTCGAGGCTATTGTCGGGGCTGCGCTGCGCGACCGGAGCGGTACACGGTCCATAGGCGGCCGCCGGGTCAAACGGCACAGCCGGCGCAGCCGAGGCCTTGATCAACGTGAGATCGATGGCGGTGCCCGTCGAATGCTGCGATCGCGAGCTGATATAGCCGCTCAACAGCGAAGTCTTCGGCATTCTCGGGAAGAAGCGCTTGGTTGGAGCTTCCGAGCGGCCGTCATTCACCCATTGCGCCATGGCGCGCACGGCACGCGTCGGGCGATAGCAATCATAAACCTTGAGCGAGAACCCCGCGGCCGCCAGCTCCGCCTGCACGCGCTTGAGCGCGGCCGCGACATCTCGCCGGAGAATGCATTCCGGGGCGCCATAGCCGGGCAACGGCCGGCCGACGAAATTGTCGCGGCCGGCATAGCGAATGTCCTGCGCGATGGTCGGGTCGACGTCGCGCAAGTAAACGAAGCCTGAGGGCAGCGGGCCCTGCGCCGCAACCTCTTGCACGATCGCGACAAGCATCGTTGCAATCGCGGCGCGAAAGATCCACGCTCGAACTTTATCCGCTTGAGCGCGAATGAATTGCATCCAATCTCCTAGGAGGAAGGCCCGCAGTCGAGTATATATCGGTTTACCAATGCCCAGTCAGCGGGTAGCCGAGTTGAGACCCGCCCGCGTTCGGAGAAAAAATTTGAAAGCTCGAAACGTTCTGTTGCTGGGATTGGCAAGCCTGATTTGTGGATGCGAAGGGCGCCTCTCCCCGGATGAGGCGGGCTTGCTCGATGCCGTGTCATTCGTCATCGGTGGTCAGCAGGAAGGTGCTATGCCGCAAGGATTTGAGACACGCTGGCGGCGCACTGTTGAAGGAAGACAGATTCAGTACGAATCGATGCGTCAAAATCCCGGCTTCGGCGATGCCAATGATTCGAATCGTGCAAGCCGACATGTCAAAGTCCGCGTCAACATCTCCTCGCCGCAAAACTGCGTGTTCAAGACAGTGGTCACGACCGCATATTCCAAGGGCGGGAGCAAAGAAAGCTTCGACAGCCCATCCAGTGAAGTGACCACATTGGATTTCAACAAGGTTCAACGGCTTGCGATCGAAGAAGGCAGTCCCCCCAGCGTGGTGATCGAGGGAAAGGCATGGCTGTGCAAGGACGGCAAGTGCCAGGACCGCATGACGGCTGGCATATCAGCGTCCCGACAGGAGGATTTGCCTCGTATGATTGAGAGCAAACGCCACGCCATCGAGTTCATCAAGAAGGCCTGCCCGGCAATCCAGCGCTGACGCCTATGTCACGCGTATCAGCGGCTAATCCGCTAAAGTTCCGGCGGCAATCCGACATATTTTTCCCGTCCTGAGCCCCGGTCGGATGGTACCGGCCTCCGATATGAGCCCGCCTGGCAGGGATTTTGCCATGATTCAGCCAAAGCACTTTCGCACTATTCTTTAATGCGGTCAGGGATGGGGGCTCACGTGGTTCCAGCACGCCGTTCGGCTGCTGCGCGGGCATTGTTGCCGAGCGCAGTCGCATGCTTCGCCTTGCTTTTCACGGCAGCAAATTCACAGGTCCAAGCTCAAGTCGCCACCTGCGCTGATGCGCCCGAGCTCGCGGTCTTGTCCTCGCCGCTCGCGCCGTGGAAGGGCGCGCCGCTGCGCGTCATCTTCGCCGCGGAGAAGCCGCTCGAAGGCGAGCTGTCGCTGATCGCGCCCGACGGAAGCGTGGCGGCCAAATCCCGCGAGCGCCACGGCGGCCCGCCCTATTTCTGGTTCGCCGAGGTCGCCGCGCCGGCCGCCGGCACATGGCACGCCAAACTAACTCGCGAGCGCGCGAGCGCCGAGTGCAGCACGATCACGCGCGAAATCGCCGTGCGTGCTGCCGAACCGCCGCGACCGCAGGGGGCCGAGGGAAGCCTGTGGCCCGTGCGCAATACGTGGAATCGCGAAACGGAAAATTTGTATTCCGCCTGGATCGAGAAGCTTTTCGACGCGCCGCTTGACGCCACGCTGTCGTGGAAGGCACTGCATGAAGTGCTGCGCGATCGCTCGCGCAATATTTTGTACAACCATCTGGGTCTGCGCGAAGACTCGATAGGGATGATCGTTCGGCCCGACTGCGCCGACCTTCCCTATTTCTTGCGCGCCTATTTCGCGTTCAAGATGGGGCTGCCGTTCGGCTACACCAAGTGTACGCGCGGCGGCGCCGGCGAGGGGCCGAAGTGCCATGCGTGGTGGAACATTCAAAATCTCGAGCCGCCACCGGTGCCCGAACCCCCGCCCGAGCAGCGAATCGCCTCCCCTGCCGTCATGGAGATGCTTCGCCCGGCGGCGGCCATGCCCGCGCCCGTGCCGCCGACGGCGGCCATGCCCGCGCCCGTGCCGCCGACGGCGGCGCCTCCAGTCAACAGACTTGCGGCACTCAAGCGCCTGGGGCTCGCAGCGGGCTTCGGCGAGTATTTGCGCTCGGCGGTCGCCGACGGTGTTCATTCCGGAAGCGGGCGAACGGCGCTGAGCGACGACAATACCGATTACTATCCGGTGCCGCTGAAGGAGGAGACCCTGCGCCCGGGGACCGTGTACGTCGATCCTTACGGGCACGTCCTGGTGCTGGCGCGTCGCGTGTCGCAATCCGAGGACGCGGCGGGCCTGTTCCTCGCCGTTGATGCGCAGCCCGACGGCACGGTGGCGCGCAAGCGGTTTTGGCGCGGCAATTTCCTGTTCGCGCAGGATCCTGCCCTCGGCGGCCCTGGTTTCAAGCGCTTCCGGCCGATCGTGCGCGACAAGAACGGCGGCTTGCGGCGGCTGACCAACGCCGAAATCGCGAAAGACCCGCAGTACGGCGATTTCTCGCTCGATCAGGCGCAGCTTTCGATCGAGGCCTTCTACGACCGCATGGATGACGTGATGTCGCCGGCGCCGCTCGATCCGCTGCGCGCGATCAAGGAGGCGATCGCGGCGCTGGAAGAGCAAGTGAAGGCGCGCGTCACGTCGGTCGAGAACGGCCGCAAGTTCCAAACCAGCGGGCGCGGCGACGCGACGATGCCGGACGGCCCAGCGATCTTCGAGACCACCGGCGCGTGGGAAGATTTTGCGACACCCGCGCGCGATCTGCGTCTGCTGATCGCGATCGATGTGGTGCGCACGTTTCCGGATCGCGTCGCGCGGCGGCCCGAGCGGTACGCCATGCCCAAGGGCAAGAGCGTCGCGGACGTGAAAGCCGAATTGGAGGGCGTGCTCGCCTCGGAGCTTGCGGCGCGGAAGTTTGCCTATACGCGCACCGACGGTTCTGCCTGGACGCTCGCCATCAAAGACGTGCTCGACCGCGCCGCCGACCTCGAGATGGCGTACAACCTCAATGACTGCGTCGAGCTACGTTGGGGCGCACCGGCCAAGAGCGAAGAGGCGTCGACCTGCAGGCGGTATGCGCCAGAAGCACAGCGCACGAAGATGCAGGAGTACCGCGCCTGGTTCCACGAGCGGCGTCGGCCGCCACGCGCCTAACCGCTAGCAGTTTGCTGAAAAACCTCTGGAAGCTAAGCCGTTGTGGTTGTTTGGCTGGATTTTCGGAGCGTTATTGAACCGGATTTATGGCTTGCAACCAGACTCCGCCCTCACGCGGCAATGAGCTTGGGGATGCGCACGAGATTGTAGGCGATGAGATTGAGCATGAAGTCTGCAGCGACGGCTACGATACCTCGATGCTTGGTCTTGCGCATCGTGCCATGTTGCTTGCCCCAGCCGAAGATGCATTCGGTCATCTTTCGACAAGTCTGCGAGATCTGGTAGCCGATGTGACGAGTTGTGCGCGAATCGATCGCGCTCCTGCGGCGCTTGCCAGTCTTGGTGAGGCTATCGTTCTGCGCAACATGCGGTGTGACGCTCATGCGGCGCAGCGCCGTAACATGGTCGCTGGCGTCGTAGGCCTTGTCCTCGCCGACGGTGATGCGCTTTGAGCCCTTGGCCTTGTTCTTGAGCATGGCTTCCGAAGCGCGTCGTTCGGCTGTGCCATTCGCCTGTGTGACGGTACCGCCGACGGCAAGGCCGTTCCTGTTCTCCATCAGCGCATGGCCCATGTAGCAGAGCTTGGCCTCGCGCCCGTCGGCCTTGCGATAGAGCTTGGCTTCGGGGTCGCTCGTGCTTTGATGGGTGTCGTTCTTGCGCACCTGGCCGTGAAAGTTCGAGCCGTCATCGCCCTTCTTGGTGCGCTTCGGCTTGAAGCTTTTGTGCGAGGCCCAGGCCTCGATCAGCGTGCCGTCGACCGAGAAATGCTCGTCCGACAACAACGGCTTCACTTTCTCGTGGTCCAGAAGCTTGGCCATGAACTTCTGGAACACATCGCCTTCCTGAAGGCGTTCCCGGTTCTTGGTGAAAACAGTCGCATCCCAGATCGGATCGTCCGGCGACAGGCCGACAAACCAGCGAAACAACAAATTGTAGTCGAGTTGCTCCATCAGTTGGCGCTCGGAGCGGATCGAGTAGAACACCTGCAACAGCAGTGCACTTAACAGCTGCTCGGGTGGGATCGAGGGGCGGCCTTCATGCGAATAGAGCTTCCCAAAGGTATGGCTCAGCTCCGTCAAGACCTCGCGCACAAGCTCCCGCACCTTGCGCAGGGGATGGCTCGTGGGAATACGTCGCTCCGGCTGGATATAAGAGAACATCCCGCCTTGATCGAAAAACCGTCCGCGCATAGCGAAATCCTCCCGCCGAATCAGCGGGAAAAGTGAATCATCACCACTTCGCTCGGGCCAGGTTTTTCAGCAAACTGCTAGAGCGTGCTGACTTTAGGATAGCGTCGCTCGCTCCTCCGTGTCGTGCGCCACGACGCCGACGTGGCGCGCGAGTTTCACCGCCAAATCGAGCAGCGCTTCATCGGCCGCATGCCAACCGATGAAGGAGAGACCAATCGGACAACCCGAAATCGAACCCACGGGCAGCGTGACCTGCGGCAGCCCGCTCAAGCCGGCAAGACAGGTCAGCCGCATGACGCGAACTCGAAACGACTCAAGCGCTTCGGCGCCCGTCTCGATGCGCGGGGCAATGCACGGTGAGGTCGGCAGCGCAAGAACGGTTCCCGGCTCGACGAGTGAACAGATGCGCTCGCGCGCTCGCTTCTGTTCTTGCCGTGCCATGTCAGCGTCGCGCTCCGATACAGTTGACGCGAACTCCATTCGCGCGCGGATGCCGGGACCGAACTTCGGCTGATAGTCCTCGATGAACTGCCCGTAGATGCTCCAGATCTCCCGCGCCTGAATGACGCGAAAGCTTTCGCGCCAGGGATCGAGGCCGTGCGGAGCGATGGCATCATGGACTTGCTCGGGCAGGTCGCGCGCCATCGCCTCGATTGCCGCGCGCAGCAGGTGAGCCACCTCCGCGTCGGCCTCCGCAAACGCGTCATCGAGGACGATCAACTTTCTCAAGCTGGCGCGGACTCCACCGGCGTCGAGCAGCACCTCACCGACGCGCCGAAAGACGCCGGGCCCGCTGGCGAACCAGCCGGGGACATCGAAAGACGGCGCCATCGGCATGGCGCCGGTCATGTCGATCCGACCATGGGTCGGGCGGATGCCATAAAGCCCACAGAAAGCAGCCGGCACGCGAACCGATCCCCCGGTGTCGCTGCCGAGCGCGAAATCGCATGCGCCCGCGGCCGCAGCCGCGGCAGAGCCGCTCGAGGAGCCACCCGGCAGCCGACCTGGGGCGCGCGGATTGATCGGCGTACCGTAATGCGCGTTGGCGCCGGTGACGCTGAAGAAAAATTCGTCGCACACGGTCTTCCCGATCACCGTGGCGCCTCGCTCCAGCAACCTGCGGACTACGGCTGCGTGCGCGGCCGCCGGGGGATGCGCGTCAAGCCAATCGGGGTTGCCGCCACCGGTGCGCGTGCCGGCGATGTCATACATGTCCTTCACCGCGACGGTCAGGCCGGCAAGCGGCCCCTGCGCTGCCCCGGCGATGGGTGCCGGCAAATCGTGCGGAACGAACGCAGTGCGAAAATTCGGTGACATGCTATCGCCTCGCGATTTGCCCGCGATACCAATCGAGGATCCTGGCGCCGTCCCACGCCACGACGCCCGCGTGACCGAGAATCTCCTCGAATGCGCGTTGCACGTGAGCGATGCGATGCGGGACGCCCGATAGGTAGGGATGACAGGCGATCGCCATGATCTTCGCCCGCTCGGCCGCCTCTTCATACAGACAGCGAAAGTGATCGAGTGCCCGCGAATACATGACATCGGAGGGATGGTGCTGGAGCGCCATCATCACGATGTCATGAATTTCGAAATTGTAGGGAAGCGCGACAACCGGACGGTGAGCCGTCTTGAGCGTCACCGGCTCGTCATCCAGCACCCAGTCGCCGATATATTCGACGCCCGCTTCGGCGAGGTAATCGAGCGTGTCGAACGTCTGCGTCAATCCAGGCCCGAACCATCCGCGCGGCCGGGCGCCCGAGAACTTCTCGATGATATCCATCGACTTGCTGATCGTTGCCCGCTGGTCATCGAGCTTGTGCATGGGCACCTGGTCGTAGCCGTGGGCATTGAGTTCCCATCCATTGTCGATGCAGGCCTGGATCACCTGCGGATAGGTCTCGCACACTTTCGCGTTCAGCGTGACCGTCGGCGAGATGCCCAGGCCCTCGAGCATTTTCTTGAGTCGCCAGAACCCCACGCGCATGCCGTATTCGTGCCAACTCCAGTTCGGCAGGTCGGGCAATTGCGGCTGACCTTGCGGCGGCGAGATCACCATGCGCGCCATCGGACGCGACAAATCCCATTCTTCGAGCGCGATCAGCGGCCACACGACCAAGCGAATTCCTTGCGGAAGCCGAAGCGGCGGCCGTCGATCGATCGGCGAATACTGTAGACGTTCGCGGGGATGCATTTAATTCTCCTTACTGCGCTGCATGAGAGATTCCTAAGACTCGGATGGCACTGCCCCAATGACATGGCCAAGCCCGGCTCTGAGTGCGCGAGCCGATCCCAAGGCAGACATTGATCGAGCTGCTCTTGTCCTGCCCTAGCCTAATCAAGCGATCAGATAAATCGGACTCGACCAGGCTTGGTGGCCGTCGCTCTGGGTGGCGCGCACATAGACCGGCAGGTCGGCGCCGCCCGCAAACGTGACGACGTATTCGAGCGCGAGCCGCCGGCTCCAGTCCTGATCGGGCAATCGATAGACGCTGATGCGGCGACCGAGCCCGCCGCCGTCGAATGCAACAGCGCCGTCGGCAAGCGTTGCCAGATCAACCTCGCCGGAGACGACATTGGTCTCGAGCGTCAGCATGCCGCGCCGCGCCTCCTCCAGCCAAAGATCGATGCCGGCGAGATTGCCGGTAGTCACCGAAGTCCAGCTGAGCGCCGTGCCGGGGCTGGTCTCGACCACCTTTCGTTCCGGGTTGAGGAAGTTCACCGGCGCAAACCGCGCAATGCGATTGCCTTTGAGCGTCAATTGTCCCTGCCACAGGGTCTCGCGGCCGCGGCCGCGGTACTCCGCGCCTTGCCAAGCGACGCGCACGCGGTGGCCGAGATCGGAAGTTGTGAACGGCCGCGCCGTCTGCACGACGTTGGCGCCGTGCAGCACGTCGAGACGCTCGATCGGCGCGGTGCCGATAACCTCGGCGGTGAGCCGCATCGGCACCGAGCCGGGACGGATGATGTCGCCCATCAAGGCTTCACGCACCGCGAATTCCTCTGTCCACGCGAGCTGCGGGTCTTCGGAAAAGCCGGTGACCGGTTCATCGAACGCACCGCACAGATCGAGGAGCATGCGCGTGCCAGTCGTGCCATAATGGCGGCGTCGGCGCAGCGCCTCGAACAACGCGTCGCGCGTGAGCTCGGGCATGAAGTAGCAGGTCAGCCCGCCGATCGCGCCGAAGGTCGAGGCGCCCGGCCGTGTCGCGCCCGGTCGTCCCTTGTGATCGTCGCTGTGGCACACGACCCCGACGCGGTAGCCCTTCTCGAATGCGTCGTGCAGCAGCCATTCGAAAGTGCCCCAGGTCGAATGCACCTCGACGCTGCGTTCGAGGCGACCGTCGTGGGCCGACTTGATATCCGCGTAGCGGCCGCCGACATGGGCGATGACCACCGCATCCTCCCCCTCGAGTGCGCGAAAGAGGTCATCCGCGGTGTAAACGGCGCGGCTCGAGGTCTGTCCTTCGACCAGGATGTGCGACGAGCGCCGGATCGGGCGGCCCTCGCGCCGGAAGAAGATGTTGCGGTCGCCGCCCATGCCGGTGTTGCCCGACCATTCGTAGCCGGGCACGCATACGAAACGGCCCGGCACATCGAATTGCGCGGTCAACCGGTTGAGTTCGGCCCAGAACGCGTCGGTGATTTGGAAATCGTTGCCCTGGTGGCCGACGATGTCGACGAAGGCGAGATCGCGCGCATAGCGGAAATAGCTTTCCGCCGTGCCCATGCCGATGGTTTCGCCGCTCTGGCCGTGCAGGTCGCCCCAGTAGCGCCGCAGCGGCGCGGCCGCAACGACGCGCAGCGGATTGGCGCGGGCAACCTCTTGCCCATCGGCCAGGAGACGCAGCTCGACGTCGCCGGGCGCCTCGGCGACGAGATTGTCGAGAACGCGCGGACCGTTGCCGTGCTTGATCGCGACGGTTTGCGGCAATCCCCGGATCGGCCGCGACGGCACGAGCGACAGTGTCTGCTCGGCCTCGGCGGTCGGGTTGCCCCACGCATCCTCGGCAACGACGGCGAGGCGAAAGGACTCGCCGGCGACGGCGAGCGAGGGCCAGATCGCCTTCCACTGCGCGGCCGGCCCCGGCACCAGCGCGAAGGCGGGCTGTTCCGGCAGCTTGGCGAATTCATAGGTGGCGAACGCATCGATCGACGTTCTGAGCTCGACGCGCGCTTCGCAATTGGTCTGCAGCCGGTATCCGGGGGAGCCTTGCCGGCGGTCGCCCAGGCGCACGGTCAGCGTATCGCCGGCGCGCAGATAGCCGCGGCCGACGCGGATCAAGAGCGTGTTGGCGTAGGGGCGGATGTTGAGGCGGTCGAACCAGACATCGAGCTTGGCGCCGTTGCTGGCCTCGACCGTGGTGAAGTTCGGCTCGGCCGGCTTGTCGAATTGCGGCTTGCTCATGTCGGAGGTGGTCCGCCACGAGATCTTCACCATGCCGGTGTCGTCGATCCCGAACGTGCCCGCCGTATAGGTCAAGGTCAGCTCGGCATAGGAGCCTGCGACGAAGGGCCCGGGTGGCGTGAGCTGCATCGTGCCCATGTGCTCGGGCAGATAGGTAGAGAACGGCATGACGGGACCTCGAGCATGTTATGTGGAGCGGAATTCATTGCGAGCGGCGAACTCGGTCTGCTCCCTCCCCGCTTGCGGGGGGGGGTT
>Ga0081455_10009198_pt1 | contig 10182 bp, 6 predicted proteins | sample TabmetS3T2R1_FD_70207 | JGI IMG/M metagenome (GOLD analysis project Ga0081455, IMG submission 70207) | Tabebuia heterophylla rhizosphere microbial communities from the University of Puerto Rico - S3T2R1 | ecosystem: Host-associated > Plants > Roots > Rhizosphere ... | reverse complement strand
TCATTTTTCAGTTATTCGCCAATTGATAGAAATCAATCTGACCCTTACCGCATTTATCGTTCGTTTAATTGGGGAAAAGACTTGGAATTGTTCATATTAGATACGCATAACTATCGTAGTAGGAACGATTTGCCCAATACTTTTGCCAGTAAGACATTATTGGGAGCAGAACAATTAGATTGGTTAGAACGATCTCTTCTAAACTCCAATGCAACTTGGAAAGTTATACTAAATAGTGTTCCCTTAACAATTCCAAACTGTCCAGATGGTGGACCTTATGTTCCTCGTGGCTGTGACAATTGGGCCAACGAAGAAGGCAACAATATGACCTTTTCAAGGGAGAGAGATGAATTTCTAAACTTTCTTGCAGAGCAGAATATAAAAAATGTAATCTTCATAACAACTGATATTCATTATGCTGCTAATGTCATGTTTCAAAGTCCCCAAGCAGGTCCAAACGGAACTAAACTTAAATTCTATGAACTTGTAAGCGGTCCAATTAGCGCGAAAATGACCGAAGGGCCAGATCCATTAGATAGCACAGTTAACGCGACCTATCTCTATGCGCTGGAAGAACAAATATTTAACTTTGGACTTTACCAAATTCAAAGAGAATCTGACGAAAAGGTACATTTCAAAGCACAAATTTATGATATTGATGATTATGCTCATCCTGATTCGTACCTTGACCTAACTCCACAGTGAAGAAATTTACTTCAGCATTTTATGCTTCTGTAATTGTGGGTTACTCTCATTAGCTGTAAGGGTCGAATCAACGGCTACCACTCCGACAAGCCGCTTAACTAGGGGTGAATTAAACTTGTGGAAAGGGGGATCGAAGTAAGCGTTTGGAGAGATCCTTGAGTGCTAACCTAACTGCAATTTGGTCTTTTGCGTTGATACGAGTAATGTGTTTGGCAGAGTCATTTAAGAACCACCGAACAGAGAAACATACAATCACAAATACTTACCGTAACATGGTACGTACATAATAATTCTGAGAATACCCTAAAAATCCGGTTAGTCTGTTTTATGGACTACCTGCCCCTAGCATCCGCTCAGCCGTTCTTTGGGCAGACCCAAAAAGCGAACGCAGCTAATAGCATATATTTGAAACTAATGAAAACCTCATTATAGACGACTAGCAACAGAATTACGTAACAAGAATAGCTTTTAACAAAACTTTGTATTCGGTTGTAGTAAGCATTCGTTTTATAAACAACCATGCTTACACTTGTTCTCGCCAAGCCATTTCTTCAGAGTCGAAGTTATAAAAGCGAAACGGGAATGATGTAACGGTGTGGATATTTTTACCTTTTAACCTCATAAAGTAAAGGAATTGTCTAGACCACCAGTAAGATGATAGATAAGGCAATTAACTAGTAAATACTGTACCCTAACAGACAGAACTTCTCAGCAATAGCAATAATATGGATAACTCAGTAATTTTTTCCGTTATCTTTTATATAGGTCTTTGGTAACACCTTTTACATGTCGAAGGCAAAGCAACAGATGGATAAGAAGGAAATACCAGTAAACATTCCATCAAACACTGTTAATTCGATGAAAAAAGAGTTTGGCCTGGCCGACTCAGAAGTTAGCATGTTCGTAACCTCTCTGATAGAAAAGAAAATCGTAGAGCATATCAGTGAGGTTAATTCTAAGGTATTTTCTGAGTCTGAAACTAAGGAAATTGAAGATGACCTTAAGGGACTAGGTTACATTTAGCCCGTGGTGTACGTCAGCGCCTGAGTGTTAAGAAGTAATTAACCTCAACAAATTAAGCTAGAACCTAAAGTACAAAAACTACGGCCATGTCCGACGAGAAATAGGAACAGACTGGGGTTTTCAAATTCTGGGTATTTAGTATGCACATCTCTGATATTTTTCTCCTCCTTAGTTGCCTGAAATTTATCGACTGTTCTGAAATTTAGTAAATTCCCGACCTTCTAGTCACCGATTTGTGGCAAAGACTCATTGCAATATGTTATTTGGAAAAAGTGTTTTATGTTTTGCCTACCATCTTTTTATCCTCGTTTTTGAAAACTAATAGGAACCTCAACTTGAACTGTACTTTTTCTAAGAAAAGTCCAAATTCCATGGTCGACAATATGAATAGTTCATTGGTTAAAGAACGTAATGTCATTGCCAATGTCACGTTTCTAGCAATTTTCAAGTGGTCAGTTGTAATCGATCTACTCTTGATCATTACCGCTGCAATAAAAACAGGAGTGGTGAATTTGGTATGAACAAGCCCAAGGTGGTTGTTATGGGACTAGATGGAATACCTTCAGACCTGCTTTTTAAGAGTCTTGTTAAAGACTTGCCAAACATTCGCAAGATGATGGAAAATGGCATTCACGCAACATTGGAAAGCTGTAACCCTCCAATAACAATTCCTGCTTGGATGGTAATGATGACAGGTAAAAGTCCTGGAGAGCTCGGGGTGTACGGCTGGAGGCAACGCAAGGGCTTTTCATACAACGATGGCTGGCTTGCAAGCTCACAGTCAATAAAAGAACCAAAAGTGTGGGATATATTGTCGAGAGAGGGAAAAAAGACTTGTTTAATTGGCATTCCTCCTAGTTATCCACCATTTATGGTCAATGGCAATATGATTTCGTGCTCTCTTACTCCGAAAGATAGCAACAATTTCACCTATCCTCCCGAACTAGCAGATGAGGTGAAAAATTGGGTAGGCGGTAAATATCTCTTTGATATTCCATTTAGAATTGCCGACCGCGATGCAGCACTAAGGGTACTTTATGAAATGACTGAAAAAAGATTCAATGTGATAATGCACCTTCTAAAAAAAGAAGATTGGGACTACTTTATGTTCGTTGAAATAGGATTTGATAGGTTACACCATATGTTTTGGAAATACCATGATAGCACTCATCCGAAGTATGAACCAGGCAATAAATACGCCAACGTCATTCCTCAATATTACAAGTATGTAGACGAAAAAATTGGAGATGTATTGTCAGTTATTGACGACAACACATTCGTTCTCTTAGTTTCGGATCATGGCACTGCTAGTATGAAGGGGGCATTTTGCGTCAATGAGTGGTTAATAAGAGAAGGCCTGCTTGTCTTAAAGGACTACCCTACCTCCGTAGCGGAATTGGGTAAATGTAAAGTAGACTGGGAAAAAACAACGGCGTGGGGGTGGGGAGGATACTACGCTAGAATATTTCTTAACGTTCAAGGAAGGGAAACGCAGGGCAAGATACCGATGCAGCAATATGACAGAATAAGAGAAGAAGTGAAGACAAAGATTCTCGCTGTTACAGGTCCAGAAGGAGAAAAGTTCGATACCAAGGTTTTTTATCCTGAGGAACTTTATCGCCAGTGCAATGGTTCAAAGCCAGATCTCATAGTATATTTTGACAACCTCTCTTGGCGCTCTGCGGGAACAATTGGATATAATGGAATTTACTTGGAGGAGAACGACATAGGACCAGACGACTCAATACATTGGATGGATGGGGTCTTTTTACTATATAACAAAAGCATGTCTAATCATCCTGAAAGTATGCTAAATAAACTCAGTATCTATGATGTAGCACCTATCGTTCTCGATATTTTTGACGCAAAAGTGCCTAGCGATATGCAGGGAAAAGTAGCGACAGAGGTGAGCAGATGGGTACATCGACAGTAACAGAAGAAACGGACGGCAAAGAAGTTAAAGCGATTAGCAGAAATGCTGTTACTTCTTTCCAGTCGAATTATGAATCAATTGTGATATGGCTGACAGGTCTACCCAGTTCAGGAAAGACTACGATTGCCTCTGCGTTGAAACCGAAACTGGACAAACTGGGTATACGTTCTCAGATATTAGATGGTGACGTTATGAGGAAAGAGCTAAGCCCTAACCTTGGATTTACACGGCAAGATAGATACGAGCATGTAAAAAAGGTGATCTACATTTGCAAGATTCTGTCTAATAATGGGATAGCAAGTATCGTTACGATAGTCTCTCCGGACAAAGAAATTAGAGCATTTGCAAGAAATCAATTGGGTAAGTTGATAGAAGTATATGTGAAATGCTCGCTCGAGACATGTATAAAAAGAGATTGTAAGGGACTTTACAAAAAGGCTTTGAATGGTAAAATGACTAATCTTATAGGTTTGCAGGACACATATGAGGAACCTGTTAATCCTGAAGTAATTGCAGACACAGAAGATGAAAATCTAGAAAATATAACAGATAATATAATATTAAAGATAAAAGAATACAGTGTGGATTCAGTTTAGTATTATGCATTTGAACTTTATTTCTTTTATAGATGATGAAAGCTTCCACCAGAGAAGTAAGCAAGTAGGTTGCTTAATATTCTTCGTCTCACGTATTATACGGTTGACCATCAACTCAGTCTCCAACCAATTAATTGTTTATTTCATGGAGGTATCGATACGAGAACATATGGCTACTGGTATTATTAGTGCAAACCAACATCGTTCATGAGATCACATTTTTAAACTCAAAAAAAAAAGAAATCGCAACTAGAAAATGTTTCTATCCAAATAGATCATAGATAATGGAGCCTTCCGAATCCCTGGGCGGTAAAATTCCTAGAATATGAGCGATTGTTGGTGCAATATCTACGACACCTATCGGTTTTTTCCTCACATACCCTTTCTTTATTGTAGGTCCATGCGCTATGAAAACGGTCTTCATTGTGCCATTTTCACCCAAGTCAGCTGTAGGAAATTGTGCACCGTGTATGCTTCCATCAGGAAATCCTATCTTCAAATCTTCAAATAATTCTCCGTCAATTTTAACTCTGTTGTCTATTGCATAGGTGGCCCCAGCTGCAAATACGACATCACCCGCCCTCTCCCCGCTTAAACCTAGGAATTCCGCATCTTTGTTACTCAAGGCAAGGCTAATTGGCCTCAGCCCTGTCTTTGGATCCTTTATTTCATATAACGAATCTATCAAATTTTGAACGATATCTTCGTATTCCTTACCTGGATTTACCGATCCTCTAGGCTCTCTTCCCTTCAAATTAACATACAAGTGTACCATACCCTGAGCGAAGGCCTGAGTCTTGTCCCAATCTATGTTAACTTTTGCCGTTGGTGAGTCTCTCTTTAATTTTATTAGACCTTTTTGATAAAGATAGGCATTGATAAAGAATCTGCGTTTGCCCATAAGCTGTCCGTGGTCTGATACGACAAATGTATATATCTCATCTTTGTTATTTTTATTGGTGTCATGAGAGGCCGTAAAGATATCTCCTACCAGGTTATCTGCTATCTCATGAGATCTTAATACAACATTATCTGCCGCCTTTGATTCTTCGCTAGTTAGTACAGACTTATCGAATCTCAAGAAACCATGGTGTGTATTATCGGTCCCCTGCCAATGTGTCATATAAAGATCCCATCCATATTTGGACATCAAATAGCGAGTGGCGTTGCCATTCCATTTTGCTTGATATGCCATATCATCGATATATGTTTGCTCGTCGATCCAACCAAAGACAAATGGAAAGTGACTGGCAGATTCAAGGAAAGGTCCAAACTCAGTAACCAGCTCTCCAGCGATATTTGGTGGAAAGGACCAACCCTCAACTGGAAAAACTTGGGATACGAATAGTTTGAATATGTTTTCTTCGCGCCTTGTCTTGTCATGGTCGTGATAATTCAATTCTATTAGTTTCATCCTGAAAGAGGCCCTGACGGTCTTATGTCCAATTTCAAAATCTTCTATTAACCAGTCTGATAATTGACCTTTCTTTAAAGTAAAGCCTCTCTTAACGTCTTTGTTTCTGGTAATCAGAGCAATATCGTAAGTATCATTCGGAGCTAAAGCAGAGGCTAACAGCAAAACATTAAATTCTATTGGAGAGTCCGACCGTCCTATACTTAAAGAAGTTTCCAGGGGCTGTAAATCTGCTGGAACCATAGTCGGTTTAAAATGCTTCCATTCAGCCAATTTTGCTTCAGAAAAACTGACAACTCGAGCATTAATCAGGGGCATATTAGAATAACAAGAACTTGGACTTACGGCTGAAGGATTAGACCCCCACGGTCTTGAAGCTGGTCCGCCTGGAGCACCAAAACCTTCTACCTGAATCCCCATCGTCATATTCGGGGGCCAAGACACATTATATTTTAGCAATATCACTTTTTTATCGAATCTTTCGCATGTCAGCCATAATTGTTCTGCCGTGCAGGTATCGGAGTAAAACCCACTCTTGACTTCAGTGAGGTCCGTTCCGGGAATATGGACGACCATGTCTGTGACGCCGTGTGTCTTTGGCCAGGAGCCGGTACATATTGTATTCCAATTACTAGAGGAATTAGTTGGAAAAATCGGTATGCACTCTGCCATTGTGCCTTGATTCATTAATTTTCTAATATTTGGAAGCCTATTATCTGCAAAATATTTTCTCATAAGTGATGGTACAAGACCATCTAGACCAATTAGTACAAGTTTTTTTACCATATTGGATATTCAGAATCTTTATCGGGTATAAGAATATGTTTCTTTTGTGCAGAATATTATAGTTTTGATTCTCATCTACAGAACTTCTTTCTGGAACCTAGATAAATAATACCTTGACCAGAGATACAAAACCTAAGGATTCAGCTTGAACTGGACAGTAGTGGTTTGAATAGCTTTTCGGACATGTTGCCACTAACGACATTATCTTATCTAACATGACAAAAGAACTTATAGTGCGGAAATGCAGGCGTCTTTTGTCTGCAAACAATTAATGTACATCTCAAAAATCTCATACAGGTAAGAAAAGGCGCTTTATTCATTGCTTTGGTATCGCCAGTGCAAATTTGCCCCTCATCAGGTGATCATTATCATCAGATGATCATACTCCTAAGTATTTTGCTTATTCGGTCTTGAAATACCGTAATGTCCTAAGCGAGGTGACAATGCTGAGAATTTTGCACAGATCCCTTTTAGGCTTCAGACAATTAAGAAATATTTATTGAAAGAATACCCTCAATTACAGGATACTCTTGAAATAATAAAGAAAGGATCCCAAGATGTCATTGCGGGGAAAGCAAGTCTATTGACAGAGGATACAGTTAGGAAGATTATGGCCCGTTATGGTATTAAATTTCCACCGCATGCGCTTGTTACCAATATTGAAGATTGTGGCCAAAAAATATCTGAGATCGGTTTTCCTTTAGCTGCAAAAATCGTGTCCAATCAGATCGTACATAAAACGGAGGTGTGTGGTGTCAAGACACATCTACGGTCTGTTGATGAAGTCCTCGAGGCATTCAGTGATATGCACACTAGATTATCAAAGAGTTTTCCAGTCAAAGGAGTACTACTTGAAAAAATGGCTTCGCCAGGAATAGAGCTAATTATTGGGCTACAGAATGATGTTACATTTGGTCCCATCATCATGCTTGGACTGGGCGGGATATATACAGAGATACTAAAAGATGTATCATTTAGGGTTCTACCAATTTCTAAACATGACGCCTTCGAAATGGTAGAATCTCTGAAGGGAAATAAGATACTGAAGGGATATCGAGGAACTGCTCCAGTTAATTTAGATATGTTGACTGAACTTATCGTGAATATTGGGAATTTAGGAATGGAATTGGCTCCGATTATCGAAAGCATTAACTTTAATCCGATAATTCTATACCCTAATGATTATTGTGTAGTTGATGTCAAGCTACTATTGAGGGAGGGACCTGATAACGGTATCGTTTCTAAAGCCCAGCCAGATTCAAGTTTTATGAACCTTTTCTTCGACCCCAGGTCCGTAGCTATCATAGGTGCCTCGCCAGAAGCGGGCAAGGTTGGAAATTCGATATTAAAGAGCCTGAGGGAGCATAATTACAACGGGAAGATCTTTCCTATCAGTTATGATGGACACGAAGAAATTATGGGGCTTAGAGCCTTCAAGTGTCTTGAAGATATAGATGAGCATTTAGATCTTGTGGCCGTTACGGTTGACCTTAGACTTGTCCCTGACCTGGTCAAGAGTTGTGCCAAAAAAGATATCCATAACATGATAATCTTCACGGGTGGTGGAAAGGAACTTGGAGGAGAGAGGGCTGGTATAGAACAGGAAATAAGAAGGCTAGCAAGGCGATATAAGGTAAGAATTATCGGCCCTAATTGCATTGGATTGTACAACATTGAGAACCATTTGGATTGTGTGTTTAGAGGGGATCAAACAAGAGAACCCCCCCTAAAGGGTCAAGTTGCGTTTGTGTCTCAAAGCGGCACTATTGGAGCATCATTTATGGACAGCTGCTCCAAATCATTTGGTTTGAGCAAGATGGTGTCTTATGGTAACAGAGCAGATGTGGATGAGGCAGATATTTTGTGGTACCTGTCCAACGATCCTAATACAAGTGTAATTGGTTTGTACTTTGAGGGTTTAGGGGATGGACGCAAATTTTTGAATACCGCCAAGAAAGTCATTACAGAAGAAAAGAAACCGATTATCATATTCAAAAATAACAGAAGCGAGCGAGCAGCCAGGCAGTCTGCTCTCCACAATGGTTCACTTGCCACATCCCACGCGGTTATGAAAGGTGCCTTGGACCAAGCAGGCATAGTTTCAGTAGACAATTATGAAGGTCTTATCGGATCTCTCAAAGCCTTTGCATGGCAGCCTCTGGCAAAAGGGAACAGAGTCGCGATGGTGACAAATGGTGGCGGAGCTGTGGTAGCAGCACTTGACAAGTTTGATCGGGTAGGACTCCAAACAGCAGATATAACTGCTGAGACGAAGAGAGCTCTCGAAGAACATTATCCACCCACCTGTATAGCAGCTAACCCCTGCGATCTCACCTGTGTTGCGACAGCTGATGATTACAGATTTGCGATTCAGAAATTCATGGAGGATACTAATGTGGATATTATAATGTTATGGTTTGTCCCATGGTTTGTTTTCAAAAATGATCCTCTAAAGGAACCAATAATAGAAGTGCTTGTAAGTTTCCAGAGGGAATACAAAAAGCCAATATTAGTAGGGACGATGGAAGGCGCCTCTGATGAGCCTATTCTGAAGTCTATGGAGGAACAAAATATTCCAGTATATCGATCTGTTTCTACATGGGTCGAGGCTGCAGCGAGCCTTCATAGTTGGTTCAAAACACTATACATAAAGAACGCACGTTCAGTAATAGAAAAAATTGATACATTTTCAAGTAATAATCAGGAGGTACCAAGTAATACCCTGACTTCACAATCTATACTACCACGACGTGTTGACATTTCCTAAAGAAATGATTGATATTCAAGCCGTTACCTATTGTAAGCTTCAATAATGAGACCAAGATAGGTATTTATGTTAATTAAAACCTTGACAACATTTAGTTCTACTCGTTAGGAATAGAAAAATAATTTAATTGTGTCTGTCGCATGTGTTATCTACTATAAAATGTATACCTCCTTGGTTTATGTTGTAATCCGGTGATAGTTATTCTATAACTATGATCATGATTATATCATTCTATCACATATTACATAGGATAACCTTTTTAGCCAGTCCTTTGTCAAATGAATAGGTTCCATTGAAAGCCTATGACATGATGACAACAAATTATGTGGCGGCCAAGGAGAACGAGACGCTTATGCAGATAAACAACAAGTTGCTACTAGGAGAATTCAATGGGGTTCCCATAGTCGACAATCGGAACGCTGTTGTAGGCATGGTTACATCAATTGATATTCTGAAAGCTATAAGAGACCGACAAAATACGGATTCATTACGTGCAAAGGATGTGATGACACATAACCCGGTTCGAGTCAACGAAGAAACTAGTGTGGAAGAAATGATTGATCTAATGGTTGATAATAGGATTGTACTACTTCCGGTAGTACAAGAGCCTGGGGATATTCTGATTGGTATAGTAACAAGGCTCGATATTTTAAGACTCAGAGCCGTATGGAATATACCAAAGTCGTTTTCAGCAATGTATCATTTTTAGAATCGTTTGCATTCTATTCACTCAATGTCAATAATATCTATCCATTAAGCAAATTGTCATAATTGAGTAGCTAGGTATAGCAACTACTACAATCAAAATCCTGTTTTGATAGAACGGGTATAGTTGAGCATATTACTTTGAATGTCATTCAGCTTTTGGCAATGGTAGAATGTATGAATCAAGAATTACCGCTGCTGCCAATAATGGTTGAAACAGAAGACGAGAAGTCTGAAGAACATAATGTTACAA
>Ga0081455_10009197_pt1 | contig 10182 bp, 14 predicted proteins | sample TabmetS3T2R1_FD_70207 | JGI IMG/M metagenome (GOLD analysis project Ga0081455, IMG submission 70207) | Tabebuia heterophylla rhizosphere microbial communities from the University of Puerto Rico - S3T2R1 | ecosystem: Host-associated > Plants > Roots > Rhizosphere ... | reverse complement strand
AGGCAATGGCCCTAGTGTGCACACCGTGCAGAAACGTCCTATCTGGGAAATCATTGTGGAAATTGGCGCCCAGATTCCCGATGAGATGTGGGCCACTGTCCCGGATGATGCGTCCATCAACTACAAACACTATCTGTATGGGGCGCCAAAGAAACAGGCATGAACGCCGTGTTCGCCGATGCAGGCTACTGGATTGCCTTGTTTAACCCCCGCGATCAGTTGCACACGAAAGCCATCACGGTCAGCACAACCTTGCAAGGGCGCCCTATTGTCACGAGTCAGATGGTCTTGACCGAGTTCCTCAACCATTATGCGGCGCTGGGTCAACCATTCCGCCAACGGGCAGTGCAGGTGGTGCACAGTCTCCAGGACGACGCGGACGTGGAAGTAGTTCTGCAAACGGCGGTGCAGTTTGCAGCGGCACTCACGCTATATGCCCAGCGCCCAGACAAGGAGTGGGGGCTCACTGACTGCGCGTCTTTCCTCATCATGCAGGAGCGAGGTATCACGGAAGCATTGGCACACGATGACCATTTCCACCAAGCTGGGTTCATTCCTCTCCTGCGTGATCGTTAGAGGCAAATCGTGTCTTTGTCATAGCAGCCATGCAGACCATGCTCGAGCAAATTCCACAGCACGTCAGGCATCTCGGGGTGAGGAGGTCAGTGGGGTGGGACCCTGTCTCTACTCAAGCCAGGTCTAACCACCGCCTGCAGCTGACGCCCTACAGCCTCCGCTTCGCTACGGCTTCCGGGCGCAGCTGAGGCGCAGCGTTCGGCTTCCTGTCATGAGGAATTCTCTGTGCTCTGCTTGACATCTTCCCAAGAGGAGATACTATACGTGTAAAACACGTGCACCTTTTGGAGAGTGGTCTTATGCAGAAAAAGCTCACTATCACCCTTGACGAAACTGTCTACGACGGACTCCATAGAGTCATTGGCCGTCGGCGCATCAGCCACTTTATCGAAGAGTTAGTACGTCCTTACATCCTTGCGCAGGAACTCGAAGCCGCGTATCAACACATGGCCCAAGACGAAACGCGTGAGGCGGAGGCGCTTGCCTGGTCAGAAGCCACCATCGGTGATGTCAGCGATGCTGCGCGGTGAAGTCTGGTGGGTCAACTTCGACCCGTCGGTGGGTGGAGAAATTCGCAAACAGCGTCCAGCGATCATTCTGAGCAATGACGCAGCCAATAAGTATTTGAATCGCGTGCAGGTCGTCCCACTCACGAGTAACGTGGGCCGCCTGTATCCGAGTGAGGCGTTGGTCACCCTCCAGGGCCAACAGAGCAAGGCGATGGCAGATCAGCTCACCACCGTGAGTAAAACGCGCCTCATCAGCCGCATCGGCAGGGTCTCTGCACGGGACATGCAGCAAGTAGAACGGGCAGTGCGGGTGCAATTGGGCTTGTCAGGTGCACCACACAATGCTTCCTCGTAAGGCAGGGCATGCAACTCCTCGACTACCAAGGTCGTCAGAGGCGCAATCTGGGGAAGGCCCCAGGGACAACCGATGTCCTTCACCAAAGCTGGGCCGAACAACGCACTGCACCTGACTGCCTCCAGCGTTCGCTCCTGCGTCGCGTCCGCTTCCGGCAGCAGGTGAGCGCTGGCGTTCGGCACCTGCGGAAACACAATGGCAACAAGGCGCTGTATGATGACGAGCCTGTACTTGTGGAGGAATGTGATGTCCCTGAAGGCCGTGTAAAAACTCACGCACACAGGAGGAAACACAATGCCCAGCCGCACACGATGGAAGTGGGGAATCCTTTTTGGAGGCGATAACCTGTCGATGGCGGACCTCCTCCGCTATGGGAAGATGGCCGACGATGCGGGCGCGGACAGCGTGTGGACCGCCGAAGTCTGGCGTGATGCGTTCGTCCCCTTGACGGCCATGGCCAGTGTCGTGCAGCGGGCGCGGGTCGGCACGGCGATCGCGCAGTTTGCACGCTCCCCCTGGCACACCGAGATGAGCGCCATGTCGGTCGCCGAATACACGGGGGGCCGGTTTGTGCTCGGGGTGGGGACCGCCCCACCGGAGTGGAACGAGAAATGGCATGGGCTTCCCTACCGTAAGCCGGTCACCCGGATGCGCGAGTACATTGAGTGCATCCGTACCATGTGGACCAGCACGCCCACGCGCCCGGTCCACTATACGGGCGAGTTTTTTCACGTCCAGGATTATGCGCGCTTTATGCCAGCGCCCTCTGCGCAGATTCCCATCTATTTAGCGGCGGTCCAGGCCCGTATGCTGCAGCTCGCCGGGTCCCATGCGGATGGGTGGATCAGCGGCCCCTTAAACACCCTGAAATACCTGACGGAGGTAGCCCAGCCCAACTTGCAGAAGGGTATGGCGGCGGCGGGGCGCACCGCCACCGGGTTCGAGCGCTGCGTCATGAAGCCGTGCGTGATCCATCAGGATGCCAAGTACGCACGGCGCTTGGCGCGGAATGCCATCGCCTTATATGCCACCCTGCCCTACTATGATATTGTGTTGCAGCCCATGGGGTTTACAGCACCCACACAGGCGATTCGCGCCGCGATGCAACGCCAGGACATCCCTGGAATGCTGAATGCGGTGACCGAGGAGATGATTGACGCGTTGGTCGTCGCGGGCACACCCGATGATGTGCACCGGCAGTTGGAGTCGTGGGAGGGGCTCTGTGATCTCCTGCTGCTGTACTGTCCGCCGCATTTCGCCGATCCCGCTGAGACGCAAGCCAATCACGAAGCGATGATTGCGGCCTTTGGCACGTAAGACAGAGGGCCAGAGGCACGGAAAACCAGGGGCAAATGCGAAGCACCGCGCGCCCTCGTCGAATCCGTGCCGAACAAAGCAGTGGAGGCGAAAAACATGGAGACCGTCAGGGAGGGCACAGCCTATGTTGCACGGCAAAGCGAGCGGCATGCTCACCTCAAATGAGAGGAGCCCCCGTCCTCAGACGTTCTACCGCCCCCTGTGGCATCGCCGCGCTGGCCTCCTCCTGACCCTCGTCCTGCTCGTGGCACCGCTGGCGGGCTATAGCCAAGCGGGGGAGAAGGTCTGGCGTATTGGCTGGCTCCGGGGCGTCGACCTCCCCCGACCAGCCCTGCGCGACGCCTTCCGGCAAGGGCTGCACGACCTCGGCTATGTTGAGGGCCAGCACTACGTTATTGAATACCGCTCTGGGGAGGGCGACCTGGAGCCGCTCCCGCGCCTCGCCACGGAGTTAGCCCGGCTCCCGGTGGATGTCTTACTGACGCATGGCTCTGCGGCGACGCTGGCGGTCCGCGAGGCGACCAGCACCATTCCCACTGTCTTTTGCGCCATGCCGGAGCCCGTCGAGCGGGGGATCGTGGCCAGCTTGGCCCGGCCAGGCGGGCATATCACGGGGGTGGCCAACGCCAGTCTCGATTTCATGGGAGGAAAATTGTTCGAACTGCTCAAGGAGGTGGCCCCGCAGGCTACCCGGGTGGCTGTGCTGGAGAACGCGGCCTGGGCTGCTACCCAGGAACAAACGCCCGAAGGACGCAACCGTGCGGCAGCACGCCAGGCCCTCCAGGCGGCGGCGACGACGTTGCGTCTCCAGCTGCAGCATGTCCCGGTACGCGATCCCGCCACCGAGTTGGCGGACGTGTTCGCGACGCTGGCCCGCGATCCCGTCGACGCGTTCTACGTGTGGGGGGAGCAGCTATTACTCAGGCATCGCGCCCAGATCGTGGCGCATGTGACCCAGAGCCGGCGGCCGGCCATTTACGGCAATCGGGTGTTTGTCGAGGCGGGTGGGCTCATGTCCTATCAAGCGGACGACGCCGCCATGCTCCAGCGTGCTGGGCATTTCGTGGGCAAAATTCTGCAAGGGGCCAAGCCTGCGGACCTCCCCGTGGAGCAACCCCTCAAATATCATCTGGCCATCAATCTCAAGACGGCCCAGGCCATCGGGATCACTATCCCCCCGTCCCTCCTCGTGCTGGCGGACGAGGTGCTCCAATAGGCGTGTGCAGGCCATTTGTGCGGGGGTGTGGCAAGGGGAGCAGAGAACACAATTATAGTCGGAGCGTCGCGTGGTGGGAGCATCCACGGGCGGCTCGCCAGAGCACCCCCAGCCGAACACGGCACTGCACCTGACCGCCTTCAGCCTACGCTCCTACGTCGCTGCGGCTTCTGGCGGCAGGTGAGCTTTGGCGTTCGGTGCCATGTCCATTCCGGCAAAAACCACAAGGAGGGAATTCATGACAGAACTCCAAGCCACAACCACCAGCGGGACAAGCATGGTGCTGGACGAGGCCACCGTGCAGGGCTTCAAGACTCGCTTGCGTGGTCCACTCCTCTGCCCTGGCGACGCAGGCTACAACGACGCCCGGCAAGTCTGGAATGGCATGATTGACCGGCGGCCCGCGCTCATCGTCTGCTGCAGCGGACCTGCCGATGTAATGCATGCGGTGAACTTTGCGCGCGTGCATAATCTGCTCGTATCGGTCCGCGGCGGTGGTCCACAATGCGGCGGGGAATGCCGTGTGCGACGGTGGTATCGTGATCGACCTCTCCCGGATGAAGGGAGTGCAGGTGGACCCGGAACGACGGACAGCGCGGGTTCAAGGCGGCGTCACCTGGGGAGAGCTCGATCATGAAACACAGGTCTTCGGCCTCGCCACGCCTGGTGGCGTCGTCTCGACGACTGGGGTAGCGGGCTTGACGCTGGGAGGTGGGCTCGGATGGCTCCGGCGCAAATATGGTCTCAGCTGCGACAACCTGTTGTCGGCTGATGTTGTCACAGCCGATGGCCGCTTTCTCACCGCCAGTGCGGCAGAAAACGCCGACCTCTTCTGGGCGATCCGCGGCGGGGGCGGTAACTTCGGGATCGTCACCGCGTTTGAATTCCGCCTCCATCCCGTCGGCCCCATCGTGATGGCCTCCGTAACCATGTACCCGGCGGAGCGGGGGCGAGATGTGCTGCGCTACTTCCGCGATGTCATGGCCACCGCCCCTGAAGAGCTGAGCGCCGAGGCTTTCTTCTGGTTCGTCCCTCCAGCGCCAGGTCTCCCGCCAGCCGCGCACAACAAGCACGTGGTCGTTCTGGCCGGTATGTACTGTGGGCCCGCTGACGACGCGCGAGCGCGTCACGGAGCCATTGAGGATGTTCGCCCCGCCCGTGGCCGATCTGAGTGGTAAGATCCCGTTTGCGATGCATCAGAGCGGCTTCGATGGATTTTTTCCCAAGGCGATCCAACGCTATTACATGAAATCCGTCTATCTGCGCGCTCTTGACGACGCGGCGGTCGACACGATCATCGCCCATGCCGTCGGCCAGCCTGACCCCAATGCCTACCCCATCGTGTGGCACTTGGGAGGGGCCATGAACCGTGTGCCACCGGAAGCAACCGCCTTTGGTCGACGCGACGCGCCGTTTATGCTCGAGATCACCTCGAGCTGGAGCGACCCGCTGGAGTCAGAGCAGCACATCGCGTGGACGCGCCGGTTCTGCGCCAATATGGAGCCTTACACCACCGGCAAGCTGTACGTCAACATGCCCGGATTCGGGGAAGAAGAGGGGCGTTTTGCTCCGGCGGCCTACGGCACGAACTACGAGCGGCTTGTGGCCCTGAAGAAGCTCTACGATCCGACAAATCTGTTCCGCCACAACCAGAACATTCAGCCGATGGTGTAGGAGGGCATTGGCCACGGGAGGAGGGGCGTCCTCGTGTCGCAGTCACCCCAGCACCGAACACTTATGAGGACCCCACTTGTCAAGAGACAGACTATCCCTAGGAGCGGTTTTTGGCTTTTTTTCCCGCGTTCTAAGGCCGAGCGCAGTCGACAGTCGGTCTCATCGGCTGACTTGATTTCGCTGCGCAGGTGCACCCCATCATGGCTGCACCACACACTTCTTGAGGCTCTGTCACCATGGTAAGGGCCAGTGCCAAGAGACGGCGCATGGTCTCTTGGCGGCCTAGCAATATATCTGTCCCCTCCTACCGGCCTACGCAAAGGGAGGGCTGCACGGGTGGCGTGCGCCAGTGCGTGCCAGGCTCGGGAGAGGGGCAGCACACGGGAACCGTTGACGACTCTCACCGTGGAGAAAGGCAGGAGGCGCATGCCATGCGGTCGCCTTCTCTTCTCGTGACCCTTTCCTACTCTAGCATACCCGCGGGTATGCTGGGGAGGGGGCCTCATACATTATCAACGCACTGCACCTGACTGCCTCCAGCGTCCGCTCCTGCGTCGCTCCGGCTTCCGGCAGCAGGTGAGCGCCAGCGTTAGTGTTCGGTAAAAAATGCAAGCATTTTTTGCTGAGACACACCTCGGGTGATCGATGCTGTGCAGTGAATCAGTTAGTACCAATATATGACAGAGCACCACGAGTGCTCTGAGTAGTGAGGCCTCACGGTGAGACGCTCCATGCCAATCCTCGTAAGGTCCATTCTGGTTTTCCAAGTCGTTGTGGACCTGCGGTTCTTTGTCCTGGTTTCATGGAGCGGTGAAGGACCTGCACTCACGCTCTGGTTTTCCCTACTTCAGTAGGGACCGAAGGCGCAACCAGGTTTTCCCCCACCGCTCCTACCCTCCCTGGCTCTCAGGCCTATTGAAGCAGCCGTCCGTGGTGCTGCGTAATATGCAGCGATACTCTGGTCCTTCTGGGGGGTATAAGGGGTATGATCCGTCAGGATGCGATAGAGCATGCGGATCGTCTTGTCACACACAGCCATCAGGGCGCGTTGCCCGGCTCCTTTGCCAGAGGAGTGGTGCTGGCGCCGCTGATAAGAGGTGGTGCAATGTGGATCGTGCGCCACGAGCCGCAGAGCGTAGTGAGAGAGCCCATGTCTGAGGGAGCCACTCCCCACGTGGGAGAGCTTCGGGAGTTTGCGGATACTGGCGCCGCTTGCGAAGCGCCGGACGTCGCGCCCGGCCAGTGTGACGAGTGGTTGGCCATTGGTGTACGCGTGGACATCGCCAATGGCGGTCAGCAGAGCTGCGGCTGTGGGTGTGCCGATGCGAGGCAACTGCAGCCGCCGCTGGCAGTCCCGACGCGCCTCCAGTAACTCGAGAGCCTGCGTGCGCCACAGGTGCTGTGTGGCCAGAGCGTCAGTGCGATCGTGCGCCAAGGCTTTGCTCTCAAACGCGTCGATACGGTAGGGGGCTCTGAGACCAATCCTCTCTCTAGCCAGGTCATACATGTGCTGCAATTGCTCGGGGGGCCACTGGCCCCAGCCACGACGGGGCTGCCCCTGTTCCAGGAAGCACCTGCGGCCATGGCGTACGATGGACTCTGGCGTTGGATGAGCCCGCAGAAACCGCCAAGAGGTGGGCTGCGTCAAATCTTGGATCAGCGGATGCAACTCAGGAAACGCGAGGTGAAGAGCAGCTCGCAGTGGGTGGCGCAGTTGGCTGACCCGTTGCTTCAGGGCCATGTGCCGCCGCATCAAGCGGTAGGCGGCCGTGAGGGCCGGATCACGGGCAACGGGCAGCAAGAACTTGCCCTGTCGCAGTCAGTCGAAGAGACGCGCGGCATCTTTTTCATCCGTTTTCCTGGTGCCGTCTTGCATCGTTTGGCGATTGTTCCGCACCGCTTGACCGTGCACGAGGCAGACCTCATAGCCACAGCTTTTGAGCCGTTCGTAGAGGGCCTGCCAAGAAATACCGGACGGTTCCAGGGCGATCAGGCTCCGCTGAGGCCCGTTTTTGTCCAGGTGTGCCTTGAGCGTCTGTGCAAAGCGCCGCAAGCCCTCACGGGTATGGGTCAATGCGAGCTGACGACCACTCATGGTGGTCTGCGTCCCCATACAAGCACGGTGTTTGGCTTTGCTCACATCGACTCCCACGAGGAGCAGGTCAGGGTGGTGTCCATACTCTTTACGCTTCTGAGGGTTTCGTCCATACTCTTGCAGTCTCATGGGATACTCCTCCTTGTGGGAGAGTGATTCAGGGAACTCTTCTCTTAGAGGTGTGTCTCATGAGATCAAAATTTCGTACTGATCTCTTATACGAGGCGTTAGTCACCAGCTCCGTATTGAAGGAATGCGAGAATGGAATCCATGAGTGAGGCAATTCCGATGATAGGGGACGAACTCCTTGTAGAGGCTACTAGACAGATTGGCGAACGCGATTGGAGTGTAAACGCCCCCTCCCTCACTCACGAATGGCGATGTATGCTTCACTTGAAAGCTGAGTCGCAAGTCTTCTCCGGAGATACTTTAACGGTTTGGGTCTACGACATACATCAGACCCAAAAGACAATACTCGTTTCTAACTCCGATTTTGGTCGTAAGCCTATCTCGGATCGCATGCGCCCTCGATACCTCCAATCGATCCGTTGCTTGCAAAATTTACTTTCCTTCGGCCTAAGTCAAGAGCCAGGGGATGCCGAGGCTATTTCCGAAGTGAAGGGAATGTTCAATCGATGTCTTCGTAAGGATCAATGGGATTGGTTTTGTGTCTATAACGCCTTCGGAAGCCCAGCAATGCGGCTCGCCCGTCAAATGGCTGGCGAGCTTACTGTCCTTGCACGTGCCATGCGTGCTAGAGACTTCCAAACCGCTGAGGTAGCGCTCAGTCGTCTGCGTGACCTCGGGCTGGAGCCCTTACTCAGTCGTGCAACAGAGATCATCTCACGTGAGGCGCCTTCTCTCTCAGATGCACGTCCGCTTACGAACACGGGGCATCAGCGGTCCTTTGTGAGGGAGCAGAAGAAGCCGGATCAGAAAGTCCTTTCCGAGTATTCCAAGGAAAAGCTAGACCGAGCCAATCTGACACACGAACGCATACTTGATATTCTCGTAAAGTTCCTTGAGACGCATGGGCATTCTGTTGAGCAGAGCGCTTATATAGATGCCTTCTGCAGGCTCAAATCCGGTCCTGCCATTTTCGAAGCAAAGAGTATTACTTTAGAGAATGAGCTTTCCCAGGTTCGGCATGCACTGAGCCAGCTGTATGAGTATCGCTTTCGCCATAAGATTCCCGAGGCATCCTTATGGATAGTTCTCTCGCAGCGACCTCAGCAGGAGTGGTTAATTGATTACCTTGAGAATGACCGAGACATTGCAGTTATCTGGCTAGAGGGTGACCGCCTAGAGGGGCCTTCTGCAACCCGATTGCTGGAAAGTGGCTCTGCAGCACTGAAAAGAAACCAAGCACAAAACCCAAGCATCGCCTAACAAACCGGAATCCACCTCTTAAGCTCATAAGGTCTACGAATGCTGTCCGAGATTCTTAAAAATTCCGTAGGCAGATCCTGTTGGGCAAACTGGGTGGCAACGCATGAGGGCCAGGCAGCGCGTGAAACACGGGAACTACTCGACATTGCCTTCTTGGGTTTGCCACCATCCAAGCGGTCCCGGCTGTCGAAGAAGATTCAGCGTGGAGATGCGGCGGTCATTGAGGCAACGCTCTATGAGATCTTAACCCATGAACTTCTTTACCGACTGAGCCTTGCTCCAGACTTTGATCCGAAGATCGAGGGGAGGTTGACACCGGACATCGCCTTCGAAATATCGGGGCTCCGCTTCATAGTCGATGTACTCGTAACCCACAGTCCATCAAAGACTATCAAGCGTTTTGGGCCGAGAATGTATCAAGTAATTGATCATGGGGAACGCGCGCAGAAGATTCTAAACACCATAACGGAGAAATCTGCCAAGTATGCAAAGACTGGTCTACCGTTAGTGCTCTTCGTTTTCCTTGGCGACTACTCCATTCACACTGACGATGTCGAAAGGCCTCTCTTCAGTCTAACGCTCGGGGAGATCGAACCGAACGAACGATTTCAAGAGAGCTTTGCAGCCTGCAAGTTCGGAGGAGTCTTGCTACCAGATGCCTGTGGCGTACCCAGTCATCCGAATCTATCAGCCGTCGTGGCATGCCAGTGGTTTGACACGCTGCACCGTGGAAACCCTGGGAGGCGGTTACAGTGTGCAGTCCTGCATCACTATAGTCCTCATGTCCTGCTTCCTCCAGGTACTTTTTCACCGTTTCCAGAAGTGCTCTGGCACCTGCGAGGCCCTGCGCATTGGGAACCTCAATGCGTTGGGCAATGGAATATAGTTGCAAGATTTGCCACCAACCGGCAGCTCGAATTTAGGAGGTACACGGTAAATGCACCCTGGTGAGTCAAAAACCTTCCCAGGAAATAAAAAGAAGCGACAGGGGCCACACACAACGTAATTCGCCTAACGAGACTGTCGAAAAAGTCCAATTTTGGCATTTTCG
>Ga0081455_10009196_pt1 | contig 10183 bp, 12 predicted proteins | sample TabmetS3T2R1_FD_70207 | JGI IMG/M metagenome (GOLD analysis project Ga0081455, IMG submission 70207) | Tabebuia heterophylla rhizosphere microbial communities from the University of Puerto Rico - S3T2R1 | ecosystem: Host-associated > Plants > Roots > Rhizosphere ... | reverse complement strand
ATTTCGAAAGAGCCATCCTTGAACAATCCGGAGACGTCGACCCCACCGGCGGCAGCCAAGCGGACCGACTACCGGCCGCATAGCTTGAAGCAAGGGGGGCCCCTACGCCGCCTCTATGACTGGGTGCTGTCCCACTCGGAGACACGCTCGGCGCCGTGGACACTTGGCGCTATCTCGTTTGCGGAAAGCTCTTTCTTTCCGCTTCCTCCTGATATCCTGCTCGTGCCCATGTGCTTGGCGCGTCCGTCGCTGGCTTGGCATTACGCCTTCATCGCGACCGTGAGCTCGGTCCTTGGCGGGCTGTTCGGCTACGCCATCGGCGCCATCCTCTACGACACCATCGGCCAGTGGATCATTCATCTCTATGGCTATGAAAGCCAGTCGGCGGCGTTCCAGGAGGCTTATGCGAAATACGGCCACTGGATCATTCTGCTCAAGGGCGTGACACCCATTCCCTACAAACTCGTCACCATCACGGCGGGATTGGCGCATTACAGCCTGTTCTGGTTCACGATCCTTTCGGTGATAACCCGAGGCATCCGCTTCTTCATGGTTGCGGGCCTGCTCTACTGGATCGGCGAACCCGCCCGCGAGTTCATTGAAAAGCGCCTCGGTCTCGTCACGGCCGCGCTCGGCGTGCTCGTGATCGGCGGCATCCTCGTTGCCGTTTACGTGGTGTAATGGCTTCCCAAGCCTGCACCAAGAAATGAAATCGGCCTGATTTCATTTTCGCCGCTCACTTGGGGCGGTGCTATTTCCTTCTTGGTTCCAAACAACAACGTGACGGATTTTTCGAGATCATCGACGCGCCGGTGCAATCCGTTATCTTCGCCGGACTGTCGGAAACGCGAAGCGATCCAAATCAGCGCGAATGCCGACCCACAAATGAGAAGCCCGATCGGAAGGTTCCGGCTCGACAATCCGATGTCTCCGGAAAGCCGAAAATCGCTCACATCCGGCAGAAAATACAGGACGCCCAAGCCCGCAACGATCATCAACAAAGCAACAAGAACCAGACCGGTCTTTAAGCCAACCAATACACTCCGTCTCATCGCATTTGGCCCCCCACCTGCCCCTATCCAACCTCCAAAAAACCCCGCCACATCCAAGTGACCATTTAGATTTTTGCGGCGACGTTGAAGACGCGGTCGCCGCGCCGAATGCTGAGCCTCCACTCCCCGTGTCCTGAGGCCAGCGCGTCTTTCAGAACGTCGATCGTGTCAATGTCTATCCCGTTGACATTTGTCACGATGTCGCCGGCGCGCGCCCGCAGCCGGAAAACGGGCGAGCCCTCTTCGACCCCAAGAATGACGACCCCGCGGCTCCACGTGTCGAGCCCCAGCTCTTCCGCGAAAGCCGGCGACAGATTGCCGACGGTCGCCCCGGAAAGAGGATGGGATCCCTCCAACACCTGGACCTGGCGGAGTGGCGTCTCGGGTGGTCGCTGCAGCTTGACCATCACGCTCTGCGGCTGGCCTCTGCGCAGATAGGTGACGCGCACGACCTTCCCGTTGGGCAACGTCGCGACTCGATAGCGCAGCGCTTGAGGATCGTCCACATCGAACCCGTCGATGGTCAGGATCACATCGTCGGCTTTGATGCCTGCCAGATCCGCCGGCCCACCCGGATAAACGTTGGTCACAAGCACGCCGGTCGGCCGGTCGAGACCCAGCACATCCATGCGCTCATGCGGCACGATCTGTCCGCTGATCCCGATCCAGGGCCTGCGGATCGCGCCACCGGAAACGGCGGAGTCGACCACCATGCGCGCCATGTTGGACGGGATCGCGAAACCGATACCGATCGAACCGCCCGAGCGCGAAAAGATCGCCGTGTTGATGCCGATCAGCTGACCATCGAGGGTCACGAGCGCGCCGCCCGAATTGCCCGGATTGATCGCCGCGTCAGTCTGAATGAAGAACTGAAAGTCGGAAATGCCGATCTGTGTGCGGGCGAGCGCAGAAACGATGCCAGCGGTCACGGTCTGCCCCACGCCGAAGGGATTGCCGATCGCGAGCACGCGGTCGCCGACCTCCGCCTCATCGGAATCGCGGAACGGAACGACGGGAAGGTCTTTTCCCCTGGTATCGATTTTCAGGATGGCGAGATCGGTTCGCTCGTCGGTGAGCATGATTTTGGCTTCAAACTCGCGCCGATCGGCCAAGGCCACAATCAGCTCATCCGCATCGGCCACGACGTGGTTGTTGGTAACGATCACACCGTCCTTGCGAACGATCACGCCGGACCCGAGCGCGTTCTGCACCCGATCGCGGGAGCTGCCCAGGCCGTCTTCGCCGAAAAACCGGCGGAAGAACGGGTCCTCGAGCATCGGCGACCGGTCGCGAACATACTTGCGCGAATAGACGTTGACGACAGCAGGCGCCACCTTGCGCACGATCGGCGTGTAAGGCTCCGACGAGTCGCTCTTGCGCTTCGACGGCGGCCCCTCGTCCGATCCCCTGGCAGGACGGGCTTCTGCGGGCAACGCCTCCGGGAGAGCCTCTCTGAGCGGAAACTCCGCGACCGGCTCCTCTTGCGCCAATTTCTCCCTTGCCAATTCCTCCGAGAACAACGGCTCGGTCGGACTGGCGACGTCCTCTTCGTCCTTCCGGCGTGGCGTGCCAAAGGCCCAAACAAATGCGAACACGAGCCCCGCGCCGCTGCCGGCATAACCCAACAGCGTCGCGAGATGGTTTGGCTCGACCGGAATCATTCTACACGCCCCTCGACACCTCCCCGCTTGCCTGTCGCAAGCGGGCTATTCTTGGGGGCACTTTAACGTCTTTTGGGCCGTTTTTGCAGGCCCTTTGGGAGGAGCCCGTAGGACCGAGGCCTAAGTCGTTCACCTACCGCACTTATCTCCGGCAGGGCGCACCAGGTGCAACGTGGTGAACGGGCTTAAGCCGCCTCGCTCTCCTCACCGGTCGAAACGGGTCCGGAATCCAATCCCTTGGCCTCCGGGTCGCGATCGACAAGCTCGATGACCGCCAGAGCCGCGTTGTCACCGAAGCGGAAACCGGCCTTGAGAATGCGCGTGTAGCCGCCTTTGCGGTCCGCATAACGGGTCGCCAGCACATCGAACAGCTTCTTGACCATCGCATCGTCGCGAAGCCTGGAGGCTGCCAGGCGCCGGGCGTGGAGATTGTTCCGCTTGCCCAGCGTAATGAGGCGCTCGACGACCGGAGCGAGCTCCTTCGCCTTGGGAAGCGTCGTCGAGATCTGCTCGTGCTTGATGAGCGCTGCCGCCATGTTTGAGAACATCGCCGCCCGATGGGTCGGGGTCTTGTTCAACTTGCGGTGGGCGTTGCGATGACGCATGGCAATGTTCCCTAACTTCCTACGCCGGTCGGCTGCAGGCTCAGTATTGATCCTCGAAGCGCTTGGCCAGCTCTTCGATGTTGTCCGGCGGCCAATTCGCCACCTCCATGCCGAGATGAAGTCCCATCTGGGCCAACACTTCCTTGATCTCGTTCAGCGACTTGCGGCCGAAATTCGGCGTACGGAGCATCTCGGCTTCGGTCTTCTGAATGAGATCGCCGATATAGACGATGTTGTCGTTCTTCAGGCAGTTGGCCGAGCGCACGGAAAGCTCGAGCTCGTCGACCTTCTTGAGCAGCGCCGGATTGAATTCGAGCTCGGGGCGGCCCTCCTCGAGCTTGCGCTCGGTCGGCTCCTCGAAGTTGATGAAGATCTGAAGCTGGTCCTGAAGAATGCGCGCGGCATAGGCCACCGCGTTCTCGGGTGTCACAGCCCCGTTCGTCTCCACCACCAAGGTCAACTTGTCATAGTCCAGGATCTGGCCTTCGCGGGTGTTTTCAACCCGATAGGAGACACGCTTCACAGGGCTGTAGAGCGCATCGACCGGGATGAGACCGATAGGCGCATCGTCCGGACGATTGCGATCCGACGGGACATAGCCCTTGCCGGTCTCGACAGTGAGTTCCATGCGCAGCTCCGCACCCTGATCGAGAGTGCACAGAACGAGATCCGGATTCAGAATCTCGATGTCTGCCACCGGGGTGATCTGGCCGGCTTTCACTTCACCCGGCCCGGTTGCGCGCAGCAGCAGCCGCTTGGGTCCGGCCGCATGCATGCGCAAGGCGAGCGCCTTCACGTTGAGGACGATGTCCGTCACGTCTTCGCGCACACCGGCGATGGACGAGAATTCATGCAGAACGCCGTCGATCTGCAACGACGTCACGGCCGCTCCCTGCAGGGACGACAAGAGCACGCGCCGCAGCGCGTTACCCAGCGTCAACCCAAAGCCGCGTTCCAGCGGCTCGGCGACAAGAGAAGCCATGCGCGCCGGATTGGCGCCCGGCTCGACCTGCAGCTTCACCGGCTTGATCAGTTCTTGCCAGTTTTTCTGGATCACGTGTCAGATCCTTTCGGGAGGGTCGGCTCGGGCGCACGGGCAAATGCGAGACGCTGAGCCGACGGTCGTTTCAATAGATAAATTCAGACGCGGCGGCGCTTGGGCGGCCGCACGCCGTTATGTGGAATGGGCGTCACGTCACGAATGGTCGTGACCGTGAGACCCGTGGCCTGGAGTGCGCGAAGCGCCGATTCACGGCCCGAGCCCGGCCCGCTCACTTCGACTTCGAGCGTGCGCATGCCGTGCTCCATCGCCTTCTTCGCCGCGTCCTCGGCGGCCATCTGAGCCGCATAAGGCGTGGATTTGCGCGAGCCTTTGAACCCCATCGTTCCGGCCGACGACCAGGAGATCGTGTTGCCCTGCGCGTCGGTAATGGTCACGATGGTGTTGTTGAACGACGCATTCACATGCGCCACGCCCGACGAGATGTTCTTGCGCTCTTTGCGCTTCACGCGGGCCGCTTCTTTCGCCATGTCTACTTCCCCTAGATCGCGCAACCCGTGGCCGCAGAACGGCCAAGCCAAGTCGCGGGAAAATTCCTACTTCTTCTTGCCCGCGATCGGCTTCGCCGGGCCTTTGCGCGTACGCGCGTTCGTGTGCGTGCGCTGACCGTGCACCGGCAGACCCTTCCGGTGCCGGAGGCCCCGATAGCAGCCGAGGTCCATCAGACGCTTGATGTTCATCGCGGTGTCGCGGCGCAGATCGCCTTCGACCATGTAGTCGCGGTCAATCGTCTCGCGAATCTGAATGACCTCGGAGTCCGTGAGTTCGCTCACGCGCCGCTGGGACGTAACACCGACCTTCCCGCAGATCTGCTTCGCCAGCGTCGGTCCAATTCCGTGGATGTAGGTCAATGCAACCTCGACCCGCTTATTGGTCGGGATGTTGACACCTGCTATGCGCGCCACGCCGAGATCTCCTCAAAACAGCAAAAATGCGCCCGCTCAGCCCGTCCGCTGAACCAAGCGACAATCCTTCAACTCTGTACGCCCTCATCGACCGGTGCCGACGACCTATTCCTGAACCAGCCGCTCTGGTCCGCCCGGTCGACTGCAACCCACCTCATCCTTTGAGCCAAACCGGACTGCGCCGGAAACAGGCCGAACCGCGAACGAAGTGTCAGCGAGGGCCGGCATTATAGTTTCCTTTGCTCACCCGTCAACTCGTACGGACCCTATTTTATCACCGCCAGGATCGCCTTGATGGCTTCCCACACCTCGTCGATCCCCTTCATCCCATCGACCACCTTGAGCTTCTTGGTCTTCTCGTAATAGGGGATCAGGGGCTTCGTCTGGTCCTGATAAACCTTGATCCGCTTCTTGAGGGTTTCCGGGTTGTCATCGCTCCGCCGATCCTTGGGATCGGTCTGCGCGATCCGCGTTTCGATGCGCCGGAACAGCTCCTTCTCGTCGACACGAATCTCCAGCACCACATCGAGGTCGAGCTTCTTGCCCTTCAGCATCTTGTCGAGCGCCTTGGCCTGAGGAACCGTGCGTGGAAAGCCGTCCAGAATAAAGCCGTTGTGGCAGTCGGGCTCCTCGATGCGGTCGGCGATCACCTTGACCACGATCTCGTCCGGCACAAGCTTGCCCGCATCCATCAGGGGCTTTGCCTTCCGGCCGATATCCGTGCCGTTGGCGACCGCCGCGCGGAGCATGTCTCCCGTGGAGAGCTGAGGGATCGCATAAGTGGCCGAGATACGCTGAGCCTGGGTCCCCTTGCCCGCGCCCGGCGGGCCCAACAGGATCAGTTTCATCGGCGGCTTCCCCTGAGCTTGGCTTTCTTGATGAGGCCTTCATATTGGTGCGCGAGCAGATGGCTCTGGATCTGCGCCACCGTGTCCATCGTGACGGAGACGACGATCAGGAGCGACGTGCCACCGAAATAGAATGGAATGTTGAACTTCGAGATCAGGAACTCGGGCAAGAGACAGACGAGCGTGATGTAGATCGCGCCGACGACGGTCAGCCGCGTCAACACATAGTCGATGTAGTCGGCCGTCCGTTTGCCGGGACGCACACCCGGAATGAACCCGCCATATTTCTTGAGGTTGTCCGCCGTGTCGGTCGGATTGAGCACGATCGACGTGTAGAAGAAGGCGAAGAAGATGATGCCCGACGCATAGAAGAGCATGTAGAGCGGCTTGCCGTGACCGAGATTGGCCACGATCCCGTTGAGCCACTCGGGACCCTGCCCCGCGGTGAACCCCGCGATGGTCGCCGGCAGCAGCAGGAGCGAGGACGCGAAGATCGGCGGAATGACGCCCGAGACGTTGAGCTTCAGGGGCAAATGGGAGCTCTCGCCGCCATACATCTTATTGCCGACCTGACGCTTCGGATATTGGACGAGCAACCGTCGCTGCGCCCGCTCCATGAAGACGATGAACAGGATCACGGCCACGATCATGATGAGGAGGCCCACGATCACGAAGGCTGGCAGCGCGCCCCGCGCGCCCAGATCGAGGGTCCCCGCGAAGGCCCGCGGCAGCTCGGCCACGATGCCCGCGAAGATGATGAGCGAGATGCCGTTACCGACGCCGCGCGCGGTGATCTGCTCGCCGAGCCACATGAGGAAAACCGTTCCCCCGACCAGCGTGATGACGGTCGAGACGCGGAACAACAGCATAGACGGCATGGCGATGACGCTGCCGCCCTCGGCGCCGCTCAGGCCCACCGCGATGCCATAGGCCTGGACCGCCGCGAGAATGACGGTGCCGTAGCGCGTGTATTGGTTGATCTTCTTGCGCCCCATCTCGCCTTCCTTCTTCAGCGCTTCGAGCGACGGCGAGACCGTCGTCATGAGCTGCATGATGATGGAGGCGGAGATGTAGGGCATGATGTTGAGCGCGAAGATCGCCATGCGCTTGACGGCGCCGCCAGCGAACACATTCAACATACCGAGAATGCCGGTCTGGGTCTGCTGGAAGGCGTGGCTATACGCCTCCATGTTGATGCCGGGCAACGGAATATAGGTCCCGAGGCGATAGACGATCAGCGCGCCGAGCGTGAACAGGATGCGCTGCTTCAACTCCGTCGCCTTGGAAAAGGCGCCGAAATTCAAATTCGCTGCTAGCTGCTCAGCGGCGGAAGCCATAGCTCACGCGTCCTCGGTTTTGCGCGCGACCCCACCGGATGGTGGACAGAGCGCCTTCCCCCTGCCTGGCCGTTATCGGCCTAGGCGGTCTTCCTTTTGCGCTCCTTGGGCCCCGGCTGCGGCTGGGACTTGGGCGCCACGAAGCTAACTGTTCCCCCGGCTTTTTCGACCGCGTCGATCGCGGGCTTGGAGGCGCCCGTCACAACGAAGCTCAATTTGGTGTTGAGCTCGCCCTTCGCCAAGAGGCGCACACCATCGCGCGTGCGCCGAATGAGGCCGGACTCGACCAGCCGCGCCTCGGTCACGTCGCCCTTCGGATCGAGACGACCCGCAGTGATGGCGGCTTGCACCCGGCCCAGATTGACCTCGACATACTCCAGGCGGTTCGGCTTGTTGAAGCCGCGCTTGGGCAAGCGCATGTGGAGCGGCATCTGGCCGCCCTCGAAGCCGTTGATGGCGACGCCCGAGCGCGCAGTTTGACCCTTGCCGCCGCGCCCGGCGGTCTTGCCTTTGCCCGACCCGATGCCCCGGCCGACACGGATCCGCGTCTTGCGGGCACCCGCATTATCCCTCAGCGCGTTGAGCTTCATGACTGACTTTCCCTTGGTCCGGCCTGTTTGTCTGTTGGGGCCAGAACTATTCGATCACTTCAATGAGATGGGCCACCTTCGCGATCATGCCGCGCACCGAGGGCGTGTCCTCGAGGGTGCTGACCCGATTGATCTTGTTCAGGCCGAGACCTATCAGGGTCGCTTCCTGAGCCTTCGGCCGGCGCGCGGGGCTCTTCACCTGCTTCACCGTCACCGTCTTCTTCGTCGTGCTCATGGCGCGTTCCTACTCCGTCGCGGCTTCGGCTTGCGCTTCGCCGCGGCGCGCGATGATCTCGCCCACCTTCTTGCCCCGGCGGTTGGCGACCAGCCGCGGCGCAACCGTGTTCTGCAGGGCGTCGAACGTCGCGCGCACCATGTTGTAGGGATTGGACGTTCCCAGCGACTTGGCGACGACATCCTGGACGCCGAGCGTCTCGAACACCGCGCGCATCGGACCGCCTGCGATGATGCCGGTACCTGCCGGCGCCGCGCGCACCACCACCTTGCCCGCGCCATGATGGCCGCGAACGTCGTGATGGATGGTTCGGCCTTCGCGCAGCTGCACGCGGATGAGGCCGCGCTTGGCCGCTTCCGTCGCCTTGCGAACAGCCTCCGGAACCTCGCGCGCCTTGCCGTGGCCGAAGCCGACGCGGCCCTTCTGGTCGCCGACGACGACGAGCGCGGCAAAGCCGAAGCGCCGGCCGCCCTTCACCACCTTGGCGACGCGGTTGATCGCGACCAGCCGGTCGACGAATTCGCTGTCGCGCTCTTCGCCGCCGCTGTCGCGTCCGCCGCGGGACTCGCGATCCCGCCGCCCCCGCTGCTCGCCGCCTTCACGTTCCTCGTTTCGTGCCACGATCACCAATCCTTAAAAAAGACCGCCTTAGAAGTTGAGCCCGCCTTCGCGCGCCGCATCCGCCAGCGCCTTGATGCGCCCGTGATATTTGTAGCCGCCCCGATCGAAAACCACGTCATTGACGCCGGCGGCCTTGGCGCGCTCCGCCACGAGCTTGCCGACCTGGGCCGCAGCCCCGACGTCGCATCCTTTGGCGAGCGAGCCCTTAAGGCCCTTGTCGATGGACGACGCCGAGGCCAGCGTGATGCCGCGCTCGTCATCGATCACCTGCGCATAGATATGCTTCGACGACCGGTAGACCGAGAGCCGCGGCCGCAGACGGCCGACAAGCCTCAGATGATGCCGGATGCGCCGCTCACGCCGCGCGTAGAGATCCGCCGCTTTGGTCATGGTCCTTACTTCTTCTTTCCTTCCTTACGGAAGATGAACTCGTCCGCGTATTTCACGCCCTTGCCCTTATAGGGCTCCGGCGAGCGCCAGGCGCGAATTTCGGCGGCAACCTGCCCCACCTGCTGCTTGTCGATCCCGCTGATGGCGATCGACGTCGGCTTCTCGCATTTGATCTCGATGCCTTTCGGAATCGGATAGAGCACCTCGTGGCTGTAGCCCAATTGCAGCTGCAGATTCTTGCCCTGCACCGCGGCGCGATAGCCGACGCCGTTGATCTCGAGCTGTTCCTGATAGCCGTTGGTCACGCCGACCATCATGTTGTTCACGAGCGTGCGGCTCATGCCCCACATGGAGCGCGCGCGCTTCGTCTCCTCGCGCGGCTTCACCACCACGCCGTGGTCGGTCATCTCGACCGAAACGGCGTCGACCAGCGTGACGGCGAGCTCGCCCTTCGGGCCCTTCACCTTCACGTCCTGTTCCTTGACCGTGACCGTCACCCCCTTGGGGACAGCCACGGGCTTTTTCCCGATGCGCGACATGACTAGAACACCTCGCAGAGAATTTCTCCGCCCACATTCTCGGTCCGAGCCATCGCATCCGACATGACGCCCTTCGACGTCGATAGGATGGAGATGCCGAGCCCATTCTGCACCTTGGGCAGCGTGCCCACGGACATGTAGACGCGCCGGCCGGGCGTCGAGATGCGGCGGATGTGCCGGATCACCGGCTTGCCGTCGAAATATTTGAGCGAAATCTCGAACTCCGGCTTGCCGCCGTTCAGCTCCACCGTGGCATAGCCGCGAATGTAGCCTTCCTCCTGCAGTACATCGAGCACGCGACCGCGCATTTTGGACGCCGGCGTGTTGACGACCGACTTGC
>Ga0081455_10009195_pt1 | contig 10183 bp, 5 predicted proteins | sample TabmetS3T2R1_FD_70207 | JGI IMG/M metagenome (GOLD analysis project Ga0081455, IMG submission 70207) | Tabebuia heterophylla rhizosphere microbial communities from the University of Puerto Rico - S3T2R1 | ecosystem: Host-associated > Plants > Roots > Rhizosphere ... | reverse complement strand
CGAGCCATGCAGAGAGACGCGATGCGCACGTGCGCCACCCGGCGGGGCTGGACGGTGACTGATGCCGTCGAGGCATGGGCGCTGATGCCACAGATGAGGTTATCTCGATTTAAGCTCACCAGACTTCTGACACTATAGGAAACAGGAGCTTACGACATTTGCACCATAGCACCGTATTTTCAGGTTCTATAGGCACTTAATGTTTAATCGGGATAAACTCATGCATATGATATCAAGCCTTCCCTTAATGTATTACAAGAGGCTCATGCAGAGAAATTGAGCTTTCCCTAAACTTGAGCGGTGGAAGGAGGGCACCTGGAGCTCCGAGATCGGCTCTGTCACAAAGTTGCCTTTTGGAGGCAAAAGCCGCAAATGGGGCATTGGAAAATCAATGATTTGCGAGCTTCAACTTTCCTGTTTTCGGTGATGTGCGACAGAGCCCTGTTTAGGGGCAGGTCTATGGCATTACAACCCTGCGCACTTCTGCGGCCTGCGCCAGGTCCCAGGCCATGCCCATCGCCTGGAACATGGTCATGGCCTCGCTGAGGTAGTGGGCCGCCGTGGCCTGCTGCCCCCACTGCTGGAGCACGCGGGCATAGCACACGTAGCTGCGGGCGAGCTCCGGGCGAAACGCCAGCTCTGTGAAGAGCCGGATGGCGGCGCCCATCGCCTGCTCCGCCTGCTGGCGGTCGGGCGCCGGCCCCCGCGTCAAGGCCTCGGCGAGTGCCCGCAAGGCGACCGCCTGGGCGAAACGATCGCCCGTCGCCGCCGCCATCCGCTGGGCCTCCTGGCACAGCGCGGGCACGGTGTCCAGGGCGCCCCGGGTCAGGGCGCACGCCGCCAGGCAGGCCTTCCCCCTGGCGACAAAAAAGACCGTCCCCATCTGCGCGGCCAAGGTGAAGAACTGCTCCAGCAGCACCTGCCCGGCGGCCGGGTCCCCCGCTCTGGTCAAGGTCCAGCCTTCATAGAGGTGCACCAGATAGATCCGGAAGCGGTCGTCCACCCCCTCCGCCACCCGGCGGGCGGCGTGGAAATCCTCCAGCGCGTGCGTCCAGGCCCCCTGCTGGTCATGCACCAGCCCCCGATATTGGAGGGCAGCCGCTTCGGCATAGGGATTCCGCAACTCCCGGGCCAACACGACCCCATGATCCCCATAGGCCAGCGCCTGCGCAAACTCCCCACGTAAGCCAAAGGGGACGGCCGCGAATCCCGCCGCGGTCGCTTCCTCGCTGCGGTTGCCGATCTGGTGCATCTGCGCGGTACTGCGCGCCAGCATCTGACTCCCCCGGAGGCACTCCCACTGCATCGTATAGCTGCGCCCCAGCAGATTGACCGGCGGGGCGGCCAACGTCTCGTCCTCCAGGCGATCGGCAATCCCCAGACTCTGCTCGGCGTACGTGATGGCGCTCTGCAGGTCCCCCCGGACATAGGCTAGCCGGCCCTGCCAATAGCGCACCTGGGCCAGGCGCGGTTCGTCGGCTAAGGCCTCCGCGAAGGCATGGGCCTGTGCCAGGTTTGCCTGATCCCGCTCCATATCCGCCCGGGACGCGCTGACCGCCGCTAGCTTCAGGATCGCATCGATCTGGAGCCGCTGGGCCGCCGGGGAGGCGGGCAACCCCTGTGCCAGGCGAAGCGCCTGGGTATAGTGGGTCGTGGCCTCGGCCCGGGCATGCAGCCGCATGGCCTGCTCCCCCGCCAGCAGCGCATACCGGACTGCCTGGTCCTGCCGCACGCTCCGGGCGTAATGGTAGGCCAGGAGGGCGGCCTGCTCGCCCGCCCGCGCGCCCTCCAGGGCTTCGATGGCCTGGCCGATGGCTCCGTGCAAGGCCCGCCGGCGTTGCCGCAAGAGGCTCTCATAGGCGACGTCCTGGAGCAGGGCATGCTTGAAGACATAGAGCGTGTCGGGGGGGAGACCACGCTGGTAGAGCAACTCGGCGTCCACCAACGCCTCGAGTTCGCGCTGCAACCGGGTGTCGTCATACGCGGTCAGCGCTTGCACCAGCGCATAGGGAAACTGGCGCCCAATCACTGCGCCGAGCTGGGCGAGGCTTTTTGCTGTGCCCAAGCGATCCAGCCGGGCCATGAGTGCGTCATGCAGCGTGATCGGAATGGTCACCGCCTCCATCGACCCGGTGAGTTCGTAGTGCTCTCCCACCTCCCGCACCACCTCGGATTCGAGAATGGCTTTGGTCATTTCCTCGACAAAGAGCGGCACCCCATCGGTTTTCTCCACGAGCTGCGTCAGGATGCCCGGCGGCAGCGTTTTCCCCTCCGCAATGTTGCCCGCCATGGCCTCAATCTGGGCAGGCCCAAGGGGACCAAGGAGGACGGGGGTCAGGTGGGACTGGGTCTCCCACGGGGGGGTAAATTCGGGGCGATACGTCAACACGGTGCATATCGGCGCGAGAGGCGTCTGGTCGATGAGCAGGCTCAGCGCTGCCAGCGAGGACGGATCGATCCATTGCAGGTCTTCCCAGACCACGAGCACGGGCTGACGCTCGGCCTCCTCCCGTATCCAGGCCGTCAGGTCTTCCTGAGTTTTGCGGCGTTGCTGCTCAGGCGGCAAGCGCGAGGGCGACACGTGCGCCGGCAGGGGCACCCCCAGGAGCGTCGCAAAGCGTGGCAACGTGTCGTCCCCAGGGAAGCGATAGGTCCCGAGCACGTGCTCCAGCTTGGTAAATCGCGCCTCGGACGTCTCGTCACGGGTGAACTGGAGCAGGTGCTCCACATGCGTCAGGACCGGGAAGAACGCACGGGTGGTATGATAGGGCGAACAGCGAAACGTCACGCGGGTCAAGCCTTCACGGATGACCCGCGCGCGGAGCGCGTCCACCAGCCGCGACTTGCCAATGCCGGCGTCGCCACTCAGGAGCACCGTCTGTCCCTGCCCCGCCTTACTCTGCCCCCAGCGGTCGAGGAGTATGTCCAGTTCTTTCTCGCGCCCGACCAGCAGAGCGGCCCCAACGGGGGCGGCTGCCGCTTCGTGGTGGGGGACATCGGCCGCGCGCAGCACACGGGCCAGACGTAGGGGATCGGCGACGCCCCGGAGGGCGTGGGGCCCAAGGTCCTCGCACGCGAAATGCCCCCCAACGAGGCGCGCCGTGGTGGGACTGATCACCACGGTATTCGGGTGGGCCAGGCCTTCGAGCCGTGCCGCAATGTGGGGCGTCTCCCCCAGCGCCAGCTGCTCATGGCGGTCCCCAGCCCCCATCTCGCCGACCACGACGGGGCCGGTGTGAATGCCGATGCGGACGGCGAGCTGCACACCGTACGTCGCCTCCAGGCGTGTATTGAGGGCTCCCAGGGCCTCGACAATACCCAAGCCCGTGTGGACGGCACGCTGCGCGTCGTCTTCGTGAGCGACGGGGTACCCAAAGTAGATCAGGAGCCCATCGCCGAGCAATTGAGCCAGATGGCCGGCATAGCGCTGCATGACCGCGGCAGCCATCTCCTGGTAGGCGCGGACGACGTCGCGCCAATCTTCGGGATCGAGACGCCCAGCAAGCTCGGTGGAGCCGACGAGGTCGCAGAACATCACGGTGAGTTGGCGCCGTTCGGCTTCAGGCACGCTGGGCGGTAGGGGCAGACGGGCGTGGGCGGGCTGGTCGTCTGCAGTCACTGCGGGGGGCGATGGAGACGCCACGGCAGGAGCCGTGGTGACCTCTCCAGTCCACACCAGCATGCGGCCGTCGTGCTCCACGGCGACCTGGTGCACGGCAATCATTTCGTCTTTCAGGTCTTTCAGGTAGTCATCATCAAGGGCGAACTGCCGCTGCAGCGCCCGATAGGAGACACGTCCTTGGCGCTGCAGCATCGCCATAGCCAGTTCGAGGATCTCTTCAAACGTCATGCCGAGCTTCTTTCTGACCGTGCCCCCGCACAGCGTAGGTCGTGAGACAGGCTCTGTTCAGATGGGCACGGAGGCTGCGATCATGGCGTCGGCCACCCCCTGCGGCTTCTCGGGGTGAGGCAACAGCCCCTCACTGTCAAAAGCCCAAGGCGTTCACGGACGTCGACTCGTATGCTGCGTGGCCGCAAGTGGCCGACGTGGTGCTCAAGAGACGCGGGGCAAGTCCAGGGACTGGGGGCTCGAGTTCAGCCCCCCGGGCCGATGATCGGCCCGCCGAAACCGAGATCCCCGGCGCCCGCCTTGACGGATGTCTTCACCTGCGTGGTCATTGCTCCTGAGAGAGCATCCGCGCAGGCTGACTCCCTGAGCCGCGCTACCCAGCCCCCTGCACCTCAGGGCGGAGTCCGCGCACCCTGTGCTTTTCCACAAGGATACACGACTTTGTTCCCTGTGTCTGCAACCGCCCTCACAGCACGGCCAGCACGCGCTCACTGGCACAAGCTCTTTGCAGGCTTGCCCATCTCTCTGTGGGCATGGTGGCACATAACTCTAGTTTTGTGTCAGCGCTAAGGCCAGCGCTGAGGGAGCCTCGCCTTGTCAACCTCGTGGCGTCATCGCGCCCGGCAGGAGCCCCCCGCCGCGTGATGTCTGCTTGCACGTGCCGAGGAGCTCCCAGTGTCTTCGGGACTCCAACACCGGAGCATTCCTGAGAGAGCATGGCCGTGACGCCTAGCAACCTGCCCGGCCTTGATGCCTTCCAGGGGTCAGTGCACAGCCTGCGAGGGTCAGAGCCCCGCAAAGATATCCGTCTCTGGGGGCTGGATGGGCCGCACACTCTGGACACACTGGAAGGTTTCCGCAGGCCAGAGCCAGCGGCTCACCAGCTGGACCACCCAGACGACGTTCCCCAGGCGGCCCATTTGACTCCGGTGGGCCCCTAAGGCCGCCCATTTCGCCCACAGCACCGACCGCACATCGATGTGTGTGGTGATCAACGCATCCGGACAGCCTACCACAGTGGGATCAACGTGTGGCGCTCGGAGCGGGGTCGGGAGCCCGCAACATTCCAGCACGCGCATCACCTGGATCACCCGTCGGACGACGGACTGTGGCCAGACCACATAATAGACCTTCCGCACCTGCCAGGGGGCCCCACCCTCCGGAAAGCGGTCCGCGACCGCGGCGGCGGCGACACTGGCCAGCGTCACGCGATGGGCCATGATATGGTCCGGGTGTCCGTAGCCGCCGTGGGCATCGTAGGTGACCACCACGTCCGGACGGTGCCGCCGGATCAGCGGTACCAAGCGGCCGGTCACGTCCTCGAGCGGCGCCTGCACAAACGCCTGGCGTTCCTGGTTACTGGCCCAGCCGGCCATGCCAGAATCGTGATAGCCGAGCTGGTATACGTAGGTCACGCCCAATATGGCTGCTGCTTGGGTCAATTCTTCCTGGCGGATCAGGGCGAGGCGCTGCCGGTCTGCGGGATCCTGACGCGGGTAGAGCCGCACGCCCGGCATCTTGACCTCGCCGAGGTCCCCTTGCGTGCAGGTGACGACAATCGTCGTATGGCCCTGCTCTGCCGCGAAGCGAAGCAGACCCCCGGTACTACTCGCTTCATCGTCGGGATGCGCATGCACCACCATGAGGGTATGGATCTTCCTGATCATGGACGCCCCGTGTGCGAGCCCTCGCACCCTCGCCCAGGTGCACGCTCGCACGGATCCATCACGCGAGCGGTGGGAGGACGTCGAGCCACCCACGCGGGCGGGGTGCCCGTCTCGCGTCTGCGCGTGGTGGTCGTTCCTCCCACGTGCTCCATAGCGCTGGAGGACCGCCACGGGTGTGGCGAGCAGCCCGCAGCCGCACCGTGGGCCGCCTAGGGCACGCCGCTGGCGCTGTCCGCGGGCTGCCGCAGCGGCCACGTCAGCGGGACGGCCAGCGCGCACAGCGCTGCCATGGCCCAAAACCCCTGCGCCCCGATGCGGGCGTAGAGCACACCGGAGAGCAGGGTCAGTCCGGCACTGGTGGCCCCGATGCCGACTGTGCCATAGAGCGCCTGCGCCGTCCCTTCCAGGCCCGGTGGCACGATCCGGGCGAGCAGCCGCATGCAGGCGAGATGGAGCAGCGCAAACGTGAGGCCGTGCAGCGGCTGCACGAGGGCCAGCGCCAGCACGGCGGTGCTCTGGGCCATCACCGTCCAGCGCACCAGGCCGGCCAGGGCAGCGACGACCAGCGCCCCCGCCGGCGTCAGCCACGTCACGAGCGCCGGGCCGAGGAGGAAAAAGACGAGCACCTCCGCGGCGACCGATTCCGACCAGAGCACACTCACCATCGCCGGGCTCACGCCGGCCGCGCGCCAGCGAATGACCGCAAAGGCGTCGTGCATCGCGTGGCTGCCCAGGACGAGGGCGGCCACCAGCACCAGCTGGCGGAAGCGCGGCAGCCGCAGCAGCCGGCGCATCCCACCGGCCGGCGCGCCCACGGCCGCTGCGGTGCGCGTGTGCTGCAGTTCTGGGACCCGGCGCGCGGCCACGGCGGCTGCCCCCAGCAGTAGGGCCTGCAGTCCGATGATCACGTCGAGGCCCCAGGCACTCACTGCCTGCCCCGCCAGCAAGGTGCCACCAATGAAGGCTGCGGAGCCTGTCCCACGCACCCAGCCGTACTCGAACCCGCGGCGGGCGGCGCAGCCGGGTGGCGGCACGGCCGCGCCGAGTGCCAAGGCATCCGCCAGGATAGTAACCGGTGCCAGCGCTGCGGCATGCCCGAGACTCAGCGCGAGGAACGGCCCGAAGCCCTGCGCCGGGACATAGCCCAGGGTCACTACGGCAGCCAGCCCGAGGCAGGCTACCAGCACGACGCGGAGTCCCTGGATCCGGTCGCCAAGGCGCCCGGCGAGGGGCCCCGTGAGCAAGCGGACGGCTGTGCCGGCGCTCAGCACGAACCCCAGCTGCGCCGCGGGCACCCCACGCGCGTGGACCAAGGCGGGGAGAAAGGGCGACGCCACGCCGAAGGCGGCGTACATAGCAGCATACAGCAGGAGGAAGCGGGGCAGCGTCGTCGACCGGACGGTCTCCCCCAAGGTCGCAGTCCTCACAGTGGTCTCGCTCGCAGCGCGCGTCTGTCTGGTGTGTTATGCGCCGGCCTCGCGCACGCGACCGCGCGTGTCTGTGCCTCGCCGACGCCGCCTGCCGTCTCGGGTCACGCCGGCCCCGTGGCCGGTACACCGCGAGCGTACGCCTCAGGGAGGGGACGCAGACGGAGGTGACGGCACCACACCGGGGCACCATGATGCTGGAGCGCGATAGGACCCCGTGCCGCCTGGCCAAAGCCGGGCAGCGCCTGCCATGTGCTCTGGGCCACCACGGGCGCTGCAACGGCGGGGACATGCACCGCGCCTCAGCCAAGTGCACGCCCTCTGGGGAGACGTGACGCGACGGCCCCGCGTGCCGCAGGGGCACTGGCAGGCCTGCTGTGCCCTGCGCCTCTGTCAGCACGACGCTCCCGGCCGTGCTGTGGTGGCCATAGGGGTGGGTCTCCGCCACGCGTGCATGCGCCGCGTCTGTGGTCACGGTGCTCGTCCCTACGACGCGTGGCCTCCGCCCTCCTCGTGTTCCGCGGCGCGGAGCAGCGCGTGGACCAACGGGCGGAGCGGCATGGCCCGTATCGCATCCACCGCACACTCCCAGCGTCCCTCGTGACAGAGACCGCTCAGGCCAGCATCCTCATAGGCCTGGAGGGCCGCGGCAAGACAGGCCTGTCGTACCGCCTCGGCCATCTGCATGTGGACGTCCATGTGGTTCTTCCTCCTCTCTGGCACACCCCACACCGTCAAGTATGCCGCACGGAAGCACCGCGTACCAGGAGCGCTGGGTCCTGCTGCCGGCGCTCCGGCATGGCACGGTGTACGGCCGCCCTCCTGCGCCCCTCCTGCCACGGCCCCAGTCTTCGGGCATGCGCAGAGGCCAGCACGCCAGAGCACTGATGCGCTCCCTCTTGGCTCATCCGTCACGACCGGGATAGAGGCGTACGCGACATCCCTGCAACACTCTTTCCAAGGAAAAGGCTATCAGGAGTTTACGCATCGATAGAGTCACTGAAAAAAACCAGAAGAACGAGAAACTATTGACCGACAAAAAGGGGCGTTAAAACTGGATAGAACATCTCGTTGTCACCGGTTGCGTGAAGATGTAGGACCATCGGTTCTTTGAAAGTGTGGGATGCACGTTGGGGAGTCGGCGGTGTGAAAACGACACGTATCTATGACAAGAGGAGGAGTCGGCCAGAGGAGAGCCCCACGTTTAAGGTGAAGTACTGAAGGATAACTGTGAGATGACAAGATTACAGTAGATAGGTTCTCTGCGAAGATTAGCTATTATTCTATGCCTCTTGAATAACTTCTATAAAAACCTCGCTCAATTTATAGCGGTCGCTCAATTTATCGCCGTTTGTAGGAGGTCAAAGTGGTCAAAGCACGCGACAAATTCACCCCTCCTAGCTCTGCTCGCGATGGCCGGATCTAATGCTGCCTGTAAAATCAGCTCCGCCTGCTCGAAGGCATTCTGATGCCGAAAGTTGCGCAGGAACTGAAAGAACCCGATATAGCCTGGCAAGTTGAATTTACTGACCCCTCGAAACACCCGTAGGTACGGCTTCAGCAACGAAAACAGGCACTCTGCCCGGTTCTCATGGACCTCCCCGCGTGCATACTCCTTCTTCGTGTGATTGACATAGTCATGCACATAGCCCTTCAACGCGCGATAGCTGCTGGCCGAGTCCGTGTAGAGCCGACTGCCCGTGTGGACGGCGAGGTCAGCGGCCTTCTGAACGGTCTTCACGGTGAAATCGCGGGTCGCCTGGATGACGACAGCCCCCTGGCGACTGACCCAGGCGATAATCGCTGGCCGGTCTTTGTCGTAGTGCCCCCGACCGGGCTCGCGTTTCTTGCGGCGCCCACGTGCGCGGCGTCCCAACGCCTTTTTTCCACCGTGTGTCGCTTGGCCTTTCTGACCCGCGGTGTGATAGAGGTCATCCGCTTCAACAGTGCCCTCTAACTGACGCTGCATCTCATAGGAGAGCGCGGCATTGCGTAGCCACCAGCACCAGCGATAGCTGGTCCGGACATGGAGGCCCACTTCCCTGGCAATGCGCCGGGAGGAACAGGCGAGACACAGCAGAAAGGTGGCAAGGATCCAGTAAGCCAGCGATCGCTGGCTCCGATGCAGCAGGGTATCAGTAAGGTCGTTGAACGTCCGCTTACAGCTATGGCACCAGTAGCGTTTGCACCCGGGTCGATATTGGTACATGCCCCACTGGCCAATGTGGTGGCTCTGGCAGCGCGGACATTGCAGCGGACGATCTTTCCACCGGAGCGCATGGATGTAGGTCTGGCACTGTTCAGCGTTGAAGAGTTGGTGCAAATGCGAGAGCACCGGCATGGCTGAGAATCTCCTGGTGTCACGAAATCGGTGCTACACTGGGTGGGAGATTCTCACATGTTCTTGACGTTTTTACACTCCTACAAACCGCTATAAATTGAGCGATTCCTGACAGCCTTTCCTCGGAAAGCGAGTTGAAGGGATGTCGCGTACGCCTCTGTGCCGGTCGCGAGGGATCAGCCAGAGGGAGAGCATTAGTGCTCTGGCGTGCTGGCCTCTGCGCCTGCCCGGAGACTGGAGCCGTAGCAGGAGGGGCGCGGGATGGAGGCCGTAGCCGTGTTATGATGGAGCGCTGGCAGCGGGCTACCGCGCTGCTGGTATGCGGCGCTTCCGTGCGGCATACTTGAGGGTGTGGGGCGTGCCAGCGAGGAGGACAGACCGCATGGGCGCAGACAGGCAGACGGCCGAGCGTGCGTGAGACGGGTCGCAAGGCGTCTCCGCAGCGCCAGGGGCCAGGCCTGCACAACACGCTTGGTCGCCGGCGCCGGAGGGAGCGCACGCGCGGCACGCCTGGATGACGGGGTCAAGCAGTGGCGTTGTCACTGGCGATGCGCGTGCTCGAGGCCCCTCGCACAGCCCTGGGCCTGCCCGCCACACGCGGCCCATCGGACCACGACAGAGGCACCCGTGAGAGACAGCGCGTGCAAGGGCATTGTCAACTTAACGCGAAAAACTTGTACATTAGTGCAGTAACAAGAAGACTATCCCTGGTTTCCTTCTTGCACGATCGCCTCTCTTTTCGCCACCTGTACCCCATCAGCTTTCCTCACGGGGAAGGCGTCTGTGAGCGATTCTTCATGAAGTTGACCATGCCGGGACGAGAGAGGAAGCGGTCGGACGCTTGCCAGAGCCCTGCTGATAGAGTACAAACCTTCCAACACACAGGAGGTCAGGCTGC
>Ga0081455_10009194_pt1 | contig 10183 bp, 5 predicted proteins | sample TabmetS3T2R1_FD_70207 | JGI IMG/M metagenome (GOLD analysis project Ga0081455, IMG submission 70207) | Tabebuia heterophylla rhizosphere microbial communities from the University of Puerto Rico - S3T2R1 | ecosystem: Host-associated > Plants > Roots > Rhizosphere ... | reverse complement strand
GAGGGCATCGCGATCAAGCTGGCCGGCGCCGACGACGATCGGCTGGCGCGACCGTTCGGCGACGAAAACGTCTTCGCTGCCGAGGTCCTGCCCGACACCGACATGATGGTCAGCCCGATCGCGACCGGGGTCGAGATCTTCAACGTCCTGCGCTCCGAGAACAGCCCGGAGACCTTGCGCTTCCAGGTCTCGATGCCGCCGGGGGCATCGCTGCAGGACAGCGCCTGGGGAGCGAAGGTGGTCAAGGGCGAAGAGTCTCTGACGACGATCCCTGAGCCCGTCGCCGTCGACGCCCAGGGCACGGACGTGCCGGTCGACCTCGCGGTCGAAGGAAAATGGCTCGTCCTCACCATCAAGCACCGCGAAGGCGACTACGCGATGCCGATCCTCGTCGACCCGATCCTCGAAAACGGGGAAAACTGGTACTTGAACCAGAACCTAGACGCACTCGGCAACTGGGGCTTCAACACGAACTCGGGCAGTATGTATGGAAGCACCTTTTGCATCTATGAGTGCTTCTACGGCAACGGTCGCGCCCTCTACGTCTCAGCCGGATCCGGAACCTTTTGGCCAAACCAATTCGCCCAATTTGCCTATAGCGCACCGAACATCCACAGCTATCTCAAGGACGTCACGCTAGCCCCCTACAACCACTTCGATCACAACTGCAGTGAGGCCCAATATCCCAAGCCGCACAACTACTTCGGTGTCTGGTCGGCCAATCTGAACAACTGGGTCTATCTCTCGGTCAACTCCGCAAATCAGCCCGGCAACAGCTACACGCTGCCTTACGCGGGCGACGCCGTAATTTTCGGCCTGGGAACCGGCGGGGCCTCGTACGCGATCCCCTGCTGGCGGGACCTCCGCGCCGGCGGCTCCCACGTCTGGCTCGACGATTGGGCTAATCCATCGATCCAGTCGGTCGGTGGTGTCCCCAACGGCTGGATCAACAGCACGACGCCGGTGAACATCACCGCCCAGGCCAGCGATCAGGGCCTCGGTGTCCAGAACGCGGTCCTCTGGGGCGAAGGCTCAGGGCTGGTCTATGACCTCCCGGTGCAGAACCAGTGCTCGGGGACGAAGCGGAGCCTCTGCTGGACCGGCTACACGGCAAATTTCAGCGATAACGGAGTGACCGGAGCTAGCTTTCGTGAGGGACAGAGGTCCGGCTACGTGAACGTCTATGACGCCACCGGTAAGTACTCAGGTGCTTCCTGGTTCGAAATGAAGGTCGACGGCACCGCGCCGGAAGTAACGCTCGACGGCGCGCTGGCGGAAGAAACGAACGAGGTCGGCAGCCAAGAGGTGCCGGCCGGCCAAGGCGACGAGCTGACGCTTCCCGTCTACAACCTGAAAATCGAAGCCAAAGACGGAGGCTGGGCGAGCCTGCAGGACTACCGCTCCGGCGTCAAAGACATCGAAGTCCTCCTCGACAAAGTAAAACAGGAAGTTCCCTGGCAGTCGACCCCATCGTGCGCGGCCAACTGCGCGAGGAGCGAGACGTATTCGCTGAAGCTGAGCAAGCTGAGCAGCGCCGGCAAGCACACGCTGGACGTGATCGTCCGCGACTTCGCCGGCAACTTCCGCGAACGCAACATCGAGTTCGAATACTTCCCGGCGACCGGGATGAAAGACGAATACGTGATGCAGTACTTCCCGCTCCCCGACGGGAGCGGCAACGAAGCCGAAGAAGAGCATCCGCAGCGTCCCGAACTGGCCGTCAACGTGATGAATGGGAACCTCGTCTACCGCGAGACCGACATCGACGTCGAGAGCACCGCGGCGCTCGACCTCGAAGTCGAGCGCTACTACAACTCGATGCTTCCCGCTGAGGAAAACAGCGAGTGGGGCGACGGCTGGACTCTCGCCCAGACGCCCGAGCTCGAGCCGGAAAAAGCCGGCGGCTCACCGGTTCCCAACGAAGCCGAGATCGTCGACTCGAGCGGCGTGGTCGAAGGTGGAGTCGCGCTGCCGACCGAAGTCGGCGCCTCGAAATTCGACCCGGAGCTGCAGGCGACGGTGACCAAGACGGCGGGGGGTGGCTACGAACTGGCCGATGAGACCGGCGAAGCTGCAGGCGCTGTCGCTTTCGATGCCACCGGCCAAGCCGAGTCGCTGCAGAGCGACGGCTACGCCAAGGTCGACTACGACTACGAAGCCGGCAAGCTTTCGGAGATCGAGGTCAGCGACCCCGCCACCTTCAGTGCCGATCCCTCAGAGCTCGAGATTCCCGAACAGCAGCTGATCACGCAGCCGACCTACGCCAGCAGCTTCGGCTCTAAAGGCTCCGCCGACGGCCAGCTTCAAGCTCCGATCGACGCGGCGGTCGATTCGCAGGGGAACGTCTGGATCCTCGATTTCGGGAACCACCGGATCGAGAAGTTCGACCCGAGCGGCAATTTCCTCGCCAAGGTCGGCTCCTACGGCTCCGGCGACGGTCAGCTCAATTTCCCGACGGCGATAACGATCGCCGCCAACGGCGACCTCCTGGTGGTCGACACCCTGAACTACCGAATCGAGCGCTTCAGCTCCTCGGGCGCCTTCATCTCCAAATTCGGCTCCTATGGGGCCGCCAACGGCCAGTTCCAGTACCCGCGGGGAATCGCGGTCGACGCCGCCGGCAACATCTGGGTATCGGACGCCGGCCAGGGGCGGCTTCAGAAATTCAACTCCTCAGGGACCTTCCTGCAGGCGGTCGCCACCAAAGGCTCCGGCACCGGCCAGCTCGGGGAACCGGTAGGCATCGACGTCGCGCCGAGCGGCGACATCTGGGTCGCGGACTGGCAGAACAACCGCATCTCCATTTTCAGCGCGGCCGGCGCGTTCATCAAATCGCTCGGGTCCACCGGGACGGGCGATGGGCAGTTCAAAGGCCCCGCGGACGTCGACGTCGACAAGCTCGGAAACGTCTGGGTCGCCGATTACAACAACCAGCGGGTTCAGCAGGTCGATCTTGTCGGCCAGTTCAAATCGAAGTTCGGCACCTCTGGCATGCCCGTGGCGGTCGGAGCCGACTCCAAAGGCCACCTCTGGATCCCGGACAACATCGCCAACAACGTGCAGCAGTGGCAGGTTCCGATCGAACGTCCGGCCTTCATCAGCGCCTTCGGCTCGGTTGGATCCGCAGACGGGAAACTGCAAGCACCGGGAGGCGTCGCCCTCGGGATCGACGGCACGATCTGGGTGGTCGACAAGACCAACAACCGGATCCAGCACTTCGACTCGGCCGGAAACTTCCTTGGAAAGTTCGGCTCCGCCGGCTCGGGCGACGGGCTGTTCAACCGGCCGACGGCGATCGCGGTCGACCGCGACGGCGACCTCCTGGTCACCGACGCCAGCAACAACCGCGTTCAGAAGTTCAGCCGCGAGGGCCAGTTCCTCTCCAAGTTCGGCACGGCGGGCACCGGAAACGGCCAGTTCTCGAGCCCGGAAGGCATCGTCGCCGACCTGGAAGGCAACATCTGGGTCACCGATTCAGGTAACGGCCGGATCCAGAAGTTCGACGAGGAAGGGAAATTCCTCGCCATCATCGGCTCGAAAGGCTCAGGCACGGGGCAGCTCGGCAAGCCGATCGGGATCGACATCGACCCCGACGGCAACCTCTGGGTGGGGGACCTGCAGAACAACCGCGTCTCCGTCTTCCAGCCGAACGGCACGTTCGTCACCCAGTTCGGCAGCCTCGGCAGCGGAAACGGCCAGTTCAACCGCCCGAGCGCGGTTGAGGTCGATTCCCGCGGCAACGTCTGGGTCGGCGACCTGAGCAACCAGCGGGTGCAGCGCTTCGACCTGCAGGGCAACTACGTCGGCCAGTTCGGCAGCAAAGGCTCAGGCGAAGGCCAGTTCTCGTTCCCGACCGCGAACACGCCGATGGGCATCGCCTCGGACCAGTCGGGCGCCATTTGGATCACCGACGTCAACAACAGCCGAGTCCAGCGCTGGCAGCTCGGGAACTACGAGGCGCCCGACCCAGAGCCCCTCGACCTAAACGACGGCGACCCCAAGGTCGAGGTCGAGACCACCGGCGGGCTGGTCAGCAGCGTCACGGGCAACGCTGCAGGGACTCACAGCTACGTCCATTCCGGCGACGACCTCATGGCGCAGAGCGGCCCCGAGGGCGAATCCAAATACGAGTACGACGCCGACGGGCGGATGACGAAAGTCACGCTGCCCAACGGGACCTGGGGGTCGATCGCCTACTTCGCCGACGGGCGGGTCCAGAAAGTGACGGTGCAGCCCGCAGGCGCTCCATCGCCGAAGACGACCGAATTCGAATACCAGGATGCGCCCTCCCGCCGCACGACGGTGCTCCTGCCGGACGCCCCGCACGTTACCTACGACATCGGCAAAAAGGGCGATGTTCTCAAGTGGTGGAATACCGCGAAACCGCCAACGATCGAACCGTTGATGGGCACCCTCTTCGATGCAAAGGAACAGGCGACGATCTCGGCCGGCGACTACTATCTGACTGCCCGCGCCTACTCCCCAGAGGGCATCGCCTCGATCGACATCATCGTCGATGGCAACGTGCTGGTCGATGAGATGAACTGCGACCAGGACCCGAACAAACCGGGCCTCGAGTGCGTGAATCCGCCGCCGGTGAACGAGTGGGTGATGGAAACCGGCGGGTTCTCGCCGGGGATCGTCTGGGTCGAAGTTCTGGTCACCGACCGAATCGGGGGGACCGCGGCGCAACGATTCTGGGTCAACATTCCGCCTCCTCCACCGCCCTCGATCGGCGCGCCAGTACCGCCGAAATTCAAGGACATCAAGAAGTTCCGCGAAGAATACGGTTTGGAGGTCAACTTTCCGGTCGCAAACGAGATCCAGCTGAACGAACGGATTTTCAACCTGATTGGTGCCTGGCACAACCCAAGCAGCCCCTCCGGGCAGGTCGCGCGGGCTTCATGGGAACGCTGGGGCGTACCGCTCCGGGCCGAGGACGTGGCCGAGCTGGACTACCGGGAACAGCTCTACAACGCCAATGCCGCCCGCATCGACCAGTGGGTAGAGCAGACGAATCCGGGTAGCTTCGGCGGTTATTACCTAGACCACCGAGCCGGCGGCATCATGCGCATCGGCTTTCTCGGCAACCAGGTCGAACAGCTCGAAAGCCTGAGCGGCTCCCTGTCACTCGAGGGTGGGGCACGGCTTCAGGTGTATCCCGTTGCTCCTACCGTCTCATACCTTTCGGTGAAGGCCACCGCCGAATCAGTATCGAACGCGATGGAATCGAATTCGACGTTGAGCAATCTGGTCGTGAGCGTGGAATTCGACGAATCCGGATTGACGGTGCAAGTAGGGACGCCCGACGTCAGTCAGGTCCAGGGAATCCTGAATCAGACGCTTGGCGCCAGTGCGCCGGTCACGGTCAATTACGATACGGCCGACGGGAGCTTCCTGTCGGGTCGGTTCCGAAATGAAGGCAGGATGCGGGCTGGTGATGCAATCTTCACAAAACATTTCAACGCTGAAAACTTGCATGACGGCAACCAGGGGTGCACCGCCGGCTTCGGCGCCAAAGACAAAAAGGGCGAAGTCGCTGGCCAACCTATCTGGCGTCTGTTCATCCTCACCGCGGGCCACTGCACCTCTCAGCAGAGCCCACATGTTTACCGCTCCACCGATTCCGATCCGCTTGATGAAAGCAACTGGAATGAAGTAGGCGAAGTGACGCGCACGGGGTTCCACCAGCCAGGGCCGACCGATACCGATGCCGAGGCGATTCGGGTCGACGACGCCGGGATCGTCCCGCAGGCGATCTTTGGCGCGGGGGGGCACCCGGTGCCAATTGAGCCGGCGACGACGGTAAAAACGAGAAATAGGGTCTGCTTCTCGGGTGCACGAACCCAGGAAATCTCGTGCGGGCGGGTCGTTGGCCGTGCGCTGGATTGGGCAGGAGCCGGGGATGGAGTGCCGAGGTCTGGGTACTGGGTCAAGTTCGACCCTCCAGCGAAGGAGGGTGACAGCGGGGCTCCCGTATACACTATCTTCGGTAAATCAGTTGGGTTGATATCGGCCGATCGCAACAACGGGGCTGAAACCTACGTCGTGCCGTTGCTAACTCCGCCTGGAATGAATCCGGCCAAGGTTCCGGGGATCCTCAATGATCCTTATCTCCGGCCCCTCAGCCTCAAGATCGCAAACTATTAGGGTGGGTGGAAGATGCACCTTGATCGGCTAATGACTGGGCAGAAAGTCGCGGGCGCGTCAGCGATCGTACTTGTCGGCTCCACGTTCCTCGACTGGTTTGTTGTCAGTGTTCCTGAATCCCGCGGCGTCGACTTCTTTGTCAATGGGGCAGGGCAAAGCGCTTGGAACGCACTAGAGTACATTCCGATCGTCCTCACTATCACGGCGTTCGCCGCGCTTGTCGTGGCAGTCTTGCGCCTCGCTGGGGTAACGGGCGAGCTTCCGGTGCCAGCCAACTCGGTGGTTGCGGTTCTAGGCACCCTGTCGGTCCTCCTGATCCTCTTTCGGATTATCGACCCGCCAAGCTTCGGCTCCCTTCAAGGCTTCTTCGGAAGAAGCACTGAGGCTGAACTTACGGTCGAATTCGGCATCTTCGTTGGTCTGCTGGCCGCCGCAGGGATCGCCTTTGGTGGTTACTGGGCGAGCAGAGAGGAAGGCACTCCCTCCTCAAGTCCACGCGCGGGTAAACATCGCGATCAGGCAAAGTTGCATATTCGCGGGAAGGCTTGATGGTCTAGTCGCGACCAACGATGGCGCGCCGTGGGATGGCCATGCGACGAAGCCGGCAAAGCCACGCGCGTGGGCACGCCGAATGTAGCCCAGGTCGAGGGCATTCTGGACCAGATGCTGGGAGCAAACGCTCCGGTGACGGTCGAATACGATTCGGGTGGCGGAACGTTCCTGGACGGCAGGTACCGCAACGAGGGCAGAATGCGGGCCGGCGATTACATCAACAGTGACCCGTACTTTCATGAAGGAATTTCGACCGGCGGACCGTGCACTGCGGGGTTTGGGGCCGAGGAACGGGGAGAAAAGCCGAACGGCGGCGGAGAACTCTTGCGGCTGTTTCTCCTTACCGCCGGCCATTGCGCCGCCAAATTCGACACCGAAATATGGCGCGCGGAGTACGACGGAGAGGGTGAATCCCCATACGACGATGCAGGAAAGGCTGAAGTCGGCAGGGTCGCGCGCACCGCTCTCTTCACTTTGGACGAACCCGAAGGCGTGCGCACCGATGGCGCGGCGATTCGAATCAAGCAGGGGGGGATCGTGCCTCAGGCCGTATGGGGCTGGGACGGTCATGCGCTATTCACGGAGCCGGCAGGGAGGTCCCGAAAGGGCAACACCGTCTGTTACTCCGGGGCGAAATCGAAGACCGTTGCCTGCGGGAAGATAGTCGCGCGCTCGCTGAACTATCGTCCCGACGGCGTACCGTTCGGTCTCGCCGGGTACTGGGTCAGGTTCCCGGAGGACAAACGGCCGGACCATGGAGACAGTGGGGCGCCGGTTTGGAACTTGCGCACCGGGGCGTCCATTGGCCTGGTGTCTTTTGGGCGACCAGCAGATGAGCGAACCGAAACTCTGGTGACCCCCCTGCTGCATCCCCCCAACATGGAAGCGGGTCGAGTCCCGGGAATCCTTCACCAGCAGAACTTGCAGCCCTTGCAACTGAAACTCGGCGGGTGATGCCGATGGCCGCCCTGATCAACAAGGTGATCGGCGTCTTGGTGATTGCGACGCTTCTGAGCGCCGCCCTGTTCGTAGTCGGATGCGGTAGCGGTGACGACGGCTCTGAGCGTGCGGTCAAGTGGTACGTCGACCGCGTCGTGAGCCCCAAATCGGCCCGTCTTACGGCCGTTGTCGAGGTCTGTGTCGCGCCGGTGCGGCTGGAACGGCCGATCATCGATTACTCGGGTGATCGCGTCTACCTCGAACTTCGCCACGCTCCGGAAGCGGGGGAAGGGGAACACAATGGCTGCTTCCTCTCCCTGTCGGTTCTCCATAAGACGGTCACTTTCCAGCGGGATCTGGACGAACTCATCCTCTTCGACGCGAGCACCGATCCGCCAGAGCAGCGCTGGCCACGGCGGCGGTAGATGCACTTGGCGGATACGGCCGACAACCTGTTAAGCGGTCCATGGGGGCCTAGCGTTGCCTTTCGCTTCGCTGGCGCCTTGTCCAACGGTCGTGGATCAATGCGTGGGAGACTTGATCTGGAAGCAGCGCTTGCCTGGGAGCAACGAGTGGCCAGGGGCAGTTAGCGAGCCGTGCCGCGATAGGGCGCTTCAGGGCCGAGCGTCTGGCAGGCGTGCGAGTATCTAGAGGGCGCGGAGGTACTGCGTTATCGCAAGCCGTAGCACTACGGCTGGACCGCGCCGCCGGCACCTTGCTCGGCGGCAGCCGATTCGCTCGGCCTCGGCGACGATCCCGACGGCGGCCTCTCCGGCCAGTCGCTGCCCGCCTTCGTCCCCTCCGAGTACCGCCCGATGATCCTCGCCGCTGCCGCCAAGTGGAACGTCTCGGCCGCCCTGCTCGCCGGCCAGCTGATGGCCGAGTCGGGATTCGACCCCAACGCCGGTTCGTCGGCCGGAGCCCAGGGAATCGCCCAGTTCATGCCGAGCACCGCGGCCTCATACGGACTCGTCAACCCCTTCGACCCCGAGGAAGCGATCGACGCCGAGGCGCACCTGATGTCAGACCTGCTTCGCCAGTTCGGCTCGCCCGAACTGGCCCTCGCCGCCTACAACGCTGGTCCCGCGCCGGTCGAAGCCTGCCACTGCATCCCGCCCTATCCCGAGACGCAGGCCTACGTGACCCGAATCCTCGCCCTTATCGGCGGCGCAGGGGCGCTGTGGGCGCCGAGCTTCGAAGTGCGGCTGGTGGCTTGAGGTGAGTGGTCGCTCAACTGACGGTGCGGCGCTCGCGCAGCAGCCACCAGTCGACGACGTAGCCGCCGAAAGGGAGGACGGCGCCGACCAGGATCCAGCAGGTGACCTTGAAGCTCCAGCGCTCCTCGCCGCGGATCGCGAAGACGAGGAAGACGTAGGCGAGGAAGAGGAGGCCGTGGATCGGGCCGAGGATCGAGACGCCGGTTTCGCCGCCGTCGCTGTGTTTGACCACGGTCGCGACCAGCAGGGCGAGGAAGCTGGTTGCCTCGGCGAGGGCGACGTAGCGGAAGGTCCTCAGGTTCACGGCTTAGGCGACCCTAACGAGAGTCCGCGCCGGTTGGGGTGACGCGCATCACTCAAATCGCGCCTCGTGGCGCGCGGGGCGTTGCTAGGAGCCGATCTCCTTGCCCAGAGCCTTCAGTGCCACCACGTAGATCTCCGAGAAGGTCGGGAAGGGCTGGATCGTGTCGCGGAGGACGTCGAGTGGGACCTTCGCCCGGATCGCCACCGTCGCCTGCTGGATCCACTCGCCGGCCTCGGGTCCGAGCCCGTGGGCGCCGGTCAGCCGCTCGCCGTCGCTGAGCAGGGTCAGGTAGCCGTTCGACTCGGCGTAGGCGCGGGTGTAGGTCTCGGTCTTGGCGATTTCGGTCAGCCGGGCAGTGCCGCTGAAGGGCGCCTCGGCGGCGCCGACCGCCGCCGCCTGAGGATCGGTGTAGGCGATCCGCGGCACGGCGTCGTAGTTGGCCTCCCGCTCCTCGCCGAGGATGTTGGCGGCGACCACCTCGCCCTCGTACTTGCCGACGTGGGTCAGCGGCCAGATGCCGTTGACGTCGCCGATCGCCCAGAGGCGCTCGCCGGCCCGCAGCCGCGAGTCGACCGGCACGCCGCGCCCGGCGTCCTCGATCCCGACCGCCTCGAGGCCGATCCCGGTGACCCGCGGGCGGCGGCCGGTGGCGACCAGCAGGCGGTCGCCCCGCGCCTCGCCACCGCCGTCGAGCTCGAGCACGTAGTCCTCTCCCTCGCGCCGCGCAGCGGTGGCGTGGGTGCCGAGCACCAGCTCGATTCCTTCGTCCTTCAGGACCTCGCCGAGTGCCTCGCCGAGCGGGGCCGGTTCGCGCGAGAGGAGTCGCTCGGAGCCCTCCAAAAGGACGACCTCGGCGCCGAAGCGGTGGATCGCCTGCGCCAGCTCGACCCCGACGGGGCCGCCGCCCAGCACCAGCAGCCGCCGCGGCACCGCGGTCATCGCGGTCGCCTCGCGGTTGGTCCAGATCCCCTCCAGCTCGTGCAGTCCCGGGATCGGCGGGATCACCGGGTCGGCGCCGGTG
>Ga0081455_10009193_pt1 | contig 10183 bp, 9 predicted proteins | sample TabmetS3T2R1_FD_70207 | JGI IMG/M metagenome (GOLD analysis project Ga0081455, IMG submission 70207) | Tabebuia heterophylla rhizosphere microbial communities from the University of Puerto Rico - S3T2R1 | ecosystem: Host-associated > Plants > Roots > Rhizosphere ... | reverse complement strand
GGGGGCGTCAATCGGCTGGCGTGCCGAGCTGATTCGCGTTGAAAAACGGCGCGAAAAAGGTGGGGATTTTTCCGACCCGCCCCTTTAAAAACCGCTGCTAGATCAACATATTAAGGCCAGTTACTTTGCCCTGTACGACGCCCAATTTTCGTGTCAGACAAACTACTCAATCCGACTCAATTTTCCACCCCCTTCGAGGGTGCCGCTGATGGCTGAACCGGCCCGCAGAAATCCATCCGACTATGGCGCGGAGTCAATCAAGGTCCTCAAGGGCCTTGATGCCGTGCGCAAACGGCCGGGCATGTACATCGGCGATACCGATGACGGCTCGGGCCTGCACCATATGGTCTATGAGGTCGTCGACAATGCGATCGATGAGGCGCTCGCGGGATTTGCCACCGAAGTCGCGGTAACGCTCAATCCGGATGGCTCCTGCACGGTGCGAGACAACGGTCGCGGCATCCCGACCGACATTCACAAGGGCGAAGGCGTCTCCGCAGCGGAAGTCATCATGACGCAGCTGCACGCCGGCGGAAAATTCGATCAAAACGCCTATAAGGTTTCGGGTGGCCTGCACGGCGTCGGCGTCTCTGTGGTGAACGCTCTGTCGACCTGGCTGAAACTCACGATTTGGCGCGACGGCAAGGAACACTTCATGGAGTTCCGCGACGGCGTCGCAAAGGCGCCGCTCAAGGTGCGTGGCGATGCGAAAGGCCAGAGTGGAACCGAAGTCACGTTCCTGCCCTCCCCAAAGACCTTCACCATGGTCGAGTTCGATTTTGCCACGCTCGAACATCGGCTGCGCGAGCTCGCGTTCCTGAATTCAGGGGTGGCCATTGTTCTCTCCGACCAGCGTCACGCCGTCGAAAAACGCGAGGAGATGAAATACGAAGGCGGTGTCGAAGCTTTCGTGAAATTCCTCGATCGCAACAAGACCGCGCTCATCCCCAGCCCCATCATGATCAAGTCCGAGCGTGAAGGGATTACGGTGGAGTGCGCGCTGTGGTGGAACGACGGCTATCATGAAAGCGTGCTCTGCTTCACAAACAATATTCCGCAACGCGACGGCGGTACTCACCTTGCCGGATTCCGCGGCGCGCTGACGCGGCAGATCACTCAATACGCGGAAACGATCGGTACCTCGCGGAAGGAAAAAGTTGCGCTGACCGGTGACGATTGCCGGGAGGGGCTGACCGCGGTGCTGTCCTGCAAGGTGCCGGATCCAAAATTTTCGTCGCAGACCAAGGACAAGCTGGTGTCCTCCGAAGTGCGTCCGGTTGTCGAAAACGTCATCAACCAGGCGCTGCAGGACTGGTTCGAGATTCATCCTCAGGAAGCCAGGGTCATCGTCGGCAAGGTGGTGGAGGCTGCCGCGGCCCGGGAAGCAGCGCGGAAAGCGCGCGAATTGACCCGCCGCAAAGGTGCGCTCGATGTCTCCTCGTTGCCAGGCAAACTAGCCGATTGCCAGGAGCGTGACCCGGCGAAATCAGAATTGTTCATTGTCGAGGGTGACAGCGCGGGCGGTTCAGCCAAGCAGGGTCGCAACCGCGAATTTCAGGCGGTGCTTCCGTTGCGTGGCAAGATTCTCAACGTCGAGCGCGCGCGGTTCGACAAGATGTTGTCAAGTCAGGAAATCGGAACGTTGATCACGGCACTCGGAACCAGCATCGGGCGCGACGAATTCAATCCTGACAAGCTGCGGTACCACAAGATTATCATCATGACTGACGCGGATGTGGATGGCTCGCACATCCGCACGCTGCTGCTGACGTTTTTCTTCCGCCAGATGGACGAGTTGATCAAGCGCGGCCATATCTTCATCGCCCAGCCGCCGCTTTATAAAGTCACGCGCGGAAAATCCGAGCAATATCTCAAGGACGAGCGCTCGCTCGAGGATTACCTGATTACGGCCGGTCTCGAGGATGCCGTGCTCCGGCTCGCCTCAGGCGAGGACCGCGGACGCGCCGACCTGCGGAAACTGACCGAAGACGCGCGCACGATCCGCGGCATCCTGGGCGGCCTGCACAGCCGCTACAACCGCAAAGTAATCGAACAAGCAGCGATAGCCGGCGTGCTGAATCCGGGCGTCACCGGCGATGCGAAAAAAGGCGCTGCGGCGGCAACCTACATTGCGAAACGGCTCGATGCGCTGGAAGAGGAAACCGAGCGTGGCTGGAACGGCACGTTCGACGACGGCGGGTTTCATTTCGAGCGCACAGTCCGCGGCGTCAAGGAAGTTGCAGTCATCGACCAGGCCCTGATCGGCTCAGCAGATGCGCGGAAGCTCGACGAGTTTGCCGCTTCGCTGCAACAGGTTTTCCCGCGACCGACACCGCCGGCGATGTTACGGCGCAAGGATGAAACCATTGCAATCCACGGACCCGTTGGTCTGTTCGAGGCGCTTATCGCTGCCGGGCGCAAGGGCCTCACGCTGCAGCGTTACAAAGGTCTGGGCGAGATGAACCCCGAGCAATTGTGGGAGACAACGCTCGACGTCAATGCAAGGTCGCTGCTGCAGGTCCGCATCAAGGAAGTTGACGAAGCCAATGTGCTCTTCGACCAGTTGATGGGCGATCTGGTCGAGCCGCGCAGACAATTCATCCAGGACAACGCTCTGTCGGCAAGCGTCGACGTCTGATCGAGCGCCGACGCCTCCTATCTCCAGATCATCTCGACGCTGTCGATCCACCTGCCCCGGCCTTCGGCGACCGATATCTCCCTAAAGTAACAGCCGCCGTAATCGCCAAAATTGCCGTAACAACCCCCGAGGGCGCAGCCGCGCGTCCACGGCAGATACCCGATGTAGCGAAGCTGATTGTTGTTGAAGTAGTTCGGACCAATGAGATTGTCGCAATCGCCGCAATAAGGAACTTGCTCGGCGACACGGATCCCGGGACCGTAGGGCTCGTTACGACGGCAGCAGTCGCTGCCGTACCAGACGTGCGAGCGCCAACCGGACCGGTAAATGTCTGCGGCATCGGCGGCTCCCGCAAACGAAGCAGCGAAGCCGAGCGCCAGTACAGCCAATATGATCTTACCCATGAGGAACACCCTGCTCAGACCTGGCGCAATCATATCCGGAACCCCGAAGAAATTTCGGGGAACATTCCGTCATAGTTACCGTCGCCGGAAATCGCCTGTCAGGACGTGAGCTTAGCGCCAACCGTCAGCCCGATTATCAGTGCACCAAGGAACAGCACAATGAATATTCCGAACAACCATTTCGCGATCATGGCGGATGCGGCTTCGACGTCGGCAAAGCCGAAAATGCCGGCGATCACGGCAATGATCAGGAAAATTACGGCCCATTTCAGCATCTGAAATGCTCCTTGTTGACGGACTCTGCTCCCGATAATGGGCAGGACCGCCGCCAAGTTCCGGCGTGACTGCGGACGGCATCAGAACAAGTCCAGGTATTCCTTTTGCTCCCAGGATGTGACATCGGCGCGTTCATCGCCCGCTTCCTTCTGAAAGCGCTCGAACTCGGCAGCCTTGATGTGCAGGTAGTAGTCGACAAAGTTGGTGCCGAAACCGGTGCGCAAGGCCTCGTCCGAACGCAGCGCGGTGAGAGCTTCGTTCAGATTCTTCGGAAGCAGCGGAGCAGCCACTTCATAGGGAGTGTCTGCTGACGGTCCGGGATCTAGCCTGCGCGCAATCCCATCAAGACCGGAATAGATCTGCGACGCCACATACAAATAGGGGTTGGCGGCGGGCTCGCCGACACGGTTCTCGAGGCGTGTGGCAGGACTGCCTGGTTGTTGCCCAATAACGCGCACCATGACGCCGCGATTGTCGCGCGCCCAGATGGCACGATCAGGGGCCAGCGAGTAAGCCCGATACCGCTTGTAGCCGTTGATCGTCGGCGTAGTGAAAGCGGCAGCGGCCCGCGCATGGGCCAGCAACCCGCCCAGATAGTACTTGCCCACGGTGGAGAGCATGTCCGCGTGGTCGAAAGCAAATGCGTTGCGCGCGCCTTTCCGTTCGACCAGGGACTGATGCAGATGCCAGCCGCTGGACATCACATTGGGCAGGGCAGGCCGGCACATGAAGCTAGCGAGATAACCATTCCGGCGCGCGATCTGCTTAACCGCAGCCCGGAACAACACCATGGCGTCGGCGCTTGCGAGTCCGGCCAGCGGCCGAAAAGTGAATTCGCATTGGCTGGGGCCGAGCTCGACCTCAATCGAACGAAGCGGCAGGCCAAGCTGCTCGATGCCGCGGCGGAGAATCTCGACTGCCGGATCCAGCATGTCGAACCGTGACTCGGTGAGATACTGATAGCCTTGCGTCAGCAGGCTGACCTCGGGCGCTTCCGGCGGCCAGGTAGCGTCAGAGGGCCTCAGACGCGGATCCTCAATCTTGAAAAGATGGAATTCGACTTCCAGCCCCGCCAGGAAATCGAAGCCGGCTTTGGCCAGCGTTGCGAGAGCGTCGCGACAGCGTGCACGGGCGGAATACGGCACCGGCTTGCCGTTCGTGAAATAGATATCGCACAACAGCCAACCTGTTTTGTTGGCCCAAGGGAGAATCCTGAATGTCGAGGGGTCGGCGACCATGACGAAATCGCCGCCGCCTTCCATCTCCTGGCTGGCAAAGCCGCCTCCCGGGGTGAATACCGGAAAGATTGTGCGGTGCGCCGTATCCTTGGCGAGCAGAGTCGTCGTCATGGTAACGCCCGCACTCATCGCCTGGACCGCTTCGGCGGCAACTAATGTCTTTCCGCGCAATACACCGTGCTGGTCGGCGAAGGAAAAGCGCACGACCTCCAGTTTTTCTTTTCTGATGATGCGCTCGACTTGCTCGGCGGCCTTGGCCTGCGCGTTGTCCCGCAGTCGATGCTGCTCGACAAACGTCCCGGATTTACGCGAGCGTGGGGACATTGTCATTGGCGAATAGTGATGAGCGAGTAGCGAATAGAAAGAAGCATGATAACGATTTCGCTTTCCTATTCCTTACTCGCTGCTCGCTATCCGCTCACGCGCCCCAGCTCGCGCCCTGGCGCTTGCTCGCTTCGCTTTTCTGCCAATAGTCCTGCCAGTCGTCGGCCGGGCCGATACCATCGATCGCGGCCGGACCTGTGATGCTCGCCGCCCGCGCGGGATCGAGCACCATGATCGGTCTCTCGCCTTTCGTGGACTGCTCAATTGCTTGCCGCAGCAGCTTTCGATAGGCGCTGATCGCCTTGTCGGAGGTGCCGAGATGTTCACTGGTGCGATCCTGAATCGCACCCATCGACTCGCATGCCCATTGATCGTGCACGTTTATGTCGGCACCCATCCCCGTGTACGTGTCGTGCTCCTGCTCGTGCGGATCGAACCCGTAGTCGTTGCTCTTGTTCTTGTTCGGTATGTAGTCGGGCAGCTGGTAAAGCGCGAGGCGCTGACGGCGCATCTCGTCCTTGTCGACCGGGGCACCGAAGCTGGTGAAGATCGCATACCAGTAGTGCTTCTCGTCATCGACCGGCACGTGCCACTGCGTAATCGTCATCTCGCGGCTCATCGGGATGACGAACGCGTTGGGAAACATCAGATTGGTCACGCGCACATGCGTGCTGCGTTCGCTGATCTGTCGCAGCGTTACCAGCCTGAAGCCGAAGTCCGTTGGCTCGACCTCGATGCGCGGGCGCGTGACTTCACGCATGATGCGCGACATCGGCATGTCGGAATCGCGCGAAGTGTCACGAAACAATTTTCCGTAACCCTGGCTTGGATCCTCGTCGTGGAAGAAGCGATGCAGGAATGACGTGTGCACCGGATCGATGCCCACCTCGAGCGACTGCAGCCAGTTGCAATCGATCATTCCCTTGAACGCGAAAGTGTGGCTGTCCGGCGCGATAAAACAGTCGAAATGCGGGAACGCGGGCGGCTCGCCCTGACCGAGATAGGCGAAAAGAATCCCGCTCTTTTCAACGACCGGATACGCTTTCTGCCGGATGTTGGCGCACAGGTTGCTGTCAGCGGGCTCCGCCGGCGTCTCCAGGCATTTGCCGCGGACGTCGAACAGCCACCCGTGAAACGCACAACGCAAGCCGCCGTCTTCCAATCGTCCGTACGCGAGATCGGTGCCGCGATGGGGACAGCGACGGCCGATCAACCCGTAGCGTCCTTGCTCGTCCCGAAAGATCACCAGATCTTCGCCAAACAAGCGTACCGCCTTGACCGGACGATTGCCGGAAAGCTCATCAACCAATGCGGCCGGCTGCCAATAGCGCCGCATCAGGCCGCCCGCCGGCGTGCCCGGTCCCGTTCGCGTCATGAGATCGTTCTGTTCCGCGCTCAACATGGCCATATCCCTTCGCGGGACGACTTTATACGAAGTCGATGAGCAGCTGAAAGTCGCGAGCAAGAGCCGCAAAAACGAAGCGGCTGGCAACGCAGCCGGCCGCAACTCCGCTCAATTCCGAGTTAATTGGCCTGCCGTGTGGCCCACCCTATGTCCATACGACGGCGCCAGGCGGTCTGACGCAGGCCTATCAGCCGTTGCGCCGCCGTCTTTGCTTCCGCACGGGTCGCCGCCGCGCACGTGCGATATTCGAGATCAGCGACACGCGGCACCAATGGCTGCTTGCGGAAGAGCCGGGTGAATGTGTTGCCATCGTTTAGGTTCAGATCGGCAAGCGCATTGGCCACGTTGGCGGAATGGCCGAATGCAACGACCCGACCCGTCATGGTGTGTCGGACTTCGTAGACCCCGGGACCGATCGGCGCTTCGACATGTTCGCCGCTTTGCGCATCGGGAAAACGTTTCCAGTTACTCCAAGTCTGCACCATTAAAAGCCCCCCTAATATCTTAAAAAAAGAGCGGTCCCAGAACGCGAGAACTAAACATTGGTTCCGCCACGTCAATAGCGGCTGTTGATAATTTGGCGCCGCGCTTAATTCTGGCGGTTAATGTGGATTTGGCCGCAGTTAATCTTGACCGGTTAACGCGGCGGTTAATGGCCGGGCAGCACAAGCAACTTCGGCTTCGGCGGGAGGTCCGTCTTCGACACCACTACAGATGGAATTTGCGCGAGCTCCACATCCCAATCCTGCCGCACGCGCTGAAGGAAGCGATCGAGCGTATACGCACTGAAAAAATGCATTGGAATCATCAGCGGCGCCTTGAGCGCGTGCAGCACTTCGACCATCCCATCGAGATCGAGCGTGTATGAACCGTCCACCGGCACCAGCACAATATCCACGCGACCGATTTCGTTGAGTTGCTGCTGCGTCAACGTGTGATGCAGATGACCGAGGTGCGCGATGCACAGATTGGCGACTTCGAAGATGAAGATCGAATTGCCGTGGCGCTCGGTGCCGCCATCGAAGGTGCGGATGTTGGTCGGGACATTCCGTACGCGAACGTCCTTGTATTGCAAGTCGATCCGGGCAGGCTTCTGGTTCTCCCCCCATCCATGCAGCACATACTTGATGCCTGGCTCCGGCGACAACGTGTAATGCGATGAATGAGCGTGATTCATTGTCACAATGTCTGGAAGTACAGGTGGCTTCACCCAATCACTGTAATCGGTCGCGATGCGCACGAGTTGCGGGCTTTCGATCAAAAACGTTGAATGCCCCACATAGCTGATGCGCACCTGGTCGCGCTCGAGCGCCGCAAGTCGCAGCGCGGCGGGTTCGACGAAGGGTGGCCGCGAGGCAACCAGACCTGGACAGGCTTGCGTCATTTCGGGCTTCGCCGGCGGTGCCGCGCCCTGCGCGACAGCGTGCATGATGCCTGCGACGGTCCACGCCAGCAGCGCAAGGATTTTCATTGTACCGTGGGACATGAGTTCATCCGCATCGATTGGGCGCGGATGGAAATCTGACACGCTTTCGTGGGCCTCGCCAGCACATCAGGAGCCAACAAAAAGCGGCGCCGGGAAGGCGCCGCTCTTTTTAGTTGTATGGCTTTTCAGAATTGCTCGAAATACCGGCGGTCCCGCATGGAGACGATGATCCCCTTCGGAGTGACGACCAGCCAGCGTCCGTCCTGCCGCTTGATCTGTTCGACCGGGCCAAGACCGGGCAACGGCGCGCCTGGCACGACCTGATAGATATCGCCATGACCCTGTACATAAACATAGCCGTCGCGCATCTCGCGAATCGACCAGTTGGTCAGGATCGCCATGCGCGGCGCCGAGTCGACAGAGGCGCCTTCCGGCCTCGGCGGTGGCAGTGGCGCGGAGGCGGGAGTCGTCTGCTGCTGAGTGGGGATGGAAGCGGTGATGTTGGCGCTTTCGCGATTGAGGCGTTCGCTGATTTTCGCGATCTGGCTGGATGCTGATTTGTTGGCGGCTTCGAGGCTCGTCTTGAGGCTGGCGATTTCTTTGCTAAGGCGCGCCACCGACTGCTGCATCGCCTTGTTCTCCTCGACGGCAGCGACATCGATGGCCGGCGCATTCGAAAAGCCGCCACTTGCGGCGGTGCCGACGATTACACCCAATGCCGCCGCGATTGCCACCGATGCGGCGAGCACCGCGTAGCGCCTGTGCCGCGGGCGCAGAATGAGGCGGGGACGCTTCGGTGCAGTGAGGTGTCCGATCCTTGCATATCCTTGCGTTCCCATTGCCGCGGTTTCATTCGAGGCATTGAGCGCGTCGGTCGACTCGATCGGCGACGCCTCCCCCGCCGAATTCGTCGTGCCGATCATGTCTGCAGGCGAGATCGATGGCGATTCGACGGCAGGCAGTTCAATGTTGGGCTGCGGTTGCCCGGATGCGTTGTCCGGTTGCGCGACCGCTTCGCCATCGGTTGCAGCCTTACGCTTGTCCATGGTTCTACATTCCCTGGATGGCGATTCGACGGCAGGCAGTTCAATGTTGGGCTGCGGTTGCCCGGATGCGTTGTCCGGTTGCGCGACCGCTTCGCCATCGGTTGCAGCCTTACGCTTGTCCATGGTTCTACATTCCCTGGATTGATCGTTCACCAATCGGTAACCACGATGGGTTACCAATTGGTTACCAATCCTGAGAGATGAACCGTTCGTCGATGGCGCCGAACACTCACGCGTAGCTGAATACTCGCTGCAGAATGCAGGCGCGCGCGTTGCCTGCTCCCTGGCGCAAATTTTTATCCAATCAAGCGAAGGCCGTAACTATACCGACAGCCCGTTTTCGGCTGCGAGGGCCTTCAAAGATACGGCCGGACGCGCTCCGACATGCTGAATGACTTCCGCCGCAGCAAGGGCTCCGAGGCGCGCGGAGGTATGGTGGTCTTTGCCGCGCGACAGGCCAACCAGAAAACCTGCGGCGAAGAGATCCCCGGCGCCGGTTACATCCACGATCTTGTCGACCGGTTCTGCAGCCACCGGCTCGACAGAGTCACCCGCCACTACCACGCAACCTTTTTCGCTGCGCGTCACCACGGCAAGCCTGGCAACGTCGCGCAATGCCTTTGTTGCGCTGGCGAAGTCAGCGGTCTCGTAAAGGCTGAGCAACTCGCGTTCGTTGGCGAAAATAATATCCACAGTACCTTTGCAGATCAGATCGAGAAATTCATTCCGGTATCGATCAACGCAAAAGGCGTCGGACAATGTAAGCGCGACGCGGCGTTCATTCTTGTGAGCGATTTCCGCCGCCTTGACGAAAGCTTCTTTGGCATGCGGCGGATCCCATAAATAGCCTTCGAGATAGGTGATTGCGGCGCTTGCCACCCGTGCGTCGTCTATATCGGCAGAGGTCAAATCCTGCGCGGCGCCCAAGAACGTGTTCATGGTGCGCTCGCCATCGGGCGTGACCATGATGTAGCTGCGCGCGGTCGAAGGGCCGCTGATGGCCGGCTTCGTGTCGAAGGCAACATTGGCGGCCCGAATGTCGTGGGCGAAGATGCGGCCCAGATCATCATCCCTAACCTTGCCGATAAAACTTGCGCGCGCGCCGAAGCTCGCTACGCCGACGATCGTATTCGCAGCCGAACCGCCCGAGCTTTCCACTGCCGGCCCCATGGCCGCGTAGATCGCCTGGGCGCGCGCTTCGTCGATCAAGGCCATGCTGCCTTTGTGCATGCCATGTTTCACGAGGAAATCGTCCTCGGCGCGGGCGATCACATCGACAATGGCATTGCCGATGCCAAGCACGTCGTAACGAAGATTGGTCATGTGTGTCCTCGTAAATGTCGCGCGCACTATATCGGCGGAACGCGCCGCGGCAAGCGTGGACGATCGCGGGATGACGGGCCCTTGCCCACGGGCTTAAATTGTC
>Ga0081455_10009192_pt1 | contig 10184 bp, 10 predicted proteins | sample TabmetS3T2R1_FD_70207 | JGI IMG/M metagenome (GOLD analysis project Ga0081455, IMG submission 70207) | Tabebuia heterophylla rhizosphere microbial communities from the University of Puerto Rico - S3T2R1 | ecosystem: Host-associated > Plants > Roots > Rhizosphere ... | reverse complement strand
CACCGGGCCGGTGATCCGCGCGGTGCGCGTGCCGGTCGAGGCGGGCGACACGCCCGAGACGCTCCGCGCGCGCGTCCAGGCGGTCGAGCACCGCCTGCTGCCCGACGTCGTCAGGGAGCTCGTCGCCGCGTGACGATTCGCCGGGCGCTCCTGTCCGTCTACGACAAGACCGGGATCGCGGCCTTCGCGCGCGAGCTCCACGGGCTGGGCGTCGAGCTGCTCGCGAGCGGCGGCACCGCCCGCGTGCTCGCCGAGGAGCGGATCCCCGTCACGCCGCTCGAGGACCTGACGGGGTTCGCAGAGCTGCTCGGTCACCGCGTCGTCAGCCTCCATCCCGCCGTCCACGGCGGCATCCTCGCCCGGCGGGACGTCCCGGCCGACCTGGCGGAGCTGCAGGCGCACGGCATCGAGCCGATCGACCTCGTCTGCGTCAACCTCTATCCGTTCGAGAAGACCGTCGGCCGGCTCGACGTCGCGTGGGAGGACGCGATCGAGCAGATCGACATCGGCGGGCCCGCGCTCCTCCGCGCCGCCGCGAAGAACCACGCGCACGTCGTGCCGCTCTGCCGCCCGGCCGACTACGGGCCGCTGCTCGAGGAGTTCCGCAGCCTCGCCGAGGTCTCGCTCGAGACACGTCGCGAGCTTGCCGGCCGCGCGTTCCAGACGACCGCCGCGTACGACGCCTCCGTCGCCGCCTGGTTCGGACGCGACGACGTCTTCCCCGAGACGTTCGTCCCGGTGTTCGACCGCTTCGCCGAGCTGTCCTACGGCGAGAACCCGCACCAGCGGGCCGTCTACTACGCCCAGCGCGGGGTCCGGACGCACCTCCTCGCGCGGGTGGAGCAGGTGCAGGGCAACTCCCTCTCGTTCAACAACCTCGGCGACCTGTCGGCCGCCCGGCTCCTGCTGCTCGAGCTCGAGGGCCCCGCCGCGGTGATCGTCAAGCACGGCAACCCGTGCGGCGTGGCGCTCGGCCGGACCGTGGAGGACGCGTACGCGAAGGCGCTCGCCTCCGACCCGGTCTCCGCCTACGGCGGGGTCGTGGCGCTCAACCGCCCCGTCACGGGCACGCTCGGCCGGGCGCTGGCCAAGCAGTTCGTCGAGGTGCTCTTCGCCCCGGGGTACGACGACGCGGCGCTCACCGCGCTCCAGGCGAAGGAGGCGACGCGGGTGCTCGCCGACGCGGAGCGGCGCAGCTTCGTCACCACGGAGCGCGACTTCCGGCGCGTCCTCGGCGGGCTGCTCGTCCAGGACCGCGACGCCGATACCGACCCGCTCGACGTGATGGACGTCGTCTGTGGCGACCCGGACGCGGCGACGTGGGAGGACCTGCTGTTCGCCTGGAGCATCGCGAAGCACGTCGTCTCGAACGCGATCGTGATCGCCCGCGGCGGGCAGACGCTCGGGATCGGCGGCGGGCAGACGAGCCGGATCGACGCCGTCCGGATCGCGGTCGACAAGGCGCGGGCGCTCGGACACTCGCTCGACGGCGCGGTGCTCGCGTCGGACGCGTTCTTCCCGTTCGCCGACGGCGTGCAGCTCGCCCTGGAGGCGGGCGTCGGCGCGATCATCCAGCCGGGCGGCTCGAAGCGCGACGCCGAGGTGCTCGACGCCGTCCGCGACGCGGGCGCGACGATGGTCGTCACCGGCCGCCGCCACTTTCGTCACTGAGACCCGCCCGCCGCTTGAGCCCCGCCTTCGGCGGGGCACACCCCTAAAGGCGCCCGCTGTCGCGGTCGCTCCTTGTCACTAGCCCTACGTCCGGACCGGTCCGGCCCCCCGGCGCCGGAGGCGCTGGTACTGTCCCGCGGTCGCTGACACAGACGGCGCGCCCTCCGGGGCCACCACGTCGACGCCGTCCCGTGCCACCCGCCTTCTGCCGATGCCTCGTCGCCTCGTCATGCTCGCGTTCCTGTGCGCTCTCTGCGCGGTCTGCGGCGCGCTCGCCGCCGGCCTCGCCCGGGCGGGCCGGCCGTCGCTCCCGGGCGTCGAGAGCCCTGCGCGCTTCGTGGCGCCGCGACCGCCGCAGCCGACGCTCGCCGAGCGCGCGGTCCGGATCGCCCGCACGCAGCTGGGCGTGCCCTACGTCTACGGTGGCGCCTCACCGGGCGGGTTCGACTGCTCCGGGCTCGTGATGTGGGTGTACGGGAGGCTCGGGATCCCGCTCCCGCACAACGCCGCCGCGCTCTACGGCACCGGACGACCCGTCTCTCCGTCGCACCTGGAGCCCGGCGACCTCGTCTTCTTCCACGGCCTCGGCCACGTGGGCATCTACATCGGCCACGGGCGCATGATCCACGCGCCGCAGACGGGCGAGCAGGTCGAGATCGAAGCCTTGGGTGAGCGGAGCGGCGTCGTGGAGGGCGCGCGCCGCGTCGTAGCCGCCTGAGCGCCGCTCGTGGATAGGCTTGCGCGCGGGCGTGCCTCCCTCGTACCCCACCGTCCTCGACCTCGTCGGCTCGACGCCGCTCGTGCGGCTCGTCGACTTCGGCCGCGAGACCGGCGCGACCCTGCTCGCGAAGCTCGAGTTCATGAACCCGGGCGGGTCGAACAAGGACCGCATCGGGCTCGCCATGATCGAGGCCGCCGAGCGCGACGGCCGGCTGCGACCGGGCGGGACGATCGTCGAGCCGACCTCGGGCAACACCGGCGTCGGGCTCGCGATCGCCGCGGCCCACAAGGGCTACCGCTGCATCTTCGTGATGCCGGACAAGATGAGCCAGGAGAAGATCTCGACGCTGCGGGCGTACGGGGCCGAGGTCGTGATCACGCCGACCGCGGTCGACCACGACTCGCCCGAGAGCTACTACTCGGTCTCCGACCGGCTCGCCGAGGAGATCCCGGGCGGCTTCAAGCCCGACCAGTACTCGAACGACGCGAACCCGGAGGCACACTACGAGTCGACCGGGCCCGAGCTCTGGGAGCAGACGGGCGGCGAGGTCGACGCCGTCGTCATCTCGGTCGGCACCGGCGGCTCGATCACCGGGATCGGCCGCTACTTCAAGGAGCGCAGGCCCGACGTGCTGATCGTCGGGGCCGATCCGGAGGGGTCCGTGTTCACGGAGGACGCGGACCATCCGACGCACCCGTACCTCGTCGAAGGGATCGGCAAGGACACCTGGCCGTCGACGCTCGACCCCTCCGTCGTCGACGAGTGGATCCGCGTGTCGGACCGCGACTCGTTCCTCACCGCGCGGCGGCTCGCACGCGAGGAGGGGCTGCTCGTCGGCGGCTCGTGCGGGTCGACCGCGTGGGCTGCGCTCGACGTCGCCCGCCGGCTGGGGCCGGGCTCGACCGTCCTCATGACCTTTCCGGACGGCGGCCGCTCGTACCTCTCGAAGTTCTACGACGACAACTGGATGATCCAGTACGGCTTCATGGAGCGACGCGCCCCGGCGCCGACCGTCGAGGAGGTGGTCCGCTTCAAGCGCTCGGAGGACACGGACGTGCCCGAGCTCGTCGTCGTCGAGGCGCACGAGAAGGTCGGCAGCGCGATCGACCTACTCCAGCGCTACGGCATCTCGCAGCTCCCCGTCGTCCGCAGCCGGCCTGCGGAGGCGCTGACGGACATCGTCGGCTCGCTCCAGGAGCGAAGCCTCCTCGACCGCGTGTTCCGGAACCCCGACGCGCTCAACGACGACGTCGCGGTCGCGATGCAGCCGCCGCTGGCGGCGGTCGACGTCGCCGCCTCGCTCGACGAGGTGTTCCAGGAGCTGACGGGCGCGGGCGGCGCCGTGCTGGTCGGCCAGGCGGGTCGCCCGGCGGCGATCGTCACCCGGTCGGATCTGCTCGAGTTTCTCTCGGCGCAGCGGACGCAGGTCGAGACGTAGGCCCGCGGGCAGGGGCCCCGCGCCCTTCCCTGCTGGCGGTCACGACGACCGCCCCGACGATCAGCGCGGCGCCGACGAGCGTCTCCGGCCCCGGTCGCTCGTCGAGGATCAGCGCGCCGAGGGCGACGGCCACGAGCGGGTTCACGTACTGGTGCGTGACCACCTGCGAGATCGGGGCGTGCCCGAGGAGCCACGCGTACGCGCTGAAGCCGATCACGGAGCCGACCACGGTGAGGTACGCCCAGGCGGCGAGCGGCCCCGGCTCGAGCGCCGCGCCGTCGAGGTCGCTGAGCTCGCCGGAGGCGATCGCGGCGACGAGCAGCACGGCACCTCCGCCGAGCATCTCGTACGCCGAGGCGACGAACGGGTCGGGGGGAAGGCGCAGGCTGCGCGACGCGAACGACCCGAGCGACCAGGACACGGACGCGGTGAGCATGATCGCGAGGCCGATCGCCTCCGACCCGCCGGCGCCCCAGCCGGGACCGACGACGAGCGCCAGCCCGACGAGCCCGACGAGCGCGGCGACCGCCGTCGACCTCGGCACCCGCTCCCCCGTGAGACGCCGGAGGAGGACGATCTGCAGCGGGACCGAGCCGGCGATCATCGCCGCGACGCCCGAGTCGATGCGCGTCTCCGCGACGTGCACCAGCCCCACGCCCAGGGTCAGCAGGGCGACGCCCAGGCCCGCTGCGGCGAGCGCCTCGCGCGGCGCGACGCGCAGCGAGCGCCTGGCGACGAGCGCGACGAGCGCGAGGATCGCGGAGGCCGCGAGGAACCGCGTTCCCGCGGTGAGGAGGGGCGGCAGCGTCCGGACTGCGACCTTGATCCCGAGGTAGGTCGAGCCCCACACGAGGTAGACGACCCAGAGCGCGGTCCACAGCTTCGCCCCGGAGGCCCTCATGCAGCGGCGAACGCGCAGCGAGGGCGTGCTGTGAGGTGCGGCGTCCGGCAGGCCACCTCACCTACAACGACGGCGCCGCCCGATTCGATCCCCGCCGATACCGCAGCCGGTTTGCGGCACGCGCGGCGGGGACGTATCGTCGCGGCATGGGATTCCTCGACAAGCTCTTCGGACGGGAGAAGGACACCGCGAGCGAGCCGGCGGAGGTCGCCGCTCCGGTCGCCGAGACCGCGCAGGACGCCACAGGCGACGCGGTCGAGGAGTCGACGGGCACGGTCGCCGAGCTCGCCGACCCCGGCGAGGACGATCCGGCTGCCGATCCGGCCGGCACCGGCCCGTCCGCCGCCTAGCCCGGGTCGCGCCGCCCGACGAACGAGGCCGCATGGCCCCGCTCGTTCGCCTGCGCGAGCTCGGCCTCGTCGAGCGCCCCGATGCGCTGCAGGAGCGCCAGCTCGTCGCGGAGGTGGGTGCGCATCATCTCCGGGCCGTCCGTCGCGATCGTGAACGCGACCCCGTGCTCGACGAAGCGGCGGAACGTCTCGCGCACCTCGTCCTCGCCCGACAGCGCGCGGGTCAGGAGGTTCGACGTCGGGCAGATCTCCAGCGTGATCCCGGCGTCCCGGAGCCCGCGCATCAGCTCCGGATCGCGCGCGGCGAGGATCCCGTGTCCGATCCGGTCCGGTCGCAGCGACTCCACGACCTCGCCGATCTCCTCTGCGCCCGTCGCGCCCTCCTCGCCGACGTGGATCGTGATCCCGAGGCCGGCGGCGCGTGCGGTCTCGACCATCGGCGCGAGCTGCGTGTAGTCGTAGCGCGTGCCGCCCGGGCGCGGCCCGGCGATGTCCACGCCGACCACGCCGCGGTCGGCCCAGCGGATCGCCTTCTCGACGATGATCTCGTTCCGACGGGCGTCGAAGGTGCGATCCATCATCAGGATCAGGCCGGCGCGCACCTGCGGGTACTCGAGGCGCGCGATGTCGAGCCCTCGGCTCGCCGCGAGGATGATGTGGTCGAGGTCGCGCTCGCCGCCGCGGTTCCGCTTCATCGGGTTGAACCGCACCTCGAGCGTGGTGATCCGCTGCGAGCGGTACGCGCCGCCGATCGCGCCGTGCACGGACTGCTGCACCGCGAAGGGCGACGACTGGATCAGCTCGGTCCAGTGGTAGATCGCGTCGAGCGCGTCGAGGTCCGGGACGCCGCGCGGGTCGGAGACGGTGACGAGCTTGTCGAACTCCCAGAAGTCCTTCACCGGGAGGGCGATCCCCTGCTCGTGCGCGAGGCTCCACATGATGTCCGAGGCGACCGAGCCGCCGAGGTGCGTGTGGAGCTCTGCGAGCCCGAGGCCGTCGAGAAGCATCGGCGGAGTGTACGGAGCCGATCTCGGGCGGCGAGCCGCTCTCACCTGCCCGTTGCGCGGCCGACGAGGTCGCGCAACGGCTCGATCCACGCGGGGTCGACCATGTGCGGGACGTCCGACTCGAGCCGCACGAGGTCGGCGCCCGCCGCCCCGAGCGTCTCTGCGGCCTCCGCGCCGAAGCGGGCCGCGATCACGGGATCGAGCGTCCCGTGCGCGATCGCGACGGGGACCCCGGCGAGCTTGCCCGGGTCGAGCGGGTAGCCGGGCACCCGGGGGAGGAAGCCGGAGAGCGCCACCACCCCTGCGGGGCGCGGACGGTCGGGCCCGAGCGTCATCGCCCACGTCATCACCGTCCCCTGCGAGAACCCGCCGAGGACGACGCGCTCGAGCGGCACCGGCAGGGCGTCGAGGAAGGCTGCGAGGCGAGGCGCGGTCGAGAGGAACGTCTCGGGGTCGGGCGTCGGGATCCCCCCGAGCGCGTACCAGTGGCGACCGCCGGGCGGGAGATGGAGCGGGCCGCCGGGCGTCACGCCGAGGAGGCGCTGCTCCGGGTCGAGCAGGTCGAGCAGCGGGTACAGGTCGTTCTCGTCGGCCCCGCGGCCGTGGAGGAGGACGAGCGCGCCCTCCGGCTCGCCTGCCGGCTCGCGCCACCGGGCGACGAGCGGCTCGACCGCCGTCACCGCGACGTCCACGTCGCCCTGGGAGCCGGGAGTGGGGTCAGCACCTCCTCGACCTTCGCGCGCAGGTGCTCGAACGCCGGCGGGAGGATCAGGGCCTCGCCGAGGTGCGCGGGATCCTCGTCGATCCCGAACCCGGGGCCGAGCGTCGCGAGCTCGAAGAGCACGCCGCTCGGCTCGCGGAAGTACACCGAGCGGAACCAGAAGCGGTCGATCACGGGCGTCGCGTGCATGCCCGCCTCGGTCACGCGCCGCTGCCACGCCTCGTGGTCCTCCATCGTCGATGCCCACGCGACGTGGTGCACCGTGCCCGCGCCGGGAACGCCCGCGCCGGATGCGGGGGGCGCGTCGTACGCGTAGAGGCCGCCGCGCTCGCGGCCCCGAAGCTCCCACGCGGAGTCGCCCGTCGGCCGGAAGCCGAGCGCCTCCTCGAGCAGCGGCCGGCTTCGCTCGGGGTCGCTCGCGAACGCCCGCACGCCGTCGAATCCCTGCAGCGCGACCTCGGGCGCGATCTCCGGGTGGCGGGCGACGAGCGCCTCGTCGGGCGCGCTCGAGACCGCGAGCTCGAGGCCGAGACCCTCCGGATCCTCGAAGCGGAGGGCGCCCGGCTCGCGCGTCGTGCGGATGCCGCGCTCGCCGAGCCGCGACTCCCAGAAGTCGAGCGCCTCCTCGGAGGCGACGCGGAACGTGATCCGGTGCACCATGCCGTTGCCCGCGCGCCCCGGCCGCGCACCGGGGTACTCGAAGAACGTGATGTCCGCGCCCGCGCTTCCCTGCTCGTCGGCGTAGAAGAGGTGGTACACCGTCGGGTCGTCCTGGTTGACCGTCTTCTTCACGAGGCGCAGGCCGAGCACGTCCGTGTAGAAGGCGACGTTGCCGGGCGCGTCGCCCGTGATGCACGTGACGTGATGAACTCCCTCGAGCTGCATCGGGCCTCCCCGGAATCCTGCACGCAGCGCCCCGTTTCGCGAAGCGCCGCGAGCGACTACAATAGTTGCAAATGCAAGAAACACCGGTGACCCTACTCAACGCACGCGAGCTCGCGGCCTGGCGCGGCTTCCTACGCGTGCACTCGGGGCTCGTCCGTCAGCTGAACGCCGAGCTCGAGGCCTCGCACGCGCTCCCGCTCGCCCACTACGAGGTGCTCTTCCATCTCGACGCGGCGCCGAGCCACAGGCTGACCATGAGCGAGCTCGCACAATCCGTGCTCCTCAGCCAGAGCGGCGTGACGCGACTCGTCGACCGTCTCGTCCGGTCCGGGCTGGTGGTGCGCGAGGGGTGCGCCGAGGACCGGCGCGTGATGTACGCGCGGCTCACGGAGGAGGGGCATCAGGCCCTCTGCGACGCGCGCCCGACGTTGATCGAGGGGGTCAGGCAGCGCTTTCTCGCGCACTTCGACGAGGACGAGCTCGACGTGCTCGCGGACGCCTGGGAGCGCGTCCGCCCCGGCGCCACCGACTGACGCCGGCCCGCCGACCCGGCGGGACCACCGCAAGTTACAGACTGCAACTTGCTCTTCCCGTGGCCGTGCGACAGCGTGTGGCGGCCGGAGGGCGATTCACTCGCCCGGGAGGCCAACGACCCTGTCGCGCGCAACAACGCTGAAGAAGGGGTCCGTCGGGGAAACATGGTTTCCCCCACGTCCAGTTAGGCTTGACGCGTGAAGATCGGCATCGTCGTGCCGTTCTCGTGGTCGTTCTGGGGGGCGGTCGTCGAGCACGCGGAGCTCCAGGCAGCGGCGCTCGAGGCGCGGGGCCACGACGTGCGCCTCGTGATGGGCAACGACCCACCCGGCCAGTTCACGCGCGCGCTGCATCCGCGCGTCGGACGGCACGGGAGCCCGCCGCCGAACGTGATCCCGGTCGGGCGCTCCGTGATCGTGCCTGCGAACGGCTCGCTGCCGAACATCGTCTTGAGCCCGCGCTCGTTCTTCCGGGTCCGGCGCGTGCTGGAGCGGGAGCGGTTCGACGTGCTCCACCTGCACGAGCCGATGACGCCGGCGATCTGCGTCGCGGTGCTCGCGCTCGCGAGGAGCCCGATCGTCGCGACCCACCATGCATCGGGCGATCTCGGCTGGATGCGGCTCGGGATGCCCGCCTGGGGCTTCCTGATGGAGAGGGTCGACCAGCGGATCGCCGTCTCGGAGCGCGCGCGAGCGTCGATCGACCCGTGGCTCGGCGGGCCCTGGGAGGTCATCCCGAACGGCGTCCTGATCCCCGACGAGGCGGAGCCGGGCGACCGGGAGCACACGATCGTCTTCGCGGGCCGGCACGAGCCGCGGAAGGGCCTCCAGGTCCTCCTCCGCGCATGGCCCGAGATCCGACGCCGCACCGGCGCGAGGCTCGTGGTGGCGGGCGCCGACCCGCTCGCGGTCCGGCTCCTGCTCACCCGGCTCGGCGTCCCGGACGAGGGAATCGACGTCGTCGGCTTCCTCTCGCAGGACGCGCTCACCGACCTGCTCCGCTCGACGAAGGCGCTCGTCGCGCCCTCTCTCGGGGGCGAGAGCTTCGGCATGGTCCTCACCCGCGCGTTCGCCTGCGCCACGCCCGTGGTCGCGTCGGACATCGAGGGGTATCGCGAGGTCGTGACCACGGAGACGGCCGTTTCGGTGCCCCCCGGGGACGTCGCGGCGCTCGTCGACGCCGTCGAGGCCCTGCTGGGCGACGAGCCGCGCCGCGCCGCGATGGGCTCGGCTGCACGTCGGCTGGCCGAGGCACGCTATTCCTGGAGCGACATCGCGAGGCGGCTCGAGGAGATCTACGAGCGCGTGACCGAGACGGAGGCGGAGGCGCGGGCGGCGTGAAGCGGCTCGTCGCGCTGTACGAGAACCCCTGGGCACGGGGGGTGCTCGTGCTCGCCTCGCTCGTGGTCGCGGTGCTCGCGATCTGGTGGCGGGGCCCCGAGTGGAACACGGTCTACCACGCCTTCGACTTCGTCAGCTGGCGCTGGGTCGTCGTCGGCGTGGTCCTCAACCTCGTCTCGGTGCTGGTGCGCGTCGTCTCGTGGAACCTGACGATCCGCCAGGCGCTGCCGGAGCCGCACCCGCCGTTCTCACAGGTGTTCTCCGCGTTCGGGGTCGGGCTGCTCGGGAACGCCGTGCTCCCCGCACGGGCGGGCGAGCTCGCGCGCGTCGCAGTGCTGCGGCGGCACGTGCCGCACGGGTCGGGGACGAGCGCGACGCTCCTCGGCACGGTCTTCGCCCACCGGCTGTTCGACCTCTTCCCGATCGCCCTGCTCGTCGCCTACGTGCTCGCGACGGCGAAGATCCCGCACTGGGCGGTCACGGGGATCGTGGTCGTGGGGCTCGTCGGCCTCGCGCTGTTGACGGTCGCCGTCATCTCGGCGCGCCGCGAGCGGGCACGCGTGCACGTGGACGGCCTCGGCACGGTGCGACGCCTCCTCACGATGGCGCGGCAGGG
>Ga0081455_10009191_pt1 | contig 10184 bp, 7 predicted proteins | sample TabmetS3T2R1_FD_70207 | JGI IMG/M metagenome (GOLD analysis project Ga0081455, IMG submission 70207) | Tabebuia heterophylla rhizosphere microbial communities from the University of Puerto Rico - S3T2R1 | ecosystem: Host-associated > Plants > Roots > Rhizosphere ... | reverse complement strand
GAACTGATGGCCGAGCACGCGCACGCTCTGCGCCTTGCGGCTGATCAGGTGCATCTCGATGCGATGGCGGTCGCGGTTGTAGACCGAGCGATGCATGAAGCCGGAGAGATCGAAATTGCCGCCGAGCTCGCGGTTGATGCGCTCCAGCACATTGAGATTGAAGCGCGCGGTGACGCCGGCGGCATCGTTATAGGCGTCGTAGAGCGTACGCTCGTCCTTTTCGAGATCGACGCCGATGATCATCTGTGCGCCGCGGCCGAGGATGCTGCGCGCGCTGCGCAGGAAGGCCTCGGCCTCCTGCGGCTCGAAATTGCCGAGTGTCGATCCAGGAAAGAAGCCGACCTTCGGCAGATCGGCGACGGCGTCGGGCAGCGCAAACGGTGCGGTGAAATCGGCGGCGACGGGATAAACCGCAAGCTTGGGGAAATCGCGGCGCAGGCCGGCGGCCTGCTCGCTGAGGAAGTCGCCGGAAATATCGACCGGGACATAGGCGGCAAAGCGCGAGCGCTCCAGCAGCAGCCGCACCTTTGTGGTGGCGCCGGCGCCGAACTCGACCAGCGCCGCGCCTTGAGGGATCAGCCTTGCGATCTCGCCGCCGCGCTCGCGCAGGATCGCAAGCTCGGTGCGGGTCGGATAATATTCCGGCAGCACGGTGATCTGCTCGAATAGCTCCGACCCCTTGGCGTCGTAAAAATATTTCGGCGACAGTTTTTTGGGAAACTTCGAGAGGTCGCCGATCACGTCTCCGGCGAACGCCGAGGCGGCATCGTCATGGGAATGCGGTTTGGCCAAAGCGGGGGCATGTACGTTCATGATACTCTCCAGAACGCGCTTTCCCGCGCGTGATCGATGACGGAAAAATCAGGCGTAATCGGCGAGGCGCAGTCCGGTGAATTGCCAGCGATGGTGCGGATAGAAGAAGTTGCGATAGGTGATACGGCTGTGGCCGGCGGGAGTTGCAAGCGACGAGCCGCGCAGCACGAGCTGGTTGACCATGAACTTGCCGTTATATTCCCCGAGCGCGCCCTCTATGGCGCGATAGCCGGGATAGGGCGAGTAGGAGCTGCGGGTCCATTGCCAGACGATGCCGAAGGCGTCGTTGAGCAGGCCCGCCCGCGCGGCGACCTCCCACTCGGTCTCGGTCGGCAGGTGCGCTCCCGCCCAGCGGGCGAAGGCATCCGCCTCGTAGTAACTGACGTGACATACGGGCGCCTTGGGGTCGATCGGCTTGAGGCCGCCCAGCGTCATGATCTGCCATTGGCCGTCGATCTTTCGCCAATGGCCGGGCGCTTCCCAGCCCTCATTGCTCACGGTGGCAAAGCCATCCATCAGCCACAGCGTCGCGGTGCGGTAGCCGCCGTCGTCCATGAAGGCGAGCCACTCGGCATTGGTGACGAGATTGCGCGCCAGTTTGACCGGGCCGACCAGCGCCCGGTGTGCTGGCTTCTCGTTGTCGAAATGGAAACTGTCGTCGGCATGTCCAACGGTGTGGATGCCCTCGTTGAGCGCGGCCCATTCGTCGCCGCTGCGGGTCGAAACTGGGAATGTCCACGCCGGATCGTACGCCGGTGGAATCGGATTCTGCGCAAAGGCATGCAGGATGTCGGTGTACATCAACTCCTGATGCTGCTGCTCGTGGTTGAGGCCGACCTCCACCAGCGGCACCAGCTTGTTCAGCGTGCCTTCGTCAGCAGCCTGGAAGAATTTCACGACCGCCGCATCGACATGGCGGCGATAGGTCGTGACCTCGTCGGCACTCGGGCGGGTCAGGTCGCCGCGCCGGTGGCGGGCATGCCGCGGACCGGCGCTGACATAGTAGGAGTTGAAGAGATAGGCGTAGTCGGGATGAAACGGCCGGTAGCCCTCACAATACTGGCCGAGCAGGAACTGCTCGAAGAACCAGGTGGTATGGGCGCGGTGCCATTTCGCCGGGCTCGCATCCGGCATCGACTGGATCAGCTGGTCCTCGGGGGAAAGGGGCGCGGCGCGCCGCTCGGTCTCGTTGCGCACCGCCAGATAGGCGTCCACCAGCCGCTGGCTGAGCGTGCCGGGATCGGAAAACAGTGACGGAGCAGGGGCGGAAATGGGGGCCGCAGCGGAGGCTGTTTTCGTCACGATGGTCTCCAATCGGGGAGAGAACGTTACTCTGGCAGACAGGTTCCCAAGGCACAGTTCGTCCTAGATAGGGCTTTCGTTTCAGGAAAAAAGCCTTTGAAGGCTATGATATGGCCGCCATCAGGCTATGGCGGTTGCTGGCAGGATCATCCTCAGGGCGCGCCCGCATGCCAGCTCCCCGGCATTTTACTTTGGACAAACAAGGGTTTGGGATTACATATAGGGCAGTAACCGGGTTAGATTGGCCGGGACCGGTCCCGCCAAGGCAGCCGCAGGGGCCTGCCCAGAAGGAAGCGAATATGAGCATCGAGCAATTTATCGACAACGAGGTGAAGTCGAACGAGGTCGTGCTGTTCATGAAAGGCACGCCGCAATTTCCGCAGTGCGGCTTTTCCGGCCAGGTGGTGCAGATCCTCGACCACATCGGCGTCGGCTACAAAGGCCTGAACGTCCTGGAGTCGGCTGAACTGCGCAACGGCATCAAGACCTATTCGAGCTGGCCGACCATTCCGCAGCTCTATGTCAAGGGCGAGTTCATCGGCGGCTGCGACATCGTCCGCGAGATGTTCCAGGCCGGCGAATTGCAGCAGCTCTTTGCCGACAAGGGCATCGCGGTCAACGCCGCGGCCTGAGCCTTGACTGCGCGCCAGATCGGCAAGGCGCGGCTGGAAGTCATCGTTGCCGACATCACGACATTGGGCGTTGACGCCATCGTCAACGCCGCCAATACGTCGCTCCTCGGCGGCGGCGGCGTGGACGGTGCGATCCACCGCGCAGCCGGGCCCGAGCTGGTGGCCGAATGCCGAATGCTTCACGGTTGCAAGACCGGCGATGCCAAGATCACCAAGGGCTATCGGCTGAAGGCCAGGCATGTGATTCACACCGTCGGGCCGGTGTGGAATGGCGGGAGCCACGGCGAAGACGATCTGCTCGCCTCCTGCTATCGCCGCTCGATCGGGCTCTGCCAGAAAAACAGCCTTGCTTCGGTTGCGTTTCCCGCGATCTCCACGGGCATCTATCGCTTCCCCGCCGATCGTGCTGCGCAGATTGCAGTCAAGACGGTTACCGACGAACTGGCGAATGCTCCAGCCGTCACCCAGGTCATCTTCTGCTGCTTCTCGCCCGACAGCGCCGCGCTGCATGAAGAGGCCCTCGGCAGCCCCTAGCAGCCCTTGCCCCGATTGACCCCTCCGCTACACTCCCGGCCAATAATCCGGGGAGGGGTTGATGTATTTGAGGGATTTCGTGCGAGGGCTGCTTGTCGGTACGCTGTTGACGCTATCGGCCGTATCGCAGGCCTTCGCCCAAGGCACGTTCGCCTCCGAAGGCACCTTCGACATTCCGCCCGGCGCGAAATTCAATCCGGAGAAGCTCGCGCGGATCACCGAGTTCTTCAAGAACGAGGTCGCCACCGGCAAGATCGCCGGCGCGGACGTCCTGATCAGGCAGCGCGGCAAGGATGTTTATCACGAGACCTTCGGCGTGCAGGACGTGGTATCGAAGGCGCCGATATCGGACAAGACCATCTTCCGTCTCTCTTCGCTGACCAAGGCGATCACCTCGGTCGTGGCGATGCAATTGATCCAGGACGGGAAGATGAAGCTCGACGATCCCGTCTCGAAGTACATTCCCTCCTTCGCGAATATGAAGGTCGGCGTGGAAAAGAAGGCCGAGGACGGCACCAAGACGCTCGAACTGGTGGACCTGGTTCGCCCCATTACCATTCTCGACCTGATGCGTCATACCTCCGGCATCACCTATGGCTTCTACGGCGACAGCCTCGTGCGCAAGGCCTATGCGGCGGCAAACCTCTATGCGGGCGAGTTTGACCTTGCCGAATTCGCCGAGCGGATCGCCAAACTGCCGCTGCACAACCAGCCGGGCGCGCTCTGGCAATACGGCCATTCCACCGACATCCTGGCGCGGATTATGGAGATCGTGTCGGGGAAATCATTGCTCGAGATCGAGAAGGAGAAGCTGCTCGATCCGCTCGGCATGACCGACACCAATTTCTTCGTCACCGAACCGGAGCGGCAGAAGCGGCTTGCCCAGCCGGTGCCGAACGACAGCAATTTCCGCGTTGGCCGCGAGTATAGGACCGAGGTCCGCCAGAAGTGGGAATCGGCCAGCGGCGGCATGGTTTCGACCATGGACGATTTCTCGAAGTTTGCGCAGATGCTGCTCAACGGCGGAACGTTCGAGGGCAAGACCTATCTGAAGCCCGAGACATTCAAGATGATGACGACCGACTATGCCGGTCCCGGCTCGGGCGTCGAGCGGGATTTTTTCTATTTCCCCGGGGACGGTTTTGGCATGGGGCTTGGGCTTGCCGTGCGCACCGATCCCGGCAATGCCAAGCCGCCGCCGCCGGGGTCGCTGGGCGAGCTGAAATGGGATGGCGCCAGCGGCTGCTATATGGTGATCGACCGCAAGCAGGAGATGTTCTTTGTGGTGCTCGAGCAGACGCCTTCGGAACGCCAGCGTGTCCAGCGCACGCTGAAGCTGTTGGTTTATGAAGCGCTGGCGAACTAAAGGCGCCACCGGGCGCTACCTTGCCGCGGCGGCGCTCGCTGTTGCCCTGATCGCCGGCTGGACGTACCAAGCGCGTACCGATTCCCGGGCGCCGGCTGTGGGAACTCTTTCGCCCGAGGCACTGAAGCGGCTTGACGATACCATTCGCAACGAGATCACGTCCGGCAAGATTCCCGGCGGAATACTGCTGATCCAGCAGCACGGCAAGCCGGTTCATTTCGAATGCTTCGGCGTGCGGGACCCCGACACGGGGCAGCCGATGACGCCGGACACGATTTTCCAGATCTATTCCATGTCGAAAGCCGTCACCTCAGTTGCGGCGATGATGCTGGTTGATGACGGCAAGCTTGCCCTCGACGATCCCGTTTCGAAATACATTCATTCCTTTGCGGATGCCAAGGTCGGCGTCGATATTTCCGATGAAGCGGGAAAGTATCCGCTCAAGCTCGAGCCGTTGAAGCGCCCGATTACGATCAGGGACCTGTTGCGGCACACGTCGGGTATCACTTACGGCTTTTTCGGCGAAACCCAGGTGCAGAAACTCTATGGCAATGCGCGCTTGTACGCCGGTGATTTCGACAACGCTGACTTTGCCGACCGGATCGCGGTACTGCCGCTCGCCGATCAGCCCGCAACGCGTTGGAATTACAGCCATTCGACCGATGTGCTTGGCCGCGTCATCGAGGTGGCCTCGGGGCAGACGCTGTTTCAGTTCGAAAAGCAAAGACTGTTCGATCCGCTTGGCATGTTCGACACTGCATATTATGTCGCGGATGAAGCGAAGTGGCCGCTGATCGCCCAGGGATTTCCTGTCGATCGGTCTCGTGTGGCCGGAATTCTGGACCCAAGATTGCGGCGGCGCTGGGAATCCGGCGGAGCCGGCCTGGTGTCGACCATCGGCGACTACGCCCGCTTCCTGCAAATGCTGTTGAATGGAGGCGAACTGGACGGCAGGCGGTACCTGAAGCCCGAGACCGTCGCGCTGATGACGTCGGATCAGATCGGGCCGGAAACCGGGATCATTCATGATCCCTTCTATTTTCCGGGCCCCACCAGCGGCTTCGGCCTTGGCTTTGCTGTGCGCACCTCACCGCCGCCCAACACGACCTGGCCACTCGGCGAGTATCGTTGGGACGGCGCCGGCGGCAGCTTCTACTTTGTCGATCCCATGGACGACATGCTTGGAATCTTCATGGTGATGGCGCCCACACAGGGCGGACGGATTCAGCTGAACTTGAAGACGATGATCTTTGAGGCGATGGGGAAGGGCCTGCGCAGGGATTGACGAGCTTTGGATTACGCCACGGCGTTTCGCGCGATCGTCTCTCGATAGAACGATGCGCTCAGTTTGGGCGTGCGGCGCTTGGTCCTGAAATCGACGTGGTACAGGCCAAATCGCTGTTCGAATCCGTCGGCCCATTCAAAATTGTCCATCAGACTCCACAGAAAATATCCGAGTACGGGCACGCCCTCGGACGTCGCGCGCTGTAACTGCGTCAAATAGTTCCGCAGATACATGATGCGATCGATGTCGTAGACGGTGCCGTCCGCCGCCGGTTGGTCGCTCCCCGACGTTCCGTTCTCGGTGATGTAGATCGATTTCACGTTCCACAGCCTGGCGACGTGGCGCGGAACCCAGTACATGGCTTCGGGCCCAGGTCGCAACCAGCGCGCCTTCATGTGCGGAAACGATGCGGGGAAAGGGGCAAGGGTGAAGCCGCGCTCGTTGTCGGCGGCAATGACGTAGTGGTCCGGTGTATAGATATTCAGCCCGACAAAATCGATCGGCGACGAGATGATGCGCAGGTCGTCCACCGTATGCTTCGGAGCATCCTTGCCGGCACGCGCCAGGAATGCATCGGTGTATTTTCCCTCCAGCATTACGGTCAAATAGCCGGCATTTAGTTCGCGCATCGCAATCTCGGCGGCGCGGATGTTCTCGGGCGTTTCGACTGCGGGAATACAGCTCACGGCATTTTCCGCCGGACCGACGCGGACGCCGGCTCTTGCGTGGGCCCGGATGGCTTGCACCGCAAGACCGTGCGCCAGGGCCAGATGATGACGGACCTGATTTATTCCCGATTGGGATAATTTAAGTCCGGGGGCATCGGCGCCATTTCCATGACCGAGGTGTACATGCCTGGCGCACTCGTTGATGGGGAAAAAATGCGTTACGCGGTCGCTCAAGCGCGCCGCGACATAGGCTGCATAATCCGCAAAGGCGTTCGAAGTATCGCGCGAAGTCCAGCCGCCGAAGCGATCCTGGAGCGTTTGAGGCAGGTCCCAATGATAAAGGGTCGCAAACGGCTGGATGCCGTTCGCCAACAGCTCATCCACCAGCCGGTTGTAGAAATCGAGGCCTTTCGGGTTTGGCGTGCCGGTGCCTTGCGGGAAGATGCGTGGCCAGGCAATTGAAAAACGATAGGCCTTGGCGCCCAGCGCCTTCATCGATTGAACGTCTTCCCTGTACAGATGATAGTGGTTGGTCGCGGTGTCGCCGTTGCTGCGATCGGAGATTGTTCCCGGCGTGTGGGCAAAGCGGTCCCATATCGACGGGCCGCGGCCATCTTCCTTGACGGCGCCCTCGATCTGATAGGACGAGGTCGCCGTTCCCCACACAAAGCCGCTCGGAAACGCGGAGGAGGCCCTGCGGTTGAGCTCGCTTGCATTGGGCTGGCCAACCTGCCCGGGCACGGCCGACGGCGCCGATATTCCAAGAACCGACCAGGCAGTGATTGCAGCGAATTGGCGGCGCGAAAGTCCGTTGGATGTCATCACTTCACGTCGTTACGCTGGACGAATATGAGATCTGCTCTTCTTCGTGCCCAGCCTTGATGCAGGTCGGAAGCGGATGCTACAAATTCCTGTAACGCCGTGCAAACCGGAGCATCACCTTGCGCACGCCGCTGGCGCTCTTCTTCGTTTCCCTTGGTGCCATCGCGGCCGTTTGGTGGTGGTTGGCCTTGCCGATAACCCTGGTGCGCGCGCCGATTGATCCCGCAACGAAACTGGAATGCATTTCTTATGCTCCCTTCAGGGGCGATCAGACGCCGCATGATCCGGACTTGATCGTCAAGCCGGATCAAATCGCTGAGGATCTGGCCGAGTTGGCCAAGATAACCAAATGCATCCGTACCTACTCCATCGACAATGGATTGGACAAGGTGCCCGAACTCGCGTCGAAGGTCGGATTGAAGGTCCTGCTTGGTGTCTGGATCGGACGCGATCGTGCGAAGAACGCTCTCCTCGCAGACACAGCGATCTCGCTGATCCGGGATCATCCCGGGACGGTCACCGCGATCATCGTCGGCAGTGAAGTTCTGCTGCGCGGCGAGATGATCGTGTCCGACCTTCGGGAAATCATCCGCTCGGTGAAGCGGCGCGTCGACGTTCCGGTTACCTACGCCGACGTCTGGGAATTCTGGCTGCGCTACCGGGAAGTCGGCGCCGATGTCGATTTCGTCACCGTTCATTTCCTCCCTTATTGGGAGGATGTTCCCCCGCGCGCTGAAGACGCTGCCGCTCATGTCGATCATGTCCGGTTGCAGGTAGTAGCGGCTTTTCCCGGCAAGGAGATTCTGATCGGAGAAACGGGTTGGCCGAGCAACGGGCGGATGCGCCACGGCGCTTTGCCTTCACGCATCAATCAGGCTCGGTTCATTTCCGAGATTCTCGACCGCGCCGAACGGGACAAGTTTCGCGTCAATCTGTTCGAGGCCTATGACGAGCCGTGGAAGCGGAAGTGGGAAGGCACAGTCGGCGGCTATTGGGGCTCGCTCGACGCGATCGATCGCAAGCCGAAATATCCGGCCGGAGTGGAAATCAGCAACTACCCGGCCTGGAAGCTGCAAACGACGTTCGGGCTTGTTTTTTGTGCCTGCGTGTTCGGAACGGCGTTGTTGACGCTGCGGCTCCGGCCATCGTCGCCGCGAACGACAGCATGGGTTGCTGTAGCGATCTGCGCGACCGTCGGCGGCATTCTGCTCGGAATTGGTGCCGAAAAAATGCTCCGTGAGAGCTTCGGGATCGGCGGCTGGCTGCTTCAGGGCTTGCTGCTGACCGCGGGAATGGCCGCGCCGTTGCTGTCGGCCCATGCGTTGATGACGGGGCTTCCGCTTCCGACTTTTCTCGATGTCCTGGGGCCGCCGGAAGGCCGGGGCCCGTCGTTTATGACGAAGATCCTGGGCCTCACCCTGATCGTAACGACCTTGATTGCAACGGAGACAGCGCTGGCCCTCGTATTCGATGGTCGCTGGCGCGACTTCCCGTTCGCCAGCCTTACCATGGCCGTGGTGCCGTTTTTCGCTGTCGCAATGTTCAACTCCGCCGAATCGGGCACGCGGCCGCTGGCCGAGGCCGTGTTCGCGGGATTGTTCGCCGTCACTGTACCCTACATCGTCTTGAGCGAAGGAGCACAGAACTGGCAGTGCTTGTGGACCTGCGCGGCCTATCTCGTGCTCGGTGTCACGCTGTGGCGTCCGCGCGCCGTTGTTTTTGCCGAAACAGCGGTGGATACGGCTCCAGCCGTCGTTATGGAGCCGGCCCGGCGGAGGTGATTGGGTGGTGTAGCCTACGCCGCCCGCACGATCTCGCGCACGTGGCCGACCATCTCCTCGATCATCGCGGCCGTCACATCGAGATGGGTGCAGGCGCGGATGCGGCCGTCCATCATGGCGAGCAGCACGCCACGGGGGCGAAGGGCGGCGGCCATTTTCTCGCCGCTGACACCGGCGCCATCGGGCTTGAAGAACACGAGATTGGTCTCCGGCTGCTGCACCTCGATGCCGTTGATCTGCGACAGCCCGCGAGCCAGCGCACGCGCATTGGCGTGATCTTCCGCCAGGCGCTCGACGTTGTGATCGAGCGCGTAGATGCAGGCGGCGGCACAGACGCCGGCCTGCCGCATCGAGCCGCCGAGCCGCTGCTTCCAGCGCCAGACCTCGTCGATGAACGCGCGCGAGCCGGCGATCACGCCGCCGATCGGCGCGCCCAGGCCTTTTGAGAAATCGATCCAGGCAGAATCCCACCCATTCGCCATGTCGCGCGCAGAGATGCCGGTGGCGACGGTGGCATTGAGCAGCCGTGCGCCGTCCATGTGGGTGGCAAGCCCGTTCGCCCTGGCGATCTTGACGACTTCATCCAGCGCCACCTTCTTCCAGATCGTGCCGCCGCCGATATTGGCGGTCTGCTCGACGCTGACGAGCACTTGCGGCGGCTGGTAGCGGGAGCGCGGATGCAGCGCGGCCTTGAAAGTCTCGGGCGAAAATTGTCCGTCCTCGCCCCTCAGCGGCGTGATCTGGAAGCCGCCGAGTGCGGCATGCGCGCCGCCCTCCCGCGCAATGATATGCGCGGTCTCATGCGCCAGGATCTCGTCGCCCGGGCGGCAATGCACCAGCGTCGCCGCCACATTGCACATGGTGCCCGAGGGCATGAACACGGCCGCTTCCTTGCCGAGCAAGTCGGCCACGCGCTCGCACAATGCGTTCACGGTCGGGTCGTCGCCGATCTGCTCGTCGCCGACTTCCGCTTTCGCCATC
>Ga0081455_10009190_pt1 | contig 10185 bp, 7 predicted proteins | sample TabmetS3T2R1_FD_70207 | JGI IMG/M metagenome (GOLD analysis project Ga0081455, IMG submission 70207) | Tabebuia heterophylla rhizosphere microbial communities from the University of Puerto Rico - S3T2R1 | ecosystem: Host-associated > Plants > Roots > Rhizosphere ... | reverse complement strand
TCTAACCCTGCATTCAACTATATAGCGCAGTATGATCCCGAAAATCCACAAAGTCCCACTGGGGGATTGCTGTATTATACTACGCCTCCAAGGAGCTTTGAAGCGGCTGCACAAGACCCTCTACGAGCTGTAGCTTATGTCTTGTTCCTCACAACCATTGTAACAATTTTTGCGAAATTATGGGTCGAACTTGGTGGTCTCTCTCCTAAAGCTGCCGCTAAAAACTTGCTTGATGCAGACGTACAAGTACCAGGATTTAGGCGTTCTGAGGGCTCAATTGAGGCCTTGCTGAACCGATATATTCCTTCGGTAACTATAATAGGCGGAGTAACTATCGGCCTGCTAGCATCGATTTCTGATGTGTTAAACGTATTCGGTACTGGAATAGGGATCCTGTTGATGGTTGATATTCTCGTAAACTATTACAATTTGCTTGTCCGTGAACAAGTTGACGTTCACATGCCAAAATTGGCGGCCTTACTTGGCAGGAAATAACATTCATAGCAATGCTCGAGTGGTTGTAGTTGGTGTGCCAGGGGTAGGTAAAACGACTGTCATCACTCAAGCTGCTGATCGATTGATCCAATTAGGGTCGAAAACACAGGTGATGGTATTTGGTTCTCTAATGTTAGAGGAGGCGAAGAAAATGAGTATCGGAGACAGGGATGAGATGCGGAAACTATCAGTGACTGCTCAGCGTCAACTTCAGGAAATGGCAGCAAAGAGAATCAGTACGGTACAGGGTGTCAATCTTATAATCGATACTCATCTTTTCATCAATACTAGAGAGGGAAGATATCCTGGTATGCCACGAAATCTTTTGGACATATTGTCTCCTACGCATTTGATCATGATTTCAGCAGATCCTGAAGAGATATTTGCACGAAGGATGCAAGACGATACAAGAAATAGGGATCTAATTTCCATAGACGGAATCAAGAATGATTTAGAGATTGCAGTCAGCATGATAGCAACGTCCTCTGTGTTGACTGGCTCTCCTTTTAGGATAATTTTCAACCACAGGGATAAGCTACAAGATGCCGTCAGTGAAGTCGTAGATCTTTTGTCATTGAAAGGTGAGAGAAATTGATACCTCAAGGCATTATTGACTCCCTTATCATGCAGTTGCCCGGTCTAACCCCTCACTATACAAAGAATCCAGTTTTTCCTGACATGGTATCAGCTCTAATTGTGGCAGCACTAATTGCTATAGGGATGAACTTTGCTATGGCCCTACTTAGGAAACGGACAACAGACATTGACAAGATGAATAGGGTTATGAAGGAAACCAACGAATGGCGAAAACAGTATACAGATGCTATCAGGAAACGTGATAAAGTTAGAGTTGAGGAGCTAAAAAAGAAACAAGCTTCAGTAAACAAGATGACAATGGAAATGCAGCAACAACAGATGAGGCCCATGCTCATTTATATGATGCCCTCACTGTTGGTCTGGATACTTGTCTTCCCAGCCATATTTGGTGCTACTGCTGGTCTTTCTCCTATCCAAATTCCTTGGATAACCTGTAGCCCAGAAAACGTTCAGCTGGATCAGCAGGTCGACAGTGATGGCCAACCAAAGGGTGCTTGCTCTATTCCTGGGGAGATTTTTCTATGGGGCTGGTTTCTGATTACATCCTTTGCATTTAGCGGCATAATTTCTAAGGTAACCAAAACGTCTATGCCTAGCCTTACCGGAAATTGAAATTAAGAAACCAAAGATCCAAAGAATCCTACCCTGATAAGAATATTCATGGTAGAAGGGCGGAATTTGGTGAAATCCACAACAAGGGAAAAACATTCTCCATAATTGTGTCAGGTTGGCCTGCCGTTGGTAAGACCACTGTTGGAGCGGAGCTAGCTAAGGAATTTGGACTGAAGATTTACAATGGTGGCGATATCCTTAAGCAGTTCGCTACTAACATGGGATATCGAACATCTGGTCCTGATTGGTGGGACAGTAATGAGGGAAGACGATTTATGGAGGAAAGGAGGAATGATCCTACTTCTGATAGAGAAGTGGATAATATGTTGAAGGAGATCATTAGAAAGGGTAATGCTGTGATCACAAGTTATACTCTTCCATGGTTAATAGACGATAAATGTATCAAATTATGGCTCCAAGGATCCCCCAAGAACAGAGCTATCCGAATGGCCAAAAGGGACAACATAAGTATTGCTGTGGCCAAAGAAATCGTTAGGGAAAGAGATCTCAAGAATAGGCAAATTTATGAGGAACTTTATGGATTTCAGTTCGGGAAGGATCTTTCTGTATTTGATTTCTCTTTGAATACAGATATGATGAATCTTGAGTGTCTAATAGAGATATCAAAGGATATAATAAGGAAGGTAAAAAATAGGCTAGTCTGAAAGTCAGATCCGATTCAGTTTGTCCGACAATTTACTCCGTTGGCTGCGATTGACCCTCAGACTTTTGAATAATACAAAATTGCTGGCCACGCGCAATCTTAAAGCGTGTTTTGGGAAGCAAAATTTCAGATCTATTGACTGCAGTAACTGCAGTCACTGCAGTGGACGTTCCTATGCATTTCATTAGATTACATCCTAAAATTTTCTCGTAATAAAACTGCAATAGTTAGTGAGCAAAAGTTTGATTGAGCGATATGTGGTGTATCCCATTTAACACAGGACCTTAGGTCAGGAAACCTTTAAATTCTGTGATCGAGGTTTTTAGGCATAAGGAAATGACTACGATTAGCAAATCGATGGAAATCAAGGCTCCCCTAAGCGAGGTTTTCACATATTTCGCTAGACCTGAACACATGGCTGATCAATTCCCGGAGAATATGGGATTGAATATTATCCCTTTGGAGGTCAAAAACGGATTTGGTGTTGGAACTATATTTAGAATAAGCGGGGATTTTGATGGCAAGAAGCTGGAGTGGGATTGTGAAACAATAGACTACGTACCGCACCGCCGAATCGTAGCTAAGATGATTGATGGGCCTTTCAAGAGGTGGGAAATAGTAGTTGAATTTGAGGAAATTAATAGCAGCACTACTAAGATCAGCATGCAGGTTGACTATGATATGCCTTTAGGCCCTCTTGGAGGTTTAATGGATAAAGTCAAATTAAAGAAAACTGCCGACCGAGGTATGGAAAATGGTCTGTATAGGGTAAAGGCATTGTTAGAAGGAACGGGTTCTATACCAGTCTATATAACCCTTGATGCTTATAGACGTGTATTAAAAGAGAAAGAGAGGCTCCATTGTTCAGTTTCAGACGCTATAGTCACGGTGCTAAAGGAACGCGATCAGAACCATATAACAACCAATCTACCAGCGTAATCAGTAATTCGGAATACCTCGTTTTTTCGAGGAAAATTCTCGTGGACCGAGGCTTACCCTTCTATTTTATCGAATGTGATGAATTTGATCCTTCTATATTAGATTTAAATATCTGCGTATATTGAAGTTCCACCTGATGGGTTCGTAGCTCAGCCAGGTAGAGCGTCTGGCTCTTAACCAGTCAGTATTAATTGGGTTAAAATGTCGTGGGTCCGAATCCCACCGAACCCGCTTCAATCCTGACCATTTAATTAGACCCGCTGCTCTATATCTAATAAAAATAGGATGGAGTTCTCTTCCAATGCTTTCGCATTATTTATGTATGGTTTGACCGAGTAGTCAATAGAACATCTTGACAGTACTTTTGACAAATCTGACATTCAACATTGACAATCCCCCTAGGGAATTGTATTGAACACTTTAATGTCAGTCAAGATGAATGAAAATTCTCAAAATCAAATGAAGCGCATCAATAGCCGATGTGGCACGACAGCGTACTGATACATACGTACTTATCTAGTTTAAGTTTCAGATTAATACTGATACTAAATGGTTCCGGAAATTATGTCAAATCTGTCTCACATACCACCGCTGTTCAAATTTGACACATATAAGCGAATAATCTATCAGTGCAGCAATATTTCGAGCCCAAAAAACACAAAAATAAAAAGGAGAGTTTAATCTTGATTCTGAACAATTACTACGCTGTTGCCCCTACCCTGAATTTGCGAAGCTGCGTTCTGGCAATTTCCATTCCCAGAGCACGATTGTGAAAGTCTTTGACTCTTCTTTCGGGCATCTGCGTCTTCCGACATTGCAATGGTCGACGTAATCATTACTGCCGCTAAGATTGCTACTAGTACAAGTGCAGCTAGTTTTGTATACATTGTTGTTAGCTAATACCAGACCCTAATTAGCGTTAGTTATGTATCTACTGTTATCTTATTCCATTTTATTGATACAAAAGCTTGATTGTGGCATTCCACAGAAAAAGTTATTAGAAATGTACCGGGGTTGTTTTTCTCTGAAAAATAGAGCTGAAAACGGCGGATCTACCTGATATGATCTGGCATTGGACATTCAACTTCTACACGCGATCTCTGCAAAGACCGATCGTTTTAATGTTGAATTTAATCCGGCACTCTGGGACCAAGATATGGCATTTGTCTCCCTTCCCTTCGGGTTCGTAAATCTTGTCAAATTTGACTCACAAACCACCGAACCCGCCAATCTTAGATTATACACATTAGTATATTGGAGCTTACCTAATTCACTAAAACACTTGGACTACCTACTCCGTTGTATTTTATCCCATCGAATGGTAATCAAGTTTATTGGAAATTCTATTTATAGGATGGAGTTTAAAAAAGGTAGGCCATGGAAATTGAAACTATATGATTTTCACTTTTCATTTTAATACAACTACTCTGGTTTTTCAAAGATGCAATCATGGCTAGTAATGATTAATTGACCGACGTGATTGATTTCATGAAAGGTGTGACAAAATGAGATGCGAAAACCCTGTCATGAATCAGATCCTCGATGCTTACAGACCAATGTGGTCGCTAAAACATGCCATTTCTCTTATGGGTTGGGACTTTGAGACATATATGCCCAAGGAAGGAACGGAAGAGAGAGGAGTAGCCGATTCTCAACTCCACATGCTGCATAAGGATCTTCTGCTAAAAAAAGATTTTATAGGTCTTGTCGCGTCAGCGAAGAAACTGGAGAGCCTTGGCGATTTAGAGAAGGGTATCGTACGCGTACTCGACAGGGAAATAACCAAGCAGATCAAGATACCCAAGGAGTTAACTGAAGCAGAATCTCTTGAAAGAATAAGGGGAAACATGTCTTGGAGGGAAGCGAGAGAAAAATCTGCTTTCAAGATGTATGAACCCCACCTAAAGAAAATGATAGAAATAAAGAAGCAGATCGCTGAAAAAATAGGTTATGATAGGCATCCATATGATGCGCTTTTAGATACCTTCGAAGAGGAGCTTACAATAAATGATTTGGATAAAGTATTCGGTGTATTGACTCCGCGGATTCAGAAGATTCTGAAAAAACTCGTAGACTCAGGCAGCCCGTTCTGCGAAGAGAGCAAACTTAGAAAATCAAAGTATGATATCCTAAAAGTCGATGAACTCAATCATGATATTCTGACTCTTATGCAATACGATATGAAACGTTTCAGAATGGATATATCTACTCATCCTTTCACTGAGACTATGGGCCTCAACGACGTCAGAATAACTACTCGGTATGAGGGGACTGATTTTAAGAAGTCGATATTTAGTACCATTCATGAAGCCGGTCATGCCTTGTACAATCTGCAATGCGATCAGTCATTGTCTGTTACTCCTATTGAAGGTGGATCTTCGCTTGGGCTTCATGAATCTCAGTCAAGGTATTGGGAGAATATTGTGGGCAGAAGCCTGCCTTTTATTCAATTGATAGCTCCTTTGATTAGAAAGCGAGTAAGTTTCGCAAGCCACGCAACAGCTGATGAATTGTACCTTTATTTCAACAATGTCAAGGCTGATTATGTACGAGTTGACGCCGACGAAGTTACTTACAATCTCCATATAGCAATAAGATATGAGATAGAGAAAAAAATATTTGGAGATGAGCTCAGCGTCTCTGAGATTCCTGAATTCTGGAACGATAGAATGGAGCAGCTGCTTGGCGTGAGACCAACTAAAGATTCACAGGGAGTGCTTCAAGATACACATTGGAGCAGTGGCCTCTTTGGCTATTTCCCTACTTACACTTTGGGAAACTTAGTTTCAGCGATCATTGCTTCAAAGATGCGCAAAGATCTGGAGGGCTACCAGGAGGATATCAAGAAGGGTAATTTCAAGCATATCAGAAAATGGTTAGGATCAAAAATACACCAGCATGGATCTGTTTATGCCCCCAAAGTGCTTCTTAAAATTGCCTTTAATGAAGGCTATAACCCGGATTACTTTGTTACCTACTTAGCGACTAAATACCTTGGGTTCTGAACCCAATAGTATAGATTCAGATATCTATATTCTAGGCTGTTACTCTTCATAAGTCAAATTAGATGGGCATCACACTGAACCCACGTCAAACTTGATCCTTTTTATCCATCCACCATCTAATAACATCGGTGATTGGAAGGCTACGACATTTGCTGAGATATCCCGTACGCTCGGTTTCAAGATACAGTGCAGATAGAATAGCATTAACCTACAATATATGCTCCCAGATGTTCTCTACAATTAATGCGTCGTACTTACCTTTTTTTCAAGATTATGGTCTTTGATTAATTAAATTACGCATATCTTCTATGAGTCAGCCTGACTGGTCATATGCGAGTGTCATTTTTACAGTTCACAAATGAGAAGCTTCTATTTTGTAAATTGTAGAATAAATGCTACAACCAGATTAATACCACGACGATTGAATTTTGGGATCGATGGCAAAGTGTAATTCCATATTTATGGATGGGGGTTTAGCTCCACAAATCCACATATATTCATCCAAACTACGGCCGCCAGGAAGGGATACTTCACACTAGGATGTAAAATTAGACTCATAGCAAGTCAAACCAGCCATACTTTCTATTCACACTGTTTTTGGTATATTTTGACTCACGAATCGTTTCCAGATATTAATCGGTTCTATGATATTTTACAGATACTGATTAAACTTTTAGGCAAGGGCCTCTAAGTCATCCAATACCACTTTACTACGAGCTCCTGAGAGTTTGGATACCTTTTCTAAACTACTTAGGTATCCTTCTTCCTTCAATTTCTCACGGATGGGGTATGGGTACCGACAGGCATCCTTTCCATGCAATTTTTCCAATCTGATTAGAAGATCAGTCAGTACGGTATCAATAATGAATTCATTCACACTACCATAGTTATGCTTTTTTGCCATATCTCGTATCCACGACATTTGATACTTCTTAAATTGTAGTCCGTTGACAGTTACTAATTCTGGCTCATTTCTTAACTCTATCTCCCCCCAACTCATTTTTCGTGCATAAGTTCTCATGGTTAGCTAAAAAGGTTCCTATCGCGTTTAATGAAACATGATAGGCTAAAGGAAGGTTATGTCACGTGATGGCCGCTAATGGTTTCGGTATTGCTTGACCTTACAAATCTGATACCATCGAGGTAAATTTTCGGTTCTACTCTTGTGATGCTTTTATGGAATATTAGAGGAGAGCAACGAATCAGAATATCTTCGATCATGTCCAATCAAGAGAATTTAAGTCAAAACTGATATTTTATACAAATACTAATTTAATCTGTATTACCCAATTTCTCCATCTGCATCTTTGAAAATAACCATTTGCGCCTCAATATTCACTACAATAACCAGATCGAGTAAGTGACTCATGAATGTGTAGTGATGGGTCATCTTTTTTATTTCATGGCATCGGGGCTGTATTTAGCAAATGATGGTGGACAATTTTCTCGCTTATTATAATGTAATCATATTAATTACTGCTCATATAGCCGATCTTCAAAACTAACTAATGGGTGACTGCGTCCCCGATTACAAATCAAGGAGAATACTTTCTGAATCAGGCACAACTGACCAGACTCTATGGACGACCAGAAAAGTCGAATGACGGCTGTCATCATCAATGCACTAGGTGTGCGGTAGTATTTCGTTGTGAGTATGATTCTACTCGATACGAGATAAGCTTAAGGAAACATTGCGGAAACCCGTTTTACTATGGCAAATGTAGGACTTGCAAGAAGTTCTAACTCTAATGACCTAAATATGGACATATAATGGCAACAGAAATATTGGTCAATCGGTGCCACATTGAACACTCTTAAAATCTGAGAGGTAGTGCCGTTTCAACAGATTAGCTAGGTTGCTCATTTCGCCTACGTCATTAAATTCATTGGTCTTGTTAACTCTTACGCCCAAAGAACTCAGCTCATTTAGCCACCATTCATTCTTTTCATGAAGTTCGTGCAAAGCTGTCGCCATTTCATTTCACAATAGGTAGTAAGTGATTCCATCTAATAAGCTTGAGAGTATGAAATAGATTGACACAGACATGAACTCTAGAGCTCATTTATGGTGAAGATCCGACCTATTCCTAAGATAAACAGGCTATGAACTTGGAAAATTGAATCACTACCACTTATTGACTGATAAACGAAGAAAACATGATTTTATTTGTAACGTCTATGTTGTCAAACAAAAGGTTAGCATCTTGATTCCTTAGAAAGATTGATCAATGTTTCTTTTTTCTTTGTTCAGATCGTTTTACAACTATTGTCTGACTCTGCTCTTGTAAAAACTGACTCAAATAATATGAGCCACCGGTTCCTTTGCCAGTTGTACCCGAAGCCTTCCAACCGCCAAATGATTGACAGCCCACCATCGCACCGGTCGTAGCACCTGAGGTTCTATTTACGTAAACCACTCCTGCTTGAATATCTTGTAGGAAGGTCTCAACCTCTTTTTTGTTATCAGTATAAATGCCGGCTGTTAGACCGTATTCAGATTTATTACACTGCTCTAATGCTTCATCAAATTTATCGTATTCCATTATACATAAAATCGGAACGAATAGCTCCTCTTTCAAAAGGAGATTATCACTTGGTAACCCTTCAACAATCATAGGTTCAACGAAAAAACCATTTTTTAAATCACCATCCCTCTTGATCCTTCCGCCAGCCAAAACTTTCCCGTAACGAGAGGCTATTCTTGAGTATTTCTGATATTTGAAATAGGCAGTGGCATTGATAAGGGGACCCATAAATGTTCCTGAATTGATTGGATTTCCAACAAGCAGATTGTTTGTCTTCAGGACCAACCGTTTAGTAAAATCTTGCTTAACGTCTTTGTGAACATATGCACGAGAAGTGGCACTACATTTTTGGCCAGAGTATCCGAATGCTCCTTGAATTATACCTTCTACTGCATTATCGAGATTTGCATTTGCTGTAACTACAACTGGATTCTTTCCTCCCAGTTCTGCAATAACGACCCTAGACTTCAATTTGTTGGATTCATCTGATATCATGTCACCCACAACTTTAGATCCAGTGAAAGCAATTCCTGCTATCATCTTGCTTCGAACTATGGCATTTCCGACGATGTTACCGCTGCCAGTTATGAAATTCAGGACTCCTCCAGGCAATCCTGCCTTCATCATGATCTTAGTAAAAAGATAACCGACAATTGGAGTATCGCTTGCAGGCTTTAAAACCACCGTATTGCCTGTAACCAGAGCTCCAGTGCACATCCCAATTGTGAGGGCAGCAGGAAAATTAAAGGGAGAAATTATCCCCCAAGCTCCATACGGCTTCATTACGCTCTTACTCCTTTCACTTGGACGGGCACTCTTTGTATACGCCACATAACCTTTGTTTAATACCATTTCAAACGAATAATATCTTATGAAATCGATTGCTTCATCCACATCCGACATTGCCTCAAAACGATTTTTTCCACTTTCAAATGTTAACCATGCCGATAATTCAAATTTCTTGGCCACAATGCTTTTAACTGCAGACGCAAAGATCTTTAAACGCTCTTGATAGTCTATTTTTCTCCATTTATCAAACATCTTTGATGCCGATGTTATTGCATTGTTGACATCTTTCAAACTCCCACTCGGGAAGTATCCTAGAATAATCCGAGTGTCCAAGGGAGAAGTGTGTTTAAATGAATCTGCCGACATAACTTCCTTGCCATCGATCAGTAACGGGTATTTCCTACCAAACTGATGTTTGATATCCTCGATAGCATCATCGTACTTCTTATGAAATATTGACTCTTTATTCGATTTCAATAGCTTCCTGAAAGTATCCTCATTCTCAAATCTCATCGAACTAATTCTAAACACCGAGACATAAAAATCCTGAAGACGGACT
>Ga0081455_10009189_pt1 | contig 10186 bp, 10 predicted proteins | sample TabmetS3T2R1_FD_70207 | JGI IMG/M metagenome (GOLD analysis project Ga0081455, IMG submission 70207) | Tabebuia heterophylla rhizosphere microbial communities from the University of Puerto Rico - S3T2R1 | ecosystem: Host-associated > Plants > Roots > Rhizosphere ... | reverse complement strand
CGAGACCATGGGCATTGCGCTCGCTATCATGCTGGCGGTCTTTGCAGCACTTGCCTTCACCCGTATCGGCAAGGCGATGCGCGCGTCGGCCGACAATCCCGAGCTCGCGGCGCTGAAGGGCATCCGGCCGCAGCGCGTGGCCATGATCGCGAGCTTCGTGGGCATGGGTCTGGTCGGGATCGGCGGCATGCTGCTGGGCCTCGACAGTTCGATCGATCCCCTGACCGGCACGCGCATTCTGCTGTCAATCTTCGCCGCCGCCGTGCTGGGCGGATTGGGCAGCCCGACCGGCGCCGTGCTGGGCGCGTTTCTGATTGGCATCGCCGAGGAGCTGTCCGTGCTGATCGTGGGCTCACCCTATCGGGCGGCTGTCGGTTTCTTCGCCATCCTGATCGTCCTCACGCTGCGTCCGCGCGGCCTTTTGGGCGAGCGGGCCTTTTAGCGATGCTGAACTATCTTCTCTTCATCGCGACTATGGGCGGTCTCTATGGCTTGCTGGCGCTCAGCCTCAATCTCATCTGGGGTGGAGCCGGGATGGTCAACCTCGGGCTCGCCGGCTTCTTTGCTGTCGGCGCTTATGCATCGGCCCTGACGACGACGGCCGGCCACGCACCGATCCTCGCTGGCTGGGCACTCGCCTTGATCGCCGGCGGCCTGGCAGGACTGGTCGTGACGCTCTCGACGACACGATTGCGTGAGGACTACCTTGCCATCGTGACCCTGGGCTTCGCTGAGGTCGTGCGTCTGGTCGCGGCCAACGAGATCTGGCTGACGCGCGGTACGGATGGCATCTCCGGCATCCCGGGCCCCTGGAAAGCGGCTCTGGGTCCCGATTTCAACGCCGCCTATCTGGTGATCGTGCTTGCCGTTCTCGGCGCGGTGTTCGTGCTCGTGCGCCGTATCGACCGATCGCCCTATGGGCGCGTTCTGCGCGCCATCCGCGAAGATGCACAAGTGGCGCAGGTCGCGGGCAAGCCTGTGTTGCGTTTCAAGGCGGAGGCCTTCGCGCTTTCGGCCGCTATCGCCGGTCTTGCTGGCGCGCTCTATGCGCATTTCACGTCCTATATCGCGCCGGATCTATTTCTGCCGCTGATCACCGTCTATATCTTCCTAGCGGTGGCAGGGGGCGGAACGGGACGTCCCGCCGGCGCCCTGGTCGGCGCCTATCTCCTGATGCTACTGCTCGAATCGGCACGTTTCTTCGTCGAGCTGATTCCCGCGATCTCCGCTGTGCAGCGTGCGGCGCTGAAAGAGCTCTTGATCGCCGTCGTCCTCATCCTGGTCCTGCGATTGGCGCCTGGCGGACTCATGCCGGAAGGCATCCCCGCGGCGCCTCGACCTCAAACACAAGGAAAGCCATGACACCCTTCGAGACCTGTCTCGCTGCTCTCAAGCAGCCCGGCCCGCCGGACAATCTGTTCAAGACGGTCGATCGAGCCCTCGCCGAGACCGTCGGCCACAAGCTCTTTACGCTTCTCTACGTGGCGCCCAATGGCAAACGCGTGAAGCGCATGTACACCAACATGCCCAAGGAATATCCCGTCGGCGGCTACAAGGAGATCACCGATTCGCCGTGGCATCGGCAGGTGGTCCAGGGCCGCAAGGCCTGGGTGGGCTACAACGCCAAGGACGTCGCCTGGGCGTTCTTTGACCATGAGCTGATCATCTCGCTGGGCTGCGAATCGGCCGTGAACGTACCGGTGGTCTATGCCGGACGCCTGCTGGGGACGCTCAATCTTCTCGATGCGGCCGGTCACTACAAGGAAAGTGACGTGGCTCGGATCGAGCCGTTCGCGGCGCTGCTGATCGGTCCCTTCCTCGACGCCATTGCCGCCGATCCGGGATGAAGCGTTTCATCCTGACTGGCACGCCGGGGTCGGGAAAAACAGCGATCTTGCGCCAGCTGGAGCTCGACGGGTTCGGCGTGGTCGAAGAGGCGGCGACGGACGTTATTGCCCTCGAGCAAGCGAAGGGCGTTGCCGAGCCTTGGCTTGACCCTGCCTTCATTGACAAAGTCGTGAACTTGCAGCGAGCGCGAGCCGTTCGTGGCCAAGGCGCGCCGGAGCAGGTCCAATTCCACGATCGCTCGCCGGTCTGCACGGCGGCGTTGGCTGAGTTCCTGGGCTATCCACTGTCAGAAACACTTTCACGCGAGCTTCAACGTCTCGAAAAGGAACGACTTTACGAACGGCGGGTCTTCTTCATCCAATCCCCAGGGTTCGTGACGCCGACCGAGGCGCGACGGATCAGCCTGGAGGAGGCGCGCCGTTTCGAGGCGTTGCATGAACAAACTTATGTTGCGCACGGTTTTGACATGATCCCTATCGCGCCGGGAAGCGTGGTAGATCGGGTGGCCGCGATCAGGCGCGCACTCTAGTCTCGCGCCGAACGACGCCCCATATCCGTGGTCGTGCAAGGAGTTGGTACCGATGAATGCTGTGTTGGGCGATCTGCCGACCTGGAACCTGTCCGATCTTTACTCCAGTCCGGGCGGCACTGATCTCGAAGCCGACCTGAAGCTTGCCGCTGAGGAAGCCGAGGCCTTTGCCAAGGCTTACGATGGCAAGGTCGCTACGTTGGATGGCGCTGCTTTGGGAGCGGCTGTCGCGCGGTACGAGACGATGCAGGATCGCATGGGCCGGATCGGCTCCTATGCCTCGCTCTACTATGCGCAGGACCAGGCCGATCCCGAGCGCGGTCGGTTCTCGCAGGATGTTTCCGAACGCCTGACCGATATCGGAACGAAACTCGTGTTCTTCCGGCTCGAGATCAATAAGCTCGACGACGCAGACCTTGCCAAGAAGCAGAAGGATCCGGCGCTCGCCAAGTACAGCCCGTGGCTGCGCGATCTCAGGGTGCTGCGGCCGCACCAGCTCTCCGACGAGATGGAAAAAGCGCTGCACGAGAAGGAGGTGGTTGGCCATGCTGCCTGGTCGCGCCTGTTCGACGAGACCATCGCACGCCTGCGCTATCCCTTCGGTGGCGAGAGTCTCAGCGAGCCGCAGATCCTCGACAAGTTGTCGAACAAGGATGCCGCGGTGCGCCAGGAGGCCGCCAAATCGTTCGGCAAGGTGCAGGGCGACAACATCGCGCTTTTCTCGCTGATCACGAACACGCTTGCCAAGGACAAGGAGATCGAGGACCGCTGGCGCAAATTTCGACGCCCGCAGTCGGCGATGAACCTCGCCAACGTGGTCGAGGACGAGGTGGTCGATGCGCTGGCCGCCGCCGTGAAAGCGGCGTATCCGCGTCTTGCGCATCGCTACTACACGCTCAAGGCCAAGTGGTTCGGTGTTGAGAAGATGCCCTACTGGGACCGCAACGCGCCGCTGCCAGAACACGACGATCGAACGATCCCCTGGAATGAGGCGGAGAAGGTGGTGCTCGACGCCTACAATGCCTTCTCGCCGGAGCTGGCTGCGGTGGGTCGAAAGTTCTTCGGCACCGGCTGGATCGACGCGCCGGCGCGACCTGGTAAGTCGCCGGGCGCGTTCGCCCACCCGACGGTGCCGTCGGCGCATCCGTACTTGCTACTGAATTACCAGGGCAAGGTACGGGACGTGATGACGCTTGCCCATGAGCTGGGCCACGGTGTGCATCAGGTCCTGGCGGGGCGGCAGGGCGCGTTGATGGCCGATACGCCGCTTACCCTTGCCGAGACGGCATCGGTATTCGGCGAAATGCTGACCTTCCAATCGCTTCTCAAGACTGCGCCCGACAAGAGCGCGCGCAAGGCCATGCTCGCGGGCAAGGTCGAGGACATGTTGAACACGGTGGTGCGACAGATCGCATTCTACGATTTCGAGTCACGCGTGCATACGGAGCGGCGGAAGGGCGAGCTGACGCCTGACGCGATCGGCGAGATCTGGATGGCGGTGCAGCGCGAGAGCCTGGGGCCTGCCTTCACCTTCGACGATGAGTACAGGTACTACTGGTCCTATATCGGCCACTTCATCCATTCGCCGTTCTACGTCTACGCCTATGCTTTCGGCGATTGCCTGGTGAATTCGCTCTACGCCGCGTACCAATCGGGCCAGGCTGGCTTCGAGGGCAAATACCTCGACATGCTGAAAGCAGGCGGCATCAAGCGTCACAAGGAACTTCTGGCGCCGTTCGGCCTCGATGCGTCCGATCCCGCCTTCTGGGGCAAGGGGCTGGGCGTGATCTCGGGCTTCGTCGACGAACTCGAAAAGCTCTAGCATGGCCGACGAAGGCGACAATCTCGGCGGCCGGCTCGGTCGCTATGCCCGGGTCGGCGCTTCGGTCGGCGGCCTGGCCGCGAGGCTTGCGGGCGAACGATATCTCGGTCTCTCCCTCGATCGCGATCGGCATGCCGCGGAGCTCCGGAGCGCGCTTGGTGGCCTGAAGGGTCCGCTGATGAAGGCGGCGCAGCTTCTCGCCACCATTCCCGACGCCCTGCCGCCGGAATATGCGCGCGAGCTCGCGCAGCTCCAGGCCAATGCGCCGGCAATGGGCTGGGCGTTCGTGCGCCGACGGATGGCGACCGAGCTGGGCCCGGACTGGCAGTCGAAGTTTACCCGCTTCGACAAGGAGGCCTCGTTCGCAGCGTCGCTGGGGCAGGTGCATCGCGCAGTCCTGCCCGATGGCCGGGACGTGGCGGTGAAGCTGCAATATCCCGACATGGCCTCGGCGATGGAGGCCGATCTCAACCAGCTGAAGCTCGTGTTCGCGGTAGGCCAGCGCTTCGATCCGGCGATCCGCACCGACGAGATCCACGCCGAGATCACCAACCGCCTGCGCGAAGAGCTCGATTATCGGCGCGAGGCCAAGCATGTGGACCTCTATCGCCATATGCTGCGGGCAGAGAAGAACGTGCGCGCACCCGAGGTGGTGCGTGACTATTCGACCGATCGGCTGCTGACCATGAGCTGGTTGTCGGGTGAGCCGCTGCTCGACTGGAAGACGCGCTCGCAGGAGGAGCGCGATACGCTGGCGGTCAACATGTTCCGCGCCTGGTACGTCCCGTTCTACTTCTACGGGGTGATCCATGGCGATCCGCATCTTGGCAACTACACAGTGCGGCCGGACGGTTCGGTGAACCTGATGGATTTCGGCTGCGTGCGTGTCTTTCCGCCGCGTTTCGTGCGTGGTTCGATCGAGCTCTATCGCGCCCTGATGACCGACGACCTCGATCGTGCGGTCGCAGCCTATGAGGACTGGGGATTCTCAGGCCTGTCGCGCGAGATGATCGCGGTGCTCAATCGCTGGGCGGGATTTCTCTATGGCCCCTTGATGGACGACCGACCGCGCCGCCTGACTGAAGGTGTGGCCGAAGGCTTTGGCCGTGACATGGCGCAGAACGTGTTTGGTGAGCTGCGACGAATGGGCGGTGTGCGGCCGCCGCGCGAATTCGTGTTCATGGATCGCGCCGCCATTGGCCTTGGCGCTGTGTTCATCCATTTGCGCGCGTCGATCAACTGGCACCAGTTGTTCGAAAGCCTGATTGATAGCTTCGATGTGGAGGCGCTCGCGGCCCGGCAGCACCAGGCGCTTGTGGAAGCGGGCCTGGCATGAACATCCTGGTGACGGGATCGTCGGGCTGGCTCGGGCAGCATCTCGTGCCCCGCCTGAAGCTCGGCAGCCATCACGTGGTGGGTCTCGATCGTGCGAGCCAAATCGGTTTCGACACCTTCATCATCTCGGCGCTGACCCCGTTCAGCCCGGACGATTGCGAGCGGCTCATGGAGTATGCGCCAATCGTGGTGGATAGATACTTCCCGCGTTACCGCGAGATCTATGCACGGCGGGGCTGGACGATGTTCGACCATATAGATCGCGTCTACGATTCGACCAAGGCGATGCGGCGCCTGGGCTTCGTCTGTTCGACCGATTTCGGCGACATCCTGGCCCAGCTCGACCGGGAGCACAGCGTCGCGACACCCGCCGGTCGACCGATGTGATGCGCCTCGCGCTCTATGCCGTATCCGCCATTGCCATCGCTGTACTCGCGATGGCGTTGTTGTCCTGGATCGCACAGCGCCATCTCGAATCGCTCGCCGACTCGCTGATGAAAGGTGATCCTGCCCAACTGCCTGTGGTCGATGTGGCGTTAGTGTTGGGCGCGGCGCCGATCGGTCCGGAGGGCGGGCCAAACCGTTATTTCGAGCACCGTCTGGACGCAGCTGCCGCCTTGTGGCGCAGCGGAAAGGCGAAGTATCTGCTGGTGAGCGGCGACAAACGACCGCCAAACGATGACGAACCCACAGCCATGCGCGCAGGCTTGATTGCGCGTGGCGTGCCGGTAGACAGGATCTATCGTGACTTCGCCGGTGTGCGTACGCTCGACTCGGTGCTGCGGGCAGAGCAGGTGTTCGGCCAAAAGCGGTTGATCATCGTCTCACAGCCTTTCCATCTTGCGCGCGCGCTCTTCCTCGCACGGGAAGAGGGGATCGACGCTTGGGGGTTTGCTGCTCGCGACGTCGATCGGCCCTATAGCATCTTCACGACGCTGCGGCGCTACCCGTCGGCGCTGCGGGCCTACTACGACGTCTGGTTCGATACGCCGCCGCGCCATGCCGGCAAGTCGATCGTCATCGGAGTCGACCCACCGAATTAGCAGCCATGTCGCGCAGCTCGGGCACCGGCGATACCACAGGTTTGCTGGCGAAATGCGCATCCAGGTTCTGGCGTACCAGCGATGTCATACGCTTTTGGGCATGCTCAGTGCCGCCGCCGAAATGCGGCGTCATGACGAGATTGTCGAGCGATAGCAGTTCCTTGCCCTCGTATGGCTCCTCGTCATAGACATCGAGCGCGGCACCCTGGATCACGTCGTTGCGCAGGGCGTCGGCCAGCGCCACCTCGTCGACGGCCCAACCACGCGAGATGTTCACCAAATGCCCGCGCGGGCCAAGCGCTTTCAGCACCTCGGCATTGATGATGTGGCGATTGGAGGCGTCGGAGCGCAGGCTGACGATCAGGTAATCGGCCCAGGTGGCAAGCTCCATCACGTTCGGGAAGTATCTGTAGTCGACGTCACCGCGCTTGTTCCTGTTGCAGTAGCCGATCTCCACATCGAAACCCTTCACACGCTTGGCGAACTCCATGCCAATGGAGCCAAGGCCCAGGATGCCGAGCTTGCCGCCGGTCAGGCCAGCGATGACGCCGAACCGATTGGGCGTTCGTTTGGTCCAGTCGCCGCGGCGGATCATCTTGTCGGCGCGCACGATCTGCCGGACCGACGCCAGCAGGATGCCCATGGCCATCTCCGCCACATCAGCGGCGTTGGCGTCGGCGCCGTGCGTCACCATGATATTGCGCTTGCGAGCGGCCGTGAGATCGATGCGTTCGTAGCCCGTGCCATAACAACAGATCAGCGATAGCCGAGGCATCTTTGCCATTAGGGCATCAGAGGCGCCGACGCTGCCGGTCGTTACCAGCGCCTGCACGTGTGGCTGAGCCGCGGCAGGCACCAGCGCTGGGTCAGGCTTGTCCATATGTCCAGCGATTTCGTATTGCTCGGAAAGAGCCGTCAGCGCGATCTTGCTGAAATTGAAACCAGTGAGGATGACGGGGCGTTGTGTCATGGCCTGCAGTATCGCGTCTCGATTGCGGGCCGTAAATGCGCGCGGCGAAAAAGCGGCTTGGCAAAAATGCATTGGCTGGGCATGTTCGCTTCCCCACTTCCATCCGCGCCTCCAACGGACCCGTAGCGCTCCATGAAAATCGCCATCTTGAAAGAACGCAGGCCACACGAGACCCGAGTGGCCGCGACGCCCGAGACCGTCAAGAAACTGAAAGCATTGGGAGCTGAAGTTACGATTGAGGCAGGTGCTGGGACCGCCGCGGCCTATACCGACCAGGCCTATGTCGAGGCCGGCGCAAATGTCGTGCCGGACGCCGCGTCCGCTGCTGCAGCCGGTGATATCGTTTTCAAGATCCAGCGGCCGATGGCATCCGCGGAAGGCCTCGATGAAATTGGGTTGTTGCGCAGCGGCCAAACGTTGATGTCACCACTCGGTGCACTCACCAATCCCGACTTGGTGCAGGCGCTTGCCGGCAAGGGCGTGACCGCCTTCGCACTTGAGTTGATCCCACGCATCACGCGCGCCCAATCGATGGACATCCTGTCATCGCAGGCCAATCTGGCAGGCTACAAGGCGGTCCTTCTGGCGGCGAACAATTTCGGTCGCATCTTCCCGCAGATGATGACGCCAGGCGGCACGCTGGCGCCATCACGTGCCTTCATCATGGGCGTGGGCGTGGCGGGTCTTCAGGCGATCGCCACGGCACGCCGGCTGGGCTCGATCGTGACGGCGACCGATGTGCGGCCGGCCACTAAGGAGCAGGTACAGTCGCTCGGTGGCAAATTCGTCGCCGTGGAGGACGAGGAGTTCAAGGCGGCGGAGACGGCTGGCGGCTACGCCAAGGAGATGAGTGCGGAGTATCGCGCCAAGCAAGCGGCGCTCGTCGCTGATCACATCAAGACGCAGGACATCGTTGTTACCACCGCGCTCATTCCCGGCCGCAAGGCGCCGGTTCTGGTGACGGAAGACATGGTCAAGACCATGAAGCCGGGTTCCGTGATCGTCGACATGGCGGTGGAGCAGGGCGGCAACTGTCCGCTCTCGGAGTACGGCAAGGTCGTGGAAAAGTTCGGCGTGAAGATCGTCGGGCCTGCCAATCTCCCGGCTGAGCTGCCGACCGACTCCTCATCCTTGTTTGCGCGCAATCTCCTGAATTTCATCACCCCCATGGTCGATAAGGAAACCAAGGCGCTGAAGATCGATCTCAACGATGAAGTCGTGAAGGGCACGCTCGTGACCCGCGACGGACAGATCGTGCACCCCTCCCTCAGCCAGAATCCCGGCCAGAACTAGGAGAAGGCCATGGACGACAGTATCGCCGGCGAAGCGGCAAAGATCGCGAGCCAGACGCAGGAACTCGCCGTACATCTCAAGAACCTGGCGCAGCAGATCACCGATCTCGCGGCCCAGACCCCGGCCGGCACACCTGAGAGCGGGCATATGCCGTTCGTGTCGCTGCTCACCATTTTCGCGCTGGCCTGCTTCGTGGGTTATTACGTTGTCTGGCGCGTGACGCCGGCGCTGCATTCGCCGTTGATGGCCGTCACCAACGCCGTCTCCTCGGTGATCATTGTCGGTGCATTGTTGGCCGCCGGGCTGCAGGGCCTTGGTGCGGCGCAGCTTTTCGGCGGCATCGCAGTGGCGCTCGCCGCCGTGAATATCTTCGGCGGTTTCATCGTCACGCATCGCATGCTGTCGATGTTCAAGAAGAAGCAGCCGGTCAAGAAGTAGGCGAGGCAGAAACAGTGATCACCCATGAAATAGCCGCCTACGGCTACCTCATCTCGGCCATCTGCTTCATCATGGCGCTGCGAGGGCTTTCCTCGCCCACGACGTCGCGTGCCGGCAACCTCTACGGCATCGTCGGCATGATTGTGGCGATTGGCGTTACCGTCGCGTCGCCGGGCGTGCTCTCGCCCTGGCTGATCGTTGTCGGCCTCCTGATTGGCGGCGCGGTCGGCACGGTGGTGGCGATGCGCATCCAGATGACGGCGCTGCCCCAGCTTGTCGCTGCCTTCCATTCGCTGGTGGGGCTTGCGGCGGTGTTCGTGGCTGCGGCCGCGTTCGTTTCGCCGGACGCCTTCGGCATCGGCACGCCGGGCCACATCCGCACGCAAAGCCTGATCGAGATGGGGCTCGGCACGATCATCGGCGCCATTACCTTCACCGGCTCGATCGTGGCGTTCGCCAAGCTGCAGGGCCTGGTCTCGGGCGCCCCGCTGATCTTCCGGGGGCAGCATCCACTCAACGCCTTGATCGGCATCGTGCTGCTGCTGCTGCTCATCTGGTTCGCATCGGCGGGCCTTCCGCTCACTTTCCTGCTGTTGATCCTGCTGTCGCTGGCTGTGGGCTTCCTGCTGATCCTGCCGATCGGCGGCGCCGACATGCCGGTCGTGGTGTCGATGCTCAATTCCTACTCGGGATGGGCAGCCGCCGGCATTGGCTTCACGCTGGGCAACACGGCGCTGATCGTGACCGGTGCGCTGGTAGGCTCCTCGGGCGCGATCCTGAGCTACATCATGTGCAAGGGCATGAATCGCTCGATCTTCAACGTGATCCTGGGCGGCTTCGGCACCGACAGCTCGGCGGCGGGACCAGCCCACGCCAAGACCGACAAGCCGGTGAAGGCGGGCTCGGCC
>Ga0081455_10009188_pt1 | contig 10187 bp, 9 predicted proteins | sample TabmetS3T2R1_FD_70207 | JGI IMG/M metagenome (GOLD analysis project Ga0081455, IMG submission 70207) | Tabebuia heterophylla rhizosphere microbial communities from the University of Puerto Rico - S3T2R1 | ecosystem: Host-associated > Plants > Roots > Rhizosphere ... | reverse complement strand
CCCAGTCTTGAGCTCGCCGTTGATGATCACCGGCGCCTCGAGGAAGCCCTGGGCAGCGTTTCGCTCGCCGGTCGTCTTGTTGAAGGAGAACGTCGAGTGCGGCGCGATCAGGTGCCGGTCGATGAGGCGCGCGACGAGCTGGACGTTGTGGATGCGGTTGGCATCCCCGCCGTAGAACGTCGTGTAGTCGCCGACGAGGCCGGTGATCCCCATCGACTTCGCGCGCTCGGTCGAAAGCTTCGGCTCGGCCGCGACGACCACGAGCTGCGCGGTGCGATTGACCGTCCGTAGAGCCGCGGCAAGAAGTGCCTTCTCCGAGGCCTCGATGTCCAGCTTGCGGCCGTTCCGAGACGGGATCATGTGGGCCTTCCCCGCATCGTTGACGGAGAAGTCGACCTCGCGGGGCGCCCGCGCGACTGCGCGACTCAGGTTGTCGAAGTACTTCTTCGCCTCCGGCCCGCCGATACGGAGCTCCCGCTGGCCGTCGTGCGGCAGCTCGAGGAACGAGGCGATCTGCTCGGGCGTGACGGTGAGCTGGACCCCCTTATAGGCGAAGACCACCGGACCCGAGAGCGCGGTGCGGACCTGCTGGGCGACAGCCGCGAGCGCGTCCCGGCCCACCGTGGGCGGAGTCATCTTGATGGGCAGCGCGACTGGCCCCTCGCGCTCGAGGGCGGCGAGCGCAGACACCATCGTGTCCGCAGCCGCGTCCGTCTCGAGCGCGCGGCTCGGCTCTCCGGGAATGACGACCGGCTCGCCGTTGCGAAGCACAATCGCCGCCTCCCGTCCGTTGACCTCGACCTGCTTCGCGATCACGCGCAGCTGCCGGTTCAGAGCTCCCTGGTCGGCGCGGGCCGAAGGCTCGACATCGGAGCCGAAGAGAAGGAGCTTGAGGCGCTTGAGCCCGCGGATCGGGATCGGGCCGTCGCCACGGTCGAGCGCATCGACCGCCGCGCCGCCCCAATCACCGCGGACGGCGAGCTGGACGGGAGCGATGGACCACCGCCGCCCTGCTCCCGTGAAGACCACAGGCTCGGTGCCGAGCGCGTCGGCCTTCGCGGAGAGCTTCGCCTCGGCCTCGGCGGCGGATAGCCCGCCGACGTCTTGGCCCGAGACCGTGACGCCCCCGGCGACGGTGTCCGCCGACCCGGAATAGGCCAACCCGAGGGCGAGCACACCGAGGAGGAAAGCGCCCAAGAAAGCGGCGATCAGCTTCCATCTGCGACGGACCACCGCAAAACGGTCCCGCCGCGCACGGGACCTCCGGCCCTTTCGGACCGAACCGACGCCGGCCTCCGCCCTCATCGAAGAGCTCGACTCTACCAACCGCCGTCAGGCGGCCCGGGCCCTAAGGAGCCGACTCGACTCGCCACGCGCACCTGCGCGATGCAGGAGGAAGAGCCGTCCTGCTCGGAGAAGTCCACGACCTCGAAGGTGGCGGCGTGCGACGCGGCGCTCAAGGGAGTTCACGAAGTCCTAACCAGCGGCGGAACGCCAGCACCCGGCGGACGTGCTCGTCGAGAAGTCCACTGCGAGCGAGCGGGACGAGTCCATGGATCACCCTCGCCGCGTCGGGCCCGTTCGTGAGCAGCACGAGGTCGGCGCCGGCCCGAAGCGCCTGCTTGGCGGCCGGGACGGCAGGGTCGCTCCCGAAAACCGAGACCGAGTCAGTTATCGCGACCCCATGGAAGCCGAGGCGGCGGAGCAGCCGGTACGCGGCAGGGTTGAACGACGCGCGGAACTTGAACCCCAAGCGTTTGTAGAACGCGTGCCCGACCATGACGCACCGGGTCCGGGCGGCAACTGCCTTCCGGAACGCGTTGACCTCTGCGGGAAGCAGCCGGGCACGGACGCGCGTCGATTCATCCGTCGAGACCCGCGCGGAGCCGAGGCCCGGGAAGTGCTTGGGGCACGCCGCGGAGCCACCGGCCCGGAGTCCGCGCGCGAAGGCAAGCCCGGCGCGGGGATTGGGGAAATGGCGTGAACCGAGCGGACCTCCGGCCAGATCGAGGACAGGGGCGAGGTCGACGTCCACGCCGGCTTCCCGAAGCGTCTTCCCGGTCGCGCGGCCGGCGGCAAAGGCGCCGGCGGGGCTGCGCAGGGACGAGGCGGCGACTCCCGGCGGCAGGTCGTCGAACGTGCTCGCGCTGCCACCCTCCTGGTCCACGAAGACGAGCGCACGCCGCGGCCGAGGCAATACCTTGCTCCAGTCCTGGACGAGGACCCCGGCGACGCCCTTCGCCGCCGGGATGCCGGAGACCACCACGAGCGCGGCTTTCTCCCTCGGGGTCAGTGCGGGAAGCTCGGCGGGCGGCTCGCTCCCACCCGCGGTGAGGGTGAGGGCGACCTGAAACAGCGCGGCGAGACCCACGCGACTTAGACTAATCCTCGTGGATTTCGAGCTCACCCCGGAGCAGCGAGAGGTGCAGGCGACCGTCCGTCAATTCGTGGACGAGCGCGTGCTTCCCAATGCGATCGAGAACGACATCAACCACCACCTCGACATGGAGGCGATCGCGGGCATGGCCGAGCTCGGCCTGCTCGGAATCGTCATCCCCGAGGAATACGGGGGCGCCGGGCTCGACTTCGTCTCCGAGGCGCTCGTGTGCGAGGAGGTCGAACGCGGCGAAGCTGCGTTCAGGACCCTTATCTCGGTGCATGTCGGCCTCAACTCGCTGACGCTTCTCCGTTACGGCGACGAGGAGCAGAAGCAGCGCTACCTCACGCCTCAGGCACGGGGCGAAAAGCTGGCCTGCTTCGGGCTCACGGAGCCCGCGGCGGGTTCGGACGTGGCCGGGATGCTCACGAACGCGCGGCGCGAGGGCGACACCTACATCCTCAACGGCCAGAAGAACTGGATCTCCTACGCGAGCGTCGCCGAGCACGCCCTCGTCTTCGCGAAGACGGATCCCGACGCGAAGCACCGCGGAATCTCGGCGTTCATCGTCGAGCGCGAGTGGCCGGGCGTGTCAGCGGCCGACACGGAGAACAAGCTCGGCATCTGGGCCGGCTCGACCGGCGAGCTCTTCTTCGAGAACGTCGAGGTGCCGGCCGAGAATCTCCTCGGCGAGGAGGGCCAGGGCTTCGAGATCGCTATGTACGGCCTCGACCAGGGCCGCTTCACCGTTGCCGCCGGCGCATGCGGCGTCATCCGCGCCTGTCTCGAGCAGTCGGTCGCCTACGCGCGCGAGCGCGAGACGTTCGGCCAGCCCATCGGCAAGCACCAGTTCGTCCAGGACATGATCGCGGAGATGGTGCTCGGCTACGAGACGTCGAAGCTGCTCGTCATGCAGGCTGCCTGGCTCAAGGACAAAGGCGTCCGCAACACGCGCGAGACGAGCCTGGCGAAATGGCATGCGACCGAGTCGGCCTTCCGTGCAGCGCACCTGGCCATCCAGGTGCATGGCGCGTACGGGTACTCGGCGGAATACGGGATCGAGCGGTACTTCCGCAACGCACGCGCCCCGATCATCTACGAGGGCACGACCCAGGTTCACAAGATGATGCAGGCCGAGCACGCCCTCGGGTACCGCAACCTGAACGGGCGCGACGGCGACATCTCCCCCCTCGCCTCGTGGGGCCCCGCGCTCTTGGCGCGCTAGCGGCCGCGGCCTGCGTCGCGCTCGCAGCGGTTCCGGCCGCCTCTGCGCCTCCGCGCACCGGGCTCTTCGTCCCGGGCGAGTCGCTGGGAGGAGTGCGCCTGGGGATGACGGAGAGCGAGGTTCTCGAGACCTGGGGCGAGCAGCACGGCGTGTGCAAGGAGTGCGAGAGCCAGACCTGGTACTTCAACTACAAGCCGTTTCAGCCGCAGGGCACGGGTGTGATCTTCGACAAGGGCCGCGTGGCGCAGGCGTTTACGGTGTGGCGGCCGAACGGGTGGAAGACGCCCCAAAACCTCTTCCTCGCCGCGGAGGCCTCCGACGTGGCGCGCATCTACGGCTCCCTGGACAAACGCGAGTGCGTCAACTACGAGGCGCTGCTTCTCCCTGGCGAAAAGGTGACCAGCGTCTTCTACGTCTTCCGGGACAAGGTCTGGGGCTTCGGGCTCATGAAGCCCGGCGACTCCCCTTGCCTCTGAGGTTCCCCTCCGCCTCCGCGAGGAGCGCGACGAGCGGGATTACAGCCAGCACCGGGATGGCCACGACCGGCCAGATGACCGCGTAGCCGTCCGTCGAGCGGAAGTACCCGTGGAAGATGTCGATCGCGGCCCCGGCAGCGAGCGGGCCGATCACGAGCCCGAGTCCCTTCGTCGTCGTCGCGAGCCCCGTGATCGTGCCGCGATCGGTCGCCGGCATGACCTTGAAGAGGAGCGCCCAGGCGAGGGTCATCACCACGCCGCCCGCCATCGCAACCGGCGCGATCAGCGCGTAGTACCACCAGTGCCACGTCTGCGCGAAGCCCGCGACGAGAAGCCCGAGCCCGTACACGACGGAGGCTCCCAGGATGACGTTCCCGACCCCGAACTCGTCCCCGAACTTTCCCGCCGCGAGGGCGGCGAGGACGTAGCCGGCCGCCACGACGCCGAGCACCGTGGAGGAGACGTAGAGCGGCTGGCCGAGCCCGTCGATGATGTAGAGGACAACGAAGGTCCTCATCCCGGCGAACGTTGCCTCCCACGCCGTGTTCGCGACGAGGAAGCGGCGCACGTGCTTCTCACGGCGGACGACGCGCCACGGCGCCGCCAGGATCGAGCGGAAGCGCTCGTACCGGGTCGGCTCCACGTCAGGCTCGTGGACGAGCAAGACCACCGCGCCGCACGCGGCCAGCGTGACGCCGGCGGCGAGAATAAACGGGAACGGCTGCCAGACGGAGAGCAGGAAGCCGCCTCCGACGAGCGCCGCGCCGAGCGCGGTCCCACGCAACACGTGCTGGACGCCCTGCGCCCGGCCGAAGTAGTCGTCCGGCACGAGGTCCGGGTAGAGGCCGCGGTAGGGCGGCTCGTAGATGTAGTACGCGAAGAAGAAGCCGAAGAGGGCGAGCGCCGTCGCCTGGAACGTCGGCATGAAGGGAAGGAGCGCGAGGCAGACCGCCATCGGCCCGAGCGCGAGCACCATGAACGGCCGTCGCCGGCCGAGCGGCAGGTGCGTCGCGTCGCTCATCGGGCCGACGAAGAGCGGCATGAAGAAGGCGAAGACTCCCTCCGCGGCCAGGACGAGCCCGATGAGCGTCGCCGAGTGGGTGAACTCGCCGAGAACCGGGGGCAGGTAGGCGGCCACGGTGGTGATCGACCAGGCGAGCCCGAAGGCGCCGAGACCGAGAGACCACATGAGGCCGCGCACCGGAGCCTCGAAGGACTCCTCGACGGCACGCGGGACGACGTGGAGGGAGACGCGGTCAGGCATCGGCCTGGACCCCGATGAGGGCCGGGAGCGCGAGCAACGTCGGGATTGCGCCCTCGACCTCCGTGCGCCCGTCGCGGTCGACGAGGTAGGCGCCCATGCCGAGCGCGCGAGCCCCCTCGACATCGTCCTGCAGGGAGTCGCCAACCATGACGGCGGCCTCCGGCGCGACTCCGAGCTCGTCGAGGACGGCCATGAAGATCGTCGGGCTCGGCTTCACCTTCCCGTGCCGACCCGACCAGATCCAGGCGTCCACGGGCAGGTTGAAATGGGCGACGAATGCGGAGAGGTCGCGGCTCGTGTTCGAGACGAGCCCGATCTTCACGCCGCGCTCCCGCAGGAGATCCAGCACCGGCAGGACGTCCTCGTAGAGCTCGAAGTTCTCCGAGGAAAGCCAGCGGTCGGTGATCGCCTGCGCGACGGAGCGGCAGGCCTCTCCCTCTCCGCCCATCCCGCGAACGATGTCCTCGGTGAAGCGCAGCCAGATCTCCTCGTCGTGCTCGAGCTCCGGGTGCTGCCGGAGGTCCAGCACCGCCGCGGCGCGTGCATCGGCGTAGCGCTCGGGGTCGAGTTCGAGGCCGAACCGCTTCCCGGCATCGTGATACCCGTCCGGGCCGAGCAGGGGACCCGGCTTGGCGAGGGTGAAGTCGACGTCGAAGAGAACCGCTTCGACCGTCAAACGCCTGTCGGCGAGCGGTAGGCCGCCGGTTGGCGGTTGGCGAGCGAGGGCAGGCGGCGGCGGATGTCTTCCATCCGTCCGCGGTCGATCTCGGCCGAGATGACACAGTCCTCGTCGGGCGCCTCGGCGAGCACGACTCCCCACGGGTCGGCGATCAGGGAGCGCCCGTAGGCGGCCTTGCCGTCCGCGAACGATCCCCATTGGTTGGCCGCGATGACATAGCACTGGTTCTCCACCGCCCGGGCACGAAGCAGGAGCTCCCAGTGGTCCTTACCGGTGAAGAGCGTGAACGCGGCCGGGACCGTGATGATCTCGGCTCCCTCGACGGCGAGCACGCGGTAGAGCTCGGGGAAGCGGAGGTCGTAGCAGACGGTCAACCCGAGCTTCCAGTCCTCGACCTCGGTCGTGACCATGGCCTCGCCTGGCTCCTCGGTCTCCGACTCGCGGTACACCTGGCCCCCGACATCGACGTCGAACATGTGGATCTTGCGGTAGACCGCCTGAATCTCTCCCTGCGGATCGAAGACGACGCAGGTGTTCGAGAGCTTCTCCCGGCCCTCGCGCCGTTCCACGATCGACCCGCCGACGAGGGTCACGCCGTGCGCCCGTGCCCAGCCGCTCATCGCCTCGACGGTCTCGCCGTCCTCGAGGCTCTCGGCCAGGCCGCGCATCATGTCGGGCGGCCCGATGCCCGTCCACTTCTCTGGCAGGACGATCAGGTCGGCTCCTGTCGCCGCGGCGCGGGCGACGAGGCCCTCCGCGCGCCCGATGTTCTCCGCCTTCGAATCGGAGGAGTTCAGCTGCAGGCAGGCCACGCGGAGCCGGTCGGACATGGGCTCAGGATAGCCTGGGAAGGGACATGCGCACCCCGACGCAGATCCTCGCCCAGACGCGGACGATCGCCCTCGTCGGCGCGTCGTCTAGACCGGAAAGGCCAAGCAACGGCGTCATGCGCTACCTACTTGCACAGGGCTACCGGGTGATCCCGGTGCGCCCACACCGCATGGAGATCCTGGGCATCCCCTGCGTGGACTCCGTCACGGACATCGAGGAGCCGGTCGACCTCGTGGACGTCTTCCGCCGCGCGGAGTTCTGCCCCGAAGTGGCGGAGCAGGCCGCCGCGGCCGGCGCGAAGGCCCTCTGGCTCCAGCTCGGCATCGTCTCTCCGGAGGCACGGGCGATCGCGGAACGCGCTGGGATGGACTATGTCGAGAACGCGTGCACGGCGGTAGTGCACAGCCTCGACGTCCGTTAGGTGCCGGCGCGCGTCTGCTCCTCCTCCGGGACGAGCTTCCAGACGAAATAGAGGATCGCGGCGAGAAAGACGAGCGCCTGCTCGACGTTCATGAGGATTCCACCGAAGTTCTGGTCCCGCTCGGCTGAGATCCCCCACAGGCGCGGTGCGTCGGCGTAGAAGTCGTAGAAGGGCGTCGCGGCGAACGTGAGCCCGAGACCGAGGAATGTCGCGCCGACGAATGCCGCGCCCAGATAGCCGATCTTCACCGGCGCGCCGATGTCGGCCGGCTCGTCGGCGAGCACCGGCCACCAGAAGACGAGGCCGATCGCAATCAGGAGGAGGTGCTCGATGTTGAGCGTCCACGCGTGGCGGAGCGCGAAGTCGTAGAAGAGAGCGAGGTGGATCGCGTACCAGCCAACGAGCCAGACAGGGAGTGCGATCCGCGGGCGCGTCAGGACAGCGAACGGCCACCCGCCCGCCCGGGCGACCGAGGCGCGCATCGTCGGGGTGAGGCCGAGAATGAGGAGCGGCGGCGCCCAGTCGGCGATCATCACGTTCTGGAGCAGGTGGAAGAGCAGGAGGTAGTTCGCCGCAATCGTCTCGAGCGGCGAGTTCAGGGCTCCGGCGATCAGGAGGAGTCCGAGGGAGAAAAGGACGGCCCGCCAGGCGGGTGGCCGTTCGACGCGCGCCGCGCGGAAGTAGAGCAAGGCGGCGACGGCCGCGAGCGCGAGAAAGAGCGGCTCGAAGCTGAACGAGGAGGGCGCTGGGCTCACGCCGCGACGCGCCGCTCGTCCTCAGCGGGCCGGAAGAGCTTGCGGTGCTGGACGACGAGGAGGAGTGCCACGCAGGTCCCGAGCGTCAAGAGCTGCTCCACCATCATCACGATCCCGGCGAGCCTCTGGTCCTGAAGCGGAGAAAGGCCGAGGAGCCGCTCGGGTTGGTTCGCGTAGCTCGCATAGAGCGGCCGCATGGAGAAGATGAGGATGTCGGCGAGGATTTGCCCGGCTGCGAAAAGTCCGATCGCTAGCGCGAGCTTTCCGGTGAGAGTGAGCTCGCGGCGGCGCGCCGGGTCGACGAGTTGGATCCACACGAGCATCCCGACGATCACGAAGGAGAGGTGCTCGATGTCGTGGACAACCCGGTGGGTAAGCGTGTAGTCGTAGAGAGCCGGCACGTGCCAGACGGCGATCACCATGGCCCAGAGCACGAAGGCGACCTTCGGATTCAGCAGGTAGCGCAGTCCCGAGCGGAGCCACTCGAGCCGGGCCAGCCGGCCGAGGACGATCGGGGGGATGAGGAAGAACGTGAGCGGCCCCCTCAGCGCGACGACGGCGAGCGCGACGGCGACATCTCCGATGATCACGTGCTGGAGCATGTGCGCCGAGAGCAGATACTCCTCGCCGATGTAGTCGAGCGGCGAGACCAGCGCCAAGGTCCCCAACACGACCGCGAGCGCGAAAAGCGCGGCCCGGTCCCAGCCCGCGTGATCCTTGCGCCCCCGGCTACGGAGCCGCACGAAAGCCTGTCCGAAGAGTGCCAGCGCGAGCGCCGACCCGGCGAAAACGGCGACGGGCGCTTCCCAGGCGGAGGCGATCGCCTCGTGATGACCGGTGTGCGCGAGGATCAAGGAGCCGCGAGCACCTGGCCCAGCACCCAGAGCCCTGTGAAGGTGTAACCCACCATCAGGAGTATGAGCGGGACCTGCGCCATCATGGCGCGGCGCGCGTTCATATGCACGCCGAGTGAGACGCGGTGGGCCTCGAACACGGCGATGACGTGGCCCCACACGATCAGGGCGACCTGGATGTACCAGACGAGGCCGCCGGGCACCCCGGTCCACGGTGTCGCGTCCGGCACCCATTCGCGTCCGAACGGATCGGCGACGGCGGCCCACGTGAACTGGCTCGCGTACACGAGGTAGAGGAAGTAGTGCGACACGAAATACACGGCCGCAATCGGAATCAGCGTGGGCGCGTACCGACGCGCCGCGTCTGTCACCGACGTTTGCTCCAGCCGGGACACGGCGGTGACAACGAGGAGGAATGCAAGCGCAAAAGCGCCGACGATCGCCACCATGATGATCGAGTCGAGAAGGGTCTCATGCAGTGCGAGCCAGGTCGAGTGGTCGAGGAACCAACTCTCGAGATCGACGTACTTCTGCGTCTGCGAGAAGCCGTCGTAGACGACCGTGGCGAGGAGGGCGAGCACGAAGGTGCCGCCCCCGGTGCCAAGACTGGGCTCGCGCCTCACCCCCGAGCCGTACGTCCGGAGGCGCATTCCACGATCATCAGGGTCGGCGTCGAGCCAGCAGGAGGGGCAATTGAGGCGCTCCTCCTCGACGCAGCGATTGGCCCTGCACGGCGCGGCGGGGCGGCGAACATAGAGCTCGACCGGGGCGAAGCGGGCGAGCGTCCGCGCGACGACCGTGAAGAGCTCCCCGCGCGCGAGCCAGGCCTCCGTCCCGAACACCGCCATCGCCACGAGCTCGAGGGCGATGTAGGCGAGCACGATGATCGTCAGCGTGAGAGGCTTCTTGGCTGGGTCCCAGACGAGCTCCATCCAACTCCAGAGGAGGACGAGGGCGGTCGCCGGCCAGAGCCCGAGGCGCTCGGGATAGCGAACGGCACCGGCGCCGCGAGAAGCAAGCGCGCGCTCGAGGGCGCGTCCGACCGCGGATAAGGGGCTGACGAAGTCCCAGGCGTTCCCAGCGAGGGCCGTCACGATGCCGAGCCCGACCCAGAAATCGACCCAGATGACGATCGTGGCCGGGTTCTCGAAGAAGTCCTCCGGCCCGAAAAGGCCGCCCACGACGACGTCGACGAGAGCGAGCGTGAAGATGACGAGCCCGATGGTCCCGAGGTGAAGCCGGCGGATCGAGCCGTAGAAGTCGTCGCCCGTCCACGACGTGTTGGAGAGCACCGCGAACATCGCG
>Ga0081455_10009187_pt1 | contig 10189 bp, 10 predicted proteins | sample TabmetS3T2R1_FD_70207 | JGI IMG/M metagenome (GOLD analysis project Ga0081455, IMG submission 70207) | Tabebuia heterophylla rhizosphere microbial communities from the University of Puerto Rico - S3T2R1 | ecosystem: Host-associated > Plants > Roots > Rhizosphere ... | reverse complement strand
ACGAAGGGAACGACCAGGCCGAGCAGCGCCAGCACCTCACAGAGCGCGAAGCCCAGGAACATGTTGGTGCGGATGATCGGCATGGCCTCGGGCTGACGGGCCATGGCCTCGATGGAGTGACCGAAGACCAGACCGATGCCGACGCCGGGGCCGATGGCGGCGAGACCGTAGGCGATCGCGCCCATACGACCCGCGACGGTGGAGGCAGCAAGGTTAACGAGCTCGGCAGACATTTCCCTGTCTTCCTTTTGTGATGTGTGCGATGCGGTCCGTTGGGAGGGCTTCCCAGCGGTGGTGTTGCGGGAGGGGTGCAGACGGGTCAGTGACCCTCTTCGAGCGCTCCCTGGATGTAGATCGAGGCGAGGAGCGTGAAGATGTACGCCTGAAGGAACTGGATCAGTACCTCCAGGGTGGTCATGGCGAGCGCCAGCAGGAACGAGCCACCGGCGACGGCCGACATGATCGACGGAGTGAGCAGGTACCAGGTCGCCACGCTGAACATCACGATCAGCATGTGGCCGGCGAACATGTTGGCCCACAGCCGCACCGCGAGGGTGAACGGGCGCAGGATCACGTTCGAGAAGAACTCCAGCAGGACGATCAGCGGGATGAGCGGCTTGGGCAGGCCGTCCAGCCAGACCAGGTTCTTGACGCCGCCCTTGAACCCGTGCGTCTTGAACGTGAGGAACATGTAGGTGACGTAGACCAGCGCGGCCAGTCCGACCGGGTACGCGAAGCGCGAGGTCGCCGGGAACTGTGCCACCGGGATGATGGACATCACGTTCATGATCCACACGAAGAAGAAGATCGACGTGAGGAAGGGGACGTACTTGCTGCCCTTCTTGCCGATCACTTCCAGGGCGATGCTGCGGGCGACGAAGTTGTATCCGATCTCGCCGACGAGCTGCAGCTTCCCGGGGACCAGCTTCGGCTTGCGGAACGCCGCGAAGAAGAAGCCGACGATGACGAGCATGCAGATGATCGTCAGAAGCATCGGCTTCGTGAAGTCGAAGCTGCCGACGCTGAAGATCGGCTTGAAGTCGAACGAGTGGAGGCCCGGCGCGGGAAAGGCACAGTCAGCATTGATGTGGCAGCCGCTTTCAGCGAGCAGCATGTGGGCACTCACCCGTGACTCCTTCGTCGTGACGCATAAGTAACGGCAACCTTGTGTGTCAGCGCGGCTGGTGAGGCCGCTGATCGGCACTGGGGACGTGGTGGTGTGACGGTGCCGCCGCAGTCCGTGGGGCGCATCCGCCGAGGGCCCGGCCGCTCGGATTCCGTGCTGTCATCACAGCTCTCGGTCCAAGTACGCCGGCGGCCGTGGAGGCGATGTCCTGCCCCGCCAGAGAAGCGGAAGGACCCCCCACCGGAAGCGCTTCCGGACGATAGCAGATAGGCATGTATCGCCTTTACGTGCCCCCTACGCCGCATCACGGGACTCCGACTCGACCGGGTCCGCCTCCTTGGCAGGCACGGACGGCACGGGGTCCACGTAGAGCATGCGGCTGGTGAGGCTCTGCTTCACCTGGCCACCGACCCACGCCAGAGCGGTGACCAGCAGGCTGAGGGCGAAGGCCCGGCCGTTGAACAACGTGGTGTCGCTGAAGACGATGACGAAGATGCCGATCAGCAGCATCTGCACGGTGTAGACGAGCAGTCCGGCCGTCATCGCCACCTGAGGCTTGTCCTGCGTGAGGCGCATCAGCGCGGCGGAGCCGAGTCCGAAGAACCCGGCGACCACCGCGAGGGCCACCACTCCGCCGACCAGGCCCTTCTCACCGGCGACCACCGCACTGACAACGGTGGCGACGATGCCCACGGGGGCGGCGATGATCGCTGCTCCCCGGAGGATCCGGACGTCGTTTGGCTGCATGCGGACGGCTCCAACGGAAGTGGGGGTCGAGACGTGGTGACCGGGTGTCACCGATCGGTGCCCCGGTGCAGTGCAGAGGTTAACGCGAGGAGGTGTGGGCGCTTCGGGCCAAAGGACCGTTCCGCCAAGGCCTTTCGGCGCTTCACTCAACTGGTAGTGAACGCTATCACAAACTATTTGATGCGGTCTTTACCTACATCGTGTGCCTGCCGTCACACATGAGAGTGACAGCGCGCGTCTGTGCAAAAACAGGGATGGTTTGTCTGGTATTGGGGGACTTTACTCCACCACGACTTGGCAATGCTCTAGTCAGATTCTTACCTTGCCGAAGTCAGCGGGAGGAACCGGCGTTCCGCCGGTCCACGAGGGACGGGCGGGCGCTCACGGCAGTCGCTCCGTTGACTCCCGCCACACCGGCCGCGACCGGGGCGCGCTCCTCCTCGGCCGCGTCCTGCGCGGGCGCCGGTTCGGTGACCGCGCCGCGGCGGTAGCGGGGCGGCACGAAGTGCTCGGCCCAGCTGGGGGCGCGCGGGGTGAAGCGCGGCAGCAGGAGCAGGGCCAGGCCGACCGCGCTGAGGATCACGATGCCCAGGACGATCCACATGGACGCCGAGTTGACCGAGTAGGCGAGGGCGCCGAAGGCGATGAGCGCCGACCAGAAGTACATGATCAGCACCGCCCGGCTGTGCGAGTGGCCGATCTCCAGGAGCCGGTGGTGCAGATGCCCGCGGTCGGCGGCGAACGGCGACTGGCCCCGCCAGGTACGGCGCACGATGGCCAGCACCAGGTCCGCGGTGGGCACCGCGATGATCGTCAGCGGCAGCAGCAGCGGGATGTAGACGGGCACCGTCTGGTGCACGGCCGCCTTCTCGGACCCGACGAACAGCTTCAGCGCGTCCGGGTCGACCTGCCCCGTGATGGAGATCGCACCCGCGGCCAGCACCAGGCCGATCAGCATCGAGCCGGAGTCGCCCATGAAGATCCGCGCGGGGTGCATGTTGTGCGGCAGGAAGCCGATGCACATGCCCATGAGGATCGCCGAGAACAGCGTCGCCGGGGCGGCGGCCTCGATGCCGTACGAGTACCAGATCCGGTAGGCGTACAGGAAGAACGCCGCGGCCGCGATGCAGACCATGCCGGAGGCGAGGCCGTCGAGGCCGTCGACGAAGTTCACGGCGTTGATGGTGATGACGACGAGCGCCACCGTCAGCAGGGTGCCCTGCCACTGGGTGAGCGCCACGCTGCCGACGCCCGGGATGGGCAGCCACAGGATCGTCAGGCCCTGCATGACCATGACGCCGGCGGCGATCATCTGGCCGCCGAGCTTGATCAGGGCGTCGATCTCGAACTTGTCGTCCAGGACGCCGATCAGCCAGATGAGCGCCGCTCCGGAGAGCAGCGCCCGCGGCTCGTTCGACTTCTCGAAGACCTCGCTGAGGTTGGTCAGGTGGTCGGCGACCAGCAGGCCCGCGCACAGGCCGAAGAACATGGCGATACCGCCGAGGCGCGGAGTGGGTTCCCGGTGCACGTCACGGGCCCGGATCTCCGGCATGGCTCCGGCCACGATCGCGAATTTACGTACCGGGCCTGTCAGCAGGTACGTCACCGCGGCCGTGATGCAGAGCGTCAGCAGGTATTCACGCACAGGCTTCCCCACAGGTCTCGCTGGCCATCTCAGCCCCACACCCTAGCGACGGACGCATATGAGTGAGGACTTTCGGGTAGCGACGATGGTTGCACGCGTGCCTGTGCACGCAGACTGCACCCGGGTGTACAGGGGTGCGAGTACCCCCGCTCACCCCGGGTACGGCTGAAATCTACCGGTCAGCTCGCGCACCTCGTCACGCGCCTTCTGGCTGTCGGTCGCGCCGCGCAGCACCTCCGTGAGCAGGGCGGCGATCCGGTCCATCTCCTCCTCTCCCATGCCCTGGGTGGTCAGCGCGGCCGTGCCGAGCCGCAGGCCGCGGGCGTCGCCGTGCGGCAGCGCGCAGCAGTCGAGCACCATTCCGGCCGCGGCGAGCCGGCCGCGGGCGGTGCGTCCGTCGACGCCCAGAGGCGCCGGGTCGGCGGTGATCAGGTGGGTGTCGGTGCCGCCGGTGGTGACGACCAGGCCCTGCTCGGCCAGCCGGGCCGCGAGCGCCCGGGCGTTGGCGACCACCTGATGGGTGTACGCGGCGAAGGCCGGGGTTGCCGCCTCGCCGAAGGCGACGGCCTTCGCGGCGATGGTGTGCATCTGCGCGCCGCCCTGGGTGAAGGGGAACACCGCCCGGTCCACCCGCTCCGCGAGCTCGGTGCCGCACAGGATCATGCCGCCGCGCGGTCCGCGCAGCACCTTGTGCGTGGTGGCGCACACGACGTCGGCGTACGGCACCGGGCTGGGCGCCGCTCCCCCGGCGACGAGCCCGATGGGATGCGCCGCGTCGGCGATCAGATAGGCGCCCACCTCGTCGGCGACCTCGCGGAAGAGGGCGTAGTCGATGTGCCGGGGATAGGCGATGGAACCGCACACGATCGCCTTGGGGCGATGCGTACGGGCCAGGGTGCGCACCTGGTCGTAGTCCATGAGGCCGGTCTCCGCGTCGACGCCGTAGCCGACGAAGTCGAACCAGCGGCCGGAGAAGTTGGCGGGCGAGCCGTGTGTGAGGTGGCCGCCGTAGGGCAGGCCGAGGGCGAGGACGGTGTCGCCGGGGCGCAGCAGGGCGGCGTAGGCGGCGAGGACGGCCGAAGAGCCGGAGTGGGACTGGACGTTGGCGTGCTCGGCGCCGAAGAGGGCCTTCGCGCGTTCCACGGCCACGCGTTCGGCCATGTCGACGATCTCGCAGCCGCCGTGGTGCCGGGCGCCCGGATATCCCTCGGCGTACTTGTTGGCCAGCGGCGAGCCGAGCGCGGCCAGGACGGCCGGCGAGGTGAAGTTCTCGGCGGCCACGAGCTGGAGCGTCGTCGACTGCCGGTCGAGTTCCCCGAGCAGGATCTCGGCCAGCTCAGGGTCCTGCTGCCGCAGGACGTCGGCGGTCTGAGGGGCATGGGTGACCGGCATGGTGGGCTCCGGGCGTCGACGATGACGTACGACCAATGTAGGCCCGGGACACCTGGGGTGCGCGGTACTTACATCCTTGCGGGCAGCCCGGTCAGCGCCGTCACCACGGGATCGAGTGCCTGGTGTATCTCGTCGCCGATGGAGCGGAAGAACGTCAGCGGGGCGCCGTAGGGGTCGTAGACCTCGTCCGCCTCGGCCGTCGGGGCCAGGAGCCACCCGCGTAGAGCGGCGGCGGCGCGGACCAGGGCGCGGGCGCGCGCGACCACGCCGTCCTCCAGCGGAGGCAGCGTCGCGGGGTCGATCGCCCGGACCAGGCGGGTGAACTCCTTCAGGGTGAAGGTGCGCAGGCCCGCCGAGTGGCCCATGGAGATGACCTGGGCGCGGTGGTCGCGGGTCGCGGTCAGGACCAGGTCGGCCATGATCACGTGCTCGTCGAGCAGTTCGCGCCCCACGAAGCCGGAGGCGTCCGCGCCGAAGTCGGCCAGCACGGCCTCCGCGTTGGCCTCCATGGGTGCGCCCTCGTGGCCCCAGGTGCCCGCGCTCTCCACGATCAGCGCACCGCCCAGGACGCCCAGCCGCTGCGTCACGAAATGGCGGGTCAGCCGCTCGGTGATGGGCGAGCGGCACACGTTGCCGGTGCTGACGTGGAGGATGCGGAAGCAGTCGCGCGGGAGCCCGACAAACGTTGTCGTGATCTCCGTCGCCCGTTCCCCGTTGCCTATGCCACGCCCCGCGTCAGGGGCTGTCAATTGGCCACCTCGAGGTCGGGTACGACCTTGCGCAGCTCCTCCGGCGACAGCGCGCCCTCGCGCAGCAGCACCGGTACCCGGCCGGTGACGTCGACGATGGAGGACGGGACGTTGCCGGGGGTCGGGCCGCCGTCGAGGTAGACGGAGACGGAGTCGCCGAGCATGTCCTGCGCGGCGTCGCAGGTCTCCGGCGACGGGTGCCCGGTGAGGTTGGCGGAGGAGACGGCCATCGGGCCGACCTCGGTCAGCAGCTCGATGGCGACCGGGTGCAGCGGCATCCGCACGGCGACGGTGCCCCGCGTCTCGCCCAGGTCCCACTGGAGCGAGGGCTGGTGCTTGGCGACGATGGTGAGCGCGCCCGGCCAGAAGGCGTCGACGAGCTCCCAGGCCATCTCGGAGAAGTCCGTGACGAGACCGTGGAGCGTGTTCGGGGAGCCGATCAGCACCGGGGAGGGCATGTTGCGGCCCCGGCCCTTGGCCTCCAGCAGGTCGCCGACGGCCTCCGAGGAGAACGCGTCCGCGCCGATGCCGTACACCGTGTCGGTCGGGAGGACCACGAGCTCGCCACGGCGGACGGCGGACGCGGCTTCGCGCAGACCGGTCTGGCGGTCGGTCGCGTCGTTGGTGTCGTATCGCCGTGCCATATCTAGCGGGCCTCCTCGTACACGTACTGCCTGATGGAAGTCGGGGCGGTGCTCACGGCAGTGCCTTGCGGGCCGTGGCGAACCGTGGACGGTTGTTGAGGTCGGGGTGGTCGGCCGCGTCGGCCCAGCCCCGCTCCTCGGTGAAGATCCACGGCACCTGGCCGCCCTGGGTGTCGGCGTGCTCGATGACGACGACGCCGCCGGGGCGCAGGAGCCGGTGTGCGGTCCGCTCGAGACCGCGGATGAGATCGAGGCCGTCCTCCCCCGAGAACAGGGCGAGTTCGGGATCGTAGTCCCGCGCCTCGGGAGCGACGTACTCCCACTCGGTCAGCGGGATGTAGGGCGGGTTGGTGACGACCAGGTCGACCTGGCCGTCGAGGTCGCGGAAGGCCTCCAGGGCGTTGCCCTGACGCAGGTCGACCCGGGAGCCGGCCACGTTCTTGCGGGCCCACTGGAGCGCGTCCTCGGAGAGCTCCACGGCGTGCACGCGCGAACGCGGGACCTCCTGGGCCAGGGCGAGCGCGATGGCGCCGGAGCCGGTGCACAGGTCGACGATGCACGGCTCCACGACGTCCATGGCCCGTACGGCGTCTATGGCCCACCCGACCACGGACTCGGTCTCCGGGCGGGGCACGAACACGCCCGGCCCCACCTGGAGTTCGAGGTAGCGGAAGTAGGCCCGCCCGGTGATGTGCTGGAGCGGCTCACGCTGCTCGCGCCGGGCGATGACCTCCCAGTAGCGGGCGTCGAAGTCCGCGTTCTTCACGGAGTGCAGCTCGCCCCGCTTCACGCCGTGCACGAACGCGGCGAGCTCCTCCGCGTCGTTGCGCGGCGAGGGCACGCCGGCGTCGGCCAGCCGCTGGGTGGCCTGTGCCACCTCTGCGAGCAGCAGGTTCACGCATTCCTCCGTGTCGTACTGGGTCGTGCGTACGTGCCTTACGCGGCCGCCAGCTTGGCCGCCGAGTCCGCGTCGACACAGGCCTGGATCACCGAGTCGAGGTCGCCGTCCAGCACCTGGTCCAGGTTGTACGCCTTGAAGCCGACGCGGTGGTCCGAAATGCGATTCTCCGGGAAGTTGTACGTACGGATCTTCTCGGAGCGGTCGACGGTGCGGACCTGGCTGCGGCGGGCGTCGGCGGCTTCCCTCTCCGCCTCCTCCTGCGCCGCTGCGAGCAGCCTGGAGCGCAGGATACGCAGTGCCTGCTCCTTGTTCTGCAGCTGGCTCTTCTCGTTCTGGCAGGAGGCGACCACTCCGGTCGGGAGGTGCGTGATGCGCACCGCGGAGTCGGTCGTGTTGACGGACTGGCCGCCGGGTCCGGACGAGCGGTAGACGTCGATGCGGAGGTCGTTGGGGTTGATCTCCACGTCGACCTCCTCGGCCTCCGGGGTGACCAGGACGCCCGCGGCCGAGGTGTGGATACGGCCCTGCGACTCGGTCGCCGGCACGCGCTGCACCCGGTGCACGCCGCCCTCGTACTTCAGGCGCGCCCAGACGCCCTGCCCGGGCTCGGTGGCGCCCTGGCCGCCCTTGGTCTTCACGGCGACCTGGACGTCCTTGTAGCCGCCCAGCTCGGACTCGGTGGCGTCGATGATCTCGGTCTTCCAGCCGACGCGCTCGGCGTACCGGAGATACATGCGCAGCAGGTCACCGGCGAAGAGGGCGGACTCGTCGCCGCCGGCGCCCGCCTTGATCTCGAGGATCACGTCCTTGTCGTCGCTGGGGTCGCGCGGGACGAGCAGCAGGCGCAGCTTCTCCGTCAGCTCCTCGCGCTGCTTCTCCAGCTCCTTGACCTCGGCGACGAAGTCCGGGTCGTCGGCGGCGAATTCCTTCGCCGTCTCGATGTCGTCGCCGGTCTGCTTCCAGGAGCGGTACGTGGCGACGATCGGGGTGAGCTCGGCGTAGCGCTTGTTCAGCTTGCGCGCGTTGGCCTGGTCGGCGTGGACCGACGGGTCGGCGAGCTTCGTCTCCAGGTCGGCGTGCTCACCGACGAGTTCCTCGACGGCCTCGAACATCTTGGGCTCCTGAAATGCGGAAAGGAATCGGAAGGCGGACGACCAAAAACGCCGGTCCCGGCGCGCCTGTGGAGGGCGCGGCCGTGGACCGGCGAATGGGAGCCCGCTACTTCTTGGAGCCGGCTCCAGCCTTGCCGAAGCGGGCCTCGAAGCGGGCCACGCGGCCACCGGTGTCGAGGATCTTCTGCTTGCCCGTGTAGAACGGGTGGCACTCGGAGCAGACCTCGGCGCGGATGGTGCCGCTGGAGATCGTGCTGCGGGTGGTGAACGACGCGCCACAGGTGCAGCTGACCTGCGTCTCGACGTACTCGGGGTGGATGTCGCGCTTCAAGGTGTCTCCTAGTTTCGGGAGGGCGCCGGGTCGCCTCCGCGGGATACGGAAACGTGAACCGGGGCCGACGTACCAGTCTGCCAGGACTGGGGCCATCCCCCAAAACCGGGGGTTCGCCTGTTCTATTCCGGGACGGTCTCAGCCGGCGCTGACGACGCCCTTGGCCTCGCCCGTGGCGGTCCCGGTGGTGGCCGACTTCGGGATGGCCCGGTCGTTCTTGAGGGCCGTCCAGACCTGCTCGGCCTTGCTCTTCTCGACGATGACCCGGTTGGGGTTGGCCGGGTCGTACTGCACCGGCATGGTGACCATGGTCATCTTCGAGGAGCCGATCCCCTTGAGGCCGTTCGCGAACGACATCAGGGAGTTCACCGACCCCAGGTCGGAGTCGGCGGTCACGGTCTTGGTGGCGGTGTCGGCGAGGTTGTAGAGCTTCTTCGGGCTGGTGAAGACGCCCAGGTGCTTGACCTGGTCGACCAGTGCCTTGACGAAGGCCTGCTGGAGCTGGATGCGGCCGAGGTCGGAGCCGTCGCCGACGCCGTGCCGGGTGCGGACCAGGCCGAGGGCCTGCTCGCCGTCGAGGGTGTGCGTGCCGGCCTTGAGGTGGAGGTGGCTCTCGCGGTCGTCGATGGCCTTGGTGGTGGTGATCGGGACGCCGCCGAGCTCGTCGATGAGCTTCTGGAAGCCCTTGAAGTCGACCTCGAGGTAGTGGTCCATGCGGATGTCGGTGATGGACTCCACGGTCTTCACCGCGCAGGCCGCACCGCCCGTGGAATAGGCGGAGTTGAACATCACGCCCTGTGCGGCGGGGTGGGTGCCGCCGCCGGTGTCGGTGCACTCGGGGCGGTCGATGATGGTGTCCCGCGGGATGGAGACCACGCTGGCCCGCTTGTGGCCCTTGTACACGTGGACGATCATCGCGGTGTCGGAGCGGGCGCTGCCGTCGTCGGCACCGCCGCCCAGCTTCTTGTTGCCGCCGGCGCGGGAGTCCGAGCCGAGCACGAGGATGTTCTCGGAGCCGTTGTCGACCTTCGTCGGCCGGGACGTGCCGAGGGCCGAGTCGATGTCGATGCTCTTGATGTTGCCGTTGAGCTTGAAGTACAGGTATCCGGCTCCGGTGCCGCCCAGCACCACGATCCCCGCGGCGGTCCAGGCCGTGATCAGAAGGCCCTTGCGGCGCCTGCTGCGGGGCTTGCGGCGTCGGCCCTTGGCGCTGTTGCGCGGGCCGCTGGTGCCGGGATCTCCCGGTATGCCGGGGTCCGGCGTGCTCTCGGCGGTCATGTGCTCCTCGTTCTCGTCCGGTCGGATACCCCCTGAGGTCAGGGACAGGCCTGTCGATACGGGTCGTACCGCACCATCGTCACTCCATCCGGTCAGACGGAGAAACCCGAGAAAGAGTTGCACAACGCACTGTGCCCAAACGGTGGACGTCTGGACACAGTGCGTCACGTGCGTTTACAGCCGTACCTCGCTCACCTGCGGTTTCAGCCGAAGAGGTCGTACGACTGGAAACCGGTACCGACCGAGACCCTTGTGGCAAAGATC
>Ga0081455_10009186_pt1 | contig 10190 bp, 7 predicted proteins | sample TabmetS3T2R1_FD_70207 | JGI IMG/M metagenome (GOLD analysis project Ga0081455, IMG submission 70207) | Tabebuia heterophylla rhizosphere microbial communities from the University of Puerto Rico - S3T2R1 | ecosystem: Host-associated > Plants > Roots > Rhizosphere ... | reverse complement strand
GCGGGCCGCGAGATCGGGGCCCGGCACGACGAGCTTCTGGCGCGCGAGCGCGAGGCCCGGCGCGCCTTCGACGCGGCCCGCGACGCGGTGGCCGTGCTCGACCCTCCCGCTTCCGAGCGCCGCGACCTGGCCGCGGATTGGGCGGCACTCGTCGCGTGGGCCGCCGGCCGGAGGCCCTCGACCATGGAACTCGCCGAGGACCATCGGCGGCTCGCCGAAGCGGCCCGCGCGGAGGCGGCGTCGCTCCTCGACCGGCTAACGCAGCTCTGCTGCGACACCGGTGTCGAGCTGGCGGGAGGCGGCCACGCCGGCGACGTGCGGCGAACGTCGCGCGGTCAACCTGGGACATGGCCGGGCGAGGCGGTGGCCGCAGCCCATGCCCGGGCCGAGGCCGACCTCCACCGCCTCGACGCCGACATGGCCGACGCCGAAGCGCTCCGCGCCGACCGCCGCCGTGCTGTCGAGCAACAGCAGGTGGCCGACGCGCTCGCCGGTCACCTGGCCGCCAACCGGTTCGAGAAGTGGCTGCTCGACGAGGCCGTCCAGCAGCTCGTACACGGCGCGTCCCGGATCCTGGGCGAGCTCACCGGTGGCGCCTACGCGCTGGCGGTCGACGCCCGCCGCGGCGAGTTCCTGGTGGTCGATCACACCAACGCCTCCCAGACCAGGCCCGCACGCACACTGTCGGGGGGCGAGACGTTCCTCGCCTCGCTGGCACTGGCCCTGGCACTGGCCGACCACCTGGGGGCGACGCTCGCCGCCACCGGGACCGCGCGCCTCGACGCCCTGTTCCTCGACGAGGGGTTCGGCACCCTCGATCCCGACGCGCTGGACGTCGTGGCCGCCGCCCTCGACGAGCTCGGCGCCCGCGGCCGGATGGTGGGGGTCGTCACCCACGTGCGGGAGCTGGCCGACCGGCTACCGGTCCGCTTCGAGGTCCGCAAGGTCGGCGGCAGCGCCACCGTCGAGCGGGTCGACGGGTCGATGCCGTAAGAGTTGCCGCGGAGCTGGCTAGAGGCTGCCCCGGTGCCACGGCCCCTCGATGGCGAAGGTGATGCCGGGTGTCTGGATGTTGACGAACAGCTGGCGGCCCGACGGCGAGAACGTCGCCCCGCAGAACTCGAAGCCCCGATAGTCGTTCGGAACGATCGCCGGCTTCCCCGCGATCGGCCGGTCGATCACCACGTTGTTCTCCGCCAGGACGAACGACCCACCCCGCCGATTGACCCCGAGCAGGCGGGTGCCGAACCGGCGCGCGCCCTCCACGACCAACCCGCTGCCGTCCTCACACAGCACCAGTCCGCCCCGCGGGCTCACGGTGATGTTGTCGGGGTTGTCGGCCAGCTCCTCGCTCTGGGACACGAAGACCGAGGTGAGGGTGGGTCGGTTCTTGGCCCCGCGGCTACGCACGTCGAGGGCCCACACCACTCCCTTGCCGACCGGGCCGCCGCCCGTGTCGACGAAGTAGACGGCTCCCCGGTCGTGCCAGCAGCCCTCGAGCCGGCTGAAGACGGCGGCCCCCTGGGCCTCGCCCTGCAGGAAGGGGCCCGACCGCCCGATGCCCAGAATGGCGGGCAGGCCCGGCAGCGGTGGGACGAAGCCTTCGGGATCGGCGTTGGGATCGGCGATTCCGATCCACTCGACGGTGAAGCGTTGACCTGGCGCAGCCTGACGAAGGTCGGCGTGGTCAACGCCGGCGACCTTGAGCATCTCCAGGCTGCCGCCCCGCTCGAGATCGCCGGGCCGGCGGGCACGCTGGTGCGGACGGAAGCGATAGAAGCCGGAGTTCGGACCGTTGTCCTCGGTCAGGTAGACGTGCCCCGTGCCCGGGTCGACGGCAGCCGCCTCGTGGGCCATGAAGCCCATGTCCTCGATGGGCACGGCGCTGGCGGCACCGCGGCGCGGCGCCGGCACCTCGAAGACGAAACCGTGGTCGCGGGCACCCACCTGCGACCCCCGTAACCGGACCTCCTCACACGTGAGCCACGAGCCCCACGGCGTCGGCCCGCCGGCACAGTTGATGATCGTCCCCGCGAGTGTTGCCCGCGACCCCGTAAACGTGCCGTTCGCAAATGTGAGGGCGGTCGTGCCGCCACCCAGGCCTTCGATCAGTCCTGCCGCGCGGAACGCGTCATAGACAGGGGCCCGGCCCGCCCCCACCAGGGGCAGCGGATCACCCGGGAGGGCGGGACCCCGCTCGTGGTTTCGGATGAGCACCAGCTCCGCGTGGGGACCGCGTCCCGGTCGCGACTCGACGACGGCCATGCCGTCATGGCGGTCGGGCGTCGGCGTCCGGTCGTCCATCGGGTCGCCGCTCCAGCCGAACGTCTGATAGCTGAACCCCTGCGGCAGCTTCAGCAGCGGTAGTCCGGTGGTCCGGTCCCTAGCGGCGAGCAGTGGGCCGTAGCCGTGTTCGGGTCGTGGGCGGGCACCGGCCGCCTGCTGGAGCTGCAGGCCGACCAGCGGACCGGCGAGCACGGCCGCCCCGGCGGCGGCGCCGCCCGAACGCAGGAACGCCCGGCGAGTCAGGCCGGAGTTGCTGGACACGCGCCTGGACATCGCAGTTCCCCTCCCCGCGGACGGCACAGTCACGGTCTCGATGCCGCCGACCCATCGTGACACGCCCATGAACTCAGGGCGGCTGGTCGGCGACGGCTAGCCGAAGCTACAGGCGCTGCATCACCGGTGGTTGAACGGGCGCCGCGTCCGCGCGGTAGTTGGCGCGCACATGCCCGCGGCGCCGGCCGAAGCCGCAGCCCCCGGTGAACACCAGGGCCGGCCACAGCAGCCACAAGGCCCACGGTCCGGTGGCTATGGCCAGAACCACCACGGCGGCCACCGCGAGCAGGCGGGCGGGGACCAGTGGTGCGCCGAATGAACGGGGCTCGCGCCGGTGGCGGGTGCGCGCCGGAGCTGCAGGCCGGTCAGGCGCCGGCAGATCCTCCAGCAGCGGCTCGAGGTCGCGCCCGGTCCGGGCCCCGAGTGCGGCCTCGACGCGCTCCTCGTACTCCTCGACGGTGAGCCGCCCGTCGGCGAAGTGGCCGGCGAGGACCTTCACCACGTCGTCGCGCTCGGCCTGCGACACCCTCAGGTCCGGGTCGCGCGGTGCCGGCTCAGGGGCGTCGTCGATCCACATGCGGCCGCGGGACCAGGCGTCGTCGCGGTACCACTGGCGGGAGCTGTGACACATCACCACCATGATGGCACCGGGCGGTGCCCCGAGGTATCCCGTCATTTGTCACACCGGCTGTCCATGATGGGGTGATGAGGTTCGCGGTCGAGACGTGGGCGCCCGACTACGGGGCGTCGATGGATGGCGCAGCCCTTGCCGACAGCGATGCGGAGGTCGACCTGGCGGTCGAGCGCGATCCCGCCGCCTGGGCCCCGGTCCGGATACGGGCCGGCATGGACGCGGCGGCATGCGTACTGTTCGTCGACGGCGTTCAGCGCATAGACGCGCGGATCTGGGTCACCAGCGACGACGAAGCCGCTCGGGCCGGCGAACCGACGGGCGAACGCACCCGCCAGGGGGTGTGCGCCAGCTGGGCCGCTGGGGTTGTGCGTTGCCATGAGCGTGCCCGCGTGGTGGTCACCGAGGTACGGCGCGGCGTGCTCTGCCCCGGGGGGCCGGTGGAACCCATCGTCACCCGCCACGGCGACTACCAGCCCTGTCCCGTGCCCGACACCGCGGGCGACGACGTCGCCCAGGCCCTGGGCCGGGCCCGGGGCGACCTGGAGGGCCGCGTGGCGGTGGAGGCCATGGCCACGCCCGACGTCAGGGCCCAGCTCCTGGTCGTGGACGGGCCGCTCGGCGACCGCCGCCACATCCCGGGCGCCGTCGGCTACGTGAAGACACACCACGTGTCCTACCTGCCCGCCGCGCTGGAGCCGACCGCCACCGGGCTGGGCCCCGCCGAGCGCACGCCGCTGTTCGCGATCGGCGACCGCCGCTTCCGGTACTCCTGGTACCTGCGGCTACCGGGTGCTGCGGCGCATCCGTGGTGGGGAATCGTCCGGTGCGAGGCGTCCGGTGACCTCACCCGTGTCGAGGCGGTCGAACTGGCCGACCGCGTCACGGCCACGCTGCCCCGCTTCGCCAGCCAGCCGCACAACGACCCCCGCGCTCCCCAGAACCTGCATCCGATCGCCGGCCTGGAACGCGAGCTGCGGCGTCGGCTCGGGCATCCAACCGTCATGGACCGGGCCCTGCGCCATGCGGCACGGTCGGCGGCCGCCGGCAGCGCCGCCTGAGACGGCGACCACAGCCGGTACCGTCGCCGGCGTGATCCTCGTCGACGCCGCGGACCTCGCCGCGAGCCGTCCCGGCAAGCCGCTGTTTGCAGCCCTGTCGGTCACGGTGGCGACCGGCGACCGGCTGGCGGTCGTCGGCGTGAACGGCTCCGGCAAGTCGACGCTGCTCGGTGTGCTGGCCGGCACGGTCGAGCCCGAGGGGGGCACCATCCGCCGAGGGCGCGGCGCCAGGGTCGTCGCACTTGATCAGGCCGCGGCCCTCCCCCCTGGCACCGTCCGGCAGGCTGTGGGCGTGACGTGGGAGGCGGACGCGCTGCTCGACCGGGTGGGGATGTCCGCGCTCGCCGGGGCCGATGTCGGCAGCCTGTCCGGCGGCCAGGCCAAGCGCACCGCCCTGGCCCGGGCGCTGGCGGCCGCCGGGGAGTCGGGCGAGGCCGACCTGCTGATCCTCGACGAGCCCACCAACCACCTGGACATGGACGCGATCGCCTGGCTCGAGGACCGTCTGGCGGGCTTCCGTGGCGGGCTCGTCCTGGTCACGCACGACCGCCACGTGCTCGACCGGTTGTCCACCAGCATCCTCGAGCTCGATCGTGGCCATGCCCACGTGCACGACGGGGGCTACGCCTCGTACCTCGAGGCCAGGGCCGGGCGGGCCGAGCGCGAGGCTGTCGCCGAGCGCAAGCGGCGCAACCTGGCGCGGGCCGAGCTCGCGTGGCTGCGCCGCGGCGCACCGGCCCGCACCCGCAAGCCCAAGGCCGACGTCGCCGCCGCCCAAGCCCTCGTGGCTGGCCGGCCGCTGACACCTACCCGGGCCGATGACCTACCCCTGGCCGACCTCGTGCGATCCCCGCGGCTCGGAGACACGGTGGTGGAGCTGCACGGTGTCAGCGATGGATACGGGGACCACCTGCTGTTCGAGGACGTCGACCTGCTGCTGGGACCGGGCGACCGGCTGGGCGTCGTGGGGATCAACGGCAGCGGCAAGTCGACCCTGCTCGACCTGCTGTCCGGTCGTCGGCGACCCCGCGCCGGCCGGATCGTTCGGGGGTCCACGGTTCGCCTGGGCTACTACGACCAGCGCAGCGCCGAGATACCGCTCGACCTGCGCGTGCGCGAGGTCGTAGCGGGAACCGCCCGGCAGCCGGACTGGACCGACGCCGCGCTGCTCGAGCGGCTGTGGTTCGACCACGACGCGCAATGGGCGCCGGTCCGGCTCCTCTCCGGTGGCGAACGCCGCCGCCTGCAACTCGCCCTGGTGTTGCGCCAAGGGCCCAACGTGTTGCTCCTGGACGAGCCGACCAACGACCTCGACCTCGACACATTGAGGGCGCTGGAGGACCTGCTCGACGCGTGGCCCGGCACGCTCGTGGTCGTCAGCCACGATCGGGCGTTCCTGGAGCGGACCGTCGAGGACGTGATCGTGCTCGACGGCCGGGGGCACGCCGCCAAGGTGCCAGGTGGCTACGCGGCGTACGAATCCCACTGGCGGGCCGCTCGCCGGCGCGGCCGCACCACCGACGTGGCCGGGGTCGGCACGAGCGCCGCGGTGGGTTCCGGCACGGGAGCCGGTGGCCAGCAGGCTCGGGCTGCCGCCTCGGGCCGTGCCCCGCGCCGCGGCCATGCGCCAGACGGGGGCACCCGGCGTACGCCGAGCACACTGCGCCACCTGTTGCGCGGCGCCGAGACCGAGATGCGCCGCCTGCAGGATCGGCAGGCGGCACTCGAGGCCGAGCTCGCGGGAGCCGGGAGCGACCACGTCGCCCTGGCGGGCGCGGGTGAGGAGCTGGCCCTCGTCAACGGCGAGCTGGCGGCGGCCGAGGAGCGCTGGCTCGCACTCGCCGAGGAGGCCGAGTCGCTCGGTCTGACAACGTGACGTCGCTTCGGCCGGCCGGTGTCCACCGGCCCCTGGAACGGTGCTCAACAGGCATGTTCCACACCGGCCCGGCGCTAGCCTGACCACATGGTCATGATCGTCACCGAGCCCGCCCGCGAGAAGATCCTCGAGCTGCGGGCCCAGGAGGACGACCCGGACGCGCTCGGCCTGCGCGTCGAGGTCACGGGCGTCCAGGGCGTCGAGTACACCTACGACCTCACCTTCGACCCGGTCGCCGATGCCGACCTCGAGGCCGGCGACGTGGTCGAACACGAGGGTTCCCTGCCGGTGATCATCCCGGTCGACAGCCTCGACGCGCTGCAGGGCGCCACCCTGGACCTGCCGACGGCGGGCGCGCAGAACGGGCTCGTCCTCCGCAACCCCAATCGCCCCGATCCCCTGTCCGGCGCTCACATCGAGCTGACGGGCACGATCGACGAGAAGGTCCGCCAGCTCCTCGACGGTCAGATCAACCCGGCGCTGGCGATGCACGGTGGGTTCGCGGGACTCGACCGGGTCGAGGACAGCGTCGTGTACGTAACCATGGGCGGCGGGTGCCAGGGATGCGCCGTCTCGGCAATGACGCTGCGGGAGGGCATCACCCGAGCCATCCGTGAGGCGATCCCCGAGGTCACCGAGGTGGTCGATACCACCGACCACTCGATGGGGGAGAACCCCTACTATACGTGAGGTAGCCAGTGAGGCCCGGGTGGGAGTTTTCGCGCCGGCCGTAACGTCTCCCAACGGTCTTTCGATAACAACATGTGACAGGCGACACCTAGCTCAGCTATGGTGAACCCCGATCACCGCTGGGGGCGACCAGGGGGAGAGGCCCGGGCCGGTTTACCGGTCCGGGCCTTGTCGCGTCTTGCGGCGGCGACGCTCTACCGGCCCAGAACAGCACGCACCGTGGCGGCGATGCCCTCGGCATCGAGTCCCACGGAGGCGAGGATGTCGTCGGGCTTGCCGTGCGGGATGAACCTCACCGGCACGCCCAGCACGGTCACCTGCGGACCGTCCTCGCGTTCCGCGCCCGCAACGAGTCCGGCCAAGCGGTCGGCGATGGCGGAACCCGCGCCGCCGTCGCGATAGCCGTCCTCGACCGTGACCACGTGGGGGTACGCCGCGGCCTCGGCGAGCATCTCCTCGTCGAGCGGCTTGACCAACCGCACGTCCCACACCGCCGCCTGGATCCCGTGGGACGAAGCCATCGCGTCGGCGGCCGCCCGGGCCGGGGCGAGCATCTTGCCGACCGCGAGGATGCAGACGTCGCGGCCGGTGCGGACCTTGCGGGCGGACAGGCCCGAGCCGACCTCCTCGCCACCGTCGCTCGTGGCCGCCGCGTCGTCGGGTGGCATCGTCTTGGGGAAGCGGATGGCTGCGGGCCCGGCGGTGCAGAGCTCCAGGGCGTCGTGGAGCATCACGCCCACCTCGCGGTAGGAGGAGGGAGCGAAGATCGTCATCCCCGGCACCTTGGACAGCAGGACCAGGTCGAGCACGCCGTGGTGGCTGGCACCGTCGTCGCCGGTGATGCCCGCCCGGTCGAGGCAGAACACGACGGGCTGCCGGTGCATCGCCACGTCCAGGTTGACCTGGTCGAACGCCCGGTTGAGGAACGTCGAGTAGATGGCGACCACCGGGCGCAGGCCGCCCATCGCCATGCCCGACGCCGCCGTCACTGCGTGCTGCTCGGCGATGCCGACGTCGAAGAACCGATCCGGGAACCGCTCCTTGTAGGGCAGCAGCCCCGTGGAGTCGGGCATCGCCGCGGTGAGGGCCACGACCTCGGGCCGATGCTCGGCCTCCTTGATGAGGGCCTCGGTGAACGCCGCCGTGTAGCTGCCCGGCTTGACCCCGCCCACGTCGTGCAGCCGCTTGATCGGGTCGTTCTCGGCCGGGGCGTAGCCGCGGCCCTTCTGGGTCAGGACGTGGACGACGATCGGCCCCTCGAACTCGCTGGCGTTGCGCAGGGCACGCTCCAGGCCGGCGATGTCGTGGCCGTCGAACGGGCCGGTGTAGCGCACGCCCAGCATCTCGAAGAACGCCGGCGGCTCGAACATCTCGCGCACCGCCGCCAACGCACCCTCCACGCCCCGCTCGAGCTTGTCGCCGAGAAGGGGTACGTCGTGCAGGAGCTTGTCGAGGCGAGCGCGGTTGCGCACGTACGCGGGATTGAGGCGGAGGCGGCCCAGGCTCTCGCTCAGGCGCGAGACGGTGGGGGCGTAGGAACGGCCGTTGTCGTTGAGGATGATGACGGCGCGGCTGTCGGAGTGACCCAGGTTGTTGAGCCCCTCGAACGCCATGCCGCCCGTCATCGATCCGTCGCCGATGACCGCGACGATGTTGCGGTCGGTGAGCCCCCGCAGCTTGTTCGCCTCGGCGAGGCCGTGCGCGTAGCAGAGGATCGTGGAGGCGTGGCTGTTCTCGACCCAGTCGTGCTCGGACTCGGCGCGCGACGGATAGCCGGACAGCCCCCCGGCGCGGCGCAGTGTGGCGAAGTCTTCGCGGCGGCCGGTGAGGATCTTGTGGACGTACGCCTGGTGGCCGGTGTCCCACAGAAGGATGTCCCTCGGCGACTCGAACACGCGGTGCACGGCCAGGGTGAGCTCGACGACCCCGAGGTTCGATCCCAGGTGCCCTGATCCGGCGGCCGATACCGCGTCGATGATGTGTTGGCGGATCTCGCCGGCCAGCGCGTCCAGCTGGTCGTACGACAGCTTGCCCAGATCCGTTGGGTCGTTGATCGAGTCGAGCAGCATCGACGCGGCTCCGTTGCGGCGTGGACTGTGGGCCCGTCCGAGCCCCGAGCAGCGACCCACGCTACTCCTTGCGCCCGTGACGCGACCATGCAGGGTCCGGCCGCCTGCGGCGATTACTCGGCGCATGCCGCCGTCGTCGTGCCGAGGGTGATAGATGAGGTGGATGTCCGGAAGGCCGCGCGTCGTCCCCCTCGTCGAGGCGCTCGTGTTCCAGCGCAACGCGTGCGCCGACCTCGGCTCGGCCCTCTACGCCGAGGTGCTCGACGCAGTCATCGCCGACGTCGGCGCCGACGGCCCCTGCGCGGCGGTCCTGCGGCCGCACGAGCGCGAGCCGTTCGGTTCGGCGCTGCCGCTGCGGTTCCTCGGCTCGGTCCACCGCCTCGTGCTCGAGGGGCGCGCCCCGCGGTTGGCTGCCCATTATCCGTCGGCGGGCGGCTCACCGGGACCGAGCCTGGCCGACGACTTCGTTGCCACCGTGGCGGACCGGCGACCGGCCATCGAGGCGCGCGTGGGTGATGGTGTGCAGACGAACGAGGTCGGACGTTCCGCGGCGCTGGTGGGAGGCTTCGTCGAGGTGGCCCGCCGCAGCGGGCTACCCCTGCGGCTCCTGGAGCTGGGCGCGAGCGCCGGGCTCAACCTCCGCTGGGACCGCTTCTGGTACGACACCGGCGCGTCGACGTTCGGAGACCCCGCCAGCGCCGTGCGGTTCGTCGGTGTCTGGGACGGGCAGCGGCCCGTCCTCGACGACGTGCCGGTCGGCGTCGCCGCCAGGGACGGGTGCGACCGGTCGCCGATCGATCCCACCGACGGGGACGGCAGGCTGAGCCTGCGCGCCTACCTATGGCCCGACATGATCGAGCGCCGCGTCCGGCTCGACGCCGCGCTCGCCATCGCTGCGGACGTTCCCGCGAGCGTCGAGGCGGCCGACCTGGGGGAGTGGCTCGAGACCCGGCTGGCGGTCCCGGCGCCCGGGCGCGCCACCGTCGCGTACCACTCCATCGTGTGGCAGTACGTCGACGGCGCGTCTAGGGACCGGATGCGGGCGGCGCTCCACATGGTTGGCGAGAACGCCGGCGACGACGCGCCGCTTGCCTGGCTGCGCTTGGAGCCGGCGGGGCCGGTGGCCGACCTTCGGCTGACCTGGTGGCCCGGAGGCGCGGAGGAGGTGCTGGCCACCAGCGGCTACCACGGCACCCCCGTCCACTGGGGTCGCAGCGCCGAACCCGGCGCGCCTAGCTGAACCCGCGGTCGCTAGCCGCGGACACCGGCCGCGGGATCGGCGGGCGCCGGCGCCGGCACAGTGC
>Ga0081455_10009185_pt1 | contig 10190 bp, 10 predicted proteins | sample TabmetS3T2R1_FD_70207 | JGI IMG/M metagenome (GOLD analysis project Ga0081455, IMG submission 70207) | Tabebuia heterophylla rhizosphere microbial communities from the University of Puerto Rico - S3T2R1 | ecosystem: Host-associated > Plants > Roots > Rhizosphere ... | reverse complement strand
TGCATCTGTCAATTTGTATTTTCTTGGTAATGTGGTTTATTGCTCATATTATTTGGACATTTCAGTATCAACAATCATCGGATATTTCAATACAGGATGTACTTTGGTTCATAGGATATGGATTTTTTGGTTATTTTCTGTACAGTTTGTATTATAATTTCTTTAGGAAGGAGTTTGAACCATTTGTTCTTATTTTGGTAGCCATCTTTATTGTAGTAGTTTTAGTTTTTATCATCGACATTATGGCAAGTACTCTCCGCTTGGTGTCTGGTCAAACATTAGACATTTCCGTAATGTTGGTTACCATCGCTTACCCTATACTAGATGCGATAATGATTTTTCCAGCCATATTGATTTTTTGGGCTGTAAATAGAATGGGCCGCAAGCATTTTAGCTATATTTCTGGACAAAAAAAAGAAGTAAACAAAGAGGTGGATGAAGTATCTTCCCTTGTCCCTGTGTCTTCTATTTGGATATTACTACTGTCTATCTCAATGATACTGGCTGCCATAGGAGATACCGGATTTGCATTTAGTACCTCATATGGCCCAAATGCAGTTCAAAATGATGTATGGGTATGGAACATTTTTTATAATAGTTCCTTTCTTTGTTTGGCAGCTGCCTTGCTTGGTTATAAAAACTTCTTCTCTTTTAAAAGAATAGATACTATGCAACACTAAAAAAATGATGTACTGAGCTTATTGTCGGATGTATCATGGTATATCATGATATAGGTTTTTGCAGTGCAGACGCGGGGATGATTGAAGTCAGTCGCATTCAAGATATTCAAAGTCATACTCCTAGCAATTTCTGTCGATTCGACACCCTTAATCTATTTTCTTTTTGCTCTCTTTACATTAAACTTGCGTTCTACAAAGACAGGTTCATCAATTCCCCAGCTCCATTTTTTTGTAGGAGTTATTCTAATATATTGAGGATTGGAATGTCCAGTGCTATCCATATATCCACCTTGACGAGTAATTATATCAGCAGTTCCATAAATTTTCATACCTCTAGGATCCCATGGATTAACACTTTTCAAGTCATCAATGACAAGGGCAACTTTGTTATTTTTTAGAACATTTTTGTATTTTGTAGATTTCATAAGGTTCATTCCGCCCACATAAAAGTAGTCTCCATCAAAATCAAAACCAACAGGCACAACATCTGGTTGTATAGGTCCTCCGTCTTTTTCTATCAGTGGCACTGTAGCTGTGGCAATTCTTGCAAGACGTTGTGACTTAAGATATTCTACTTCCATTTCAGAAAACATTGGGTTAACCATTGCGTCTATAGATGAACACGGACATGATAAGAAATAAAGATAACGATATAGTAACAATAATAAAAATTGGACTCAGTGTAGGGATCGCACCGCAGATTTATTCTTGGTGATTATTGCATAAACGATAGCACAATTGATAGCTTTCATTACCTTATTTTTACCCAAATAGGGCAAAATTACGGTTATCTTAATTTAATTTAAAGAGCCCAATATTTTTTTAAGGCCCTCCTTTAATGCATTAAAATTGTCTAGCCTAACCCTATCTTTTTCATTAGATGGTAGGTTTTCTAACAAGTCCCTTTTCACTTTATCTGCCATGTAATAAACTGAATCAACTATGTCAGTAAATTCATCCCTGTTAATTTCAATAACAGCTATTCCATTATTTCTATCAATATTTAAACTCCTAACCATATGTTATGTTACCCAATAATGTATTTTAGGCATTCTATATACTCACTTTAAAACGATAAATGTATAAGATATTAAAAATCATTAATGTCTTTTTTGCTCGTTTAATATCCAATATAGATACAATATCGTAGATTTGCCAATATGACAACATAGTTTTCCATTTATTTCGTGCGAATATTTTATCTGGTTTTGGGTTGGTTTAGTCTAAGATTCTAATTAGCATTATCATATTTATCTTTGTTTGTTTGATTAATGAGTTCTACAATAGTACTCTGTTAATATGTTCTTTGGTTATACAAAATCTATAAGCGAACTCGTATCTTATTATCTAGTCGGCTGTGTATCTTTGATTGCAAGGAAATAGCACAAACGGGAATGGGAACAATAACAATAGCAATAAGGATACTTCTCAATCTGTAAGACTTGGTTTACGACCAAATATTAACCAATTTTCCATTCTTGTCTTAGTCAATGCATTTGTAGGTGCAATGATTGGCCTGGAGCAAACTGTTGTTCCACTTATTGGAAGGAATGAATTTGGAATAGAATCCAGTACATTGATTGTTTCATTTATCGCTAGTTTTGGTGCAGTCAAGGCTGTTTTGAATCTATTTGCAGGAAATATGTCTGATAGATGGGGGAGAAAGAGCATGTTGGTATTAGGATGGTTGTTTGGTTTACCTGTTCCATTTATCCTGTTATTTGCTCCTGACTGGAACTGGATCATTTTTGCCAACGTACTGCTTGGGATAAACCAAGGACTGGCTTGGTCTATGACTGTAAACATGAAAATTGATCTTGTAGGGAAGAAAAGAAGAGGACTAGCATTAGGGTTAAATGAATTTGCAGGATACGTCTCTGTTGCATTAGTAGGATTTGTGACAGGATATCTGGCAGCAACTTATGGTTTAAAGCCCTACCCTTTCTATCTCGGAATTGTTTTTGCTCTCCTTGGTCTCTTAATTTCCTATATCGTAGTCAAAGATACCAAGAAATTCACATTATTAGAGATTAAAGAGCAGGAAGAAGAGAAAGGTGAAGCAACGAAGAATCAGCAACATGCATTGGCAGAAACAAAGAGTTTCCTACAAGTTTTCTCGATAACATCTTGGAAGAATCGTTCATTGTTATCGGCTAGTCAGGCAGGCCTTGTGAATAATTTAGTATTTGGTGTCACTTGGGGTTTGTTTACTATATACTTTGCTTCAATGGATTTTAGTGTAAATGATATTGCGTTTCTGAAGGCAATACATCCGGGTGTTTGGGGTGTCTTGCAACTTGTGACGGGCACTCTGAGTGACAGAGTAGGAAGAAAAATACTGATTTATCCTGGGATGATTATTCAGGGCATAGGAGTTTGGATAGTATTATTATCTGCCAATTCATTTATCGGTATCATTATTGGCATGTCACTTCTTGGTGTAGGAACAGCACTTGTTTATCCTACTTTACTTGCAGCAATTAGTGATATAGCCCATCCAAAATGGCGGGCTACATCACTTGGAGTATATAGATTTTGGAGAGACTTGGGATTTGTGTTTGGAGCCATAGGAATAGGGTTCATTGCAGATTTATCCAATAGTAGTATTGCTATTCAACTAGTAGCATGGATTTCCATAGCATCAGGTATTTTTGTGTTGTTAGTAATGAAGGAAACAAAGAAGGTATAACTTTCAACTTAGCAAAATGATCACGAATTCAGCAATCAAGGATGATAATTAGATTTACCGTATTCGACTTTACAATTCCCCGCTAATCTAATACTTATTGAATAATACGCCCATAACAGAAGTGCTATAGATACAATCCTTAGTGGGGTTTGATAATTTGACAGAAAGGTAGAAAGTGTTATCCCTGCACCACCCAAAGTAGATACTAAAAGAAAGCCAAGTGATGAACAACTTGCACAAGTGCTAGAAAGAACGCCAATGGAAGAGCCAGAGAAAAAGGAAGTAGCATTAATTTTTATCGACCTTAAATGTCTAATCACATAAACATTCATACCAACTACTATTCCCAATAGGATTGTCGTTATGTTAGATAAAATAAAGCCAGTTATTGCATCCTCCGGCAGATAGAATACTACAATAGGAGAGAAAAAGAGTAGTTCATCAAAAACATTGAAAACTATCCAAAATATAATGGCTATAGTTCCTGCAAGAGCAACATATGGCCAATGGGAGAATACTAATTTAATGGATAAGAGCATAGACCTAAACCGTTGTTTTAATGATTGCTTAAATGAAATCTTTGTAGTTGTATCTCTATTTTCTACCATTTCTTACTCCTTAGACTTTTTGTCTATTACAGATTGAAATGAAGGAAATGGTTGTGCTCCAAGTAAAGTTTCTGGCTTAGAACCATCGTTCTTTGCAATTATAAAACTTGGTGTTCCTTTCATACCCAAAGAAACCCCTAGGATCATATCATTATCGACCAATGACTTGTATTTGTTGCTGTCTATACAAGAGTCAAACTTTTGCATATCCAAACCTGATATCTGAGACGCCAACTTTTTCATATTTTCTTTATTCGCCCATCCAGAGTTCTCTGGACCTTGATTCTCATATGCCGTCTTATAGAATCTCCAGAATTGACCTTGTTCGTTAGCACATTGTGATGCAATGGCAGCAGTTACAGAGTCGTCTCCATGTGTTACAAAATGCTTGAATACCATGTTTGCTTTTCCTGTCTGAATATATGTTGCATTAATGGTGGGTTCTGTTACCTTTGCGAATCTTGCACAGAATTCACACTGAAAGTCTCCAAATTCTATTAAGGTGACTGGGGCATTAGGATTTCCTATGATAGGAGAGCCTTGTTTCATGAGACTTGCTGCTGAAAGATTATTGGGAGTAGTTACTGCTGTTTCATTGGAGGGGGAATAGGTTTGGGCTTCATCGGGACTCAATGGTGAACAACTAGCCCCACTCTCTTCGTGGTGTTCTTGTTCACCACTATGTGTTTCACCTTCTTCGTCATGATGTCCTTCTCCTTCTTCTACCTGTCCTTCTATTGCTATGACTTGCGATTGTGTAGTCGTACGCAATTGTGGAAAACTATTCAAGATAAAGGTAGAAGTTGTAGCAACATTTAACAAAAAGAGTGTTCCAATGGCACACAAAAATATCATATTGTTAATCAAAGATAATATCACTACTGGTAGTCTTTTGACAATTATATTAACAATAGAATAACAAACTTATCATGACTGGTAACTAAGTTATAAGTGAAGTTTTATACTTAGCCGTTTCTATTTGCCTTGTCCTATGATTCATACAATAGACAATAACGATGGCAACAACACAAACAATTCACCCTCACCTTCATCTTCATCACTTGTTTTAACTGCTAGATATGGACATGAATCTTCAAAATTAATTCATTTAATTGAAAAGAACCTCTACATTGTAATAGGACTAATAGTATTTACGGCAGCCCTATCAATAGTTAACGCGTTTGGATTTTACTATTTTTTTCAATACTCAGAGGATATTGATTTTATTGTTGATATTTCTTTAGCAGTAATCCTGGTTGCAGTGGCAATCCCATTAATTATTCTCCTTCTCAAATCAAGAAAAACACTAGACAGATGGGATGATATGTTTGAAACAAACACCTTATCAATCTCAATAGGTATTGCAATGGCAAATGGAACAAAAGAAGAAGCATGCAATGCTATAATCCAATCAGTTGAGCAAGTCAATCAACCTTTGAATGATTATGTGACAGCAAGCAAATCCAATTTTAAAGAATTTATGGATGTCTATGTGGATAAAAATACCACATTTGATATACTAATTGATTCGGATCGTGTATTAGAGGATAAGGAAAATAATAGCAGCAACAGTCTAAGGAATATCCTAAAGACATATGGGGCCATAGTTGTCAAGATCTTTGATGGTAAAGTAGATAATGCGTCTGTAGAAACTTATGTTAATTCATTGTTACAGTATATATCTAGAACTAAAAATCATGTTGGCTTATCAATAATTGTAGGCAAGGAAATAAGTTCGGAGACTCAAGGATATGCAAGACAACTGTTGAAGAAGTATAAAAGAAGTAGAAAAATAGATAATCTTATACTTATTGAGAAGTCGTCATCACCATCGTCACCACCTTCAATTGAACCTCATGATGCAGTCATTACCTAGATAAATAGAATAATTGTCTTATTCAATTCTTATTCCGGACTTTCCTTGTTTATCTTTCTTGCAAAGTCAAGAAAATCTTTAATCCATTTTAAATATGCATCTATTCCTTTTTCACTAATTTGAAAATATGTGACATTAGATGAGGTTTTTACAGATTTGATATAGCCATTTCTCTCCAGCATATCCATGATAACATTAATTCTATCTGGTCTTTGCTGTTTAATCCCTTTGGTATTGGTAACAATATTATATTTACTCACAGGTGTTTTCTGAGAATTTACATATAGATACTCAAGGATAGACAGCATTGTATATTCGGATGAAAATCTCTTTTTATCTCCAGAACTCATGATGTGTGCAAATATCCTTAACTTGTATGCTATTGGGGCTGATTACATCATAGATGGGTGAGTAGGCTATTTAGCATGCCTATATGACCTAGCGTGGAGTATAAAATATTATAATTGCACCACATATTGCAACCAGTGATCCTATGATTTCAAACCTATCAGGTTTCTTTTTGTCTACAAACATTCCCCACAGTATTGATGAAATAATGAACACTCCTCCATATGCAGCATATGTTCTTCCAAAATGAGATGGTTGAAGTGTAGGAATTATGCCGTATATGAATAGAATTATACCACCGGTCAATCCTAATACAATTCCTTTCTTCTCCCTAAGCCATTGTCATACCAAATAGCCTCCTCCTTTCTAGGTGCATAATATATGATTACTACTCCAGCACAAGCAATTGCAGCACCTACGATATCAAATGTATCAGGAGCAATACCCTCAAAAATCAAACCCCAGAGTAATGCCATGACAATAAAGATCCCGCCATAGGCAGCATAGACTCTATGAAAATATGAGGGCTGAAATGTATGGACTATTCCATAAAGAAATAAGATAAATCCTCCAATAGCACCCAAGATCCAACTCATATCTTCCCTCAGCCATAACCATACCAGATATCCGCCTCCTATTTCACAAAGACCTGCAAGAAGGAAGAAGATAAGAGTGATCAGGATTCTTCTGACTTTCCTCAAGTCTAGGCTAGCCTTTGTGTCTGAGCCGTGACATACATAATAATGATTTCTGTGAAGATATATAGACCGACCGGCGATTCTTCAGACATTTTATAGTTATCCTTTTTTGGCATCTTATGAATCCAGTTCATTCTCTAGCACCTACAGTATATCAGTTGTGTTGACGAATTTGTGGCTCTATTGATCTATTGTTTTTAAGGGGCAGTAACATCAGTCGTTGGTATTCCGAAGGAAAAAATTATCAGTAATGAGAAACTATAGATTAGATAGTCATGTATACTACTATCAAATGTGCTGATTGTGGATGTTATCCACGGGATTGTGAAGATAGTAAATCTCCTCAAGAATGTACAAATTGCCTATGGGAAGAATGTTGTTGCTGGACTTGTCTTCATAAACCTTGAGATAAGCCACACTTTTATTTAGTCCATTTCCTCATCCATTGCAATATAATGTATTTTATGGTTTAGCTTTATGGCATCATCAACTAACGCTGCTATCAAGTCTTTTTAATATGAAATACTACTTTCAACTTCTAATATCAGTAACTAACTCCACATGCTAGATGAAGCCTAATTTCTCATCCCTGAAAGCTTTCTGTCTATTATCACTTTAAATGAAGGGAACGGATGAGCACCTTCTAGTATTTCAGGATTAGAGCCATCTTTGCTGTTTACAATTACAAATGAAGGAGTATCCTCAAATCCAAATGACGATCCTAATTCAATATCTTTTTCCACAACAGATTTGCTTTTTGGACTATCTAAACAAACATTAAATTTGTCCATATCTAATCCATGTATCTTGGTTGCAAATTTTTTCAAGTTCTCTTTGTTGACCCATCCAGAATCAATTGGTTTTTGATTTTCATATAATAGCTTGTGAAAATCCCAGAATTTTTTCTGTTCATTAGCACATTGGGCAGCGATGGACGCTTCCATAGAATCAAATCCTCTATTAGGTAAATGCTTGAAGACCAAGACAACTTTTCCTGTATCAATATATTCTTCCTTGATTGTAGGCTCTGTAGCCATTACATATCTGGCACACAGATAGCATTGGAAATCACTAAAATCAATAATCGTAACCGGAGCAGTTGAAGCATTACCCAAGTACGGCGAACCCTGCCGAATTAGATTGTCCAATGAAAGATCCTTTGTTTCATTTTTCACCAGTTGTTCTGCGATAGCATACACATTGTAATAGTATTGGTTGTTTGCTAAGTTTAGTGAATGGGGGTATGTCAGCATAATAGCAGTAGCTGTAACTAAGAGTAGTGTAAAGAGTCCAATCAATAAAATATTTTTAATGAAATAAATGGCTAGATGTTTCTCATGTAGATACATAATTTTGATTAGAACTCTTCAAAATTTGCTTATAAAATACTTTCTCAGAACGGTTGAAAGTTATATGGTAAATATCATATTTCTATCCCACATGATCGTAAAGTAATGATCGTAGTGTAAAGTCTCAATATGGGGTTGGTGAAACGCTCCGAAGGAGCAGGTTTTGTATCTATTTTGGATTATTGGTGACTATTCTTTCTGCATAATCATAACCCTAAGCATCTTAGAGTATGAATATTGGGTAGAAATTATTTATCTGGATACATTAGCAAATTAATATTATCTATTATCATATGTTTAATTTCATCTGAATCATTCGAATCGTTTCTTATCCAGCATAAACGGTGTTAACTTCTCAGCATTGCAACTGAGAATACTAGTAATAGTTAGGACAATAAATATTGTTCAGATATGTTCAAAATAACGAAATTCAATTTGTGTGTGATTGGAATGTTTGTAGGCATAGGACTGATAAGTGCCCTTCCTTTTGTAGGTCTATCATGTAGGTGGTGTACTGCTGGAGGCTAGCAAAAAGACAAGTGCGCTAATGCATTACCCGTCTTTCTCTCTATTATTTCCAGATATTTCCGATCGCACTGTCTATCCACTATGAACTTGCATTTAGAACCGTTATATTTCATATTATCAGAAGTAGTCGATTATGTGATTTTTTATAGTTGCAGCTCATACGGTCAAGTAGCGAGAAGTAATAGAAGATGGGGATGCGACAGTTATTGAAACTAATATTTGCAATACTTAATCCAAACGATAAACTTTGTTTTTCTCAATGATATAGTTAACATATTAAATCTTCAGGCAGATAGATATAGATATGGAAATCTCACAATGATGGGACAAAGTGGAGACAAATATGAATTATTTACATCATTACTAAACAATAAGTAATCTTGTAGCCCAAGCAAAGATATTTGTGCTGCTGCTGATAATATCATGCAATGCAAGATGTAAATTGTATTTTTTGTAAAATTGTCTCTGGCAAACTCAGGGCGAGAATCATTAATGAAAATGATTATGCTATGGCATTTCTAGATGCTTTCCCGCTTTCATCCGGGCATACACTCGTTGTTCCTAAAGCACATTTTTCTAAAGTTCAAGACATGGATAAAGAATATTCCTGTGCAGTTTTTAGCATTGCATGTCAAATAGCAGCGATACTAGAGCCGACAGTAAGAGTTAATGCATCAACAATAGCCATTCACAACGGAAGAGATGCAGGACAAGAGGTCCCACATGTTCACATACATATTGTTCCAAGGTCTGTCAATGATGGGGCAGGACCCATCCATTCGATGTTCAATAGCAGACCTAAATTAAATGATGAAGAAATGGATAAGTTAGCTGATAAGCTCAGAAAAATACTCAATTAGTAGTTACGTTACCACATATTGCAGGAGTGGGTAGAATTGAAAGAAATTATTTAGTTAATGACATAATCCCCAGCAATAAGATATTGTCCTTAATCCTACACAGGAGCTCCCTGATATTTAATTAAGAACTTCTGAACATGGTTTTTATGGAATATTACTAAAAATAGGAACTAAACTGTACAATATATTCCTATAGTATTTCCTAACTTAAATAATACTTGCAATAAATGGTTTTATATCTCTTGTAATATATCTGGTAATTCACTTAGCCTATTTACAACATGTGATGCTATTTCTGATTCATCAATAGGTTTTTGAAGTCTGAAAAGTGAATTTGTATATCTAATTGTTTTCATGCCGAGTTTATTTGCAGGACCTATGTCTGTATCAAGTCTATCTCCTATCATTACATAACGTTTTGAATCACTTGCGGCACGATTCATAGCTAATTGAAATATTCTTGGATCTGGCTTATTTATGTTAACTTCAGAGGATATTATCACTACGTCGAAGAAATCTCTAAAACTAAATTTATCTAGCAATTGTAAAACATC
>Ga0081455_10009184_pt1 | contig 10190 bp, 9 predicted proteins | sample TabmetS3T2R1_FD_70207 | JGI IMG/M metagenome (GOLD analysis project Ga0081455, IMG submission 70207) | Tabebuia heterophylla rhizosphere microbial communities from the University of Puerto Rico - S3T2R1 | ecosystem: Host-associated > Plants > Roots > Rhizosphere ... | reverse complement strand
TTGCATGCCGCAGGGGGTTTCGCCTTCGCTTTCGTATGCGACATTTCGACCGCGCGAGCCGTCGAAGACTTGCATGGCAGGGCAGCCCTCGCATGGATCGGTTTGATGGGCAAAAACGTGGAAGCACTTATCCGGTTGAGAGGGAGAAACTGTCTTGATTGGCTGCTCCTGACTCGCTGCACAATTGGCATACAGAATGTTGAACTGTGAATCGATGATCGCGATCCGATCGGAGAGCCCTTCAGCCAATTGGCTGATTGCGTCGATGCGTGCCGTTAAGACGGGGTCGTATGGAGCATACCCATCGTTTGATCGAGATCCGGCCATCTCTGATCCCTTTCCTTCTAGGGTTACTGGTGATCACTCAGTAAGGCTTCAATTCGCAGCTTGAGATCCGAGATGCGGACCGGCTTGTCGAAATACGCTGTCGCACCGGCTTGCAAGACCTCCGCTTGCAAGCCGGGCTCCCCGAACGCGGTCATCACCACGATAGGACAGTGGGGTGCCACTGTTCTCAACCGGCTAATATAGTCTGCTCCACCGGCGGGCATGCGAAGATCGGTGAGGATGAGGTCCGGCACTGACTGCAACACCGCCAGAAATGCTTCGTCGCCGTCCTTGGCCTCACGTAACTGATAGCCGGCACTCCAGAACGCGTCACAGAGCAGATTGCGCATATCTCGGTCATCTTCGACGACGAGCATCACCGCTTTCTTGTGTGTCGCCAATGTGGACATCCTTGAGGATCCTTTCTTTTTGACAAATGATGGCAAGCGGCATGCCGCCGTCGTGCAACAGGGAAAGATCGTTTTCCAAGCCAATTGGGGAGGAGGCTATCTCAGAGCGGAACGTCTGGCGAGAAAGGCCCCAGAGGGAGTCCGGCATACAGTCCCAAGACGCCACACACAGGGTCGCGTCTGGGGTTCCCTTTTTCCTTGTTTTCTTTCAATCCGCACAGCACCAAAATGTTCCTCTAACGCAGAGCAATCCTATGGCTGACCAAGCTATCACGATCAGGAATGGCAACGTTGCGTTGGAGGGGTTCCTTAACATCCCATCCACAGTCGCCGGAATTGTCGTCTTCTCCCATGGGAGTGGGAGTGGACGGCTCAGCCCACGGAACCGCTTTGTGGCTCAACATCTTCAACAGGGAGGAATCGCCACGTTACTGATCGACCTGCTTACGACGGATGAGGCGGACAATCGCCGCAACGTGTTCGACATTCGCTTGCTATCCGATCGCGTCCTCCTGGCCAGTGCCTGGCTGAGAGAGGATCCCCGTACGAAACAGTTGCCGTTGGGCTACTTCGGTGCCAGCACAGGAGCGGCAGCCGCTTTTCAAGCGACGGTACAAGCTCCATTTCCCATTGCGGCCATCGTCTCGCGGGGCGGACGGCCTGACCTTGCCGAGCGGTACCTGCCTCAAGTGACGGCACCGACGTTGCTCCTCGTCGGTGGGGAAGATGAACCCGTGATCGAGATGAATCAACATGCCTATCGGTTCCTCCGCTGTCCGAAGCAATTCACCATTATTCCTGGTGCCACACACCTCTTTGAAGAATCTGGCACTCTTGAGGAAGTCGCGCGGCAGGCTTTGCAATGGTTCCAACGGCATCTGGTTGCCTCCAAATGATCTCAGTCGTTCGGCAACTGCCTCATCGCACCCATATCCTCTTTCCACCGAAGATGAATAGTCGTCTGATGTCCTTCAACGACCTCGATGCCTTTGAGCTCTTGTTTCTGATCTCCATACATGGCCGAGATGTCATACCTCCCAGAAGGGAGCTCGATGAACAACCAGGGCCCTTCTATCCGCTCACGGGAAATAGCGATGACTGGCTCCCCTTTTTCCGAACGGATCGTCACATCCACGCCGGTGAGATACGGCTTGCCTCCCGCCGTGAACACCACCTTTAAGGAGAAAGGCGGGTACTCGGCACGTCGTTCTTCCACTCCGACACCGGCGCTGAAATAGCGGATGTTGCCGGCTCGGTAGAGGGGAAGCGCATCGCTGACAATCTGCCTAGTATCTCGATCGATCATTTCCAGGAATTCGCCTGATTGCCCGATACGGGCAATGAAGGCACTCTCAGCCTGGGTGAGGCCCTGTCCGGCGCTCAGCCATACAATCGAAACGAACAACAGCTGTTTAGACACGGTCGCGCTCCTTCATTCACTCATTAACCAAGGAGGATTCCGATGTCCGTCGCGAAGATTATCGAAATTAGCTGCGAGTCGACAAAGGGGTTCGAAGATGCGGTCCAAAGTGGCATCGCAAGGGCTTCGAAAACCATCCATAATATCAAGGGCGCATGGGTCAAGGAGCAGCAAGTGGTGATCGACAACGGGAAGATCACTCTGTATCGTGTAGACCTCAAGGTCACGTTCGTGTTGGATGCGTAGTCAGTGCCTCTTGAGCGGCGAAGGGCGACTGGTAGAACCTTTTTTCGCTACAGGCTCTTAGGGAGCAGAATGGAAAACGTGGTGCCGTTTCCGGGCTGACTTTCCACTTCGATCGTGCCCTGATGCTCCTCGATGATGCCTTTGACGACGGTTAAGCCGAGGCCGGTCCCCTTTCCGAATTCCTTTGTCGTAAAGAACGGATCGAAGATCTTTTTCACAATATCATGAGGGATCCCGTGTCCCGTGTCTGATACGACGAGCTTTGCCATGCCCTTTTCCGATCCGAGGGCGATGCGTAGCGTGCCACCCTCCGGCATGGCGTGAAGCGCGTTCATGATGAGATTGATGACGACCTGGCTCATCTGATCGCTGTCCCCCTGAACGACCGGGGAGGCCCCCTCCACCTGTAAGTCCACATGCACCCGGTGGTTCACCAGTCGCTCTTGGAACATATCCAAACTGTTCTCAATGACCTCTTGCAACCGCAGCGGACCGGGCTGCGGCGGCTTGCGTCGGGCAAACGACAGCAGTTGATTCATGACCCGCGTAATCCGCTCGACCTGCGCCACGATGGTTTGCAGCCCCTTTTTGACCGGCTCCTCCGTAACGCGATCCAACAGATACTCGGCCCGGCCCAATATGACATTCATCGGCGTGCCGATTTCATGCGCCATTCCGGAGGCTACCGTTCCCAGCTCGGCAATCCGCTCCGTCCGGCGCAGCTGGTCCTCCAGTCTCGTGCGTTCCGTCACATCCCGTAGAATGACGGTGAAGAATTTCGTCCCTTCGACCGTCACGTGCGAGATGGCGGCTTCGATCGGGAACTCTTCCCCATCGGCCCTGAGGCCCGTCACAGTGCCGAGCTGGCCCATTTTTCGGCTCGTGACCCCGGACTGACCGAATCTGTTTACATCAGAGCGGTGAGCCTCGCGGAAGCGGGCGGGCATGAACCTGTCGATCGGTTGACCGATGGCCTCTCGAGCCAAACACTTGAACATCCGCTCGGCTGCATGATTGAACACAACAACCTTTTGCTCGGCATTCACGGTGATGATGGCATCCATTGCGGAATCGATGATGCTTTCAAGCCTGAGCCGGCTGATCAGGTATTGCTCCTCGGCGCGTTGACGATCGGCCAGTGCTCCAATGGCGGCGGTTTCAGCATGGGCCCGTGCTTCTTGGGCCGCCTCCATCAGCCCTTCCGCATGACACCGCTCGACTCGTTCGGACATCAAATCTCGGACAGCCTGCGTTCTTCCCTGTTCCGCCTGCGCCAAGGCGGATTGCGTTCGCTTGAGTCGAAGGAGGCCCCCCGCAAGCAGCCAGAGTACGATAGTGCCCAATGTCCGGTTCAGCACGCCGTGTTCCATCATCCCTGGCGGGATGAGGAAGAGATCCGCCCAGAGAAGAGCCGAGGCGCCGAAACACACATACAATGGATCGCGCAGGCCGGGTGAGTAGAACGTGAGGAGAAGTGGAACAACGTAGAGTGAAGACACAGCCACGCCGATGGGCGTGACCAGATCAAAGGCGAAAATAGCGAGGGTCAGAACGGGAATCGCCCAGGTCAGGCGCATGTCCATACCGTCCGCCACCGGTTATTCTTCCGGATGCTCCGTGCCCTCGATTTCGTTGAGTTTGCGGTACAACGTTTTGCGATCGATACCAAGCGCCTGCGCGGCTTTGTACTTATTCCCTCCGGTCTTCTCGAGGATCTTCTTGATGTATTCCTTTTCGATCTGGTGCAACGTCAGATTCTGTTCAGCAGCCTCGTCCAGCACACGCCGGTCACCGCGAGCCCCCTGAACCGCTGGCGGCAAATCGTCCGGCATGACTTTCTCTCCACGGCTGAGGGTCACCGCACGCTCGATGACATTCTCGAGCTCACGGACGTTTCCAGGCCATTCGTAATCCATCAACATGGCCAGAGCCGCTTCAGTGAGGTCCTTCATTTCCTTACGGCGCTCCTCTGCACATTTTTTGAGAAAACCCTCGACCAGTAACGGGATGTCTTCACGGCGGTCACGCAGCGGCGGCAGCTTCACCTCGATGACGTTCAGTCGATAGTACAAATCTTCGCGGAAACGTTTTGCCTTGGCCTCTTCTGCGAGGTTGAGGTTCGTCGCCGCGATAATCCGAACATCGACGGAGATGGGCTTCGTGGCGCCGATGCGCCGGATTTCCTTCTCTTGAATGGCCCGGAGGAGCTTGGCCTGCAGCATAATCGGCAATTCGCTGATCTCGTCCAGAAACAAGGTCCCCTTGTGCGCCTCTTCGAACAAGCCGTGCCTGTCCGCCTTAGCATCGGTGAACGATCCGCGCATATGGCCAAACAACTCGCTTTCCAAGAGCTGCTCCGGAATGGCAGCACAATTCACAGGGATGAAAGGAGCTTCCTTACGATCGCTGTTGTAGTGGATCGCCTTCGCGACCAACTCTTTTCCGGTGCCGCTCTCACCAGTAATCAGGACGTTCGTCGGACTATCCGCAATCCTTGTGATGAGATCGAAGACCGCGCGCATCGGCTTGCTCTTGCCGAGGATGTGATGGAAGCTATATTCCTTCCGCACTTCCTTGCGAAGCCGGCTCACTTCCCGTCGTAATGCCGACTCCCGGATCACCCGCTCGACCACTCTGATCAATTCATCTTTCTTCACCGGTTTCGGCAGGTAGTCGCTTGCCCCGTGCTTCATGGCCTCGACGGCCGTTTCCACCGACCCGAAGGCGGTCATCAGAATCACGTTGATGTCAGGAAAGCTCCGCTTGATTTCCGAAAGTAAGGCGATGCCTTCCATTCCCTTCATGCGCAAATCACTCAACACCACCTCATAGTCGGCTTCGCTAAGGCGTTTTAGCGCTTCTGCTCCACTCCCCGCTGTCGAGACATGATGCCCACGGTCCTTCAACAGATCATGCACCATTTCCCGCATGTCGGCATCGTCGTCAACAACGAGCACTGCACCGCCTGCTTCGGTCATGTCCGATCCCTCGCACGATCAATGGCGCAAAGGCTAGTCCCTAAGAAATTAAAGGTCAAGGCGCTCTCCCGCCGCCTATGGCTCAACGGGGAGATCACGCAAAACTCGCTGGAATTGTCGCTACTTATCTGTGGTACGCCAACAGCAACCCCACACGAAATTTTCATGCTATCGGGATTTTACATTAGAGATTTTTAACTGCCTGTTAACTGTCCGTTAATCTTACATTGCTACATTCGCGGTCGTACGGAGGAAGAAAAAAGCAGGAGGTGGGTGCATGACATGTCAAAAATGCAAAGGATTGATGATCGTCGAATCTCGCCCGGAGTATTCGACGGACGGAACTGTACTACGATGCATCAATTGCGGATTGGTGCTCGATCCATTGATTGAACAGAACCGCCTTGCAAGAAGGCGGTCGGCCCCAACCACCCTGCATGCGGCATAAGCATGCAGGGTGCCCTCGTCCGGCTGGAGTGAACGACTTGCGCTCCGCCCGGACAGGACAGGCGTAGATGTCGCGCTCGCGCTAATCAGAAAGGCCGTCGATGAATCATAAGCCGGCGACCTTTCCGCTCTCCGCGGCTCGACATCTGCTTCTGGCCTCCTCATCGCACGATAATTTTACATTCGCCTAACCCCTTCCTGCCTTTTTCTTCACGTCCTTTTTTCCATCCTCACATCTGCAAGTATTGACTGCCTGCTATTTTGATTAGGTGGGCATCTTTACGGTCTTCTACCGAATTCTGCTTAGCGGCAGCCAAGGTACCTATCTTCTCTTAGCCATCTGTCTTGCGGTATGCACGGGAAGTTGTTCATCATCTCCGAATACACCGAATAAATCCTCCACGGAAACCGGCGTGAACGCGAGACCTGCGTACCACTTTACCGCTCCCGCCAACTGGCTGAACGATCCGAACGGATTGATCAAGGTCGACGGCGAGTACCATCTGTTTTATCAATACAATCCCAATCAGCCGTCATGGGGCTTCATTCATTGGGGTCATGCGGTCAGCACGGATTTGGTCAATTGGACCGATCTGCCGGTCGCGCTGTCGCCGGATGTGGCGCTGGGCATGCCATTCTCAGGGACCGCTGTCGTGGACAGCCGGCAAACCAGCGGACTTTGTAACGAGAGCAGCCCATCCTGCGTGGTCCTGGTGTTTACGCATGCCGGTGCCGCCCAAGTACAAAGCGTTGCGGTCGGCGATGATCGAGCGCGCCTCTTCCGCTTATATTCCTCAAATCCCGTTCTCCCGAACCCTGGGATTACCGATTTCCGCGATCCCAAGGTGTTTTTTTTCGAACCGACTCAGCAATGGATCATGGCCCTCGCAGCAGGCGACCGAATCAGCTTTTACGGCTCAAGTGATTTGAAACGTTGGCAGCATCTCTCCGATTGCATCCCTGCCAATCCTTTGCCCGGCGTCATCGAGGTTCCGGATATGTTCGAGCTGCCAGTGGTCAATGAATCTGGGGCGACGCGATGGGTGCTGAAGTACGATACGAATCCCGGGGGACGGTACGGAGGGTCGGGGGCTCACTATCTCATTGGGCAATTTGACGGTCGTCGTTTTGTCCCAGAGGACGAGAGCGCGCCGCAATGGGTCGATTACGGAGCGGACTTTTATGCCGCCACATCATTCGCGAACATGCCAGCCGATGATGATCGGCGGATTTGGGTCGGATGGATGAACAATTGGGCCTATGCATCGCTGTTACCCACTGGTCCTTGGCGGGGCGCGTTGACGATTCCGCGCGAGGTTGGAGTCGTCCATGATTCCGACGGATATCATCTCGTCCAACGACCGCCCAGGGAGTTGACTGCCTTGCGGAGCGGAGCAGCGACGATCGACATTGAAAATCAAGCGCTCGCAGGCCAAAGCCTGAGCTTGGAAGGTGTTCGTAGTGATGCGATGGAAATTTCGCTTGTGATCGAGCCGGGAGCAGCCGGCGAAGTTGCGCTCTTCCTGCGGCAAAGCGCAACACAATACACGAAGGTCGGATACGATCAGAGGCGCCAGACGCTCTTCGTTGACCGCACCATGTCGGGGAACACCCTCCTAAGCGAAACGTTGCCGGCAAGACATGAGGCTCCACTGCCGCCGGATCCGTCCGGCGCGATCACTCTCACGATCTACCTCGACCGATCCTCGGTGGAAGTGTTCGGCAACGACGGACGCGTTGTCTTGACGGACGTCATCCTCGCATCCGACGAAGGTCTGGGCGTGCACCTCGATGCGAATGGAGGCGCTGGCTATGTTCGTTCGCTCCGCATCTGGCCGCTTCGCTCCACCTTTTCCGCCACTGCCCGCGCCACCCCCCTCTAGGCGCCTCATCGGCCAATTCTCGGGATTCGTCTAGTGTCCTCTCCGCCTACAGCGCATTAGAGTCGCTCTAGTTGAGGGCCCTCGAACGACCTGTCTACTGTCTGAGTCCCCCCACGGCGCTCAGGGTACGCCGCTCTTCAAGGCAAGCCGCCCTGTCATTCTTCTATCAGTTACAACGTCGGGCTCATGCTCCTGCGTCATGCGAACCTCATCAGCAGTCTCATTCTCATTTGGGACGTGGTGTGCCTCCAGCTTAGTTGGAGTCTCGCACGTCTGCATCATCCAAATCTTGCCAAGGCGGCGTCACTCTTCGATGGATGGAATCTGGTTACACTTGGGGTGATGTGGCTCGCTTCTGCGTGGCTATTTCGCGTTCACAACCATCACGCGTGGCATCGAGCACGAGATTTGGGCCGCAATGTGATCGCAGGGGTCTCGTTCTTCGTCGGATTGACCTTGGGGCTGTGGAGCCTTGCCGCTGACCCACCCCCGCTCTCAACATTTCCGGCGTTCTGGGTGATCAGCCTCGCTGCGGTTGCCGGCGCGCGGGTCACCGCCTTGTCCGCGCTCCGTCTTGCGACAGCCCGTGGAATGAACCGTCGCAATCTCTTGATCGTGGGAACGGGCACCGAGGCCTGCGACGTGGTCAAACGACTGCAGGCCGCACCCGCATACGGGTGCGTGGCTGTTGGATTTGTGTCTGAGAGTCCAGGAGAAGTCGGGCGCGTCTATCACCAAGTGCCGGTCATCGGGACGTTCGCCGATTTGCCGCGGCTCGCTCAGTCTCACATTGACCTCGTCCTGCTCTGCCTTCCCAGCTATCTCGAGCCGCAGGCGGACAAGCTACTTCATGAACTGCGGAACAGCACCGTGGATGTGAAGTTCATTCCATCACTCGCTCGCACGGAAACGTTGGGCCTGGAAGCGTACATGTTTGAAGGGTTCCCTATGGTGACGCTACAAGCGGCGAGAGTTCAGGGCTGGGACTGCGCGCTCAAGCGGATTGTCGACATTCTGGGCGCCGTAGCTGCATTGGCGCTGAGTGCGCCTTTGTGGCTCCTGATCGCACTGGCCGTGAGGCTCTCGTCGGCCGGACCGGTCCTCTATCGGCAAACTCGAATGAGCCTGGCGGGACAGCCGTTTGTGATGCTGAAGTTCCGGACGATGCATACGCAGGCCGAGCGGGAGAGCGGTCCGGTTTGGGCCTCGGTCCCAGGCGACCCGCGTGTGACTCCCATCGGCCGCCTCCTCAGGCGTACCAGCCTAGATGAATTGCCGCAGTTTTGGAACGTACTCAAAGGAGAGATGAGCCTCGTAGGGCCAAGACCGGAACGCCCGACTTTTATTGAAACGTTCAGGCAGGCGTACCCGGCGTACATGCTGCGTCTCAAGGTCAAGGCCGGCATGACCGGATGGGCACAGATCAACGGTTGGCGCGGCAACACCTGTCTGCAAACGCGTGTCGCGCATGATCTTTATTACATTGAGCATTGGTCTCTCTGGTTCGACGTGAAAATTCTCTGTCAGACCTTATGGAAGAGTGTTGTTCATGAGCCTACTTGTTAGCAGGCCACACCGCTCACTTGACGCCCGTCCGCTAATGGAAGACGCGGCTCTCCGCAGTGGTGCCTATCAATGGGTATGGCGTCTGCAAGCCGCCGGGCTGCTCAGTTTCACGGTAATGACCTTTTTCCCAGCCTTCTCTCATGTGCAGGAGTACCTTTTTCTGTCCCTCGCAGTCATGGGATGGGCAGTGGCCTTCGGCGGACACCGTCCACTGTTCGCCCCGTCTCCTCTCAACCTTCCGATTGCGCTTTGGCTCGGATGGATTCTTCTGTCGGTCCCTTTCGCACTGAATCCCGCTTATAGCTTCGGCGAATGGCGGAAAGTCGTCGTGAAAGTCTTGTGGTTCTATTGGGCGCTGCTTGTGTTGCGGAATAGCGAGGCCAAGGACATGGAAGGCAAAGTGCTGACCGCTGTTGCGGTCGGCTCGCTAGGCCTCTGTGGCTACGCCCTGTTCGATTTCGCATTGCGGGGTGGAATCTTGAGCGATCGTCTCGTCCGGGCCATGGCGCCATACTCCGATTACAACTGGCTCAGCAGTTATCTGGTGATGGCCTTCCCGCTCTTAGTCGCCGGCATCGTTCGCATGGCGCGTCCCCCCTGGGTCGTGCTGTACGCAGCCACTGCCGCCCTGGCCATAGTTGCGCAGACCTTGTCGTACACGAGAGCGGGTTGGCTCGCCCTGCTCTCGCAAGCACTGGCATTTGGCCTCTACATCCGGCGTTTCGCCCTCATGCTCGGGATGTTGGCCGGAGCCATGTTTACCGTCATTCTCTTGCTCGCCGTCGACGTCGGCCCTTACCACCAAGACACGCGGGATCTGTGGACGGTCCGGGCACGCGCCGTTGCATGGGGCCTCATGGTGCGGGAGATCGTGCAGCATCCGCTGGTGGGAATTGGATATGGAACTGAGACC
>Ga0081455_10009183_pt1 | contig 10190 bp, 11 predicted proteins | sample TabmetS3T2R1_FD_70207 | JGI IMG/M metagenome (GOLD analysis project Ga0081455, IMG submission 70207) | Tabebuia heterophylla rhizosphere microbial communities from the University of Puerto Rico - S3T2R1 | ecosystem: Host-associated > Plants > Roots > Rhizosphere ... | reverse complement strand
CGATCACGGATCACGCGAACGCGGTCGCTACCGACGCACCGGCCGAGTAGCCGGTGGCCTCTCGGGGTCAGGGGATCGGGGCGATCGGGCCGAGGTTCGACCCGCAGAGCGTCTCGCCCGATCCGAACGAGGGCCCGTTCGGATCGTCGGTGACCGGCTCGGTGAAGTCGCGAGTGTCGACGACGTGGAGGAGGCCGTCATCCATCAGCACAAAGGACGTCTCGTGCGCGTGCCAATCGGCGTTCGGCGCGTCGTGCGGACGGGCCTCGGCCTCCGTCGCGACGATGCCGGGACCATCCGGTGCCGGAGCGTCCCCGCATCGCAGGGTGTAGAGCTCGAATGCATCCCCGCCGAGCAGGAACGACGCGATCTCTCCGGGACGGAACCCGCCGGCAGGGTCGCCCGGCTCGGCGACCTCCACCGGCACGATCGCGAGGTCGCCATCGGTGGACACGTCGTAGAGGCGCAGTCCCACGACGGCGCCGCCATCCGCGACGATCAGGAGCTCGTCCGTCCCGTCGCCGTCGATGTCCGGCGCCGAGAACGCCCGGCAGTCGAGCGTGCACTCGATCGGCGCGAACGGGGCATCCGCCTTCCCGTCGTGATCGACGTCGAGCGCGACGACGTTCAGGCCGTCCTCGGGCTGCGGGCACCGACCCTCATCAGTCACCGCTGTGGCGACGTAGACCGTCGACCTTTCGTCCGTGGAGGCGAAGTCGCCCTCGATCGACGACACGTTGCACACGCCGAACCCGAGCCCGAGGTCCTCACCGTTCGCAGGCGGCGCAGATCCATCGTCAACGGGCACGGGCTGCCAGGAGAAGCCGAGGACCTCGCCTTCGATCATCGTGTGCGCCTCGGAGCCGTCCGCGTTCATCACGACGATCGGTCCGACGCCACCGCTCCTGGCCGCCTCGTAGGTGATGGAGGCCCCGTCGGGTGAATATTGCGCCTCGAGGTTCGTGTACGACTCGTCGTCGTCGGTCAGCCGCTGAACGTCCGAGCCGTCGGCCCGCATGACGAAGATGTCCGACGAGCTGCCCTCCTGGCGCGTGAACAGGATCAGCCTCCCGTCGGGTGACCAGGCCGGGTTGTAGTCGGTTCCGGTCGTGGTGATCGGGCGAACGTTCGACCCGTCCGCGTCCATCAGGAAGATGTCGTAGCCGACGTCCGTTCCCGCGTCGAATACGATCTGCGACCCGTCGGGCGAGAACGTGGCCGAGAACACGCCATACGTCCCCGCGGCCTTCTCCGAATAGATCACACGGTCGTCTGTCCCGTCGGACTTCGTCACGTGCACCTCGGTCATGCCACCGCGGTCGAGCGAGTAGGTCAGGTGGACGTCGTCCGGATGCCATGACGGCCGGGACACGTCTTCACCCTCCGCGATCAGGGTCGGATCCGATCCGTCGGCCTGCATGACCCACAGACTGCGTCCGGGATCCGCGAAGACCGCGAGGGCCAGGTGTGTCCCGTCCGGCGACCAGGCTACGTACCACGCGAGTCCCGGCGCGGGCGCGGGGATGTCGCGCCGCTTCGTGCCGTCGGCGGCCTGAACCACGATGCGCTCGCCCGTGGTGAACGCGACGAGACCGTTCGTCGCCTCCCTCGGCTGCAGCGGCACGAGGGGCACCACGGATTCGCCGTCGCCCTCCGCGCCGAACAGCTTCGAGAGACCGAGCACGCCGGCGATGGTTCCCGCGATCACGACAACGGCCAACGCGCCGACCTGCATCCGGTGAGCGAGCCGCCGGCGCTCTCGACGGCGGATCAGCTCCTCGTAGACGCCGCCCGGGTCGGCGGGGCGACCGGTTTCCTCCAGCCTCCGCCTGAGGCGTTCGTCAAGCCCCACGGTCGTTCGCCTCCTCGGACTCCTGGATCCCGAGCGCGATGGCGAGGGCCGCCCGAGCGCGCGACAGCGTGCTCTTCACCGTGCCCTCGCTCATGCCGAGCGCGGTCGCGGCCTCTCGCGTGTCGAGCTGGAGGTAGTAGCGCAGGACGACCGCCTCGCGTTGCCGGCGGGGGAGTGCTGCCAGCGCGCGCTCGACGTCCACGCGTTCGGCGCTCGGTTCGCCGAGGTCGGCCACATGCAGCCGCGACCTCGCCCGCCGTTCCGAACGCAGCCGGCGGAGTCCGCTCCGCGCCAGGTTCAGCGCCACCGTCGTCACCCATGCCTTCAACGACTCGATCTCCTCGCCCTTCTCCGAGCGCTCCCAGGCCCTCAGCAGCGCCTCCTGCACCGCGTCTTCGGCCGCCGGGCGGCTCCCGCACGTGAGCGCGACGGCCGCGACCAGCCTCGGGTAGTCCGTGTGGAGGAACTCCCGGATGGCGACCTCGTCGACTCTCATCGCTCCACCCTAGGACGCCCCAGGCGCCGTTCCGGTTGCCACGGCGGCCGCGACACGCGGAGGGCGAGCCGTCGCTCGGAGGCAACCGTCAGGGTTCTGACCGTCAGGGTTCTGACGCCGAGGTCCTCCCGATCGCCGCGGGCGTCAGGGTTCTGACGGTCAGGGTTCTGACGGGTTCGCCCGAGCGAGGCGACCTCTGCCGAACCGAGCGAGCCGACCCACTCCCGAGCCGAGCGAGCCGACCCACTCCCGAACGGAGCGAGCCCCTAGCCCACTTCAACCTCAGCGGGGCCTAGCACTCTCGGGGGTAGACTGCTAAGCGTCATGGCCGAACGCGAACTCGGAACCCGCAAGGTCGAGGTCCTGCGCGCCGTCGTCGAGGAGTACGTGCGCACGGGCGAGCCCGTGGGCTCCGAGACGATCGCCGAACGCTCGGGCCTCGGCGTCTCGAGCGCCACGATCCGCAACGAGATGGCCGCGCTCGAGGAGCTCGGCTACCTGTCCCACCCACACACGAGCGCCGGCCGGATCCCGACCGACGCCGGCTACCGCAAGTTCGTCGACGCCCTGCCGCCCGGCGGGCGGATGCGCGACGCGCAGCGGCGGGCGATCGCCGGCTTCTTCGCCGAGACGATGATCGACCTCGAGGACGTGCTGAAGGGCACGACGCAGCTCCTGTCCCGCGTCACCCAGTACGCCGGCCTGGCCGTCCCCCCGTCGGGCTCGAACGAGATCGTGATGCGCACCGAGCTGATCGAGCTCGGCAGCGGGCTCCTGCTGCTCGTCGTCGGGCAGCGCGGCGCGGTCGACAAGGTGATGATCGACCGCCCGGCCCAGCTCGACGCCGAGGGCCTCGTGTCGCTCGAGCGCGCGCTGACCGACCGCGTGCGCGACAAGACGATCGCCGAGGCCCGGGCCGAGGTCCTCAAGGCCGCCGCCGGGGCCGGCGAGGCGGAGAAGGAGGTCTTCACCGCGGCGGCGGACGTGTTCGGGGGGATGCAGTTCGGGGCGGGCGCGCACCACGTGCTGGTCGGCGGCGTGGCCAACCTGGCCGACGAGGCCGCGCACTGGCGGCGGGAGACGGTCCGGCGGCTGTTCGAGGCGCTCGAGCACGAGTCCGAGATGCTCGAGCTCATGCGCGACGTCACCACCGAGGACGTGAACGTCACGATCGGCGCCGAGCACCCGCACACCGGCGAGTGGGAGGCCTCGATCGTCTCGGCGCCGTTCGGCTCGGGCGGGACGGCGCTCGGCGCCGTGGGCGTGGTCGGGCCGACCGCGATGGACTACGTCGGCGTGATGGCCTCGGTGCGCGCGGTCGCCAAGCGCCTGTCCGAGCTCGCGACCGAGCTCGACGCCTGATCTCGATGGCGACGGTCCGCGACCTGTACGAGATCCTCGGCGTTCCCCGGAACGCGTCCGAGGACGACATCCGCAAGGCCTACCGCCGTCTCGCGCGCGAGTACCACCCCGACGTGAACGCCGACCCCGCGGCCGAGCAGCGCTTCAAGGAGGTCGCCGGCGCGTACGAGATCCTCTCGGACCCCGACAAGCGCGCCCGCTACGACGCGTACGGCAGCGCTGGGCCGGTCGAGATGCCGTTCGGCGACATCTCGGACCTGTTCGAGGCGTTCTTCGGCACGGGCACGTTCGGCCGCCGGCGCTCCGGCCCCCGCAGCCGAACCCAGCGCGGCGAGGACCTGTTCGCCGACCTGTCGCTCACGTTCCGGGAGGCCTCCTTCGGCGTGCATCGCGAGATCGAGGTCGGACGCATGGAGGTCTGCGACCGCTGCGATGGCGGCGGCTCCGAACCGGGCACCAGCCCCCAGCGCTGCCACACGTGCGGCGGCTCGGGGCAGGTGCAGGACGTGCGCCGGAGCATCTTCGGCACGGTGATGACGGCGCACCCGTGCGGCACGTGTCAGGGCACGGGCGAGGAGATCGTCTCGCCATGCACGCAGTGCCAGGGCCGGGGCCGGGTCGCCGTGCAGGCCACGATCCCGATCGACATCCCCGCCGGCGTGAGCGACGGCATGGAGCTGCGCGTGGGCGGCGGCGGACACGCCGGGATCGCCGGCGGGCCGCAGGGCGACCTGTACCTGTCGATCCGCGTGGAGGACGACCCGGTGTTCGAGCGCCGCGGGCCGGACGTGTTCGCGGTCCTGGACGTGCCGATGGTGCGGGCCGCGCTCGGCGGCGAGGTCGAGATCGACACGCTCGACGGTCCCGAACGCGTCGAGATCGAGCCGGGCACCGAGTCGGGGACCACGGTTCGGATCCGCGGCAGGGGGATCCCGAACCTGGGCCGGCGCGGCCGCGGCGACCTGTTCCTGACGATCGCCGTCGAGACGCCGCGGGACCTGTCGAAGGAGCAGCGCAGGCTGGTCGAGGAGCTCGCCCGCCTCCGCGGCGAGCCGGCGGGCAAGCGGTCCTCGACCGCGGCGACGCTCCGGCGTCCGGGGCCGCAGGCGCGATGAGCTCCAGCAGCTGCCTGTTCTGCCGGATCGTGGCGCGCGAGGCGCCGGCCGAGATCCTGCACGAGACCGAGCACGTGCTGGCGTTCCGCGACATCCGTCCGGGCGCCCCCGTCCACATCCTGCTGATCCCCAAGGAGCACGTGACCGATATCCGCGAGCTGGAGGACCGCCACGCCGGCATGGTCCTGGACCTCATGCGGGCCGCCGCGCACCTCGCGAGGACCGAGAAGGTGGACGAGAGCGGCTGGCGGCTGGTGACGAACATCGGACCCGACGCACGACAGAGCGTGTTCCACCTGCACTTCCACCTGCTGGGCGGCCGCCCCATGGGCTGGCCCCCGGGCTGATGTCGCGCCGCAACGGGCTTGGCGGGTCCTCGCGGAGGGTAGAATCGCTCCCCACGGGGCGCCACGAGGCGTCCCCATCCGATCGAGGAGGAACGGGGCACCACCCCAGAGCGAGCCGTTTGGCGAGAGCCACCACGCAGGTCAAGATCTTGGTGCCGGGCGACCAGAACATGGTCGCCCTCCTCGGTCAGCGCGACGAACTCCTCAAGCTCGTCGAGGCCGCCTTCGACTCGGAGATCGTGGTCCGTGGCAACGAGATCACGATCGCCGGACCCGAGGCCGAGGTCGAGCGCGTCGCCCTCCTGTTCGAGGAGCTGGTCACCCTGCTCGAACGCGGACACGAGCTGAACGCGTCCTCGGTCGGCCGCTCGATCGAGCTCATCAAGGGCGAGGAGGCCACACCCACGCAGGTGCTCGGCGACGTCTTCCTCACCGGCCGAGGCCGGGGGATCGCACCGAAGACGCTGGGGCAGAAGCGCTACGTGGATGCGATGCGCGACGCGACGGTCACGTTCGCGATCGGTCCGGCCGGCACCGGCAAGACGTACCTGGCGGTCGCGACGGCGGTCCGGGCGCTCCAGGACAAGCAGGTGTCGCGGCTGATCCTCACGCGCCCCGCGGTCGAGGCCGGCGAGCGGCTCGGATTCCTGCCGGGCACGCTATACGAGAAGATCGACCCCTACATGAAGCCGCTGTACGACGCCCTGTTCGAGATGATGGGAGCCGACGCGCTCCCCAGGCTCATGGAGCGCGGGACGGTCGAGGTCGCGCCGCTCGCCTACATGCGAGGAAGGACGCTGAACGACTCCTTCATCATCCTGGACGAGGCGCAGAACACGACGCCGGAACAGATGAAGATGTTCCTGACGCGGCTGGGATTCGGCTCCAAGGCCGTCGTCAACGGCGACGTCACGCAGATCGACCTGCCGAACGGCCAGACCTCGGGCCTGGTGGTGGTGCAGGAGATCCTGAAGGACATCGACGGGATCGATGTGGCGCACCTCGGCGCCCGCGACGTCGTCAGGCACAAGATCGTGCAGGACATCGTGGAGGCCTACCGAGTCTTCGGAGAGCTGCGGGCCCGCGCCGATGGCTGACGACGACCAACCTCCGCTGGTCCTCGGGGGTCCGAGGGCCTCAAGACGCGAGCCCGAAGGGGTGAGCGTTCCTCCCCCGGTGATCCTCGTGGACGACCGGCAGTCCGAAACCGTGGACGTCGACGACCTGGGCGCGCTCGCGCGATCGTGTCTGATCGGCGAGGGCGCCGTGCGCTCCGAACTGTCGGTGTCGTTCGTGACCGAGGAGGAGATCGCCTACCTCCACGAGCGCTACATGCACGAGGAGGGCCCGACAGACGTGCTCTCGTTCCCGCTGGACGACGACGGCGACGATGACGACGGGCTCCGCGTGCTCGGCGACGTCGTGATCGCGCCCTCGGTGGCCGCCCGGAACCGGCCCGACGATCCCGCGTCCGAGATGCGTCTCCTCCTGGTGCACGGGATCCTGCACCTGCTGGGCCACGATCACATGGGCGGCGACGAACGGGCGGAGATGTGGGCTCGTCAGGAACGCTACTCGGGGGTGAGCGTTCGGTGAGCAGTGGCGACTGGTTCGAGCTCGCGATCGTCCTGCTGCTGGTCCTGACCGTCGCGCTGCTTGGAGCGGCAGAGGTATCGATCACGCGAACGAACCGAGTGCGCGCGTACCGGTTCCAGGAGGAGGAGCGTCGGGGTGCTGGCTCCCTCGTCAAGATCGCCGAGAACCCGGCGCCCTACCTGAACGTCGTCCTGCTCCTGGTGCTCCTGGCCACCATCGGCGGTACGACGATCGCCACGTCCCTGGCCGTACGGGTGTTCCGCGGTGCCGGCGAGATCGTCGCGACCCTGGCAATGACGCTGATCCTGTTCGTGTTCGCCGAGGTGACGCCCAAGACGTTCGCGATCCAGCAGACCGATCGCGTGGCGCTGTTCCTGGCGCCGCTGATCGTCGGCCTCGGCCGGCTGTTCGGTCCGGTCGCCGGTGGCCTGGTGAAGGTGGCGAACCTGATCATGCCGGGCAAAGGCCTGCCGCATGGCCCGTTCATCACCGAGCACGAGCTCCGGGCACTGGCCGAGGTGGCGTCCGACGAGGATCAGATCGAGGAGGGCGAGAAGGAGCTCATCCACTCGATCTTCGAGTTCGGCGACACGATCGTGCGCGAAGTCATGGTCCCGCGTCCCGACATCATCGCGATCGAGGCCGACAAGGCGCTGCGCGACGTGCAGGCGCTGGTTCTTCAGCACGGCTACTCGCGGGTCCCGGTGTTCAATGAGGACCTGGACGACGTGGCCGGCATCGTCTACGCCAAGGACGTCCTCAAGGCGCTGCACCAGGGAAAGCACGACATGCCGCTTGCCGACGTCGTGCGCGAGGCGCATTTCGTTCCCGAGTCCAAGAAGGTCGCCGATCTGCTGCGCGAGATGCAGAAGGAGAAGTTCCACATCGCGCTGGTGACCGACGAGTACGGGAGCCTCGTCGGACTGGTGACGCTCGAGGACCTGCTCGAGGAGCTGGTGGGCGAGATCACCGACGAGTACGACACGGAGGAGCCGGAGCTCGAGCAGGTGGCCGACGACGTCTTCCGCGTCGACGGCAAGATCTCGATCGACGAGGTGAACGAGGTCCTGGACGTCGAGCTTCCCGACGAGGAGTGGGACACGGTGGGCGGCCTGATGCTCGGCCTGATGGGATCGATCCCGGATGAGGGCGAGGAGGTCTCGTTCCAGAACCTCCGGTTCACGGCGGAGCAGGTCAACGGGCGGCGGATATCCAAGGTGCTGATCACGCGCGAGGAGGCGCCCGAGCCGCCGGCCGACGGGCGGGCACGGGAAGAGGAGGCCAGGGCCGAATGAGCGAAGCCGACGAACGCGTCGAGGAGATGCTCGACGCGGCACGCGAGGCGATGGAGCGCGGCTCGTACGCGCCGTACTCGAACTTCAATGTCGGCGCCGCGGTCCTGGCCGATGGCGAGGTGTTCGCCGGCGCAAACGTCGAGAACGCCTCCTACCCGATGTCGGTGTGCGCCGAGCGCAACGCGGTCGCCGCGGCGGTGATTGCCGGCAAGCGCTCGATCGACGCGGTCGCCGTGGTCTCGCGCGCGAGCGACCCGACCCCACCGTGCGGCGGGTGCCGGCAGGTGCTGAACGAGTTCGGGCCGCAGATGCTCGTGACCGTGGAGTCGGCCGGCGGCAAGCGGGAGTCCTGGACCCTGCCCGAGATCCTGCCGCACGCCTTCGGCCCGTCGGATCTTCGGTGACGTTCCGTAGCGGGTTCGTGGCCGTCGTCGGGCGGCCGAACACGGGCAAGTCGACGCTTGTGAACGCGCTCGTCGGCCGCAAGGTCGCGATCGTCTCGGACAAGCCGCAGACGACGCGCCGTGACGTCCGCGCGGTCCTGAATGGCGACGGGTATCAGGTCGTGTTCACCGACACGCCGGGGTTTCACAAGCCGCGAACGCTGCTCGGGTCACGGCTCAACGACCTGGTGGGAGAGGCGACGCAGGGGGTCGACGCGGTCGTGCAGGTCGTGGACGGCCACGCCGGCGTCGGCTCGGGCGACGCGTTCGTGTTCGAGCGCCGCCTGAACGGGTTCGACGGCCAGAAGCTCTGCGCGGTGAACAAGCTCGACCTCTCACGCAACCACAACGAGGTGCCCCAGCTCGCCGCCGCGGCCGAGCTGGGGGACTGGGACGAGGTCGTGCCGGTATCGGCCAAGACCGGCCGCGGCGTGGGCGTCCTGCTGAGCCTCCTGCTCGAACGCCTGCCCGAGGGTCCGGCCTACTTCCCAACAGACGCGATCACCGACCAGCCGCTCGAGGTCCGGCTGGCCGAGATCGTGCGGGAGAAGGCGCTCGGCGTCACCAGACAGGAGGTGCCGCACTCGATCGCCGTGGTCGTCGAGGAGCTCGAGGAGTCCGACGCGATGACCTCGGTCCACGCCTCGCTCATCGTCGAGCGCGACTCGCAGAAGGGCATCGTGATCGGCAAGGGAGGTGAGACGCTGAAGAGGATCGGCTCCCGCGCCCGCGAGGAGATGGAGCTCGTCCTGGGCCGCAAGGTGTTCCTCGACCTCCGGGTCAAGGTCCTCAAGGAGTGGCAGCGAGACCCGAAGGCCCTCCAGCGCCTCGGGTTCTGATCCGTCGCTACGCGACGACCGTGACCTGTCCCGTCATCTCGGGATGGATCGTGCACACGAAGTCGTAGGTCCCGGGTTCGACGACGCCGGAAACCGGCTCGCCGTTGAAGGTCTCGCCCGCGGCGACCGGGACGTCGATCTGCGTGCCAGTCATCGTGAACGTGTGATCGACGTCGTCCTGGTTGACGATCGTGATGCCCTGAGATGCGCTCGCTGTGAAGCACGGCGGGTCGTAGGCGAAGTCTGCGATCGTGAGCGTGAACGTGCCGCCCTCGCCCGTGAGGTCGGCACAGTCCGCGTTCCCCGAATCGCCGCCGGAGGCGCCGGTGGACTCGGTCGCCCCCGTGGCCCCGGTGGTTGCCGTCGCTCCTCCATCGTCATCCGACGAGCACGCCACGAGCACGAGCGTTATCGCCGCGACCAGTACGAACACGAGCCTCCGCATGAGTTCCTCCTCGGAAGGGTTCGGCAGAGGATAGTGGCGCGCCCGCCGTCTGGCCGCCGAACGAGCCGCGGCCGTACCATGGCGGGCGATGTCCCAGGCAGCCGAGATCGAACGCCCGCGTCCGGGCCTCGCGCTCTACGCGGCGAAGGACGCCCCCAGGCTCCTCGCGCGCGTGCCGGCGGTGGACGCGGTCGGGCTCGAGGAGCGCGCGGCGTCGCTCGGCAAGCGCTCGATCAAGCGCGATTCCAAGCTCTGGGCGCTCGACCTGGCGATCCGGTGCATGGACCTGACGACGCTCGAGGGCACGGACACCGTCGGCAAGGTCGTCGCGATGTGCGCGAAGGCGGTGCGGCCCAACCCGATCGACCCGTCGATCCCGCCGGTCGCCGCCGTGTGCCTG
>Ga0081455_10009182_pt1 | contig 10191 bp, 6 predicted proteins | sample TabmetS3T2R1_FD_70207 | JGI IMG/M metagenome (GOLD analysis project Ga0081455, IMG submission 70207) | Tabebuia heterophylla rhizosphere microbial communities from the University of Puerto Rico - S3T2R1 | ecosystem: Host-associated > Plants > Roots > Rhizosphere ... | reverse complement strand
AAGGATGAAGGATGAAGGATGAAATGATGTTCTCGACTCATCCTTCATCCTTCATCCCTACTCCTTCATCCCTACTCCCTACTCTCTTCCTAATACGCAAATCTTCACATCATTTTAAAGAGGAAAATAAATAATGAGACGACGCGATTTCCTGAATGCGGCTTTAACCGGAAGTGTCACGATGATTGCCGGCGCTAACTCGATCGCTCGCCAATCGCGAATGGCTGATGCCAAAATCGAAATCCTGATGGACGAACCGATCGGGAAAATTTCACCGGAAATTTACGGCCATTTTGTCGAACATCTCGGTGGCGTAGTCTACGATGGGATCTGGGTCGGCGAAGACTCGAAGGTCCCGAATATCGGTGGAATACGCCAGGCGCTGGTCGAGGCAATGAAAAAGATCAAACCGGGTGTCGTGCGATGGCCGGGCGGTTGCTTCGCCGACAGCTACAACTGGCGCGATGGCATCGGACCGCGAAATCAACGTCCCCGACGCACAAATTTCTGGGTGGATGCGCGCGAATGGCCGCAAAATCCCCCCGATGGACCATGGAAATTTGACACCAATCAATTCGGCACGGACGACTTCCTGCGGTTTTGCAAGTTGATCGATGCCGACCCCTACCTGGCAGTCAATCTGCGAAGTCTGACCGCTCGGGATTTCTACGAATGGGTCGAATACTGCAACTCGCCTGCGGGGAGCACGACTCTGGCCGAGATGCGTGGGGCTGCCGGAAGCCGCGAGCCATACAAAGTGCGTTTTTGGGGTGTCGGCAATGAATCGTGGGGTTGCGGTGGGAATTTCACACCTGAAGAGTACGCTGCCGAATACCGGCGCTTTTCGGAATGGGTGCCGCGATATGGAATGAACCTAGCCTACATCGGGTCTGGTCCGAATGGCGGCGATCTTTCCTGGTCACGCCGATTTTTCGCGCGCCTGGCAGAGCGCGGCGGCTTCGGGCGGATGTGGGGATGGGGATTGCATCACTACTCGTGGAATGTCTATTCGTGGAAAACCAATGATTGGTTCGAAGGAAAAGGAGAAGCGCTTAATTATCCCGTCGAAGAATGGTATGAATTATTGAACGAAGCAGACCGGATGGAATCACTAATCACAAACCACTGGGCGATTATGGGGGAATTCGATCGGCAGCACCGGATCAAACTGGTAGTCGATGAATGGGGCTCGTGGTATAAACCAGGCTCTCAAGTGCATCCCTCACATCTGCTTGGACAGCAGGCAACCATGCGCGATGCGATGCTCGCCGGACTTTCCCTCGACACCTTCCACCGCCACGCGGATAAGGTCGCGATGGCCAATATCGCGCAGCTGGTCAATTGCCTGCAATCTCTCTTCCTGGCACACGAAGACAAATTTACGCTGACCCCTACCTACCACGTTTTCGATATGTATTCATCCCATCAGGGAGCCGAATCATTGCGTGTGCTCTTCTCATCTCCGCGGGTTTCTTTTACACGGAAGAACGGAAATCCGGCAAGCATCCGCGGCTTATCGGGATCGGCATCGAAGCTCGATCGCCAATTGACCCTGACCGTCACCAATCCGGACCTGACCCGAACGTGTGATACTGTGATCTCATTACGTGGCGCTGCGGTCAAAGAAGTCAAAGTTACAACTCTCTCGGCAAGTGACATGCACGCCCATAACAATTTCGAGAATCCGCGTAATATCGAACCGAAAGAAGGTAAAGCGGTGGTGAGAAATGACGGCACTGTGACCATGAGCTTTGTGCCGGCCTCAGTTACGAAATTGCAGATGACGCTAAGCTGAATTGGATTACGAAAGTTTTCAGTTTTCAGTTTTCAGTTCGTGATAAATGAGATCCGCTAAAATGCCAGATGAGTGATGCACGAACTGAAAACTGAAAACTGAAAACTATTTCGTAATCCTCTTTTTCGAGTATTGAAAAAGTTTTTTTGGATATACCGCGACCGATGCCGGAGTGGGTTTAGCACCTTTGAGTATACTGGCGGCATCCGAACTACCGTAAACGGCTTCCATCTCGCTATCATCCTGAGCGATCACAGCTCCCTTCAGTTCGAGACCTGCGAATACTCCCTTGCTCCGGGAATAGGAGAGAATTTTGGAATTGAGATAAAGATCGGTTGAAGCCCCGGCTTCCCGGCCAAGAGGCCCGGCAGCAGCTGATGCTTCGCCGCCCAACTCGAAGCTATTTTTTAGCAGGCTGCTCAGCCCTTCTTCATTCATAAAGAGAAAGACAAAGTCCGTCGCCTGCCCGCCAATCTGCAGCCCGAAGCTCCCACCTCCAAGAGTGAAGAATGCAGGCCCGCTCCAACCGCTATTGGTCCGGCAACTGGCGACACCGCGGCCATACCGTCCGCCGAAGATGAATCCACCTTTGATAACCTTGGGAAAGACGGCGATGCATAATGCACGGTCGATCGCCGTCAGTGGGATGTTATTGTCCGGCGCTGACATTATCTCCTCGAAAACTACCGCGGCTTTTTCTGCCTGCTCAGCGGCCTTCTTGGCATCTGCCGGGACAATCGCGCTTGTCGCCTGTAAGATTAATACAATAATTAGAAATTTGACAGCGAATTTGAGCATCATAATTTACTTCCTCTTTCTTTTTTGTGCTTTTCTTCTTCTGGTAATTTTCGTGAGGAATCGTGTCTTTCACAATCCGTTCCAACGAATCGCCATCATCGTCAGATCATCCGTCTTCGGCGCTTCACCCTGGAAGGACATGAGGTCTTCGAGACACGCATTGATCAGCATTTGAGGCATTAATGATTGACTATCACCGGCCAACCTCGAGAGGCGCTCCAATCCATATTCATCTCCGGCACGGTTGAGCGCCTCCGACAGCCCATCGGTATAGAGAAGCAACTGGTCTCCGGGCGCCATCCGCAGCTTCCTGGCGGAAAACTCCTGGTTTGAAAAAACACCGATCGGAAGACCAGTAGCTTCGACCATCCCGAGATCGCCTTTGCGCACCCAGAGAATCGGCAGATGACCGGCATTGCAGATTTCCACTTCACCCGAATCACTCGCTCTCCCACAGACCAGCGTGGCATAGTGGGTCGGCAAAGAACTTTCGCAGAAGAGACGGCTCGTCCGCGCCATCATCTCACTGAGCGAAAGCTCCAGCGGAATCAAGGCGCGCAGCATAGCATAAAGCTGAGTCATCAACATCGCTGCCGCGACGCCTTTGCCCGAAACATCCCCGAGCATGAAATAGACGCTCCCATCTTCCGCCGCTACAAGATCACAGTAGTCGCCGCTGACCGGACCCGCAGCCTGATAATAGTGCGCAACCTGCCAGCTGCGAAAAAACAGTTCCGGTTTTGGCAGTAATCCGGTTTGAATCTTTGCGGCCAGGTCTAAATCACGCTGCAAGGCATCCTGTTCATCCGGTGTTAAATGATCGAGGCAAAATCTGATTAGCGGGTCGGCCATGAGCCGGTCCGGCTCGATCGGATCGTGGCAGGTTTCGCACATCCCATATGTGCCGCGGTCGAGGTTAGATAATGCAAGATCGACGTCCGACAACAACCGCCGCAATTGAGTAGATTCGCCGTAGGTCACCATGGCCTCGACCAATCTCTGCTGCCTGCTTTTCAACTCATGGCGAATATTGGTTTCTATTTGGATTGCCATAAAGCAAATTTCACCTCAGAATATGTCCCGGATATTGTGACATACCTGCTCGTGATTTTCATCAGACCGTAATTCCAAAAACCAGGAGTTCGATATGAACAAAGCCGCTTCACCGAAGTTACAAAGATGGACTATCCTGCTGGCAGTTGGGATGTTCTGCCTGAGCCTGCAGGCGTATGTGATCGCCCAGAGACAGGGAGAGTTTTATTACCCCGGGCCCGGAGAGAGCTGGGAGCGACGAACACCACAGCAGATTGGAATGGATTCGGGCCGTCTCAACGAGGCGATCGAATTCGCCAGGGCTAACGAGAGCAAAACTCCTCGAAATCTCGAAACGGCACATTATCAGAGCTTCGGTCGTGAACCCCACGGTGAAGGGGTCGGACCGTTTAAACTGCGGGGAGACCAGACCGGCGTCATACTCCGTCACGGCTACATCGTCGCCGAATGGGGAGAACCGCAGAGAATCGATATGACCTTCAGCGTCACCAAGAGTTTTCTCTCGACCACCGTTGGCCTTGCATATGACCGAAAACTTATTACCAGCCTGCAGGACCGCGTCAATGATTATATGACTCCGGTCGTCACACTCACCGGTGACTTCGAAAAAAGCCGCGGGGGAGAGTCTGCTCTGCTCCAGCCATTCGAGACTGAACATAATCGCAAGATCACCTGGGAACATTTGCTCCGCCAGACCAGCGACTGGGAGGGAACGCTCTGGGGTAAGCCCGATTGGGCGGACCGCCCCGGTAACAGCCCAGCCCCATGGACGCCACGCAAACGTAACGAGCCTGGAACATCATATAAATATAACGATGTGAGGGTGAACGTCCTGGCTCTGGCGGCGCTCAATGTCTGGCGTCGACCGCTTCCACAGGTGCTTAAGGAATTGGTGATGGACCCGATCGGGGCATCACAGACCTGGCGATGGTATGGCTACGAGAACTCATGGGTGCTCATCGATGGCGCGGCAGTTCAGTCGGTCAGCGGCGGCGGGCACTGGGGCGGAGGTATGTTCATCAATGCCCGCGATCAGGCGCGCTTCGGCTATCTGACTCTGCGCCGGGGCAAATGGAAAGATAAGCAGATTATCTCCGAAGAGTGGGTGCGGATGGCCCTCACGCCGACGTCGGTGCAACCGACCTATGGTTTTATGAACTGGTACCTCAATACCGAACGCAAGTTCATCCCGAGCGCGCCGGCATCTGCATTCGCGCACATGGGAAACGGGACTAATATGATTTACGTTGACCCGGAGAACGACCTGGTGATCGTTGCACGCTGGATCGAGAGTAAAGCGATCGACGGGCTGGTCCAGCGGGTCATTGCATCCTTATCGACCAGTGCCACCGGGAGTTTGCGGAAGTGAATCAAAGAGTGATTACGAAATAAACGAAACAGTTTTCAGTTTTCAGTTTTCAGTTTTCAGTTCGTTCATCCATATCTCGCATTTTAGCGGATGTAAATTTATCACGAACTGAAAACTGAAAACTGAAAACTGAAAACTGTTTCGTTTATTTCGTAATCTCACTCTGATTTTTCTGTAAGCTGGCGAGGGCTACTCTGACATTCGAAAAAAACAGTTCGGCGAGCCACGGCTCACAATCACTCGGAGGCAACACGCGATAAGGTGCATGTTTCCCCCACAAATGCAACACCTCGGTGAAAGGCAGGAGCAGCGAGCTGAGATAGCTTTCCAGCTGACGGACGAGTTCGGCTAACGGGCTGAGGGCAACGCGTTCAAAGACTTCGCGATGATAGGCGGCCAACCCCTCATCCGCCAGGTCTTCAGTGAAACTGAATGTCAGTGAATCATGCCGGTAACGCCCATCCTTGTAATCACGGGTGGAGGCGAGAAAAATCAAGCGCGCAATGTCCTCGTGAATTACCTGGAGCAATTCCCGTTCGATCTCCCGGATCACCTGCTCAAAATCCGGGCTACCTATAAGATATTTTCCGTTCTCTCCCATCGGATCTCTAAACCGAACAGTTGAGGTGAGGAAGGTAAAGTGTGAGTTGTTCCATTTGAAATAATGCCAGTGCAGCCAGCTTGGAGGAATGAATCGGGTTGCTCAATCGGACCAGTAAAAAGAGAGCTGCCCAAACGCTCAGGAAGAGCGCATAATTGCCCATGAGTTTAAATCGGTCGCTCGCGGCCAGGTTTGGAAGATAGATGCGATAATAGAAGATTATCAATGCGGCTCGATGCCGGATGAGGCGCAGCCAGTTGAGCGCCAGCGCGCGGCGCTCCCTGATAAAGAGCCGCTTGACCGCCGCCGGTTCCCTCTCCGCATAAACCCAGTCTGCCTGGCTGAAAACCCATTTCGCTATCTCTTGCGGAGAAACCGCAGGAATGGATATCGTCGAATTACTGTTGATATAGGGGTCGCTTATTCTTTGCATAACAAAACTTTTATTCCCTGACCTGCCCGTTCACGGCTGGATTGGGGAGAGAGCGCTTTTCGGTCTGATTCAGCGGGCTCAGGAGCAAGCATCAGCAAGAGCCATGTGGGATGCCGCTCAACCGGGCCGAATCGCGCTCACTAACCGGTCACCCAGCCATGAACGGCCGGGCCAGGGATTATCAATTTGTTGCACTCTTCCGGCGTGTCAAGCTGTGGCTATGGCCGTGTTTGTCACTGGTTGATCGGAAAGCCACAGTTGACTATACCGGAAGAGTGCAACTATCAGAGAAGTGTCATCGTAAGATTGACCTCCTCCTTAGCTGAGAACTCTTACTCCAGGAAGCTGCGCGCTCGCCTGTCGCGAAACGAATGCCTCCCGGTGTTAATCTCCTAAACCGTTGCCTGTGACGATAGTCGTCGCCCAGAAGAACGGATGCCGCTTTCTGGGATTCGAAGTTTGGAGAAACGAAAGCTGAGCCTGGCGCAGCGCCTCGCCGAATGAGAGCTTCTTGAAGCGATGATTCGCATGGAATTTCTCCATCAGCACGGCCGTGCTTTCGTCATCAATGTCCCAGAGGCTGGCGACGACTGTTGGGACACCCGCCACATGGAAGGCTTGCGCTAAACCACCGATCGCCTCACTGCCCGACTCCTCGCCGAGCCCCGAGCGACAGCTCGAGAGGACAACCAGGCGCGTTCGCTCAGGCTTCAGGCGATAGATTTCCTGTGCCTGCAGCGCTCCGTCATAAGAGTCGCGGTTATGATTATCCGTCTCATCGGCCAGCAACATCGTCGAATTCAAAGACGATTTTTCATCTTGCAATGTGTGAGTCGCCAGATGCACGATTTCATATTTGCCCAGTTGATTGACCAGTGCGCTTTCGGTGGCCTTCCGCTGATTTAAAATCAAGTGCTGCGGATAGTACGACTGGATCCGCTGGAGCTCATGTTCAGACGCCGGCAATAGATCCAGTTTCGGGTATCGTTGTTGATTGAAACGTGGATTTCCCAGACCTAGGAACGACTCTGATTGGTTTTTCTGTTTGCCGTGCGCGATTTCGATTGTCCGTGCAAAGACACTCGCGCTGGGATTGATGACAATCGGGAAATCCTCGATCAGATAATGTTTCGTCTCTGAGGAGAAGAGCGAAGCGAAGGGTAGATCCTGAAAAACCACATCCGGCACGATGCAGAGTGTGCCGTTCCGATCAAGGTCTTTGCTGACCGGCGTAATCAGCAATCGGTATAACTCAGAGGACTGGCGATTGAGATTTTCAAGACTGCCCCGCGTTCGTAATTCATCAAGATAAGCCTTGACCTTGCTCCTCATATTGCCTGAACCGATCTCGAGTGAGGCAGTGGTTACCCGATCACGAGTGACAAGCCAGATCATGAGGTCCTTCTCGCCGGCGATATATTGAATGAGCTGGGCGCCTGGAGAGAGCGATTTCTGAACTTGATCGAGAGTAAGCGGTGTTGCGCTATGCGACAGAGCCAGCTTGATCTGACCGTCACTTTCGCTTATGGCGGTGGAGCCAGATAAGGCGTCGAGCAATTCACGCCCCTTGGCGATCTCAGCGAAATTGAATGCCTGCGCCTGATCGTTTTTATTGAAAAACTGAAAGCTGATCATCGCGCGGTAAACACTCTGCCGTGTTGCCAGAAATGTGCTGCGACTACGTGCATCGTTGATTTGGTCGCGCGCCTCTTCACTCAGCTTGATACTCGCCTTAAGTTCCGTTTCCGCTTCCGACACCCGACCCTGTGCCAGGTAGGCCTTAGCCAATCCTTGACGGACGGAGGAAAGAAAGAAGCGATTATTTCCAGAGCCAAGGGTCTCGATCGCGCGTTGATAGATGGCGATCGCATCGCTGAATCTATTTTTCTGCAGATAAAAATCCCCGGACTTGGTATAGAGCTCTATTTGTGCGAGCAAGCGCGACTTCTGATCTTTAATTGCCTCGGTGCGCGCAACCGCATCGTCAAGATACATCTTCGCCTCTTCATGGCGGTCGAGCATACTGTAAATCAACCCGAGCTTCTGCAGAATAATGGCTGAGAGCATGGCATTACTGGCTTGATCTGCCACCCGCATAGCCTCACGCTGATATAGCAACGCCCGGAAGTATTGTCCCATCTCAAATAGGGTTTCTCCCATATCGCTGTAAACTGTTAAAGCCGAGTTGGGTGACACAGGATTATCATTAATCAGGGAAATCGCCTCGTAGCTCTTTTGCTCAGCTGGATCATAATCACCCAGGGCCGAATAGACACGGCTGGAAAATCTGAGGCCGGTGAGCGCTGTTTCTATATCGCCTAAATTCTTCGCAATCTCCGCGGCTTGCATGCTGTGTTCGAGCGAAAGTGAAAACTGTTGGGTTGCGCCTTCAGCGTTGGCCAGTGCGAGGAGTGCTCGAGCATGTTGCTGGAGGTGATGACGCCGTTCGGTATCGACAATCAGCTGCTTCCTCAGTGAGGTGATCTCGCGCGATTCGGATTGCGGGTCACAATAACGAGTCAATGCAATAGTTGCAATCTCGGCGTGAGAGAAATCTCCGATGCGCTCTGCCGCCTGACGCGCTTTCTGATAGAGGGAATTGCTGGAGCTTATGGATCCACGTCTTCGTTCCTGTTTCGCCTGGTTCAATGTCTGGCGGATTGCCTGTACTTCACGTTTAACTGCAGAGTTACCGCTCACCACGAAATCGATTATATCTGCGATCAGATGATCTTTCTTAATCTCCCTCATCAATTGGCCAATGCGTTTGAGCTGGCTCAAATATTGATTGGCTGGTTGCTTCTCCCCGGCGATCGCTGCGGCGAGATATTTATCGAAAAGCTGCTCCAGCGCGAGATTCTGCAACGGGGCATAATGACCGGAGATCAATTCCCGCATCTTCAGCTCGTCACCCGCGGAGTAAGCAGCCTGGAAATCGGCCTGGACATTCTGCTCAAGTTTTTCCAGGCGTGCAGTCCGCTCACGCAATTTCTCAAGGTGATCCCGTGCCTCATCAGCCCATGGAGATTTGCTGTCGAGGGACAGATATTGTTTCCAGTCGCTATCGGCTTGCAGGAAAAGCTTCATCTGCTCGTAGCAGAGAGCGCGGTTAAACCACGCTTCATGAATCTTGGGGTTGAGCTCGATCGCTTTCGAGTGATAATCTGCCGCCGTCTCCAATTGCTCGGGGTCTTCGTAACCTCGCTTACGGCTCCGCTCATAATAAAGAGTTCCAAGATCTATATGTAGTTCGGCATCGTTCGGGCTTTCCCTTAAAGCCAGACGAAACTGTTCCTCGGCAGGGTCTAAATCCCCCTGCAACATAAAAAGTCGCCCCAGGTTATGACGAGTGGCCGCCCTTTGATGGGTGAGAACCTCCTGATTTATTTCAGATAATAGTGTGACTCGCTGCCCCTCATCGATTCCTTTCGGATCGCCGGGACCGCGTGTCAGCACAAATTGTTGGTGGGCAAATCCACCCGTCACACGTGCCTGGAGTATTCGGGTGCTGCTGCTGTAGATCTCGCGCACACGTGAGAGTGTGCGCTCATCTGATGATGGAGATAAAAACGTAAAATAAATGCCTAGACTTCCGCCAATTAAGGCAAAGATGATTAATGCATGTTTTAACATCGGAGGGATAATCTGAAATTTTTTCCCCAATTCCGCCCACGAAAAGCTGACCTCCTCATTCCATTGCTCGTGCATTCTTATGATTTCTCGAGCCTGCACAGCTGCCTCTTCCCCGAACGGCATCAGATGCGCAAACTCTCTCTGTTCAGATTCGTCCTTCCGGTAGACCACCAGATGAAACAAAGTCACAAGTTGCGTCCGGCAAACCTGACAGTCCAAACAATGCTCCTCAACCGCCTGTCTCCCTTCCGATGAACAGTTTCCTGTGACATATGCCACCATCAACTCCCTCTCCGGGTGGCTTCTTTTTCCCAGTCCGCTTATTTGTTCTCTCATCTTTATCCTCACACTTATATATTTACACTTTCTAAGTTCTTCTATACCATTTCTAACATTGCTGAGCTGATTCCAGAATAATTGCTTGTATGTATATAAGGACGCAAAATAGCGAAAAATTTGCCTATTATTAAAAAAATATTATATTAAGAATCTCCTATTTTCTAATAATC
>Ga0081455_10009181_pt1 | contig 10191 bp, 8 predicted proteins | sample TabmetS3T2R1_FD_70207 | JGI IMG/M metagenome (GOLD analysis project Ga0081455, IMG submission 70207) | Tabebuia heterophylla rhizosphere microbial communities from the University of Puerto Rico - S3T2R1 | ecosystem: Host-associated > Plants > Roots > Rhizosphere ... | reverse complement strand
ACGATGAGCGACGCTGCGTCGCGGTTGAGCGAACAGGAGCTGGCAGACCTTTGCGCGCTCGCGGACGGAACGCTTCCCGCCGAGCGGCGGGCGGCCGTCGAGGCCCGTGTGGCCGCCTCCCCGGAGCTCCAGCAGCTCCTCGACCGCCAGCGGCGCTCGCTCGAGGCCACCCGTGTCCTCGCGAGCGAGCCGGAGCCGGCGTCGCTGCGGGATGCGGTCGAGGCCGATCGCCGGACGCGAAAGTCGCGGCGAGGCGCACCGGGATCGCTCGTCCCGCGTCTCGGCCTCGCCGGCGCGCTGGCGGCGGCGGTCGTGGTCGCCGCAGTCGCGGTCTTGAGCGGAGGGCCCGGCGGGCCCACCGTCGCCGAGGCGGCCCGGCTCGCCGACCGGGCTCCGAGTGAGCCCGCGCCGCCCGCCGCCGGAGATGCGCAGCTGGCACTCGACGTCGAGGGCGTGGTCTTCCCCGACCTCCTCCGCCGATTCGGCTGGCAAGCCGTTGGTGTACGTCGCGACCGCCTCGACGGCCGCAGGACCACAACCGTCTTCTACGAGAAGGGCCCGAGACGCATCGCCTACGTGATCGTCGCCGGGCGCGGTCTGCCGCGGCCCTCCGACGCTCCGGACACGGTGTACCGCGGCGTCACCTTCCACACCTTCAGCGTGGACGGCCGCCTCGCCGTGACCTGGCGGCGCCTCGGGCGCACCTGCGTGCTCGTCGGCTCGGCGACGCAGGACGAGCTGCTCGCGCTGGCCCGCTACTACTGATCCGGCTCGAGCCTGGAGGCGACCCGGTCGCGGGCGCGGGCAAGCCGGCTCGTCACCGTGCCTTCGGGCACACCCAGGGCACGACCCGCCTCGCCGTACGAGAGACCCACGATGTCGACCGCGACGAGCACCTCCCGGAACTCCTCGGGCAGCTCCTGGATCGCGGCGTAGACCCGGCGGCTCTCGACGGCCTCGACGGGATCGTCGCCCGAGCGCACGGAGGTGGGCTCTTCGACCAGCTCCGTCGTCTGCGGACGGCGGCTTTCGGCGCGGCGGCGGCTCACGAGCGTGTTGCGCACCGCGCGGAGGAGGTAGCCGAGCTCGTCCTCGCCGCGTAGGAAGCGCGGACGAGCGAGCACGCGGGCGTAGGTCTCCTGCACCAGGTCCTCCGCGTCCTCGCGTGATCGGGTCCAGGCCCGGGCTGCCCGGTAGAGGCGGGGAAGGTGCTCCACGGCGCGGTCGGGGTCGAGTCTGCGCAGCATCAGGTCGGGAAGGACTGGGGGCGAGACGGCGTCTGCACTGGGAGACAACACCATCCCGACAACAGGAGGTTTCTCGATGAAACGATTGCTCATTGTCGGCGCCGCGGTCGCGGTCGTCATGGCCCTCACCGCGTGCGGTGGCGGCGGAGGCGGAGGCGGAGGCGGCAGTGCGTCCGACACCGTCTCGGCCGAGATGATCGGGAGCTCGGGCCGCGTCCTCGTGGACTCCTCCGGACAGGCGCTCTATACCGCCGACCAGGAGGCGATGAACGGCGCGCTCTGCAAGGGCTCGTGCCTCGGCTTCTGGACACCGCTGACGATCCACACGGGCAACCCGACCGGCAGCTCCGTGAACGGAACGCTCGGCGTCGCCCAGCGTCCCGATGGCACGAATCAGGTCACGTTCGACGGCAAGCGGCTCTACTCGTTCAGCCAGGACGAGCCGGGCCAGGTCAACGGAAACGGCGTGATGGACGCGTTCGGCGGCCAGCACTTCACCTGGCACGTCGTCAGCCTCGGCGGCGCGTCCGGATCGAATCAGGGAGGCAGTAGCGGAAATCCCTACAACTACTGAGTGAGAGCCCGCTGGACGCAGCTGGTGGCGCACTTGCCACAATCGGGGGATGCTCCAGCGGGTTACCTCTCCCGTTCTCGTCGGGCGCCAGGACGAGCTGTCTCAGCTCGAGGACGCACTTCTCTCCGCTAACCGCGGCGACGGACAGTTCGTCCTCGTCGCGGGTGAGGCGGGCATCGGCAAGACGCGCCTGGCGAACGAGCTCACGCGGCGCGCACGCAAGCTGGGCTGCGACGTGCTCTGGGGGAGCTGCTCGGAGGTGGAGCTCTCACTCCCCTACCTGCCGTTCGTCGAGGCGATCGGCAACCACCTCGACGGGCAGGATCTCGCGCTCGTGCGTTCGGATCTCGGCCAGATGAGCGGCGATCTGGCGCAGCTCATCCCGCAGCTCGGGGACGGCGCTTCGGCCGCGCCGGCAGGCGATCCGGATCAGGCGAAGCTGCGCATGTTCGAGTCGGTGGTCACATTCCTCGAGCGCTCGGCGCGTGAGCGGGGCCTTCTCCTCGTGCTCGACGACGTCCACTGGGCGGACAGCTCGACCCGCCACCTGCTCGACTACGTCGCGCGCAGGCTCGTGCGAAGTCGAGTGATGCTGCTCGCCACCTACCGAAGTGACGAGCTCGACCGGCGGCACCCACTGACGCGCACCGTCCAGGTCTGGCAGCGGGCGGGCCTCGCGGAAACGGTGGCAGTCGAGCCGATGACGCCCGAGCACGTGGCGGATCTGATCGCGGCCATCCTGGACGCAGAGGACGTGAGCGCCGAGCTTGCCGCGCTCGTCCACGAGCGGTCCGAAGGCAATCCCTTCGTCCTCGAGGAGCTGCTGCGGGAGGCGCTCGATCGGCGCGAGATCGTCCGAACCGGCGCCGGCTGGGAGCAGCGACCGCAAGCGCTGCGGATGCCCGAGACGGTTCGCGAGGCAGTGCTCCTCCGCCTCGGCCGTCTCGACCCCGAGCACGTGGACGTCCTTCGAACTGGAGCCGTCCTCGGCCGATCGTTCGAGTACGGCCTCCTCGTCGAGGTCGCGGAGGCCGAGGAGCCCGTCGTCCTCGCAGCGCTGGAAGCCGCTGTCGCCCAGCAGCTGCTCGAGGAGGACGCGGAGGCGCGCGATCGGTACAGCTGGCGCCACGCCCTCACTCAGGAGGCGATCGCGGGCGACACGGTTCTGCCGAAACGGCTAGGCATCCACTCACGAGCCGCCGATGCGCTCCAGGCGAAGGGAGGCAGTGCGATGGCCGTCGCCGCCCATCTCCTCGAAGCAGGACGCGGGCAAGAGGCGGTCGAGGCCTGCTTCCAGGCCGCCGACGAAGCCGAGCGCTCGGTGGCGTTCAGGGAAGCGGCCGAGCTCCTCGAGCGCGTCTTGCCGCATGTCTCCGATCCGCGAGAGCGGGCACGACTCCTCCTTCGCATCGGGCGTCTGCGGTGGTACAACGGCGAGCCCACTGCCGCCGAACAGGTCCTCGTCGACGCCGTCGCGCAGCTGAAAGACCTCGGGCTGCCGACCGAGGCGGCGCAGGCTCGGATCTACCTCGGGCGCACCCAGTGGGAGCTCGACCAGCCCGCCGCCGCAATGGAGCAGTTCGAGCACGCCGTCGCGGCGCTGGAGGGCGAAGGTCCTTCCGCCGACCTCGCGCTCGCGCACCTGCGGATCGCAGGCATCCACGCCTTCGAGCTGGAGTACGACAAGTGCCTGGTCGCGGCGGAGCGCGCGGTCGTGATCGCCGAGCAGGCCTCGGCCGACTTCGAGCGTGTCTACGCGGACAGCATCGTCGCGCTGGGGCACTACGGAACGTCGCGGGAGTTCACCCTGCTGGACCAGTGCTTCCAGGAGGCGTTCGCCAAGGGGTACCTGATCATCGCTTCGTCCACCCTCTACAACGAGCTCTGGGATCGCGTCCATGCCGTCGCCGGCGGGTTCGAGCCGGTTCTGGCGAAGCAGGATCAGGTGATGTTCCACGTCCGGGTCTCCGCGGGTGGAGAGATCGCGCGGGCCTGGGCGCTGATCGAGCTCGCGGCTCCCCGAGAGGCGCTGGCGCTGGCTCTGGGAACGCGGGACCGGCACGAGAGCCTCGGAGCACAGAAGTTCGCGTGGCGGGCCAGGCTGGCCGCCACCGAAGCGCTCGTCGAGCTGGGCCGTATGACCGAAGCGGACGCGGAGCTGCCGCCCCCATCACCGTCTGCCGAGCTCCAGGACATCGTCTACGACACGCCTGCGCGTGTACGGGTCGCGCTCGCGCACGGCCGGCTCGACGAGGCGCGCGAGCTCGGTCGAAGAGTCGCCGCCGCGGATCCGGTGCTGATCTTCCCGAAGACGGTGGCCCTGGCGGTCGAGGCGCTCGTTGCGGGCGGGGCTCCCGACGAAGCCGCGGAACTGCTGAAGCGCGCCACGCGCCCTCCGACCGAATCGGGCGAGGCCGCGCTCACGGTCGCCGAGGGACGGATCCTCCTCGCCTCGGGCAAGCCGGACGAGGCGCAGCCGCTGCTGGAGCGCGCACGGCGCGATTTCCAAGCAGCGGGCCTGTCCCTCTGGGAATCGCAGGCTTCGATCCTGGCCGCGCAGGCGAGCGACGCCGATGCGGCGCGGGTGTTGCTCGAGTCGTGCGCACGGGACGCGCAAGCGGCCGGGATGATCCGAATTCGAGACGAGGCCAGGGCCACGGCCGAGCGGCTCGGGCTCGAGCTGCCTCCGCTCGCCGACGAGCCGGACGGTGAGTCGATCGAGCCCGTTGTCCTCACGGCCGGCGAGCGCCTGGTGACGTCGATGTTCGCGGACGTCCGCGGGTACACCCCGCTCGCGTCTGCGACCCCGCCGGAGGAGCTCGCGGACCGGATCCTGACGCTCCACCGCTGGGCCGCGACCGAGGTGGGCCGTCGGAGTGGCATCGTCGACAAGTTCGCCGGCGACGCCGTGATGGCGACGTTCAACGTCGCCGGCTCGCGCGTCGACCACGCCGTCCAGGCGCTCCAGGCCGCGCTGGCATTGCGGGACAAGGCCGCGCTAATGGACCTTCCGGTCGGGATCGGCATCGCCGTCGGCCCGGCCGTCGTCTCACGTGCCGTCGACGACAACGTCAGCGTGCTCGGCCCGGCGACGAACCTCGCCGCCAGGCTGGAGAAAGCCGCCGGCGGCGGCGAGATCCTGCTCAGCGACGAGGCGCATCGCCGCGTGTCGTCCTGGCTCGCCGAGCGCGGAATGACCGCGGAGCCGCAGGAGCTCGAGCTCAAGGGTTTCGACGGAGCACAGCCGGCCTACAGCCTGGCTGCTTCAGCACCGATCGCGGCTACCTGACTCCGTGCCGTCTGGCTGGCTCCACGCCTCGGAGCTCCGCATCGGCCTCGGCTGCATGCGCCTGTCGACGGACGAGGATCGCGACGAGGAGCGAGCCCTGGGGACGATCGCGGCCGCGGCCGATGCCGGCATCACCGTCTTCGACACCGCCCGTGCATACGGCGACAACGAAGGCCTGCTCGCACGCGCCCTGCGCGGCTCCGGCGCGGTCGACCACGCTCGGATCGTCACCAAAGGGGGCATGGCGCGGACGGGCGGTGGTTGGATTCCGGACGGGCGTGGCAAGGCCATTCGCGCCGACTGCGAAGCGAGCCTCGCGGCGCTGGACGGCTTGCCGATCGATCTCTACCTGATCCACGTGCCCGATCCGCGAACGCCGTGGCGAACATCGCTGCGTGCGTTGGCCCGCCTCGCCGACGAGGGTCTCGTCGCGCGTGTCGGCGTTGCGAACGTCAACCGCGCGCAGTTGGACGAAGCGCTCGACCTCGCACCGATCGCCGCCGTCCAGGTTGCGCTGAGCCCGTACGACGTCCGCGCGCTCCGAGGCGGCGTCGTCGAACGCTGCGCCGAGGCGGGGATCGCCGTCATCGCCCACTCGCCGCTTGGCGGCCCGCGCCGAGCCGGCGGCCTGGCTCGGCGCGAAGCGCTGGCCGAGGTGGCGGCGGCGCGCGGGGCGACGCCGGCCGAGGTCGCCCTCGCCTGGTTGCTCGACCTGTCCCCCGCCGTGGTTGCGATCCCGGGGGCGCGGCGGCCCGAAACCGCCCGCTCGGCCGCGCGGGCGGCGACGCTCGAGCTCGACACGGACGACCGATCCGTCCTCGCCCGCGCGTTCGGCGGCACACGGCCGGCCCGCGCGAGACGCACGAGACAGGACACGGACGTCGTCCTGGTGATGGGGATACCGGGAGCCGGGAAATCGCGTTTCGCCGAGGACTACGTCGCCCGAGGCTACGTTCGGCTCAACCGCGACGAGCGGGGAGGATCCCTCCGCGAGCTCGCCGACGCGCTCGACGAAGCGTTGTCGTCGGGCACCCGGCGGGTCGTTCTCGACAACACGTACCTGACGCGCGCCGCCCGCAGCTACGTGATCGACGCGGCGGCCCGCCACCGCGTCGCAACTCGCTGCATCTGGCTCGACACGCCGCTCGCTCAGGCGCAGGTCAACCTCGTCGAGCGCCTGCTCGAGCGGTTCTGCTCGCTCCCCGCGCCCGAGGAGCTGAAGAAGCTGGCGCGCGAAGAGCCGGGCGTCCACGCGCCCACGACCCAGATGCGCGCGTTCCGAGAGCTCGAGCCGCCGTCCGCCGACGAGGGCCTCGCGGCGGTGGAGCAGGTGCCGTTCGTGCGCGCGGCACGGCCCGGGAAGGCGCTCGGCGGGGTGTTCGTCGCGGCGGCCGCGCTGACGCATACCGGCTGGGAGGAGACGCTCGGGCAGCTCGACCCACGCGCCCCTCACCTGGTCTTCGACTGGAGCCCGGACGGCGTTCCGGATGCTCTTACAGCCGCCGCCGAGCGCCTCGCGGCGGTGGTCTCGGGACCCATAGAGAGCGCGCTGTGCCCCCATGCGGCCGGGCCGCCGACGTGCTGGTGCCGACCTCCCCTACCGGGCCTGCCGCTGGCCTTCGCGCGAGCACAGCGTGTCGACCCGTCGCGCTCCACCCTCGTCGGAGCCTCCGCCGCACATCGGACGCTCGCAACGACCCTCGGCGCCGGCTACGACGCCGTTTGAGTTTGCTCCCAGCTGACGCGCCGCGCGCGCCTCAGGCAGTCGTGCCCGCTCCCGTCTTCTCGTCGGCCTCCATCCGCGCAAGCGCCGCGTCGAGCACCGCATACTCGGCTTCCTCAATTGCCGCATAGGCGTACCCGACGGCGAACACCGCGTCGTCTTCAGCCTTCTCGGCGTTCTTCTGGGCCTTCTCGCGGTCGTGCTCAGCCCTCTTGCTCTCGATGTCCTCACGCACCTTCGCGACGTGTTCGTTCCACTGGCGCTGCACGTCGTCCCACCAGACCGAGATCTTCTCTTTGTTCGCGTCGGCGTCACGACGCAGCTTCTCGGCCTGAGCCTCAGCTGAGGTCCGCGCCTGTTCGACTTCCTGCTCGAGATCGGCCTTCGCCTTGTCCCAGGCAGCGGCGGCACGCTGCTCCGCCTCTCTGGCCCGGTCCGCCAGCTTGCTCAGGTCGTCTGATGCGGCCATGTCAACCTCCTTCTCCCGCTGCGCGGCCGAGCATCGGTCGCGGGCTCGGTGCAGCGAGACACCTCGACTTTCCGCTGCAGTCCCGACAACTCACCCTAGCGCAGTACGGTCGGGATCACGACTGCTCGACCGGGCTGCTCGACGGGGACTTTGTGACTTGTCGCTCGAACCGGCGGTCAAGTCGGCGGCGAACCCCTCCAAGGTTACGAACACAAGGGGGTCGAAATGTCAGAGCAAACAGGTATCCGTCGTTGGCCGATCCTCGCCCTGGCCGCCGGCCTGCTGGCGGCACTCGGTGTCGTCGCCGCGACCCCGGTGGGCGCCGCAACCTCGGATGAGCCGCCGCCGGTCAGCTGCATCGTCGACAAGCCGGTGGACGTCGGATCCGGCTTCCGTTTGAGCCGCGGCAAGTTCACGACGATCGAGCACCCGGACGCCGAGCTGGAGACGGCGGCGTGGGACATCAACACTCGCGGCCAGATCGTCGGCGGCTACGACGCCGGCGGCGTCTTCCACGGATTCCTACTCGACCAGGGGCGCTACAAGACGATCGACTTCCCGGGCGCCCTGCGAACGATTGCCGCAAGGATCAACGCCCGCGGCCAGATCCTCGGCAACTATGAGGACTCGCGCGGCGGTTGCCACGGCTTCCTCCTGGAGAAGGGCCGCTTCAGGACGATCGACGTCCCGGGCTCGGCAACGATGCCCTTCGCGCTCAACGACCGCGGCCAGGTCGCGGGCACCTACTTCGACGCGCAGGGGCTGCGCCACGGGTTCGTGCTCGACAAGGGCGTCTACAGGACGATCGACGCGCCGGGCGCCGTCCAGACCGCAATCGCGGACATCAACAACCGAGGGCAGATCCTCGGCACGTCCCTCGACGCCCAGGGCGTCTTTCGCAGCTTCGTGCTCACGCGCGGCGTCGTGAAGACGATCGACGACGTCCCGGGCGCAACGCTGACCGGGCCGATCGGTCTCAACAACCGCGGCCACGTCGTCGGCTTCTATCTCGACGCGAACGGGGTGCGCCACGGCTTCCTGCTCAGGAACGGCGTCGTGACGACGATCGACCACCCGCTTGCCTCCGACGACACCCAGGCCCACGACCTCAACGTCCGTGGCCAGATCGTCGGTTTCTACGAGCGCGCCAAGAGCTAAGGCGACGCCGCCGCGGTTAGCGCGCGCTTCGCACGACGCGCGACGACAGCGCCAGGAAGACGGTGTCGCTGAGCACGAGCAGGAACAGCGCCAGCCCGCCGATCAGCAGCAGGCGGTCCGGTGAGGACGAATCCGGAACGGCGGGCTGCCGGATTCTGAGGATGCTTCGCCGCGGCGCCTGCCCCCCTTGCAGCGGTTCGAGCGGGTACTCCTGCCAGAGCTCCGCCGGCGCGGGCTTGCTCTTCGGGGGTGCCGCGAGCGACGTCTCGGCGCCCAACGTGAGCGCGACCCCCGAGGAGACGACGAGGAGTGCCGTCAGCTGCCGGAGTGATCGAGCCACCGGCGGACGGTCCTAAACGATCTGCCTCCGTATGTCAAATTCCACTACATCCTGTCCTTTGTTGTAAATATCTCCCTACCGCGTTACCCTCGGGGCCACGTCTTACAACGGCGTCTCGACGATGGCCAATGATCTGCGGATAGACGTGTTCGACCCCGCCGCGCGCTGCGAGCCGGCGCTTTACGAGTCGAGAGCGAATGTCTTGAAACGCGCCTTCGCGGCCGGGGGCGCAATCTTCGCCGGTGGAGTCCTCGTCGCCGGCCTGCCGAGGTCGGCGGCATCCGCGCCGTCGCCGGCACAGGACGCGGAGATCCTCAACCTGGCGCTTCTGCTCGAGCACATGGAGGCGGACTTCTTCACCGAGGCGTCCGTCAGCGCAAAGCTCACCGGCGAGCTGCTCGAGTTCACCGACATCGTTCGCGGCCACGAGCGAGCTCACGTCGCGTTTCTGCGGGATGCCCTCGGCCGCAAGGCCCGCAAGCGCCCGACCTTCGACTTCGGCGATGCCACACAGAGCCCGGCTTCGTTCACCGCCGCAGCCGTCGCACTTCAAGACCTGATGGTCGCGGCGTACAACGGCCAGGCCGCGAACCTCACCAAGGGGGCACTCGAGAGCGCCGCCAAGATCGTCTCGGTCGAGGCCCGCCACGCCGGCTGGATCCGTGCGATCGCCGAGAGGAACCCTGCACCCGAGCCGACCGACACGCCAAGGACGGCCGCACAGGTCACCGCCGCCGTCAACAAGACGACGTTCCTGAAGTCGGACTAGCGAGTGTCGAACGCGACCAGCCGCCGGCTCACGCTCGACCAGGTCGACCGCGACGGCGCGATTCGCGAGACGCTGGACGGCATCTCGTCGCGGGCCGGCTTCCTCGGCAAAGCGGTCGTCGGGAGCGCGGCTCTGCTCGGCGCACTCGCCGCGCCGGTACGGGCGAACGCGGCGTCGCCGTCGGACACCGCGATCCTCAACTTCGCGCTCACGCTCGAGTACCTGCAGGCGGCCTTCTACACGGAGACGCAGCGCCTCGGCTCGATCGGAAGCGAGCTCGCACGCGTCCCACGCCAGCTGGGAGGAGTCGAGCGAGCCCACGTGGCCGCGCTGCAGAACGTCCTCGGGCGGGCGGCCGTCAAGCGCCCAAGGTTCGATTTCAGAGGCACCACGGAGGATCAGGAGGCCTTCCTGAGGACCGCGGTTGCCTTCGAGGATCTCGGAGCGGCCGCGTACAAAGGCCAGGCGACTCGGGTCGACTCGCCGGCGCTGCTTGCGGCGGCCGTGGCGATCCACTCGGTCGAGGCGCGGCACGCAGCCTGGATGCGCTACCTCGCAGGCTTCACTCCGGCGGGGCGAGCCTTCGACGAGGGCAAGCCTGAGTTCGCGGTCCGGCGGATCA
>Ga0081455_10009180_pt1 | contig 10192 bp, 12 predicted proteins | sample TabmetS3T2R1_FD_70207 | JGI IMG/M metagenome (GOLD analysis project Ga0081455, IMG submission 70207) | Tabebuia heterophylla rhizosphere microbial communities from the University of Puerto Rico - S3T2R1 | ecosystem: Host-associated > Plants > Roots > Rhizosphere ... | reverse complement strand
GGTCGCGACCAGCCGCTGCCGACGGGCCGCTGCCGCCTTGACGAACTCGTTGAGCGCGACTCCGAACGACCGGTGCCGGCCGGCCACCGCCTGCTGCGCCAGATGCAGCGTCGCATCGGTGACCTTGCCCGCCAGCAGCCGCTCCACGAGTGCTCGCTTGGCGGGCTCCGGAGCGAGCCGGTCGGTGAGGGCGTCGCGCAGTTGCGGGCTCTGGTCGACCAGCCGACCGAACCGGAACAGCTCGTCCTCGGTGTCGTCCAGCTCGCCACGCCGCTCGGCGTTGCCCGCGTGCGCCTCTACGCCGCCCCGCTCGAGGGCGTCGCCGAGGTCACGCGGCCGCGACCAGCGCCGCCCGACCGCGTCGACCACGATGTCCAGTGCCGGCCCCGAGACCTTGCCGTCGAACAGCTGACGAGCGACGTCGCCCTTCTGCTGTTCGCCGGCCGCCGGGTCGGTCAGTGCCCTCCGTAGTTGCGGGGCGCCGTCCAGCGCACCGGCGACGGCGAACAGGTCGTCGCCGAGCCGGCTCAGGTCGGCATCGGACGCGATGGCCCGCTCGACCTGTTCGAGGAGGGCGGCCTGCGCCTCGGCGGACACGCCTCGCATCAGCGGGCCTGCCCCGTCGTGCCGGCCTCGGTGCTCTCGAGTTCGCTGATGAAGCGGTCGACGGTACGGCGCTGGCGCTCGTCGTCGTCCAGCGACTCACCGACGATGCGACCCGCGAGGTTGGTCGCGATGGCGCCGACCTCACCGCGCAGCTGGTTGAGCACCTGCTGCCGCTCGGCCTCCAGCTGCGCCTTCGCGGTCTCGACGATCCGCTGGGACTCGGCCTGGGCCTGCTCCCGCATCTCGGCGATGATCGCGGCGCCTTGCTCACGCGCTTCCTCGCGGACCTTCGTGGCCTCGTGGCGAGCCTCGACCATCTGGGCCCGCAGCTCCTCCTCGGCCTGCTTCGCGCTGGCGGTCGCCTGCTCCATCTCTTCGAACTGGTGCCGGATGCGCTCTTGCCGCTCGCTCATCGCCTTGTTGATCGGTGGCACGACCCACTTGGCCAGCACCCACAAGACGATGAGGAAGGCGAACAGCTCGAAGAAGAAGGTCGCGTTGGGCACCAAGAAGTTGCTCTCGGCGGCACTTGGCGTCTGGCCTTCGAGGTTCATGGTGGCGATCGTCATAGGTGGTCCTTTTCCAGTCTTGCGCGGTCCTTATGCCAGGACGAAGACGAACATGGCCATGAAGGCCAGGTTGATGAAGTACATCGCCTCGACCAGACCGACGGTCAGGAAGAAGATCGTGAACAGCCGGCTTTGTGCCTCCGGCTGCCGGGCCACGCCCGAGATCGTCGCGCTTCCGGCCAGTCCGTCACCGATCGCGGCGCCGACTGCGCCGCCTCCGAGTGCGAGGCCGCCTCCAACGAAGGCCCCCGCCAACTGAACGGCTGAATCTGATACTGCCATGTCTCTCCTTGACTTGCTTTCCCGCCGGATGGTCGTCCGGCGGTCTGCCTGCTGGACAAACCGATCGACTCAGTGAGCCCCCTCCAGTTGGGGCTCCTCCTCTTCCTTCTCTTCGCTCTCGTCCGCCCCGCCGTGGTCTTCGTCCGTCTGGCCCGCGATACCGAAGTACAGAATGGTCAGCAGGGCGAAGATGAACGCCTGGATCAGCCCGATGAACAGGTCGAAGAGCTTCCAGACCGCGTTCGGCCCCCACAACAGGTACGACGGGATCAGCCCGATCAGCAGCAACATGATGCCGCCGGAGAAGATGTTGCCGAACAGTCGGAGCGCCAGCGTGAACGGCTTGACGAGCTCCTCGATGACGTTGATCGGCAGCAGCGCCGGGTTGGGCTGGACGTAGTGGTGGAGGTAGCCCTTCCAACCACGCTGGCGGATGCTGAACACGTGCACGCCGACGATGACGAACAGTCCCATCGCAAGCGTCAGATTGATGTCGGCGGTCGGTGCCGGCAGATGATGATCGCTGGGGATGATCTCGAACCAGTTCGCGACCAGGATGAACACGAACAGGCAGATCGCCAGCGGGATGATGAACGGATGGACCCGGCCCACGCTGGCCTCGACCTGGTTGGTCACCGCCTCGGTGATCGACTCCCAGAAGACCTGGATCTTGCTCGGCACCTTGCTGGTCACCTTGGCCCGCATCCACAGGCCCAGACCGATCACGACCACGCCGGCCGCGACCGTGGACCACATGGTGTCCGCGTTCCACGTCATTCCGAGGAACTCGAACGTGATGTGGTGGCCCGGCTCGATGTCGGTCTCGGCGAGGATCGTGTCAGCGCTCATGCCTGTCGCAACTCCTTCAGCAGCGGCAGCCCGGTGAGGACGAGTGCGATCAGGTGGAAGACCGCGAGGCCGGCGAGGACAGTCGCTCCGGTCGGCCAGAACGCCACCGTGAGGACCACGGCGACGAGGGAGATCCCCATCAGCCGGACCAGTGACGAGATCGCGAACTGCTTGCGGGACAGCAGATCGTCTCCCTCGGTCGAGCGGATCAGGAATGCCTCGGTGAACAGGCCGTTGCCGTAGCCGAGAACAACGCCGATGCTGACAAACACACCGATCTGCCACTCACCGAGTCCGAGGGCGATCCAGAACGCCGCGAACGCCAGGACGCCGGCCAACAGCAGGGCTCGGCGCTGGTTACGCATGGCCTGTGCCACCGGCAATGACTGGTTCACCGGATGACCCTCTCTTCCTGTCGTGCGCACTCGTGCCCTCGCATGAGGGTCGCGCTCACTCCCGCAGGAACGGCTTCATCTGACGCCAGGTACCCACCACGCCGAGGGCGATTCCGCAGGCCAACCCGATCAGCACGAAAACGGGGAAGGTGTCTATCCAACTGTCGATGAACCATCCCAGACCCATTCCCAGCAGCAGGCAGACGACGTTGTAGGTGCCGATGCCTAGCAGCGTCCATACATCGAGAGTCGGCTTTGCACGATCGTCGTTCATCGCGCGAGTGGCTCCCGTCACCCAGGGTGATGCGAGGTTCACGCAGTCTCGCCGTGGGCGAGACGGCAGCGACGCTACCACAGCGATCACGACCGGAATTCGTCGCGTCACCAGGCCTCTGTGGCCGGATTGGCTCGCGACTCGGCGAGTACCGGGGCTCGGTGTCGGTCGTCATATGGCGGCCGTCCTGGGTGCCGGACAACGGGCGGTTGTGCCGCCCCCGTCGGTCGGATCTGGTCTTGAGTACGCGTCCGGGGGGTCGTTTGCTGAGCAGTTCCTGAACGCTTGTGAAAAGTAGCACAAAGTCTGGGGCGGACTCAAATCGTGGCTAGACCACCGGTCCCGCCGGGGTCTGCGGCCAGCGTGGCAGGGCGAAAGTCGCGACCAGGGTAACGACGGCGAGCAGTCCGACGCCGACCATCGAGCGCCAGCCGGCGAACAGGCTCAGCCAGACGGTCCCGAACGCGACGAACGCCGCGAGCATGTACATGACGAGGACGGCACGCCGATGCGAGTGGCCGATCTCGAGCAGCCGATGGTGCAGGTGCATCTTGTCGGGACTGAACGGCGACCGCCCGGCCCGGGTCCGCCGGATCACTGCCAGGAAGAGGTCGACGAACGGGACCATCACCATCGCCACCGGCAGGATCAGTGGGAGCAGGGTCGGCGTCAGGGTGGCCTGGGCGCCGGCGATGCCCTCGGACACCGACGTCGCCGGAAACTGCCCGGTGAGGCTGATCGCCGATCCGGCGAGCACCAGGCCGATCAGCATCGACCCGGAGTCGCCCATGAACATCCGTGCCGGGAAGAAGTTGTGCGGCAGGAAGCCGGCACACGCACCCGCGAGAGCCGCGGTGAGCAGGGCGGCCGTGATCGCGAGCGACTGGGCGTTCTCCCGGGCGAGCAGGTAGGCGAAGATGAAGAACGCGGCCGCGCCGATGCAAATGACGCCGGCGGCGAGCCCGTCGAGCCCGTCGATGAAGTTGACCGCGTTCACCGTCACGACGATCACCAGCACGCTGAAGAACGCCGCCTGCAACGGATCCAGGACGAGCGTGCCGGTCAGACCCGGCAGCGGCAGGTAGAGGAACTGGACCCCCTGCGACACGACGACGACCGCCGCGATGACCTGGCCGGCGAACTTGGTCAGAGCGTCGAGCTCGTAGACGTCGTCCACCACGCCGACGATGCAGATGAGTACGCCGCCGAGCAGGACCGCTCCGGCGTCGTCGAAGACCACGTCGTTGGCGGTGGACAGGAACGGCAACTGCCGCATCACCAGCCAGGCCGCGCCGAGGCCGGCGAGGATCGCGATACCGCCGAAGTACGGAATGGGCGTCGCGTGTACGTCTCGATCGCGGACCTTCGCCACGGCGTGCAGCCGGGTCGCCACCTCGCGAGCGATCACCGCTGTGACATAGGTGGCGACCGCGGCGGCGAGGAAGATCACCAAGTATTCGCGCATGACCCGAGCCCACAACGGCGAAGTCGTCCGGTGCCGCCCGACCCGCTCACGGGGCTACCTCGACACGCTCGTCGTACTCCTTCAGACTGGCCAGTTCGATCGCACCCTCGCGGAGCACCCGCGGCGGGTCGGCAGTCACGTCGAGGATCGTGGACGGAACGTCACCGTCGGTCGGACCGCCGTCGAGGTAGACCTGAACCGACTCGCCGAGCATCTCCTCCGCGTGGTCGACCGTTGTCGGTGACGGCTGGCCGGTGCGGTTGGCACTGCTCACCGCGAGCGGACCGGTCCGCCGCAACAGCTCGAGTGCGTCGTCGTTGTCGGGCATCCGAACGGCCACGGTGGCCCGGGTGTCGCCGAGGTCCCAGGTCAGCGACGGCTGCTGCTGGCAGACCAACGTGAGCGGGCCGGGCCAGAAGGCGTCGATGAGCTCACGAGCCAGATCCGGAACTTTGGTGGTCAGCGCGTCCAAGGTGGTCTGGGCGGCGACCAGCACCGGCGGCGGCATGTTGCGACCCCGGCCCTTGGTGCGGAGCAGCCGGCGTACGGCGGCCGGGTCGAAGGCATCGGCGGCGACGCCGTACACGGTGTCGGTCGGCAGAACGACGAGCTTGCCGGAGCGCAACGCTGTGACGGCGGCCTCCATGCCGCTCTCTCGCTCGTCCTCATCGGCGCACGAGAACCGCTCAGACACGAGCCCCCCTCGCTTGGCTCGCCGAGCCGAAGACCAGGGTGCGGCGGTGGACTGCTCGCTCGCTCACGGAGGACATCGTGCCACCCGTGCCGATCGGCGTGCAGATCGGCTGCCGGAGGCGTGGGAACGGGCGCCCTCAGCGCCGGTGCGCCGTGGTGAACCTCGGACGGCCGGCGAGATCGCGATGGTCGCGAACGCCGGTCCATCGCTCGGTCGCGCCGAACAGCGCCGGAACCACCTCACCTTGGGAGTCGGCGTGCTCGCACCCGACGACACCGCCGGGACGCAGCAGCCGATGGGCGACCTGCTCGACCAGCCGGATCGTGTCGAGTCCGTCGTCACCGGACCACAGGGCGATCGCGGGGTCGTGGTCGCGAGCCTCCACGGCGACCGACTCGTACTCGCTCAAGGGGATGTACGGCGGGTTGACCAGCACGACGTCGACCCCGCCGTCGAGCTCGTGGAGGCAGTCGGCGATGTCGCCGGCTCGCAGGTCGACACCGGTGCCGGCGAGATTGCGCCGCGCGTAGTCCAACGCCGGCTCGGCGAGCTCGACCGCGAACACCCTGGCCGTCGGGTGCTCGTCGGCGACTGCCTTCGCGATCACCCCCGAGCCGGTGCACAGATCAACGGCGATCGTGCTCTTGGTCCCGGCCGCGCGCAACGCCGTGAGCTGGGCGATCCCCCAGCCGGCCAGCATCTCGGTCTCCGGCCGGGGTACGAAGACCCCCGGCCCGACTTCGACCTCGACGTAGCGAAACGCCGCGGAGCCCAGCAGGTGCTGCAACGGCTCTCGCTTGGCCCGACGGGCGGCCAGGTCCTCGAACCGAGCGGCCGGCTCCGGGCCGAGCTCGGCGTCGCCGTCGAGGCTCAGGTGCGGCACACCGAGCACGTGCGCGAGCAGCAGCCTGGCGTCGAGCTCCGGCGACGCGACTCCGGCCTCCGATAGCCGGACGGTCGCCGCGCTCAGCAGCTCGCGGGTCGTCATGCGCTCTCCTGGCCCGCCTCCGCCATCCGCTCGGCCTCGTCGGCGGTCACGACGGCGGCGATCACCGCATCGAGGTCGCCGTCGATGACGGCGTCGAGGTTGTAGGCCTTGAAGCCGACGCGATGGTCCGAGATCCGATTCTCCGGGAAGTTGTACGTCCGGATCCGCTCCGAGCGGTCCACGGTGCGTACCTGGGAACGGCGCCGCTCGGCGGCCTCGGCGTCGGCGGCCTCCTGGGCCATCGCGAGCAGCCGGGCTCGCAGGATCCGCATCGCCTGTTCCCGGTTCTGCAGCTGGCTCTTCTCGTTCTGGCAGCTCACCACGACGCCGGTAGGGAGGTGGGAGATCCGCACGGCGGAGTCGGTGGTGTTGACGCTCTGGCCGCCGGGTCCCGAGGACCGGAAGACGTCGATCCGGAGGTCGGAGTCGTTGATCTCGACATCGATCGGCTCGGCCTCCGGCAACACGAGCACGCCGGCGGCCGAGGTGTGGATGCGGCCCTGCGACTCGGTCACGGGTACGCGTTGGACCCGGTGCACGCCGCCCTCGTACTTGAGCAGTGCATAGGGAGCCTCGCCGGGCTCGGGAGTGCCCTTGGCCTGGATGGCCATCGTCACCGAGCGGAAGCCGCCCAGCTCGGACTCCGTGGCATCCAAGGTCTCGACCCGCCAGCCGCGGCGCTCGGCGAACCGGGTGTACATGCGGGCCAGGTCGGCCGCGAACAGGGCCGACTCTTCGCCGCCGGCGCCGGCGTTGATCTCGAGGATCACGTCGCGATCGTCGGCCGGGTCGCGCGGCAGCAGCAGCCGGCGCAGTCGCTCCTCGAGCTCCGAGCGGGTCGCCTCGAGCGACTCGGCCTCGGCGGCGAACGACTCGTCCTCGGCGGCCAGCTCACGCGCCGCGACAACGTCCTCGCTGGCCTGCTGCCACGCCCGGTGGGTCTCGACCACCGCACGTACTCGTGCGTAGCGCTGACCGACGCGCTTGGCGCGCTGGGGGTCGGCGTGCAGGGCCGGGTCGGCCAGCTGGCGCTCCAGGTCGGCGTGCTCGGCGACCCAGGACTCGACCGCTTCGAACATCACGCCACCTCCTTCCGGCCAGCTCGTCCCGTCACACGATTACCACGTTCTCGTGGTGTCCAAGCACTCTGCATGGTGTCGATGCCGTGCGGAGTGCGGTCGTACCACGCGAACGTGGTACGACGACGGCGCCGCCCGAGGTCGTGGCCTGGGCGACGCCGTGTGGTGGAGCTACTTGCCGGACTTGGCCTTGGCGTAGCGCTTCTCGAACCGGGCGACGCGGCCGCCGGTGTCGAGGATCTTCTGCTTACCGGTATAGAACGGGTGGCAGTTGGAGCACACCTCGGCGTGGATGACGCCGTTGGCGGCTGTGCTGCGGGTCGTGAACGTGTTCCCGCAGGAGCAAGTCACCTCGGTGACCCCGTACGCGGGGTGAATGTCGGATTTCATGGTGTCCTCTCACATGCGGTCGCCGGGTCGCCCGCGGCACGGGCGTGAACCGGAACCGGCTATCAGTGTGCCATCGGCGCGAATCTCAACGCCAATTCGACGGCGTACATTCCCGCGTCAGAGCTGCTTCTCGACGTCGCCGGCGAGCTCCTCCGGCGTCGTGTTGGGGGCATAACGTCGCACCGGCTGACCCTCGCGATCGACGAGGAACTTCGTGAAGTTCCACTTGATCCGGCCGCCGAGCACGCCCCGCTTCTCCTCCTTGAGCCAGTCGTAGAGCGGGTCCGTGCCGTCGCCGTTGACCTCGATCTTGGCGAACATCGGGAACGAGACGTCGTAGGTCGTGGAGCAGAACGTCTTGATCTCGGTCTCGTCGCCGGGCTCCTGGTGGCCGAACTGGTCACACGGGAAGCCCAGCACGACGAATCCGCTGTCGACGTGCTTGCGGTAGAGCTCCTCGAGACCGGCGTACTGCGGAGTGAAACCGCACTTCGATGCGACGTTGACGATGAGGAGCACCTTGCCTTCGTAGGTCGACAGGGACTGCTCCGCACCGTCGATGGTCGTCGCGGTGAAGTCGTACGCGGTGGTCATCAGCTGTCGTCGCCGCGGCGGCCGTTGGGGGCCGTCGGGGTCGTCTTCTGAACCTCCATCAGGAACTCGACGTTGGTCTTGGTCTGCTTCAGCTTGTTGAGCAGCAGCTCCAAGGCCTGCTGGGCATCGAGTGCACCCAGCACCCGGCGCAGCTTCCAGACGATCGCGAGCTCGTCGCGGGACATCAGGAACTCCTCGCGGCGGGTGCCCGAGGCGTCGACGTCGATCGCAGGGAAGATCCGCTTGTCGGCGAACTCCCGACGCAGCCGGACCTCCATGTTTCCGGTGCCCTTGAACTCCTCGAAGATGACCTCGTCCATCTTGGAGCCGGTCTCGATCAGGCCGGTGGCGAGGATCGTCAGGGAGCCGCCGTCCTCGATGTTGCGGGCGGCGCCGAAGAACTTCTTCGGCGGGTAGAGCGCCGACGAGTCGACACCACCCGACATGATCCGGCCGCTCGCCGGAGCCGCCAGGTTGTAGGCCCGGCCGAGTCGGGTGATCGAGTCGAGCAGGACGACCACGTCGTGGCCGAGCTCGACCAGGCGCTTGGCCCGCTCGATCGCCAGCTCCGAGACCGTGGTGTGGTCGTCGGCCGGGCGGTCGAACGTGGAGGCGATGACCTCGCCCTTGACCGCCCGCTGCATGTCGGTGACCTCCTCAGGCCGCTCGTCCACGAGGACGACCATGAGGTGGCACTCCGGGTTGTTGGTGGTGATCGCGTTGGCGATCGCCTGCAGGATCAGGGTCTTGCCGGCCTTCGACGGCGAGATGATCAGGCCGCGCTGGCCCTTGCCGATCGGGGCGACGATGTCGATGATCCGGGTCGTCAGGTTCTCCGGCTCGGTCTCGAGGCGCAGCCGCTCCTGGGGGTAGAGCGGTGTCAGCTTGCCGAACTCGACCCGCTGCTTGGCGGCCTCGAGGTCCATGCCGTTGATGGAGTCCACCCGGACCAGCGGGTTGAACTTCTCGCGCCGCTCGCCCTCGCGGGGCTGCCGCACCTGACCGGTGACGGCGTCGCCCTTGCGGAGGCCGTGCTTGCGGACCATCGACAGCGAGACGTAGACGTCGCCGGGGCCTGGAAGGTAGCCGCTTGTCCGCACGAACGCGTAGTTGTCGAGCACGTCGAGGATGCCCGCGACCGGCAGCAAGACGTCGTCCTCGCTGATCTGCGGCTCGGCATCGGGACGGTTGCGGTTGCGGTCGCGGCTGCGACGACGCCGGCGGCGACCGCCGCTACTGCGGTCATCTCCACCGCCTTGGCCGCCGCCTCCGCCCTGGTGCTGCTGGCGGGACTGCTGCTTGCCGGACTGGTTGCTCTGCCGGTCGCCGCGCTGACTGTCGCCGCGGGACTCGTCCTTGCTGTCGTCGCGGTTGTCGTCGCGCGAGCTGTCGGACTTGCGACCGGCCTCGGCGGACTCCTTGCGGTCGCCGCTCGACGACTCAGTCGACGCCGGCTCGGTCGAGTCGGGCTTGGTGGTCGTTTCGGGGGTGCTCGTCCGGGTCTGGTCGGCGGTCGTGGTACCGGCCGATGCGGAATCGGAGGAGCTGCTCTGGGCGGCCTGGATCGCTTCGATCAGCTGGCCCTTGCGCATCCGGCCGGCGCCCTTGATGCCGAGACCGCTAGCGATCTGCTGCAGTTCGGCGAGCACCTTGCCGGACAGTCCCCCACCGCTCTTACGGCGCGACGCCGCCGAACCCGCTTCTGCGGTCGCGGCGCCGGAATCACCGGCGACAGAGGTGAGTGTGTTGGATTCTGTCACGTGAGGTCCTTCCCACGTCGGGGAGCCGATGGCTCACCCTTTGATCAATGCGGCCTGGGTCTTCCAGGCTCCGCGTAGCCCTCCCAATGCATCTGGCAGCGGGCGGGGGGTGCTCCCTTCGTCTCACGGCTCCGAGTCACATCCGCGGCGCTGACGATGCGAACGCCGAGCCGAATGAGTGTGACCACGCACACCCGAGATCTGCTCGGATCGTGGTGATGGAAGCGACGACCGCGGCGGCCCCGTC
>Ga0081455_10009179_pt1 | contig 10194 bp, 12 predicted proteins | sample TabmetS3T2R1_FD_70207 | JGI IMG/M metagenome (GOLD analysis project Ga0081455, IMG submission 70207) | Tabebuia heterophylla rhizosphere microbial communities from the University of Puerto Rico - S3T2R1 | ecosystem: Host-associated > Plants > Roots > Rhizosphere ... | reverse complement strand
GGCCAGACGCCGCTGAAGCTCGCGCACGCGCTGGAAGCGGCCAATGTGCCGATCCTCGGCACCTCGCCGGAAGCGATCGATCTCGCGGAAGACCGCGACCGCTTCAAGCGCATCCTCGACAAGCTGCGCCTGAAGCAGCCGAAGAACGGCATCGCCTATTCGGTCGAGCAGGCCCGTCTCGTCTCCGCCGATCTCGGCCTGCCGCTGGTGGTGCGCCCGTCCTATGTGCTGGGCGGCCGCGCGATGCAGATCATCCGCGAGGAGACCCAGCTCGACAATTACCTGCTCGGCACCCTGCCCGAGCTGGTGCCGGCCGACGTCAAGGCGCGCTACCCCAACGACAAGACCGGACAGATCAACACCGTGCTCGGCAAGAACCCGCTGCTGTTCGACCGCTATTTGTCTGACGCGACCGAAGTCGACGTCGACTGCCTCTGCGACGGCAAGGACACTTTCATCGTCGGCATCATGGAGCACATCGAGGAAGCCGGCATTCATTCCGGCGACTCCGCCTGCTCGCTGCCGCCGCATTCGCTCGATGCGAAAGCCATCGAAGAACTGGAGCGGCAGACCCGCGAGCTCGCGCTCGGCCTCGACGTCGTCGGCCTGATGAACGTGCAATACGCCATCAAGGACGGCGATATCTACGTGCTGGAAGTCAACCCGCGCGCCTCGCGCACCGTCCCCTTCGTCGCCAAGGTGATCGGTATGCCGGTGGCAAAAATCGCCGCGCGCATCATGGCCGGCGAGAAGCTTGCCGACTTCAGGCTGAAGAAAAAGAAGCTCGGCCATGTCGGCGTGAAGGAGTCGGTTTTCCCGTTCGCGCGGTTCCCCGGCGTCGATACGGTGCTCGGACCCGAGATGCGCTCGACCGGCGAAGTGATGGGCATCGACCGCTCGTTCGAGGTGGCGTTTGCCAAGAGCCAGATCGGCGGCGGCACTCGCGTGCCGCGCCTGGGCACCGTGTTCGTCTCGGTTCGCGGCGACGACAAGATGCGCATTGCGGATGCCGTGCGGCTGTTGCATTCGCTCGGCTTCAAGGTGATGGCCACCTCGGGCACCCAGCGCTATCTCTCGGACAACGGCGTGCCGACCGAGAAGGTTAACAAGGTGCTGGAAGGCCGGCCGCACATCGTCGACGCCATCACCAATGGCGAAGTGCAGCTGGTGTTCAACACCACCGAGGGCCCGCAGGCGCTGGCCGACAGCCGCTCGCTGCGGCGCGCTGCCCTCTTGCATAAAGTGCCCTATTACACCACTCTTTCAGGCGCCAAGGCTGCGGCCCAGGGCATCCGCGCCTACCGGGACGGGGACCTTGAGGTTCGCACCCTGCAGAGCTACTTTTCCGAGAGTTGATCGCGCCGGCGGCCGAAGCGCCCGCTAAGCGATTGGAAAACAAGCCGTTAGGCTGGAACTCACCGCTTGCTCTGGACGTTGTGTCGGCCCCGAAAGGGGCCGAAATCAGTAAGGGCCCTAGGGACCCGTGACGGGCCGCCAAAAGGCCGAATCGACAATCGTTGCGTGCGGGCCTTCAATGGTCCGCATGGCTGAAGGACAGGAAAGATGATGGAAAAGGTTCCGATGACGGCAACCGGCTATGCCGCGCTCGAGGAGGAATTGAAGCATCGCCAATCGGTGGATCGCCCGCGCATAATTGAGCATATCGCGGAAGCTCGTTCGCATGGCGACCTGTCGGAAAACGCGGAATATCACGCCGCCAAGGAAGAGCAGTCGCATAACGAGGGCCGCATCGCCGAGATCGAAGACAAGCTCGCTCGCGCCGACGTCATCGACATCACCAAACTGTCCGGCGACACCATCAAGTTCGGCGCCACCGTCACGCTGATCGACGAGGACACTGACAAGAAGGCGGTGTGGCAGATCGTGGGCGAGGTCGAGGCCGACGCCAAGAAGGGCCGCATTTCCATCACCTCGCCGCTGGCGCGCGCGCTGATCGGCAAGAAGAAGGGCACGACCGTCGAGGTGATGGCGCCCGGCGGCGCCAAGGCCTATGAGATCACCAAGGTGGAGTGGCGGTAGTCACCTGCGAGTTACCGCGAACGAAAGAAGCCGCGCCGTGTGCGCGGCTTTTTTGTTGCGTTGCAAATCATGCGCTGCGATAGCGCGTCGCCTGTGGGAATGATTCAAACCAGTGGGTGTTGACTTCACACGCCGGTGACGAATGCCGGCTATTGCGATAGTGCTAGAGGTCTGGGGTCAAACGAGGGGACAATCACATGGAACAATTCGACAAGATGCTGGAGAAGTGGCAGCCAGCAGCGTTGAGCCTGCTGCGGTTCATCTCCGGTTTGCTGTTTCTGCAATACGGCTTTGGGAAATTGCTGAAATGGCCGGCGGTGCCAATGTTCGCGAAGGTCGAATTGTTTTCGTTGTACGGCGCGGCAGGAACGATTGAATTGATCGGCGGCATTCTGCTGGTTCTGGGGTTGTTTACGCGCCCGGTCGCGTTTATCGCTGCAGGTGAAATGGCCGTCGCGTATTTCTACAGCCATGCACCAAGGGGATTTTTCCCAATCCTGAATGCCGGCGATCTGGCGATTCTGTTTTGCTTTGTCTTTCTGTATCTTGCCTGCGCGGGCGGCGGGCCCTACAGCGTCGATGCGATGATGCGGAAGAAGTGACGAAGCCATTCCGGGCGCGCCGAAAGACGCGAACTATGGGGCGCAATTGCGTCCCTGAGAATCTCGAGATTCCGGGTCTGGTCCTTCGGACCATCCCGGAATGACTTGCAGCGTCAGCCCCGTCCCTTCAACTCCAGCGGGACGGCGGCGTCATATTTCGAATTGTGCAGCACCAGCGACGTCCTGACGTTGCGCACATGGGGCGCTGCGGTGAGATGCGTGACGAATTCCTGGAAGGTCGCCATGTCGGGCGCCACGCATTTCAGGATGAAGTCGACCTCGCCCGACAACATCCAGCACTCCCGCACCAACGGTTCGGCGCGCACGAACTCCTCGAATGCGCGAAGGTCCGCATCCGCCTGGCTGGAAAGATGAACGGAAGCAAACACCGTGACGTCGAAACCGAGCCGGCGCGGGTCGAGCAGGCCGCGATAGCCCTGGATGTAGCCTTCTTCCTCCAGCGTGCGGACCCGGCGCAGACAGGGCGGCGGCGAGATACCGACCCGTTTGGCCAGTTCCACATTGGTGATTCGGCCGTCGGCCTGGATCTCGCTGAGGATCTTGAGGTCGATTTCGTCCAGATGCTTCGACACGCGCGCCCAGTTCCCTGAAACCAGCAAAAGCAGGGGATTTTCCCTGCAACTCTCTTAGCCTAGGGCGCGCACATAGCGCAATTTTATTTCGCGTGCACTGCGCCAATTTTCACGAACGCGGGAAAATTTGCCGAGATGGATTGCAAAACTTGCATAGCTGGCCACATGTCATAGACTTGGAAATGACAATTTCGGTGCCGTCGCGCTGCCTTTCCGGGCAGTTTCCGCTTTCAGCGCCGACCATCCCCCTTCGAGAGTGCTGCTCACCATGCCCGCCCCTATCCATGCCAAGGTCGTCATCATCGGTTCCGGTCCGGCTGGATACACCGCCGCCATCTACGCGGCACGCGCGATGCTCGAGCCGACCCTGATCCAGGGCATCCAGCCGGGTGGGCAGCTCACCATCACCACCGATGTCGAGAACTATCCGGGCTTCGCCGACGTCATACAGGGTCCGTGGCTGATGGAGCAGATGGAGAAGCAGGCCGCCCATGTCGGAACCAAGATCGTCACCGATCTCGTCACCAAGCTGGAGCTTTCGCAGCGGCCGTTCCGTCTGACCTGCGACAGCGGCGAAGTCTATCTCGCCGAGACCGTGATTCTCGCCACCGGCGCGCAGGCGCGCTGGCTCGGGCTGCCGTCGGAAGAGAAGTTCAAGGGCTTTGGCGTTTCCGCCTGCGCCACCTGCGACGGCTTCTTCTATCGGGCTAAGGAAGTGATCGTGGTCGGCGGCGGCAACACCGCGGTTGAGGAAGCGCTCTTCCTCACCAACTTCGCCTCCAAGGTCACGATCGTGCACCGGCGTAACCATTTCCGCGCCGAGCGCATCCTGCAGGACCGCCTGTTCAAGAACCCGAAAATCAGGGTGGTCTGGGACAGCGCGATCGACGAGATCAAGGGCGATGAGAACCCGAGCAAGGTCACCGGCGTGCGGCTGAAGAACGTCAAGACCGGCGCGCTGTCAGATGTGGCTGCGGACGGCGTCTTCATCGCCATCGGACACGCGCCGGCCACCGAACTGGTGAAAGACCAGATCAAACTGAAATCCTCCGGCTATGTGGAGGTGGCGCCGAATTCGACCGCCACCTCGGTACCGGGACTGTTTGCCGCGGGCGACGTCGCTGACGAGACCTACCGGCAGGCGGTCACGGCCGCTGGCCTTGGCTGCATGGCAGCACTCGAGGCTGAACGGTTCCTCGCACTGCGCGCGAGCGATCGCGCGGCGGCAGAATAGCGGCAGCAAAACAATGGCACGATCTAGGGACGGATTTACGGATATGGACTGGGACAAGCTGAAGGTGTTTCACGCCGCGGCGGAGGCTGGCAGCTTCACGCATGCGGGCGAACAGCTTGGCCTGTCGCAATCGGCGGTCTCGCGCCAGGTCAGCGCGCTGGAGCAGGAGCTCGCGGTTTCGCTGTTCCATCGCCACGCGCGCGGCCTGATCCTCACCGAGCAGGGCGACCTCCTGTTCCGCACCGCGCATGATGTTTTCATGCAGCTGCAGGCGGCACGCGCCAAACTCACCGACAGCCGCGAGCGGCCGAGCGGCGATCTGAAGATCACCACGCCGCCCGCGCTCGGCATCAACTGGCTGATCCCGCGGCTCGACGAATTCACCGCGCTCTATCCTGATATCCGCATCTCGCTGATCGTCACCGACGAGGAGCTCGATCTGTCGATGCGCGAGGCCGACGTCGCGATCCGCACCCGCAAGCCGACCCAGCCGGATCTGATCCAGCGCAAGCTGTTCTCGATCGGCTTCCACGCCTACTGCTCGCCGGAATACATCAAGCGCTTCGGCACGCCGCGAACGCTGGATGATCTCGACCAGCATCGCATCATCATGCTCAGCGACGCCCAGGTGCCGTCGCACCTGCAGAATCGCAGCTGGCTGATCGAAGCCGGCCGCAACGGCTCCGGCCCGCGCGAGGCCTATTTCAAGGTGAACAACATCCTTGGCCTGGTCCGCGCCTGCCAGCAGGGCCTCGGCATCGCCGCGCTGCCGGACTACCTCGTCGAAGAGAACAACCGCCTGGTGCAGCTGTTCGGGGAGACCGACTCGATCGCGATCGACACCTACTTTGTTTATCCCGAAGAGTTGAAGACGGTAGCGCGGGTGCAGGTGTTCCGCGACTTCGTGGTCAGCAAGGCGCAGCGCTGGCCGTCATGATTCTCGCGTTCCGCGCGGGCCCTCGGAGTCCGCATGTCTGACATGCGGCTCGGGTGGTTGCTGCAGGGCGACGACGCACCCCATAATGACGGTACACTGAGCTTTCGCGTTACGCATTTGTCCCCCTCCTCCAGTGGCGCGGACGTTCAGTAATCCCTCTTGGAAGGTGATTGTGTCGGCCTCACGTGGCCAATACCTTAAGCCGGGCTCTCACGGGCCCGGCTTTTTTTCTGTCACCACGCAACGGCGCGCCCACTGTCATGCCGTTGACATCGCCCGCGTCGGCCCGCATGATTGAACCATGATCACGATTACGTGTTTCGCAGCGCAGGTGAAAAAAGGTCCCCTCCCGGGGACTTGCGATCGCGCGCGCTGAAAATTCTACCCACGCTCAACCGATCCCAAACCCCGCCGTTCGGACGGGGTTTTTTGTTGGTCCCGTCTCCGGCTCAACCCCTGAAGGAGATGGACCATGAGTGACTTGAGAGACCAATTTCGCGGCCTGTGGTTGCCGCTGGTGACGCCGTTTCGCGATGGCGAGCTGGACGAGACATCGTTGCGGCGGCTGGTGCGGCATTACGCAAGCGGGCCGGTAGATGGATTCATCCTCGCCGCAACGTCAGGCGAAGGCATGTCGCTTTCCATGAGCGAGCTGGAACGGCTGGTTGCCATTGCGCGAGCCGAGAGTTCGGCCACCCGCCGCTACATTCCGATCTGCCTCGGGCTATCGGGCGCGAGCACACACAAGATGTTTGAAGCGCTGGACGAGACGGCGGCCTGGACGATCGACGGCTATCTGATCGCAAGTCCCTATTACACGCGGCCATCGCAACGCGGCCTGTTGCAGCATTTTACCGCGCTCGCCGACCATGCCTCCTGGCCGATCGCGCTCTACAACATTCCCTACCGGACCGCGGTCAGCATCGACAACGACACGCTGTTGCAGCTCGCGCAACATCCGAACATCGTCGGCATGAAGGATTGCTGCGCCAACCGCGAACAGTCGATCGACCTGTTGCGGCGGCGGCCGGCCGGCTTCCGCGTGCTGACCGGCGAGGACGCGCAATATCACAACGCGCTGGTCGACGGCGCCGACGGCGCGATCCTGCTCTCCGCCCATGTCGAGACCGAGGCGTTTGCCGCGGTGCGAACGCTGCTGTGGGAAGGCAATCAGGAGGGCGCGGCGGCGCGGTGGCGCGAGCTCGCCGATCTGACGCGGCTGCTGTTCGTCGAGCCAAGCCCCTCTCCCGCCAAGCACTGGCTGTGGCGGAACGGGCTGATCGACAGCCCCGAGGTGCGGCTTCCGATGGCGGAGGTGAGTGCGGAGCTTGCCGCCGAGCTCGATCGCGAGATCGAGCGGCGCACGCCGCCGCTGCTGCGCCGGGCTTAGAGCATGATCCCGACCCGAAGGGCCGCGTTAGCGCAAAGTGGGAACCGGTTTTCGGAAGAGATCATGCTCGAACAAAAGAACTAGCGTGCAGCGTGGCGTGGTTAAGGAACGGTGAAAGCATCCGCTCGACTTCACGCCACGCCGCGCCCGCAACCTTAAAGCCCTTGGCGTACCGATGTCTCCATAACGACAAAACGGGGGCACCATGTCCGACTATACGAACGATGCGACCTGCCAGCACGCAGAGCGGACGCACGACGTCATGCTTGTGTCGACGATCGCGCTGTGGGCGATGCTGATTGGCTTTGTGCCGGTCGCGGCCTTGCGCCTGTTCGGCGCCTGAGCGGGACGAATGCTGCCGTGGTTAATCCGCGGTAGCGCCTGTGTTCAAATGCGAGCGAAAGCGCGGTCGGGATCTTAAAGCCCGGCGCGTATCGTCGGCGACAACGACAACAAGAAAGCGCGGGGGCGCGTCGTGGACAACCAAGAGAATCTTGCCGTCATCGAGCAGCCGGTGATGCCGGTCCTGCCCGTCGTGGAGCGGAAAGGCTTCACCATCGAGGACATTTTGTGGGCGATCGGCATCTGGTCGGTGCTGCTCACCATGTCGCCGGTGATCTTCTTCTACGTGCTGATGGTCGCCTAAAGCGCCATCACCGATCCGGCAAGCAAAAGAAAAACGCGCGGCCGCCCGCGCGTTTTTGCACGTCCAGAGCGGACGTTGGTGTTACGCCGCCTGCTTGTGCATGGCGCCCGACGACGGCGCCGCACCGCGGATCGCCTTCACCGAGCGTTCGATCGCCGCCCACAGCCGCGCAATCTCGGCGGCAGCGCGGCCTTCCGCATAGTATTCGCGGGCGCCTTCGCCGTGGCTCAGCGCCATCAGCAGGTCGGCGCGGTTGGTGATCTGGCCGCCCCACACCGGTGCGCGGAATTTCGTCAACGCCTCGCGCGCAATGGTGACGATCGGGCTCTCCAGCCCGTCGCGTTGCGCCGGCGCGCCGTTGAGCACCACAGCGTACGGCTTGCGGGCCGAGCGGCAGATCTGAATGGTTTCCTGCACGGCGTTGACGTCGAACACGCCGGGACGCGCCGGAATGATCACCATGGTCGCGTTCTTGATCGCGTCGTCGACGACAGCCGAGAGATTCGGCGGCGTGTCGATGAATACCCATTCCATGCCGTCGCGCTTGGCGGCGGCAATGATCTCGCCGACCGAGCGGATCGCGGTGCGGATCGGCGGTTCATTGGTGCCACGCAGTTTGTGCCACAGCGTCAGCGACCCCTGCGGATCGCCGTCGACCAGCAGACATGGTCTCGTTGACTTGTGGACATGCGCAGCAAGATGCGCGGCCAGGGTGCTTTTGCCCGAGCCCCCTTTACGCGATGCAAAAACAATGACGTTCATTCCCTTGGCCTCCAGATTGACCCCAGTAGCCAAAAATGAATCAGCGAAGTGATTCGTTAAAGGAGAATTTGCAGGTAATTCAGTGGAAGCCCCTGAATCGGCTGCAGAGTTGGCTTTTGAGTCACACCGGGTTTGTCCGGGCGTCAGGAAAAGCGAATCGGATGAACCGCAAGCCTACCCAGCGTTTTTGGCAGCCTGCCGCTGCAGCCACTTGCGCTCAACCCAGGCGAGCAGGCGAATCAGCGGCGGCTGCAGCACCGGCACATCCTGCGCGAACAAAAGGAGTCCTAGCGGCAGCATCCAGAGCCCGAGCACCGGCAGGAAGGAGAAGAAGCCACCGACGATCAGCAGCAACGCAAGCGGGATCCGCACCAGCCGCGACGATGGCCGGCGCAGCCAGTTGACGAAACGCGCCGGGCCAGCCGGCAGCTTGTGCTCGAACCAGGCGAAATGCCGGTCGAGCTCGACTTGGTGATTTACGCTCAAGGAAGTCTCTCCGCGCCCCTCGCGCAGAGATGGCGATCACCTCCGGTGCGGCAAGGCGTCAGTCTGTCGCGGGAACCGACTTGAAATGGCGGTCCGCGATACCCACGGCCCCTTCGAGGCTGGTCAGGTCGCCGCCGGCTTGGCGGGCTTTTTCGGCTTTTTCGCCTTGGCGCCGGCGGGCTTGCGCGCCAACGGCTTGATATCCGTGGGCTGATCGGCCGCCTCGTCGGGCTCGGGACCGGGACGGAAGAAGCGCCGGCATTCCGGCGACAGCTGCGACTTGTTCTGGATCATGCAGGCGGTGATGCGATCGACATCGGGAACGAAGGCGCCGCAGAGCCGCATGGCGTCCGGGCTGCAGGCCTGCTGCTGTTCCGGGGTATAGGCCAAGACCGATGTCGGAACGCTGGAAGCGAAAAGCGCAGCAGCGAGCGCAATGCCGCAATGAAAATCCCGTCTGCCAATGGCGCTCATGTATCCCCCGGAAGCGAAGAGCCCCGCCGGAATAGTGGGTGAACGTCCCCGGAATGGCAAGCCGAGCGGTGGGCGTACACAATGTGCGCAAAGCAGAGGGGCACGCACTCGACTCACCCGTTGGAGAGATCAAGGCGCCCGTCGTTGCCCACGGCAACGGCTGCGCGTGCAAACGGCGGCGAGCAGTAAGGGCGGCAGTGTGTGATGAAGCTGGTACAGTTGGGTGGGTACCGTCGCCTCTCTACTTCAACCTTGATAAACCTGACGAATTTGCGCGCTAAGTCGCATCCTTTGTATCAGGGTTTTGTATTCTTGGAATCAGTTTTTAGAGGGACGCACTACTTCGGGAACGGGCACCTGCACGGGCGTTCTGAAATGGGGCGGGGAGAGGGGGGCCCACCGTTGTTAATAGGGGTGGTAATATGAGGTCTTCTATCGATTCGGAGACGAGAACAATGAACAGGTTTAGAGGGCTGCCTCGGGGGGCCTTAGGTGGTCTAGGGATCGTGCCGGGTGTCAGCGGCATTCAGGGTGGAGTGAGCACGGCTAACCTGCTTGAAGGCCTAGCTGAGAAGGGCCTTACATCGGCCAATCTGGCAGCAGCGCTGGCAAATGTACCAGCAGCCCACGCCCCCGCAGCAGCTCCTTCCCAACCGGCGCAAGGTTCCCCACCTCCCAAAGCGGACAGTGGATCGTAGTTGCCTATCTCCGACTTAGTTCCCTACGCGCAGATTACGGGCAGCATTGCGGCTGCGCTTGGTTTGGGGCTGACGGCATGGCAGCTTCGCCGGGCTCGCGTTGTCGCCACTCTCCAAAGCCTTCAAGAATTCATTAAGGCTTCGAATGAACGAGAGGCCGAACTTAACAAGGCCGAAGGCGACAAGCGTCACGCCTTTATCGAGTTCATGAATTTTCTCGAAATATATTCTGCGGCTGCCAACAGCAATCTGCTAGCGGGTGTTACCCGGGAGATTGTAACCGACAAGCTAGTAGATTCGGTTGTGGTCTTGATGCAGCTGGGACATTGGCA
>Ga0081455_10009178_pt1 | contig 10194 bp, 6 predicted proteins | sample TabmetS3T2R1_FD_70207 | JGI IMG/M metagenome (GOLD analysis project Ga0081455, IMG submission 70207) | Tabebuia heterophylla rhizosphere microbial communities from the University of Puerto Rico - S3T2R1 | ecosystem: Host-associated > Plants > Roots > Rhizosphere ... | reverse complement strand
CCGAAGCCGCCGTCCCAACCGAATCGGCCCGGGGTTTGGAAGATTTCCTTGCGCTGAATGTCCACCGCCATTCCGAAGCCCCAGCTGCTATTTCCGCCGAAAAAGATTTCGGACCCGGCGCGTTGCTCAGGCGAGAGATGATCTGAGGTCATCAGTTCCACGGCGGCGCGCGAAAGAATGCGCTCGCCGCCGCGCCGGCCTTTGTTCAGCATCATGCGGCTGAAGGCAAAATAATCATCGATCGTCGAGACGAGACCGCCTCCGCCCGATTCGAACGGCGGCTCGGCAAGCCATGAGCTGTTCGCGACTCCGTCAAACACATCCAGTGCGCCCGCCTGATGATTGAAAAAATAGAACTCAGGCAAGCGCTCGATTTTGTCGGCGGCCACATGGAACGCCGTGTCTCTCATTCCGAGCGGATCGAAGATGCGCTCGCGCATGAACGCGCCGAGCGACTGTCCCGACACTCGCGCGATTAAGACCCCGAGCACATCGATGCTGACGTGATACATCCACCGCTCGCCAGGATGCGCCAACCAGGGGAGAGAACCGAGCCTTTCGATCCATTCTTCCGTGGTAGGCCATTGCGACTGCAGCTTTGGACCGTCGCCGCCAATTCGATATTCACGGATCAACCTCTGAATCGGATAGGTGTCCGGCATCGCCATCACGCTGCCGAAGCCCATGCAGGATGTCAGCAAATCGCGAACTGTGATCGCGCGCCGCACAGGCGCCGTGTCATCGGGCTGCGAAGATATGGACTTCAGGACGCGGCGGTTCGCAAGTTCTGGCAGCCACGCATCGATCGATTCGTCGAGCCGTAACTTGCATTCCTCCACCAGAATCATCGCCGCGACAGCAGTTATGGGCTTTGTTATCGAGGCGATGCGAAATATCGTGTCGCGCTTCATCGGCGCCGGATGGCCGAACGACATTGCGCCGAGCGTCTCCATGTGAACGTCGTCATGACGGCTGACGAGGGCGACGAGTCCGGGCATCTCTTTACGTTCGACGTATCCGGACAACACTTGATGCATTCGTTCGAGCCGCGACTTTGAAAGACCTTTCATGCTCATGTTCAGTTCCTCGCGCCAGTCGACTGGCGATGTGGCGCATGTTTATCCTTGCAGTGGTTGTCGCCGTCCGCTTTCAGGTCCCGGTGAGGCGTAGCAGGACTAGGCGTTGGGGATGCTCGCAGCCAACTCCGCAAGCTGGTCGGGGCGCCGGCCCCAGCCCTCGTGAAAGCCCATCTGTTCGTGCTCCTCGCGGTCGGCCACCATCCAGTGTAGCACGCGCGCGGTGTATTTCGTTTTGCCGCCCAGGTCCTCAAATGTCAGAACCACAGTCATAAATGGATGTTCGGACGGCTCTCAGGCTTTCTTGTATGCGTCGGCGCCCGAAATCTTTTATTCCGGCCGGTCAATATCGAAGAAGAAGCCGCCTGTCTCACTTTTCTTAATCGAGTACGGCGTATCGTAATATTCGCCAAGTCGTAGTATCTGCGGTCTCGTGGCGCCCGGCTTTTTCGACAAGCCTTTATCCCATTGATCCTTCGCGTTAAAACTGTTATTTGGAGCGTGAAACTTGCCGAAGAGAGAATCCGTTAGGCCACGAAGGTCGGAACATAGGCTCTTGATGTTTAAGAAGACGATAGAACCCGGGACAGATGATTCGCTGAGCGGCGGCGCCAGCAAGCCGGCTCGCGGTGTGATGAGTTGGCTGGCTATCTTCGGCGTGTGCACTCTGTTCTTGCTGATCAATTCCGCCACTATCTGGTACGGCCTGAGAGCTGGATTTTTCCCAAACGCGCAGCCAATGCGATGGGGGACAATGATACTCGAACAGTTGACCGTCTGGTATCCGGTGGCGCTGCTCGCTCCCGCCTGCCTATGGTTTGCGGCGCGATTCAGGCTCGAACGCGAACGGTGGCTGCCCACGCTCGCCATTCATCTGGGAGTTAACCTGGGCTTCCACGTCTGCCTCGTGCTCATCTCGCTCCCTCTGTCGCATTTGATCTGGCGAGAGCCGCTCTTCTCATCTCGCTTTCTACAAAATCTCCATCAGCGTTTGATCGGGCGGATACCGATAGACGTGATTATTTACTGGACGATTGTAGGCGCGGGCTATGCGTTCGAGTATTACCGGCGCTTCCGCGAACAACAGTTCCAGGCGGCCCGCCTGGAACTTCGCGCGACGCAACTCGAAACTCAGCTAGCGCAGGCGCAATTGCAGGCGCTCAAAATGCAGCTCCACCCCCATTTCCTCTTCAACACGCTGCACGCGATCTCCGCGCTGATTGACGATGACGTTAAAGGGGCGCGGCGCATGATCGCGAGGCTGAGCGAACTGCTGCGGCTAACGTTAGATAATGTCGGCCAGCAGGAAGTTTCGCTTCGGCAGGAACTGGACGCCCTGGAGCGTTACCTGGAGATCGAGCAGATTCGCTTCCAGGACCGTCTGACGGTGCGGTTGGCGGTCGCGCCGGAGACGCTCGACGCGAGCGTACCGAACCTGGTATTGCAGCCGATTGTCGAGAATGCGATCCGCCACGGCATTGCGCCGCGCTCATCAGCAGGGCGCATCGAAATCCGCGCCGAACGCCGGGACGGAATGATCGAACTGCAGGTGATTGATGACGGCCCCGGGTTGCAGGCATGTGACAAAGAGGGCGGGGAAGAGTTTAAGGAAGGCATCGGGCTGGCCAACACACGCGCCCGACTGCGGCGCCTATACGGCGACGAGCATCGGATAGAGATCAAGGACGCTGACGAGGGCGGTCTGGTTGTCAAGCTGTCGATCCCGTTTCGACAGGCGGAGGTGGATGGCGCCGGGCGCGAATAGGGGTAGCGTCATTACCCCGATACCACACTAGCCACAGCGCACGCAGCAAGATTGATGAGAGGCCCGCCGGAACGGGTCGGGTGGAATGGCTTGTTGGGCGGCGGCTTTCATCGGACGATGATGCGTTGTGGCTGCTATTGCTGTCTGCAAAAAATGATTCCATTTTGATCCAACCAGGTCAGACAAGTAATCCTCCCTTGAGAGTTTCTATTGAACCCGACACTTGACGCCCCATTGCTTCCTTCGATTGTAAATTCTTCGTCAGAAACCGGCGCAAGTTTAACTCGCTTCTGCCCAGACGGAGTGAGCCAGAGAGCGCCTTCTTCGAGACTAATCTTCAACACAAGATCATAGAGCGCATATCTACCGACATAATCGCTCAGGCGTTCGGGCGCAATCTGCACAGCGGCAGGCGACTTCAAATCCTCGGCTAGATATATACTGGCAATCTTATTCGCAACTGCGTATGGCGCCGTAAACTGCTGGCTGTTCGACAGAAGGATGACGGTGAAGCGCTGTTCCGGGAAACATGTGATTTGCGCCCTGAAGCCGTCTGTCTCCCCGCCGTGCGCAACAAAGTTCAAGCCGCGATACCTGCCGAGTTGCCAGCCAAACCCGTAGTTCACGGACGTACCATCATTCAACTGTCCTGGGGTGAACGCCTCTTTGAGCGTTGAGGCCTTAACCAGGTTTTCCGTGTAGAGCGATTGATCCCACTTCGCCATATCTTCAACTGTGGTGTTGACCTGGCCATCGCCGTAAACGTAATTCTCCGGGTTGCGGTCGGCGGGCTTGGCTCCAGCGTCTTGAGAAACATAGGCAGTAGCACGCCCATTTCTTGTTATTTGGGTTTTGTCGTAAACGAAAGAGTCGTTCATGCCGAGCGGCTGGAAGATGTTTTTCTGTACAAACTGCGGGAACGATACGCCCGATACGATGCTCACAATCTGAGCCAACAGCACATAATTGGAGTTACTATATTCCCATCTCTGACCGGGCTGGAAGCGTAACTGTTTCCGTCCGGCAAGGAATTTCACGACATTCTCGGCGGTTCGCGGCTCATTGCCTTTGAGCTTTTTACTTTCGCCCCAGACGAACTCGTAATCGAAGATGCCGGATGTATGGTTGAGCAACTGTCTAACGGTAATCCGTTGCGCGTCGGCTTGAAATTCGGGGAAGAACTTGGAAAGCGTATCTGTGTAGCTTAACTTGCCACGCTCGACTAGAATCATTACCGCCATTGCGGTGAATTGTTTGGAGATTGACCCAATATCAAATACGGTTTTAGAGTTTATGCGCTCTTTCGATGTAAGGTTAGCCAACCCGTAACCCTTCTCATGCAACACATGCCCATCTCGTATAACTATTATTGCCGCCCCCGGCGTGTTGTCCTGCGACCATTGAGCTATCAAAGCATCAACTTGAGATGAATTGTCGGCCGTAGTTTTTGCGCCGACCGCGTGTGAGGATGTTAACTGACTAAAGTTACCGCCACTCTGCTTATGAGATAGCCCGGTAACCGTCGTCATGATTATCAGCAAAAAGGATATAAGATGTTTCACTCGCATGTCACAGAAGCCGCCCGACGCAAAAGCTCCGCCGCGCTTCTGCCGTAGCGCGGCGGAGGCGGAAACATCGGCTGCAGCGCCTTATTGGGCATCTGACGGTTCATACCTGGTCCTTATAAAAAGCCGTGCTAAAGACCTTCCGCGATGGATGTGAGCTTTCGGCGCCCCGGCGACCATCTTCGTACCAGCGCTCCGAAAGCTCACCGGCAATGCGCATCGACGGAGTATCGCAGTTGCGAAAGCGCCCTCACTGTGTGGCAAGAACGAGTAGCTCACTTTATTTTTGGCGCCGTGATAGTAGATCCGGCTTGCGTTATCACTAAACCGGTCACATCTCCATTGTCATTCCGGCGAAAGGTGATCTGCGCCTCTGTCACTCGGTAAAAATACTCTGTTTCCGAAGCAGGAAAAATCTCGGCGCTCTTTTGTCCTGTGAGTTGCGCGATCAGGCGATTCCCGGCTTTTTTAACCGTCAAAATCATCTTAGGCGAAAGCTGATATTCGCCGACAAACGCGTTATAGAGCCTGGGATCGACGACAACTTGCCTGGGTTCCAGTGGGTCATCAAATTTTTTTCCTGTCAACTCCGAGACAATGATGCGCATCAAGTGATCATTGAGATACCCGACCACCTCGCGCTTGAGTTGATCCTGGCGATCGGTATTGAACTGAATCGCGACCGCCACGCGATAGCTTGGAAGGTATTCCATCGCGGACCTATAGCCGGGGAACTCTCCATCGTGTCCGTATGATTTACCCCATACCCCTTCGCCGATGACGACTCCTAAACCGTATGTGTCAAAAAGTGTAGTCTTTATCCCCGTCACCATCTGGTCAAAGTAGGGTTGCTTGATCAATTGGCCTTCGTAAAGAGCTTTGGCCCAGCGCGCAAGATCTTCGGCGGTCGATGCAAAACCGCCACCGGCCCATTCGCACTGCGGGTTAACGGTGAATTTGCCGTCCACTATCATCGCGCCTTTCGGCCCCGCAAGCGCGCCATATGACGTATAGCCGTTGCTGACCCCTGGGATGATACGGCCTTCCTGCGGAATGGTATGGGCGAGCTTGAGCGGCTTCAAGAACCTGCGGGTAACTTCACTGTAGAGAGTCTGACCCGTTATCCGTTCGATGATCATCCCGACCAGCAGATAGTTGTTATCGGTGTAAGAATAATCTTGGCCGGCGGCAAATAGCGGTTTCTTGCCTAGCGCAAAAGCAATAAGTTCCTCGGGTTTCCAGGACCGATCGTTGTTTCCAAGGATCGCTTCCCAGAATTTCACAGGGTCGTCATCAGGAATGCCGCTAGAATGGTTTAGTAACATCCTGACTGTGACAGTCGTGGCATTGGGCAAACGCTTGAACCAAGGATCGCCTTTGAACCATTGCTCAATTTTATCGTCAAGGTTGACCTTTCCCTCCTGCGCAAGTTGCAACATCGTGGCTGCGACAAAGGTCTTCCCGACGCTTCCCGCCAACATCAGATCAGTTGACACGAGTGGTCGCTGACTCACTATATCTGACACACCCACGGAGACCGATGCCCCGGCGCCATCCGGCAGCACAAAAGCGAAGTTTGCTCCAGGAAAACCAGCCTTAGCCCTCAATTGTTCGAGTCTTGTCCGCGCAGATTCACTGATACGTTTGAGGGCAGCGGTATCAGGCGTCGCAGTTTGCCTCTCGTTGGCCGCAAACAACAAGGCCGAGCAAAATACGAACGCTGATAGAAAGCCAAATACAATTGTGAGGTATTTTCGCATAAGGGAGACGACTACTTGAGCGAGAATTCTAAATAATCCGAGCGCACGATCCGCATCTTGCCCGGTTGGGCCGGGTCCGCCTCATCCCTCAAATAGAAACTGACCTGCAACGCTCGTCGTTCCGGGACGTACAGCGCGTGCCAGAGCGTGCGTATCGGCGGTTGGGGAGCGCCCTGTGGACTGGGCACGGTGGCGCTCACGGCTTGCTGGTTCTCCTTGATGAAGTCCGGCGTCAATCTCCCGCCCTGATTGGCCGCGATGCGCTCGGCCAGCGAGCAGTAGCGCGAGCAGACTTCCTTGACTTGCCTGGCCGACGGCGGTTTTTTCCCGTCCAGATAGCGATGCAGGCTAAAGTTCGTGGTGATGAGCGGTTCCTTGGGATTCTCAATGATATATTCCCGGTTATGGAACTGCGAGTACTCCCACACAAAGGCCTTGCCGTGGCGGTCGGCGATCAAATAGTGGACCGAAGCAAGCTCGTAGTATTGCTTGGTCAGCAGCAAGGCTTCTTTGGCTTCCTCGACAGTGGCGCAGGTGTCCAGCAGTAGTCGCAGCGTCTGTTGCACGCCCAGCCCGACGCCGTCGTCCGCCGGCTCCACCCCAAACTTCTCGCTCAGCTCATCGTCAGCCAACACTGTGACCGTCAGCCCTTCCGAGTTGATGCCGTCGAGGACGCCGTTCAGCAGGTCATATGAGTAGAGGGCTAAAGAGGCGTAACCCCGGTCGGGGCGCAGTTCGATAAGATACGGTCGGGAGGTGGCCGCCAATTTGCCGCGCGCCGGCCACTCGCCTAGCAGAGCGCCGGTAGAAAAATCGTAGTTACGGCTGACAACTCCGTTACCATCAGCCGTCATTTCCGGCGGGTAGTAAACCACTGAGCAGCCGGGCCGCAGGTTGAATGTATACATCAAGCCATTGAAGTCCCAGGCATCGTCCTCGAGCTGCCGGCCAAAGGCCTTAGCGACTCCTCGCATCCGCTCGAAGAGAATCGGGTAGCGCCCTTTGATGTACTCGCGCTCGACTCGCGTGCGGAAACGGTCGGCGCTGGGCATAGGCCGGAGCCGATACCGTTCTTTGGCGATGATGGCGAGCGCCTCGCCGATTTCTTCGTTGCTCCCTTTGAGCGCTAGATGCCGGACTTCCATGAAATCTTTCGGGCCGCCGACAACGACCCGATCTTGCTGGATCGCTTTGTGCTCGATATGCGGCGCCTGTTTAGTTTGCGGCGCAAGACCTTCACTGCCAGATTTCGCCGCCGGAATGTCAAACTTCGCGTCATCCAGCGGGACGTTGTGTTTGATTTCGCTGTACTTGATGACAATCTCGGTTTGATCCCGATCGAGACGACGCGTGGTGAAAGGAAACTGAATGCCGTCAACGGCGCGGTAGTCTTCGTAATCTTCGCGGCTGAGCAGATTCCCTTCCGGGTTGCGCGTCTCGACGCGCAGCAAGAGCCCACTTTCAGTGTCGAAATACCAGCGCCTCGGATTGCCGCCACGCGGCGCTTCAAGAGGGTAAACCTCGCGGGCGCCAAGCTTCTCTTTAACTTTGAGCTCGATCCGCGGGAATAGTTCGCGCAGCTTGAGTGGCAGATAGAAATCGGCGTCGCGTTTGGGGTAGACGTCCAGTTCCTTCGCCTCGCCGTATTCTTCTTGCCACGCGGTAGCGCCATTGAAACCGGTGCGCGGATTTCCTGCCATGGCAAGCTCGACCACCGTCAATTGTTTGTTAGGCGCTTTGGCGTAAATCTCTATGGTTCCTTTGGCGCCGATGGCCGGCGCTTCGATGGTTCCTTTCATGACGCGCGAAGTCGGCGCTTGCAGCGCGATTTTGCCGCCGAGGGCCTGGACGTATTTATCGAGTATCTGCTCAAGCGTCGGCGGCGCCTCGCCAACTTTCGGCTCAGCCGTTTTGGCGGGCGGCGTTTGGCGCCCGGTTTGGCTTGAGTAGCCCGGCTCTATTGCCGCCCCCGACCGGGCCGGCTGAAGCGCCGCGAGCAGAATTAACGAGAAGGAAAGTAGCAAGCGTTTCTGAGACACATTCACTCCTTTAAATCCTTTTGTTAGACTGGCGAGCGCCGGGCGTCATTGCTCCGGCTGCCCGGCGGATACTACGTTTAGGGTTAGGCTGAAATCTTCGGAGAAGCGCTCAATTATCGCTCAATTATTTCTCAAAGCGGTCATGAGTAATCCTGTCAAACAGTTTTACGAATTAGGCCCCTTCCGCATAGACGTAGCGAACCGCCTGCTCTTGCGTGATGGCGAGCCGCTCCCGCTGACGCCGAAGGCCGTAGACACGCTGCTCGCGCTGGTTCAACACAGTGGACAGGTGCTGAATAAAGAAGAGCTGATGAAGCTTGTCTGGCCCGACAGTGTGGTCGAAGAAGGCAACCTCACACAGAACATCTACCTGCTCAGAAAAACTCTCAGTGAAGGCTCGAATGGTCTGAACTATATCGAGACAATTCCGCGTCGCGGCTACCGCTTTGTCGGCCCCGCGCATGAGGCGCGCGAAGAAACGGCTGACCGCCCGCCGGCCGAGCAAATTAAAGTTCAGGCTGTGATTGAGGAAAAGAAAACCAACGAAGAATTGAACGGGAGTGAGGGCGACTCAGCGCCAAAACCAATGGCGCCTCTGCGCCCTGGCGCCCCGGCGCCTTTTCATCACTTCACCCGCCCTCTACGTCTCCCCGGGCTTGTGGCGGTGGCAATCGCAATAATCGCTGGACTGTCGTACCTGCTATTTTATAGCCGGCCAAAACCGCCGGAACTGAAGGCGACCATTGAATCAATCGCTGTCTTGCCGTTTAAGCCGCTCAGCGCAGAGAGCGATTCGGAAAACCTGGGGATCGGGCTGGCTGACGCTGTCATCACCAGGCTGAGCAACCTCAGACAAATCATCGTCCGCCCGACGAGCGCCGTGCTCAAGTACAGCAATCTCAATCAGGACTTGCTCACTGTTGGCCACGAACTCAACGTGGATGCGGTGCTCGACAGCCGGTTTCAGCGCGCAGGCGAAAACCTCCGTGTGACTGTGCAATTGGTGAGCGTGCGCGACGGCACGCCGTTGTGGGCGGACAAATTCGATGTAGCCGGCGCCAATCCGCTCTCGGCGCAAGACTCCATCGCCGAGAGCGTCACACGGGCGCTGGCTTTGAAACTGAGCGGCGAGGGACAAAAGCTGCTCTCCAAACGACTCACCACCAACGCGGAAGCCTATCAGGCTTATCTCAATGGCCGTGAGGCCTGGAATCGGCGCGCAACACCTGCCATTGAAGAGGCCATCGAATATTACGAGCAAGCCATCCGCCGCGACCCGGAATATGCGCAAGCCCACGCCGCCCTGGCCAAAGCTTACGCGCTTCTGGGCTTTCGCTACGACACACAGGAGTCGAAGCAAAACGAGGCTTTTCCCAAAGCGAAAGCGGCCGCCGTGCGCGCCCTGCAATTGAATGAATTGTCAGCCGAGGCCCACACCGCGCTGGCCGTCGTAAAGCAACGTTACGATTGGGACTGGGCGGGCGCGGAAAGCGAATTCAAGCGCGCGCTCGAACTGAATCCGAATGATGCGCCCGCGCGCGAGATGTACGCGCTCTATCTGGCGGCGGTGGGGCGGCTGAAGGAAGCGAAGACCGAGATCAATCGCGCGCTGGAATTGGATTCGCTTTCATTCCAGATCAACCGCGACCTCGGAGAGATTCTCTATTTCGCGCGCGCGTATGAGCAGGCTATCGAACAACTCCGCCGCACGTTGAAAATGGGCCCGGATGACCCGCAGGCTTTCGCAGCGCGCCGGTTGTTGGGCTGGGTTTATTTACATCGCGGCCTGCCCGATCAAGCCTTGGAGGAGTTCATCGAAGCGCTACGGCTGCAACGGGCCGACTCGAATTGGCCCCCCACGCTCCGGCAAGCCTACGCTGCGGCAGGGATGCAGGGTTACTGGCGCAAGTGGCTCGAATTGCAGCAACCACGCATCCAGCGCGGGCGGCTAAATCCTTTCTACCTGGCGCAGATTTACGCCTTCCTGGG
>Ga0081455_10009177_pt1 | contig 10195 bp, 8 predicted proteins | sample TabmetS3T2R1_FD_70207 | JGI IMG/M metagenome (GOLD analysis project Ga0081455, IMG submission 70207) | Tabebuia heterophylla rhizosphere microbial communities from the University of Puerto Rico - S3T2R1 | ecosystem: Host-associated > Plants > Roots > Rhizosphere ... | reverse complement strand
AGGCTGAAACACTCAACAATATCGGCGCGGCTTATGGCGCGCTGGGGGAGACGCGGAAGGCGCTGGAGAAGCACAATGAAGCTCTGCCGATTAGTAGGGCAGTAGGCGACCGCAGAGGAGAGGCTGAAACACTCAGCAACATCGGCGCGATCTATTTTTCACTGGGAGAGAGGCGGAAAGCGCTGGAGAAGTACGACGAAGCTCTGCCGATTAGTAGGGCAGTAGGCGACCGCAGAGGAGAGGCTGAAACACTCAGCAACATCGGCGTGGTCTATCGGTCGCTGGGAGAAATGCAGAAGGCGCTGGAGAAGTACAACGAAGCTCTGCCGATCTGGCGGGCGGTAGGCGACCGCAGTGGTGAGGCTGTCACACTCAGCAACATCGGCCTAGTCTATAATTCACTAGGAGAGACGCAGAAGGCGCTGGAGAAGTACAACGAAGCTCTGCCGATCAGGCGGGCGGTAGGCGACCGCAGTGGTGAGGCTGTCACACTCCACAACATCGGCCTGGTCTATGACGATCTGGGAGAGATGCAGAAGGCGCTGGAGAAGTACGATGAGGCTCTGCCGATCTGGCGGGCGGTAGGCGACCGCAGGGGGGAGGCCGCCACGCTCAGCGGCATGGGCGCGGTCTATTGGTTGGTGGGAGAGACGCGGAAGGCGTTGGAGAAGCACAATGAAGCTCTGCCGATCTGGCGGGCGATAGGCGACCGCAGTGGGGAGGCCGCCACACTCCACTACATTGGCACGGTCTATCAGTCACTGGGAGAGATGCAGAAGGCGCTGGAGAAGCACAATGAAGCTCTGCCGATCAGGCGGGCGATAGGCGACCGCAGTGGGGAAGCCGACACACTCAACAACATCGGCGCGGTCTATTGGTCACGGGGAGAGATGCAGAAGGCGCTGGAGAAATACAATGAGGCTCTGCCAATTTATCAAGGAATAGGCGACCGCAGGGGGGAGGCCACCACACTCAGCAACATCGGCGCGGTCTATCGGTCGATGGGAGAAATGCAGAAGGCGCTGGAGAAGTACAACGAAGCTTTGCCGCTCAGTCGGGATGTAGGTGATCGCAACAGAGAAGCTAATTCCCTGCTTGGGATTGCGCGGGTCGAGCAAAAACGCGGCAATCTCAGCCAGGCTCGCCAAGCCATTGAACAGGCTGTCGACTTGATCGAATCACTGCGCACGAAAACCGATAGCCAGGAGCTTCGCTCTTCATATTTTGCCAGAAGGCAGGAATTCTTTGAAACTTACATTGACGTACTGATGCAGATGAACAAGCAGAACCCGGCCGCGGCGCTTGACGCTGTCGCGTTAGCGGTAAGCGAGCGCGCTCGGGCGCGCTCCTTGCTGGATTTGCTGAAAGAGGCCCGCGCCGACATTCGTAAGGGCGTCGACAGTTCCCTGCTGGAGCGCGAACGCTCCTTGCAGCAGCGACTCGCTGTCAGGGCTGCTGCTCAAACCAGACTCTTAAATCGCAAGCATACTCCCGAACAGGCCGAAGCCTTTGCCAAAGAGATCGCCGCTATCACCTCCGAATATGAAGAGATCCAGACCCAGATTCGGGCTCGCAGCCCACGATACGCGGCTCTGACCCAGCCTCAGCCATTGGGTCTGACGGAGATTCAACAGCAGGTGCTGGACCCGGACACTCTGCTCCTGGAGTACTCGCTGGGAGAGAATGCGAGCTACCTCTTCGTAGTGAGCCAAACGTCTATCACCGGCCACCTACTGCCGAAGAGGGTGGAGATAGAAGCGGCGGCGCGCCGCGTGCGCGAGTTGTTAACCGCTCCGCAGCCTCAGCCCGGCGACACCGATGCTAAATACCAGGCCCGCGTCAAAGAGTCCGAAGAAAGCTACTGGGCGCAGGCCGCAGACTTGAGCCGAATGTTGCTCGGCCCCGTCGCCCCTCAACTCGGCAAGAAGCGGTTGGCGATAGTTGCCGATGGCGTTTTGCAGTACCTCCCCTTCGCCGCCCTGCCCGCGCCTTCTCCGGAGAAGGGCGAGGGGCGGAATTCCGGGGCAGAAGCGCAGCCGTTATTCGTCGAGCACGAAATCGTGAACCTTCCGTCGGCTTCCACGCTTGCGACGCTGCGGCGAGAAACGGCCGGACGCAAGCCTGCGGAAAAGTCGCTCGCGGTTCTGGCCGACCCGGTCTTCTCGGATGACGACATTAGAGTCAGGCGGGATGCGGGCAAGACGGTAGCCCAAGTGAAAACCAGATCCGCCGATTCGGATGAGATGAACGTCGTTTCCCTGCAGATGACGAGGTCCGGGAAGGAAACTGGGGTGGTCGGCGCCGAAGGTGGTTTCGGGCGGTTGATCAGCACGAGGCATGAGGCCACGGCAATATCGGCCCTCGTTCCGGAGCGAGATCGCATGCGGGCGTTGGATTTTGAGGCGAGTCGGACGACAGCGCAAAAGCCGGAGCTGGGCGAATACCGCATAGTACATTTCGCCACCCACGGATTGCTCAACAACATCCATCCAGAGTTGTCGGGAATAGTGCTATCGCTGGTCGACAAAGATGGAAAGCCGCAGGATGGATTTCTCCGGCTGCAGGATATATTCAACTTAAAACTCTCAGCAGAGATGGTGGTGCTGAGCGCCTGCCAAACGGGGTTGGGCAAGGAGATCAAAGGCGAGGGGCTGGTAGGGCTGGCGCGAGGGTTTATGTATGCCGGAGCGCCACGTGTTGTCGCAAGCTTGTGGAAGGTGGACGACCGGGCCACCAGTGAACTGATGAAGCGATTTTATCAAGGATTGCTCGGGCCCGAAGCGTTGAGGCCGGCCGGGGCGTTACGTCAAGCTCAGTTGTCGATCTGGAAACAGAAGCAGTGGCGAGAGCCATATTATTGGGCGGCCTTCGTCCTGCAGGGCGAGTGGAAATAGTGATGAACGCGCGGATTTCTCAAAAGAAGAGATGGGTCGTCACCCGAGTGGCGTTTGATAGGATGCTGGCAGAGCTACACCCCGATATCGAGCGGGCCGGCGAGCAGTACGAGAAAATTCGGCAGAAGTTGGTGAAATGTGTCCCTGCAGCGAGTCCTCGTGAAAAAGAAAATATTTGCGCTCCAGCCTTGGCGTTCGTTTTTGCTTGGCATAGGATCGGCGCGATCGCCTCCTATGAAAAACAACCCTGACATCCCCGCCACTGATACGACTGAGATCAAGCAGCTCATCAATCGCCTCAAACAGGGCGAACTCGATCAAGGCGATGCGCAATTGATCGAGAAGTTACTGAACATTCTGCTAACCATCGTCTCTCTCCTTCAGCGAAAACGCACATCAATTCGGCGAATAAAAGATCTCCTGTTTGGAATCAAGGAGAAAAAGCTGGGCAAGGACGAAGCTAAAAACATAGCCGAGGAGAGCCGGCCCGGGGCTGATGGAAGTTCTCAGACCGATTCGCCGAAAGAGATGTCCTCGAAGTCAACCTGCGAGGGCGATTCATCTCCTCAAGAAGTAACGAGACCGAAACGGCCCGGACATGGTCGAATGGCGGCCTCGGATTATCTGGGAGCCAGGCTCGTGAGGTTGAATCATCAGGAGATGGCGCCTGGCGATTCCTGTCCGGAGTCGGGCTGCGAAGGACATCTCCATCAGTTAGAGCAGCCGAATGTGAAGATCTATTTGACGGGGCAGCCTTTGATCAGCGCGACGATGTACGAGCGGCCAGTGTTGCGCTGTTCGGATTGTTTCAAAAGGTATGTGGCCGATCTTCCGGAAGGCGTCAACAAGGATGAGAAGTTCGACGACACGGCGGACGTGGCAATCGCGCTCTACAAATATTCGGGTGGAATACCTTTTTACCGACAAGCGAGGATGCAGGAGAGTTGCGGCGTGCCGCTTCCGGAGTCGATGCAATTTGAACGATGCGAGGAAGTAGCGAATGCGGGTTTTCCTGTCTACAGACATCTGATCAAGTTGGCGGCGGATGGAAAGCTCTTTCACATCGACGACACGCGGGTGAGGATTCTGTCCTGTTACAGGGAAGACAAGTATCGTTCGAGTAAAAGTCGGCAATCGGTTTGAACCTGTGGAGGAGAAGATGAGACCTCGGACTGAGGAAGGGTGAGAGAAAGGGGAAAAAGCTCAGGAGCGGGCGCCGGTGAGCGGCGCGGAGAAGCGTTTGAGGAGGATCGCTGCCGGAGAGTGCGAAGATTGATCCCGCAGACGCGGCAGACCATCGAGGCGGAGTAATGATCGAGCAAAGCTGCTGCGGCTTTCAGAAGGTGATCCGGAGTTTTGGATCGTCTGGCTCGGGTTTTCCGCCAAGCCTCGAAGCGTTTTTTGAGTTTGAGTAAGTCAGATGGAATCGCCGATTTCATTAAGAGCCTCCGTGAAAAAGATATATGACATCAACGGAGGATAAGCGAATGACGGTTCCCGATCACGACGCCTCACCGCAAGGACACTGAGTATCCGGAAGCGCGTCCGCCGATCAAGCCGAGTAAAGTTAGCCCGTTTACCGAATACCTGAAGAAGAGATGGCTTGAAGGATGCTATAACGCAAGGCAGTTGTATAGGGAAATTAAACTCCCGGGATATGAAGGGCATCTCCATATCTTGCAGGCTTATCTGGAACCATGGCGCAAGTTGTTGCCGGAAGAAATTCGTCGGAAGCAGGCAATTCCAGCAGTATCGCCGCCTACGCCTCGCACTGTAGTGTGGTGGTTGCTGAAGGATAAAGAGAAGTTGAAGGAAGAACAGCGAGCGTTCATCGAGGTGTTGTTAGAGAAGAGCCCGATAATCAAGGCTGCCTGCGAATTGGTATGGGAATTTCGGAGCATGATCAAAACCCGAGATGGAAAGAAGCTGAACGACTGGTTCGGCAATTTCGAACAAAGTGGAATCAGCGAACTGGCAAGGTTCGTCAAGGGACTACGTGAAGACAAGGCAGCCGTACAGGCGGCGATGGAGTATGAGTGGAGTAATGGTCAGGTAGAGGGGTAGGTCAATCGCTTGAAAATGGTGAAGCGCCAAATGTTCGGTCGGGCCAACCTCGATCTGCTAAAAGCGCGAGTATTGAAAGCTTCCTGAGATAGCACGATGAATAGTTACAAAACATTATGTACAGAGTTTTATGATATCGATAAGCCCAATGCCCCAGAACAGGCTCTCAACTTTTATCTCAATTGCGCTGAAAAGGCCAACGGTCCTATTATAGAGCTGATGTCCGGATCAGGGCGATTTCTGATTCCTCTCTTGGAACGACAGTATGATATTGACGGCTTGGATGCTTCCCCATATATGCTTCACGCTTGTCAGGAGAGCTGTCGGAATAAGGGGCTAACCCCAGTCCTCTACGAACAGTTTATGGATCGACTTGAGTTGCCTCGAAAATACAGCCTGGTCATGATCCCGGCAGGCTCTTTTTGTCTGATCACCGATGATCTACAAGTTAGAGAAAGCCTGCGGCGAATTTATGCGTTAATGCTTCCTGGCGCCAACTTTGTGCTCGAGATTGAGCGGTTGATATCAAAACCAACAGATTTGGGATTGTGGGGTGGGAGATGGGTTGAACGATCCGATGGAGCGAAGATTTTGATCAGTTGGTTGAGTCACTATGATGAGGCCGAGCGAATTTCCCGCAGTATCCATCGTTATGAGCTGATCAAAGATGGGCAGTTGTTGAAAACGGAATACGAAGATTTCGATCTCAGGTTCTATGATCCGGAGGAGTTTCGGTCGTTGCTCGAAGTTGCCGGATTCAAGGAGATCAGAACTTTTAAGGCACACCAGTTTCAGGCGCCGGATGAAACAGATGAGAGCATCATCTTTGAGTGTTCAAAGTGATGAAGCAATGACGGCCTGTCCCCATCTCAGCGGTTTGGGTAACATGCCAGAGTTCCTTCTCACCTGAGAAGTCGGCCTCATACAGCTTTGAGAAAAGCTGAGGTCATAGTGCTATCGCACATCACCAAATTACCGCCAGAACCGATCAGCTTTGGAACCTGTCCTTGATATTTAATGCTGTTGATGAAACGAGAGATGATCCCAACCTCTACATGGGCCGGGCTGCTGGGCGGCTCTGGTTTGGAAGTAGCTTGCATGGCCAACTTCCGAGTTGCCGACAATTTCCTCAGTTTACTGCTCAGGAGTGGCTCCCGGCCCGGAGAGTTCCGCCTCACCTCGCCGAGTATGTCTTTACTGCTTGCCACGATGTGCGCTTCGGCTAGCATCGGCGAGCGCTTCGCGCACGCTCGCATGCGCTTGGTCAATGTCGGAGTCGGTCGTCATCCAGTTACAGACGGACACTCGCATGACTCGCATCCCACGCCGCGTCGCTCCGCCGAACCAGACAACGCCCTTTGCCTGTATCCGGCATATGACATCATCCGTAAAGCTGTCGTGATTACCTGTAGCGGACAAGAACCGCACCAATCCCTGGTTTATGATCGGTGGCGCCACGACCTCAGCCCCCGGAAGTTCGCCTATACCCTTGACCAGGCGAGCCGCATGTGCGCAGCAGCGGTCCACGATCTCCCCGATCCCTGAACGACCGAGCGCACGAATGGCCGCGTAGAATGGAAATCCGCGACCGCGGCGGGACCACTCCGGATTCCAGTCCTTTTGATTGCGCAATTCCTCGCGAGGAACCGAATAGCTCGTGCTTTGCGCGAAGGCCGCACGGTGAGCCGATGGGTGCGCCACGAATACAACCCCTGAGTCGAATGGCAAGTTCAGCCACTTATGCCCGTCAGTGGCCCAAGAGTCGGCCTGTTCCGCGCCATCAACCAGATGACGGCGCCGCTCACTTGTGGCTACCCAGAGCCCGAATGCGCCGTCGATATGAACCCAAGCATTGGCGGCGTGGGCGACCGGACAAGCCCTCTCAAACGGATCGAAAATCCCGGTATGCAAGTCGCCGGCTTGCAGGCAAACGATTACTGGGTTCCGCTCCCAACGCTGCAGCGCTGGTTTGAGCTCCTCGACATCGATCCGCCCTTCGTTGTCGGTTGGCACGTACTCGACTGCATCGGTCCCGATACCGAGCAGCCGCACGGAACGCATGATCGATTCGTGCCGGTTCTCGGTCGTCAGAATCCTGACTTGCGGCGCGCCTGCAAGGCCCAGTTTTTCAACGTCCCAGCCGCGATCTCGAAGCAGTTTGTGCCTCGCTGAGGCGAGAGCCGTCGTGTGCGCCATTTGGCATCCTGTCACAAAAGCGAATGACGCCGACTTGGGAATCCCAAGGAGAGCTTTCGCCCATTCGGCGCAAATCTCCTCAACGACGGCCTCCGCCGGCGCTGTGAGATTGGACGCGGCGTTTTGATCCCAAGCGGAGGTGAGCCAATCTGCCGCAATCGCAACCGGAAGAGCGCCACCAATGACCCAGCCAAAGAACCGACCGCTGCTGGATCGGAGAATCCCGTCGTCGATATCACGAACGAGCTCATCAATAACTTTGTCCGGCGCCATGCCGGTTTCAGGGAGGGGCCTCGCCAAACGAAGCCGCAGTTCTTCCAATGTGATTTTAGGGGCAACCGGCCGGTGTGGCAGCGTTTCAAGGTAATTGGCTGCATGAGTCGCAGCAACTTCCAGAACGCTTATGGCGCTCCGAGGCGTATCGCAAATGGATTGGTCGTTCCCGACTTTCTCTGGTCCGCCGTTTTCCATGACAAGCAAGTTATCGCGACGGCGGTGTGTAATGTTTCAAACATGTGTGAACTATGGATGTTCTGCGCGGCAAGAAGGGCGTCTTCCGGCCGAAAGGAAATCCTTCCAAGCGAGGAGGCCCTGCAGGCGGCTTTCTCACTATGCGAGGAGGCGAGCAAACTCGCGTTCTCCATTCCCTGTTACATAGACCGCGCGCGTCCGCTTGTCTCGAGTAATCCAGCGGAATTCGATCAGCTTCTGGTAAATTGCTGCCCCTACAGCTCCTGCCAGGTGGTCCTCCCGCTCTGTCCAATCGAGGCATCGGCGCGCAAAGACTCTTCGGGATTGACGCAGCTCATTTGAATCTATACCCAACCGCCGCAAGAAGCGCTCGCCGTCTTCCGTCAGTTCGTAATCACGCTCTCCCGCGGCTACGATGAACCGTTTCCGCTCCAAGGCCATCCTAAGATGCACGGCCAAGTTGCCGGCGAGGTGGTCATAGCAGGCGCGCGCATAACAGAGAGCTTTGCCGGCGCCAGCGGGGCGATATCGGTGGGGAGTGGAAATGGAGCCTAGGGCTTCGATTGCGCGTGCTATATCCGCCCCCGCTAAGCAGTAGTAGCGGCGCCGGCCTGCTCGCCACCCCCTCAGGAATCCGCCGTGAAGCAATTGCGCGAGATGCATGCTCGCTGACTGTGCCGAGACCCCGCCGACAATCGCGAGTTCGCCGGCCGATCGCGCCCTGCCATCAAGCAAGGTCGTCAGCATTGCCGCCCGCGCAGGGTCAGCAATGAGAGCGGCTGTAAACGCCAATGGAAATTTCGTATTCATAGCCTAATAATAGCCGCCGGCGCCTCAAGATATTTCAGCAGAAACTGAAATATGAATCACGAGAACGATTCGCACAGAATCGGTTATGACATTTAGCGCCTGTCCTTCGCCAAAACCTCACCGGCAATAAGTTGTTATAGCTTTACGGAACCTTACCCGATCCGGCCTCCTTTCCGCTAACTTTGGCTGCGCGCGCCCTCATGCCCCCTGACTTTTTTCGGGAAAAGTATGGACGATAGAAAAGAAGCCACCAGCACAAGGCAGATGAAACCAAGTGAGTAGCCGATCGGGAACTTACCGCCGAACAGGTCATTGAGCCATACCATCTTTAAGCCGACGAAGATCAGCACGACGGCCAGCCCGTATTTGAGCAAGTGGAACTTGTCCATTGCCCCGGCCAGCATGAAATACATCGAGCGCAGTCCCAGAATGGCGAAGATGTTCGATGTGAAAACGATCAGCGGTTCCTTAGTCAGCCCGAAGATAGCCGGAACAGAATCTATCGCAAAGATGATGTCTGTCAGCTCCAAAAATAATAAAGTGATAAACAACGGCGTGGCGTGCCACACATTGTTCAGCTTCGCAAAAAAACGCGGCCCGCGCATTTCTGATGTGACCGGGATAAATCTACGGATGAGCCGTATCAAGAGGTTCTTTTCCGGCTCCACTTTCATTTCGGGTCCGAACATCATCTTGACGCCCGTGAAGATCAAAAACGCGCCGAAGATGATGATGATCGAGTGATATTGCATCAGCATCGCTCCCGTCGCGATGAAAATCGCCCGAAAGACGAGCGCTCCCAGGATGCCGTAGAACAGCACCCGGTGCTGATACCTGGCCGGTATGGCAAAGTAGCTGAGAATCACCACGAAGATGAAAATATTGTCTACCGAAAGAGAATACTCAACGACATAGCCGGCCAGAAATTCGAGCGCCGTTTGCCACGCCGCCGCTGACGGGTCAAAGTCTGGCAACGCCGTCAGCCTCGGGTCATGAGAAAACTTCCATAGCGCAAACTGGTAGAATAAGAAATTGAAGACGAGTGAGAGCGTTACCCAGACGGCGCTCCAGGTGGCCGCTTCGCGGAAAGACACCTCATGCGCCTGGCGGTGGAAGACCCCCAGATCGAGGGCCAGCAGAAATAGCACGAACCCGGTAAACGCAAGATAAGCCCACCAATATTGGTCAAACGGGAAGAACTCGACAGCCATGACCTCCGCTCCTTTTTTGCTTAAATTTAGCGCAAAAAGTAAAAAGACCTTTTGCGCGCGCATTAAAGCCGCAAAAGGTCTCAGTCATTGAGCTGATCTGTCACTCCTCCTGGTGAGCCGGATTGCCAGATTGCATGGCAGTCGTATTGACGATCTCACAGGACCCGACGGCGCGGGCGACTTACTCCCCTTTTGGGAAAGAATATCGTACGAATTGAACGCCGCACAGTCAACAGACAATCTGGCGCCGGATAGGGTTGGTCTTTAGTCAAGCCGGTTTACCAAAGCTTCACTCATCAATGTAATCATAAGGCCGATCAATTGAGGGTTAATCGCCGGGATAGGAAGACACTCTATTTGGCGCTCACAACCACCACTCCGCCTTTCATCACCCAGCGGATTTTGTTGATCACGACATCAATGTCGGCTAGCGGGTCGCCTTCGACGGCAACGATGTCGGCGTAAAAGCCCGGAGAGATCGCGCCCAGACTCTTCTCCATGCCGAGCAGCGCCGCGCCGTTCGTGGTAGCGGAGCCGAGCGCCTCGGCT
>Ga0081455_10009176_pt1 | contig 10195 bp, 9 predicted proteins | sample TabmetS3T2R1_FD_70207 | JGI IMG/M metagenome (GOLD analysis project Ga0081455, IMG submission 70207) | Tabebuia heterophylla rhizosphere microbial communities from the University of Puerto Rico - S3T2R1 | ecosystem: Host-associated > Plants > Roots > Rhizosphere ... | reverse complement strand
GCGATGAGGTAGGTAAAACCGGCCCGCAAATCTGGCACGGTGATATGGGCCCCACGGAGGTGCATCGGGCCTTTAATGATACAGCTATGCTTATAGTTGGAGGAGTGGAAGCGACACGGCGCTCCTCCCAGGCAGGCGTCATACAGGGCCATGTCGGCGCCCATCTTGTGCAGCGCTGCGACATAGCCAAAACGGTCCTCAAAGACCGTTTCGTGCACAACGGACATGCCCTCGGCCTGGGTGAGGAGGAGGACAAAAGGCGGTTGCCAGTCGGTCATGAAGCCAGGATGGACGTTAGTCTCCAGGGCAATAGATTTGAGAGGTCCCTCGCGGTAGAAGCGGATGCCATCGGCTTCTACCACAAACTTCCCGCCCACGCGACGCAGCGTATTTAAAAAAGTCACCATGTCGACCTGCCGTGCCCCGCGCACAAAGACGTCTCCATCCGAAGCAACTGCAGCACAGGCCAGGGAGGCGGCGACAATGCGATCGGGCATAATATCGTGCGAAGTGCCGTACAGTTCCCGGACACCTTCCACCACAAAGGTACGATCGGTGCTGTAATCGATAATCGCCCCCATCTTTTGTAGACAAATCACCAGATCCATGATCTCCGGCTCGATGGCCGCATTGCGGATGAACGTCCGGCCTTTGGCGACTGTAGCCGCGAGGAGCAGATTTTCGGTGGTGGTCACACTGGGATAGGGCAGGACAATTTCAGCGCCAGATAGGTGCTCGGCTTTAATACAATAGGCTTCCTCACGGACCTCCACATGCGCGCCGAGCCGGCGATAGCCCTCGAGGTGAAAATTCACCGGGCGTTGCCCAATACGGTCGCCTCCTGCCGCGATCGGAATGACAGCTTGCCCGGTACGGTGCAGCAGTGGGGCCACCATCATAATCGCTAGACGGTTGTGACTACCCAGCGCGAGTGGCACCTCGGAGCGGATAAACTGCGGGGTGTGCACATACAGGGTGCGCGGCGGGTGCTCCTTAAATTCAGCCCCTAACGCTTCACAGATGGCGCGCGTGATCTGGCTGTCGCCAATGTGGGGGGTATTGTGGAAGACACACGGCTCTGTGGTCAGCATGGAGGCGACCATGAGCTTGGTAATGGAGTTTTTCGCGCCGCTGACACGCACCTCACCTCGTAACGGTGTACCGCCCTCAATGGTCCAGGTATCCGTCCTCATGCTCGCTGCCTCTCCCAGTGCTGGCTATGGTTGGCATACGTCGGCCATGACGGTGTGTAGTCCACCACTTCGTTACCCCATTGATCCCAGTCGGCTCGCTGACCACGTGCGAAGAGCTCCAAAAAGGGTCCAGGGCTACAGGCTTCGATAATAGCATACAACTCATCCGGCTTGCGCGAATGTTCACGCTTCTGTGTTTTGATAATGTTGACTTGTGTCCGCCCCGACGTCAGGGTTCGGAGCTGCCCGCGGACGCCGAAGAGTACCAGCTCAGTGGTATTGCGAAAGTAAAACCCGACCCCACGCCCGTCCGGACCGCCATCCTTCCGGATTTTATGCCAGATGAGGTTGGTCTTGTACTGAAACCCCCATGCCTCCATGACCTCAAGTCCTTCGCGCAGCAGCGCATTCGGCACCCAGAGGTAGAGATGGCTCTGTGCCGCCGCCACTGCTGCTACAGGGATGGCTTTGATGGCCTGGAGTGTCAGGGTCGGATAGCGTCTGAGACGCCGATGTTCGGGAGCCATCTTGCCTGTCCGGTTGCTAAATTGCCATGGCGGATCAGCCAAAATGGTGCCATAGGAGCACTGGCGCACCTCACTCAGAAAGTCTTGATCTGGGGTTGAGGTATGACACATGCTGCGTCCTTTGCACAGAAGTCCTCAAGAAAATACCAGAGATGACCGACATACTATGGAGAAGAATATCGAGAGAAAGGAGGTGAGCCGTATGGATCATAGTATTGGGAATCCCGGGTTCTCTAGCATCGAGATAGCCCAGGTGCTCCCCTCCGTCCCGGCCATTGCACGCGAGGCCCACGTTGCCCTGCAGCATGCCGGAGCGGCGTCTTCCGGCCCACAAAAGCCAGAAACGTCGGCAGAGACGCGCCAGGGGAAGGGCAGCAAGGGACTCGTGGAGGAGGTGGCATTTGCCAATGCTATCGCCGAGTTCTTGAATCAACAAGTGTCATTTAGTTACGATGAGCGTATCAATCAGATTGTCGTCAAAGTGATCAAAGGAAACACGCAGGAAGTGATCCGCCAGATCCCTTCTGAAGAGATGATTGACCTCATTACGAAATTCCGGAAAGATTTTCGTGGTCTCATTTTTAACCGTACCGGGTGAGCGAGACCCCTCAAATTGTATACCATATCTCCCACGTTGGACAGGGTTATGGTGACACCTGTATCGGGATCTCCGATAGCCTTTGGGTTATTCCACACGCGTCGCGTCGCCTCGTCGCTCACCCAGCCGGTGCAGCCGCGCGAGCGCGCGGTGCGACAAGACCGCGTGGACATCTCTGCGGCTGGACGACAGCAAGCGACAGAGAGTGCGGCAGAGCCGGCAGGAGAGCAAGCCGCGGCTCAGAGTGGGGAGGCTGGCTTGCCTCCTGGGGCACCGCAAGAGCTCGAGACAACGGCCCGGCGCGCGCTCGAGTCCCTGCGTCAACGCGACCAAGAGGTGCGACTGCACGAACAGGCACATCTCCTGGCTGCCGGCCCGTATGCCAAAGGGGCCCCGAGCTATACTTATCAGACGGGCCCTGATGGCAAGCGCTATGCTGTAGGCGGGGAAGTGCCAATCGATCTCAGCGCTGTGCCAGGGAATCCACAGGCTACCCTGCAAAAAGCGCTCACGGTACGCCGTGCCGCCCTGGCGCCCACTGATCCTTCCGAGGCGGATCAGGCTGTTGCGGCGCAGGCAACCGCGCTGGTAGCGCAGGCGCAGCAGGAGCTCCTCGAGGCCCAGAGCCATTTGACAACCGCGCCTCATGCTTGTGGCCCTAATTGCCAGACCCATGGCGCTAGTCTGGCACCAGCAGCTAATACGCCAGTAGCGTCCACACCCCTAGCAAGCGTGACAAAAGCTCTCCAGACCTATCAGTGGGCAGCCCAGACGTTGGCTGCCTAGCGCGTACGACGACAGGGTTGCCATCTCCGCGTGTACGATTTCTGGATCATGGATGTGCAGGACCCGACCTCGCTCTGGAGGTTGCTGACGGAGCAGAGTACAATACGCGGCATGCGAGCGTGTCTGTCAGGAAAGGAGGCGACCATGACCCTCGAGCCGCAGCAGTTCCTCACCATGTATCGCCTGATGGCGACCATTCGTGCCTTTGACAACCGGGCGGTGGAAGAATTTCATGCCGGGAATATTCCCGGTGTCGTGCACGCCTACCTTGGCCAGGAAGCGATAGCGGTGGGAGTCTGTACCGCTCTGCGCCGGGACGACAAGATCGTCAGCACACACCGCGGGCATGGCCACACTATCGCCAAAGGGGCCGACCTGAAACGCATGATGGCCGAGTTGTTTGGCCGCAGTAACGGCTACTGTCACGGCAAGGGCGGTTCCATGCACATCGCCGATTTCAGTGTCGGCATGCTCGGAGCCAACGGCATTGTGGGTGCCGGCATGCCTATCGCCACTGGTGCCGCCCTCGCTGCGAAGTTGGCAAAGAGCGACGGTGTGGCAGTGGCATTCTTCGGGGATGGCGCCTCCAATGAAGGCTCCTTCCACAGCTCACTCAACCTGGCTTCGATCTGGAAACTCCCCGCCCTTTTTGTCTGCGAAAACAACCACTGGGCCGTCGCTGTGCCAGCGTCCTATGCCCTGTCGGTGTCCGAAGTCTCGGCGCGGGCGTCTGCCTATAACATCCCTGGGGTGACCGTCGACGGCACCGATGTGCTGGCCGTCTACGAAGCTGCCGCGCAGGCTGTGCAACGCGCACGCGCCGGGGAGGGACCAACCTTGCTGGAGTGCATGACGCACCGCTGGCGCATCCATTCCGAACAACGCGGCAATCCAGCGGATCCGCGTCCGCGCGAAGCCCTGGAGGCAGCCCAGCAGCACGATCCCATCACGGTGTTTGGCGCCAAGTTACAGGAGCAGGGCGTTGCCACCGCGGCAACTCTCGCCCAGATTGACCGTGACGTGCGCGAGGCTATCGAGGCGGCGGTGGCGTTTGCCAAAGCGAGTCCATTGCCGCAGCCAGAGGACGCCTTACAGGACGTGTTCGCTCCCTGAGGAGGGTGGGCGATGACCTTTGAGGAGATCCTCGATCAGGCGATAGCCATGCTCCAGCGTCGGGGGCGCTTGACCTATGGCGCCCTCAAGCGGCAGTTCAGTCTCGATGACGCGTATCTGGAAGATTTGAACACCGCGGATGTGCAGGAGGCGAAGGCATTATTAGATGAACTATTGGAGAGCCGGGGATGACCTTCTACGAGATGCTCGAACAGGTCATTGCATTGCTCCAACGCCATGGACGATTGTCCTACCGTGCACTCAAAGTGCAATTCGAGTTAGACGATGACCGCCTTGACCTGCTCAAGGAGGAACTCATCGACATCCAGCACGTTGCCCGAGACCAAGACGCGAGAATGCTGGTCTGGATGGGAGGGACCGAGACACCGCCATCTATCTCAGCGTTAGCTCCTCCACCGGTGCACCAGGCAATAGCGCAGCAAGACTTCTCGACACCAGCCGCCTCGCCGTCAGCACCGTCTTCTCCAGATGCGGAACGGCGCCAGCTCACTGTGTTGTTCTGTGACCTGGTCGACTCGACCGTGCTCGCCCGCCAGCTCGACCCGGAAGAGCTGCGCGCGGTGGTGCGGGCCTATCAAGACACCTGCGCCAAGGTGATCGCCCGCTTTGAGGGCCATATCGCGCAGTATCTCGGCGATGGCCTGCTGGTTTACTTCGGCTATCCGCGGGCGCATGAGGATGATGCCCAGCGGGCCGTGCGCGCCGGGCTGGGCATGATCGAGGCCGTGGGCCAGCTCAATACCCGCCTGGGGCACGAGCGCGGGGTGCAACTCGCCATACGCCTGGGCGTCCATACCGGACTGGTGGTGGTCGGGGAGGTGGGCGGCGGCACACGGCAGGAACAGCTGGCGCTCGGTGAGACCCCCAACCTCGCTGCCCGCCTGCAAGGACTCGCCGCCCCCAATACGCTGGTGATCAGTGCCGCGACGTGGCAGCTCCTGCGGGGCTTCTTTGCCTGCAAGCCGCTCGGCAGCCAGCTCCTCAAAGGCTTCGCGCAGCCACTGGCGGTCTATCAGGTGCTGGCGGAGAGCACGGCGCGCAGTCGCCTGGACGCCGTGGGCAGCACCGGCCTGACGCCGCTCGTAGGCCGCGCGCAGGAAGTGGGACTGCTGCGGGAGCGCTGGGCACAGGTCAAGGACGGCTTGGGGCAGGTCGTGCTGCTCAGTGGTGAGGCGGGCATCGGCAAATCGCGCCTGGTGCAAGTGCTGCAGGAGCATGTCGCCAGTGAGCCGCAGGCGTGGCTGACCCCATGCCAGTGTTCGCCGTATTACCAGAACACGGCGCTGTATCCGCTGATTGACCTGCTAGAGCGAGTGGCCCTGCGCTTTGAGCGCGAGGAGTCCCCCGTGCAGAAACTGCGCAAACTGGAGGGCTTCCTGGTGCAGTATGGTCTGCCGCTGGCGGAGGTCGTGCCGCTCTTTGCCGCCCTCCTCTCCCTGCCGCTGGGCACCGACTATGCCCCCCTGACTGGATCGCCCGAGCAGCAGAAGCAGCAGACCCTGCATGCCCTCTTGACGATCCTCTTACGCATCGCCGCGCAGCAACCGGTCCTCTTCGTTATGGAAGACCTGCACTGGGTCGATCCGACCACGCTAGAGCTTCTCACCCTCCTGGTCGATCAAGGCCCCACCGCCCGTCTCCTGGTGCTTTTGACCTGTCGACCCGACTTCCGCTCACCCTGGACGGGGCGCTCGCACCTCACCCAGGTGACCCTGTCGCGCTTGCCGCGGCGCCAGGCGGCCGAGATGACCGGCCAGGTGGCGCACCGCAAAGTCCTGCCCCCCGAGGTACTCGAGCAGGTCGTGGCCAAGACCGATGGGGTGCCGCTGTTTGTCGAGGAACTGACGAAAATGGTGCTCGAATCCGGGCTCCTCCAGGAACGTGAGGAGCGCTATGAGCTGACCGGTCCCCTGCCGCCGCTGGCCATTCCCGCCACCCTGCACGACTCGCTGATGGCGCGGCTGGATCGTTTGGCGACCGTCAAGGGCCTGGCCCAACTCGGGGCGACGCTGGGGCGCGAGTTTTCCTATGAGTTGCTCCAGGCCGTCGCGCCCTGGGACGAGGGCACCTTGCGGCGTGGGTTGCAGCAGTTGGTCGAGGCGGAGTTCCTGTATCAGCAGGGTCTGCCGCCGCAGGCGACGTACCTCTTCAAGCACGCCCTGATCCAGGACGCGGCCTATCAGTCGCTGCTCAAGAGCACCCGCCAGCAATACCATCAGCACATTGCCCAGGTGTTGGAGGCGCGCTTTCCCGAGATCTGCGCGCTGCAGCCCGAGTTGCTGGCGCATCACTCGACCGAGGCGGGCCTCTATGAGCAGGCCGTAGGTTACTGGCAGAAGGCGGGCCAGCGGGCCAGCGAGCGCTCGGCGAACCTGGAAGCGATTGGGCATCTGACCACCGGGCTGAACATTCTCAAGACGCTGCCGGACACCCCTGAACGGACCCAGCAGGAACTCGCGCTGCAAATGGCCCTGGGCTCTGCGCTGGGGGCTACGAGGGGCGTGTCTGCTCCGGAAGCCGAGCAAGCCTACGTCCGGGCGCGAGAGCTATGTCAGCAGGCAGGCGACGCCCCGGACCTTTTCCCTGTGCTGTGGGGGCTGTGTTCAGCCCATGTCCAGCAGGGAAAGTTACGGATCGCGCACGAACTCGGGGAGCAGTGCCTTACCTTGGCCCAGCGTATACCAGACTCGGCCCTCCTCTTGGAAGCCCATACTATTTTGGGGGCATGTTTATATTTCATAGGAGAGTTAGCTCCCGCTCGAGCACACGGGGAGCAGGGAATTGCCCTCTACGACCCTGATCAGCACCGCGCCCATGCTTTCCAGTATGGATATGAGCCCGGGGTGTTATGCCGGTTCTTTACGGCCCATGCATTATGGTTGCTGGGCTATCCAGACCAGGCGTTGCAGAGAAGCCATGAAGCACTCACGATGGCCACAGAGCTGGCTCACCCTCAGAGTTTGGGCTTAGCCCTGTATACGGCTGCCGTACTGCACCACTCTCGTCAGGAGTGGCACCTGCTCAAAGAGCGGGCAGAGGCGGAGGCCACCCTCTCGACCGAGCAGGGGTTGCCGCTCTGGTTGGCGTGGGGCCTGATCTTCGGGGGCCGGGTGCTGGTCGAGCAGGGTCAGGGAGAAGCGGGGATGGCCCAGATGCATCAGGCTGTCACCGCCTTTGAGGCGATCCGGTCACGCTTGTTACGACCGTATTGTCTCGCCCTGCTGGCGGAGGCGCATGGGAAAATGCGGCAGACAGAGGCGGGGCTTGCCGTGCTTGCTGAGGCACTGACGGTGGCCCACGACAATGGGGAGCATCACTACGAGGCCGAGCTCTATAGGCTCAAGGGGGAGTTTCTCCTGCAGCAGGGCGTCCCTGATGAGCTAGAGGCGGAACGCTGTCTGCGCCAGGCTATTGATGTGGCCCGCCAGCAGCAGGCGAAGTCCTTAGAGCTGCGCGCTGCCGTGAGCCTGAGCCGTCTGTGGCAGCACCAGGGCAAGCGCGTTGCGGCCCGCGCCTTGCTGGCCCCGATCTACGGCTGGTTCACGGAAGGGTTTGACACGGCCGATCTCCAGGAAGCCAGAGCATTGCTCGAGGCGTTGGCATAGCGCCAGGGCCTGATGCCCCGGCAGGCTACAGCCAGCACAAACCCCGGCATGGACGACCTAGTACGCAGTCCTTGTGCATGGTTGTCGCACCCCTGTCCCGCGCACGTGGTAGCTCCGGGAGCGCCGGACACGCTGTCGATTACGGCACTGATGTCTGGCGCTGACGTAGTGTAGCTAGATGCTGCTGAGCCGCCACGAGTAACTCCTCGTCTTCCATCTCCCAGATGGCCTCATTGGTCGGCCCTTTAGCCAAATAGGAGAGATTGGCGAGCAATTGGCCGAAGCGTACGTCAGGACAACAGGCACTCAGGTCCGCCAATACACGCAGAATCTCTTGTCGGACTGAAGGGATCATGGTGATGGTGCTCCAACAGTGGGCAAATGACCACAGGGGGCCGTGAGGTCCCCAATGACTTCGACGCGCACACGCGTGCCAGGTAAAAGCCTGGCGACCCGTGTGGCTCGGGTCACGCCATCGTAAATCATGAGCGCACCGTCGGAGCCGCGATAGACCCACAAGGGTGGCATGCTGTCGACGGAGGTCCCATACAGGGCAATCTGGCGCTGTAATTTGACGGGATCGGCGCCTGAGGCGCGAGATGGCGGCAGATGCAAGGTGCTGGGATCAACATCGAGATATACAGGCGCGCTCATACCTATGCATTATACCAACTTGTCACCTCCGACAAAGTCTGTTTTTTGGATGCCGAACACGACGCCAGCGGACACGCCCTGCCCCCCTGCAAGGTGCATGCGCTGCCCTAACGTCCCTGTGTCCACCAGCATGGCGACATACCACCGCCTGCTGCGGTCTTATTTTCACGAGTGCTGAGCGGCAGCTCAGCGCAGGAGGTACCCCCATGGCTCATCCCACGCTTGCCGATCCTGTCTCGCGCGTCCGCGAGATCGTGCCTGTGCTCCGCCGTCACGCCGCCGCCAGCGAAGCGGCGCGCGCGCTCACCCCTGAGGCCCATGAAGCGCTGGTCAGCGCCGGCGTGTTCGACCTGGCACGCCCCCGTTCGCTGGGCGGCGAAGAGGTCGACCTTCTCACGTTCGTGCGGACGGTGAAGGAGGCCGCCCGTGCGGACGGTTCAGCGGGCTGGTGCGCCATGATCTCCGGCTGCTACGCGACGTTCGGTGCCCTGCTGCCCCGCGCTGGTGCGGAAGAGGTGTTTGGCAATGGCACGACCGGCATCGCCGGTGCCCTCGGCCCCATGGGCCAGGCCGTGCGGGTGCCAGGCGGGTACCGGGTGAGCGGCCGCTGGCCGTTCGGAAGCAATGGCCCGCATGCGCACTGGTTTGTCGGGGGCGCCATCGTCATGGAGGCCGATGCGCCCGTCCTGCTGCCCAATGGCAGGCCCCGCATCACGCTCGTGTTCGTGCCGCGGCGCGACGTCACGCTCATCGACACCTGGACCGCGACAGGGCTGTGCGGCACGGGCAGCCATGACTATGCCATCGAGGATGTCTTCGTGCCAGAGGAACGGACGTTCTGGTTTTCGGAGGCGCCGCGCGAGCCCGGGCCGCTCTACGCGCTGCCGTGGGTCGCGGCCTTTAGCACCGCCATCGCCGCCGTCCCGGTCGGCATCGCCGAGCACACCCTCGAGCTCTACATGCAGCTGGCGCCTCAGAAGAAACCGATCCTATCGCCGTTGACGTTACAGGAGAAGGCCAACGTGCACGACCGCGTGGGCGTCGCGCTCGCTACCGTCGAGGCCGCCACCGCCTACCTGGAGCGCGTCGTGACGGATGCCTGGGCGGTGGTCGTCAGGGGCGGACGTCTCGACTGGGTACAGCGCGGCAAGCTCTGGCTGGGGAGCACGCACACGGCCCAGCTGGCGATGCAGGCGATCAAGCACCTCTACACGATCGCGGGCGCCACGGCAGTGTTCGCCGTCAATGAATTCGACCGCTGCCTGCGGGACGCGCGGACGGCGGTGCAGCATGTCACGACGCAGTTCGTGAACTATGAAATTGCGGGCAAGCAGTTCGTGGGCCTCGATATCCAGGTCTCCACCTGGGCGTTCGATGACCGGGGCGACGCGGGTTAGCCCTCCAACGCGTTCAGTGCTTCGAGGACTTCCTGCTTTCCTTTCTCAACCATCTGCGGTATAAATGCGCCCGAACGGCTTTTCCTCTTCCCACACCGTCTGCTGCACACCGCATCGGCATAGGGAGGGTGGGCGATGACCTTTGAGGAGATCCTCGACCAGGCGATAGCCATGCTCCAGCGCCGAGGGCGCCTGACCTACGGTGCCCTCAAGCGGCAGTTTAGTCTCGATGACGCGTATCTGGAAGATTTGAAAGCCGAACTCATCGAGGGCCAACGTCTGGCGATAGATGAGGACGGCC
>Ga0081455_10009175_pt1 | contig 10195 bp, 11 predicted proteins | sample TabmetS3T2R1_FD_70207 | JGI IMG/M metagenome (GOLD analysis project Ga0081455, IMG submission 70207) | Tabebuia heterophylla rhizosphere microbial communities from the University of Puerto Rico - S3T2R1 | ecosystem: Host-associated > Plants > Roots > Rhizosphere ... | reverse complement strand
CCGATCTCCGGCGGGCCGTCCTCCGCACCCCAGGTCAGTGAGCCGGACCAGGTCACGGGGAGTCCCGGCAACTCGGCCTGGAGTCGGCGGTACTCCTCCGACGCGGTCGCTCGGAGCCCCGCGGCCGGACCGGTACGCACGCCGGACCCTCCGATCCAGGCGAACGAGTCCGCCGTCACGCCGGCGCCCGGCCGCCTGGCGTCGACTAGGGTCACGACGGCGCCCGCCCGGGCGGCGTGATAGGCCACCGAGGCACCGACGATGCCGGCGCCGACGACGACCAAGTCTCCGTTCACCGGTGGGCTCAGCACGTTGACGACCTTACTGTCCGCAGGCGCTCCGCCCCGCACCTCGACCTCTGCTCAGAGATTGCCGTGGCAGTGCCGCCGGGTCGTGGGGCTTGGAAAGCCTCGCCGGCCGCCTGACTAACTGCCTGACGATGATCCCCACCGAGGACTGCGCCGGGCCGGAATGTACGAAAGTGAGCTAGAACATTGCGCCCGCGCCGGCGCCAAGAGGACTCGCGCTGTGCGGTGGCATCTATAGTTCGACGCCCTAAGACCTGCGGTAGGCCTGGTAGAGCGGCAAGGGCTTGGCGACGCCTTTGAGCTCCACGGCTCCGAGCGGGTCGAACCACACCTGGGGGTCGCTGCGCTGCGCCGTCTCTTGGCTCACCACCACCTGCCCAGCCTGTGCATACGACGCGATCCGAGCCGCCAGGTTGACGGTCCTTCCGTAGACGTCTCCGTCTTGTGAGATGACGGGGCCGGTGTGGATGCCGACATGGGCTGGTGGCAGATCGAGCGCAGGACCGCGCTCGACCAGGTCGAGGCCAGCAACCACGGCTGTCCCGGGCTCCCGAAAGTAGAACATCCCGCCGTCCCCGAGCCATCTGACGGGCCGGCCCCCTCGACGACGCGAGATGTCGTTCACCAGCGCGACTAGCCGCCCCGCGACCTGTGCAGCGGCCTCGTCGCCGCGCTCCTCGGTTAGGCGGGTGTAGCCGGTCAGGTCGACAAAGCAGATGGCTGGTGGCTGTGGCACTCGTTGTTGAAGATCCGAGCCCTCAAGTGCCTCCTCGACGTGGTTGATCGCGTGCTCGGTCCAGAGGTGCTCGCGATGCCGGCGGTAGACCATCAGGAGCGTCCGCTCCAGCAACCCGATGACCCGGTCGCCGAGCTGGGTGCCGATCTCAATCAGCTGACGTTCGTCTAATCCTTTGGCGCGGAGGCGGCGCTCAACATTGGCCTCGTAGTAATCTGCCTCGGCCTTGGCGATGCGGCGCAGGTTGTCGGCGTACACGGCCAGCAGCCGCAGGGTGGCGTCGTCGGCTGCTCCCGCGCCGCGGAACAATCGTGCCACCTCCAGCATGGTCGCGTCGTCCTCGCCAGCCCTGTCGCCGGGTTCCGGAGGAGCGAAGCCGAGCGATTGGTGGAGCGCTTGTAGGAATCTCATCGGCACCCCATGGTCGGCGGCGAGCTGCTCATAGGAGTACTCCAGGCGTTCAGGCAAGGCCATCACCGGCGCATCTAGGAATGCCAGCGAGAGGGCGCCCCGATTGACCAGCGTAAGGATCGTCTTGACCGAAAGCCCCGCCGCCGTCCAGGACCGCAGCAACCGGACACGCCGGACAGCCCCGGCGAGTTCCAACTCGCCGTCCTCGGCGGACAGCGCGCCGGCCGCGACCAGCTGTCGAACAAAGTCCTCGGGTACGTTCGCGCGCTCGGCCACTTCTTGGATGCGGTTAGACACCTCAGCTCCTGCCACCGCGATCACTCCAGAAGATCCGGCCGCCGGCCCTTCACGCCCGCATCCTCGAGTCGCCTCTTGACCGTCACGAGCTTGTACACGAAGACCGCAGCGGCGGTAACTGCGCCGGCATCGTCGAGGAGACCGATGGGTCCAAGCATCACCTCAGGCAACACGTCGACCGGGCTCGCTAGGTAGGCCAGAGCCCCGATCATCGCGATCAGCCCACTCGGCGGGATGCGGTAGCGCCACATTACGAACCCGATGACGGCCACCCCGAGCAGCGCGAGCACGCCGAGCAGCACGAGCACCAGAGTCAGCAGGTCGGACATGTCCATCGCGTCCAGTGTGCCTCCCGGAGCGGGCGAGCGAGATCCTCGAGACTGCGTCGGCGGTTTCCGCCAGGCAGAGCTCAACCGCCGACTCAAGTGAGGCGTCGAACCGATCTCCGTAGTGTTCTTGGAGCACGGCGTCAAGATCGTGCCGTCCATCTACTACCCCCGGGCGATGACCCCCAATCACCTTAGCGGAGCTGCCGGAGGCCTAGCTGGTCCAGCGAGAATGGCTGTTGGTTGCCGCGGAAGGAACAGGTGAACAGGTGATCGTCGTCTTGGATGGGACGCGCGGAACGCGCCTAACACCTGCGTTTTGGCGCCTGCCGTCGTCCAGCGCTGGCCCTGCTGGTCAGGAGGCGGCCGTGGCTGCGGGATTGCCTGTCCGTACGTGGCTCATCAGGACTCCCATGACCACACGAGTGACTGATCCTAGATGCTGTAGACGTTCTGCGAGTTCGACATCCTGTGAGGGTCTACAGCGAAGGAATGTGACCGATGGAGTACTCCCTGCTCGGCCAGAGTGGTGTGAACGTGTCGAAGATCTGCCTGGGCACTGCTACGTTCGGCGTCGCGCCGGACGTGCAGGAAGCCGGGCGCGTGGTCCGTGCGGCGCTCGATCTAGGCATCAACTTCTTCGACGCGGCCAACGTCTATGGGGCGACGCCGACCTTCGACTGGCCTGGCGCGCCACCAGCCACTGAACGCGAACCCGCCGAGCAGCTCCTCGGCCGCGCCATCGTCGGCCGACGCGACGATGTGGTGCTCGCGACCAAGTCCGTGAACGTCGGTTCGACCCGGCAGCTGGGCTGTCGCGCCGGTACATCATCCATCAGGTCGAACACAACCTGCGCCGCCTCGGCACCGACTACATCGACGTCTACTACGCGCACTTCCCAGACCCCGACACCCCACTGGAGCAGACCCTCGTGGCCTACGACGATCTGGTGCGGCAAGGAAAGCTGCGCTACGTGGCCCTGTCCAACCACCCGGCCTGGCAGGTCACTCAGGCGCTGTGGATCGCCGATGACCGCCACTTGGCCGCCGCGCCGGTTTGCGCCCAGGTTAAATACAACCTCATCGACCGCGCCGCCGAAGACGAGCTCGCCCCAGCCTGTCAGCAGTTCGGGCTGTCCATCGTGGCCTTTGGCCCGCTGCATGGCGGGCTGCTGGCCGGCATGCAGGTTGAGGAACGGGAGTTCTCCGGCGACAAGAGATTTGGTGGCTCCGGGTTCACCGACACCGAGCTGGAGATCGGCCGTGCTGTCGAGCGGCTGAGCCAGGAGTGGGGCTTGCAGCCGTACCAGGTGTCGCTGGCCTGGCTGCTATCCCGCCCGGCGGTCGCCTCGGCGATCGTCGGCGCCGAAACTGCAAAGGAGGTCGCCGCCAACGCCACCGCGGCCGACATCACCTTGGACCAGGCCCAGCTCGACGCCCTGACGGCACTGCCAGCCGGCAAGTAGAGCTGACGAAACAGCACCAGGCCCAACCCAGCGTAGAGGTGCGTAAGCCGACCCGCTTACGGACCGTGCCGCGGCGGGGCTTGACTGTGGTCGCCGGCCGCGTCACGGCAAGGGAGGGAACGAACTACTGGTGGGATGCGCACGCGCATCACAGAGCAACAAGTTCTCACCTCCCAGCGCGACGGGCTGCACGCCCTGGGGGTCGGCGACGACCGCATCTACGTCGACCGCCTGACGGGCACGCACCAGGATCGGCCAGGTCTTCGGCTGGCGCTCGCCGCCTGTCGAGCGGGCGACACCTTCGTGGTGACGAAACTGGACCGGCTCGCGTCCTATGTCGCCGGCTCCTAGGAATCGGGCCGAACCCGTCCACGAAGGATGCAGAACTCATTGCCTTCAGGGTCGGCAAGTACCACCCACGACGCGTCACGCTGCCCGACATCGGCCCGCCGAGCACCCAGGGAAAGGAGACGTTCGACTTCTGCGGTTTGATCGACCGGACGGAAGTCAGGATGAAGTCTGTTCTTGCCTGCCTTCTCCTCCGGAACCGGCACGAACAACAGGCCCGGCACCCGATCCGGAGTCGGCCGGATCTCGAACTCGTCCGCGGCGTCGCCCACGACAACCCAGCCCAATGCCTCGGCCCACCATCGACCAAGCGCGACCGGATCGTGAGCGTCAACGACGACCTGCTCCCAAATGAGATCCATGTCGCGCACTCTGCCAGGTCGGTCTCGCAAGCGGACCCTCTGGGGTCGGAGTGGATCCTTGCATGGAACGTCGCGCAACGGGTCGTGATGCTAGTGCTGCTACTGCCCTATCCGACCGTCGATGCATTCGCGTAGAGGATCGGCGTGCCCGCAGTGTCGGGCGTACTCCTCGATCCGGTGAACCCACAGCTCCCGAACCGCGATGCCGTCCTTCCCACCCGCTCGCCCAGATCCGGATGCTCGGCCAGCACTGCATCGGTGGCCGCCCGCGCGAGCGAGATCGGCGAATTCATCCATCACCGAGCCTCGCTCGGACTCCTTGCGCGCCTTGCCCGGCGGAATCGACGCCGGGGCTCGCAGGCATCTGCAGGCGCACGGCCCGGATGAAGCCAAGTGCGCCTCCCGATGCCAGGCTCGCTAGGTTCTCGCGCCGGCCCGGAGCGGCTCAAGCGGCGACAGCGCTCTGAGCCGCGTGAAGCCAGCGAAGGGCTCGTGGCTGGTCGGCGCTGCCTCGTCGCCGCTCATCTGCTGGATGAGCTCGAGGACTCCGGCCCGGGGCGTTCCGTAGATCTGCCACCGGCTGTCCCGCTCGAGGAGGTCGACGTACGCCGTCGCGACGTGCTCGGCGATGACCTCCATGTGGTGAACCATTGACTCGGCGTCCGGGTGGACTTGGACGACGGTGACTTCATTGGCCACGGGATCCGCATAGGCCTCGAAAGCCAGCAGGCGCGGTTCATTTGGCTCGACGGTTTTGTCGATGTAGTTGGCGAACCAGGCCTTGAACTCCTCCAGTTTGCCCGGCTTCACCTTGTGCGTTCCGATGAAGATGAATGGCGCAGCCATGACGGCCTCCTTTGCGACTTCACCCTCCTTTGGGGTGACAACCTTTAGAGTGCGGGCAGTTCCGCCCCCGGGGCATCGGCATGACGGGCCGGATCGACAGCTGGCCAATGGGTACTTCTACCCAGCCGTCCTCGGCGGCGGGATGATGGGGCGGGAAAGGGTTGCTATGGCCGACGTTGCGATCCCGTTGGGGCAGGCTCGGGAGTTGCACGCGCAGTCGCGTTGGGCCGAGGCATACAGACAGTTCGCTGCTGCCAATCGTGCGGAGCGCCTGAATGTGGAAGATCTGGAGCGCTACGCCGAGACTGCGCAGATCCTAGGTCGAGGTGATGAGGCTATCCAGCTCCTTCGGCGAGCGTTCGACGCGCTCGTCGATGCCGGTGAGGTGGGCCGAGCGATCACAGCTGCTTTCTGGCTGTGGCAAGCCTTGATCATCAACGCGGAATTCGCGCGGGCCAGCGGCTGGGTTGCGCAGGTGCGACGCACATTCCCGGACCAAGACAACGGATGGCTACTCATCAGTGAGGCCTACTTCTTGATTGCTGCTGCCGATTACGACCAGGCTGCCCAGCTCCTGGCACGCGCCGCTGACACGGCGTCTCGACAAGGTGAGACCGACCTGATCGCCTTCGCCACCACGGTGTGGGGGCGCGCGTTGATCAAGGCGGGCAGCCTTAGGCAGGGCCTCAATCGCCTCGACGAGGCGATGCTCGCAGTAGTGGAACGCGACACGTCGCCACGCGCCACGAGCATGCTTTACTGCAGCGCGATCGCCACGTGTCATGAGGCCCGCGAGTTCGGCAGGGCCCGTGAGTGGACGCGCGCTCTCGAGGCCTGGCTCGACACACTCCCCCGGCTCGGCGGCGCCTACTTCGGCAACTGCCGGGTCTACCGGGCACATTTGATGTGCCTCTGCGGCGCCTGGCGAGAGGCTCTGGACGAGGTGGCCTTCGTGTGCGCCGACCTCAGCGGAAACTTCGGCCAGCTCGTCGCTGGCCACGCTCACTACCAGCTTGCCGAGCTGCACCGCCTGCTCGGCAACCCTGAAGCCGAGTCGAGCTATCGGCAGGCGGGAGAGTTGGGCGGTCCGACCCAGCCGGGCCTTTCGCTGCTGCGCCTCGCGCAAGGCGAGGTTGACAAGGCGGTACTCGGCATCCGACGGGCCCTCGCCGAGACAGAGGGCGAACTTGAGCGCCTCGACCTGCTCTCAGCCGGCGTCACGATCATGCTGGCTGCTGCCGACATCGATGCGGCACGGGTGGCGGTGACCGAACTGGCGGATATCGCTGCGGTCTACACGACTCCCGGCGTGCAGGCCGAGTTCGCCGCGGCCCGCGGAGCACTCGCCCTCAGCGAAGGCGATCCCGCCAAAGCCCTGCCAGTGCTGCGAAGCGCGGCCCGCTCCTGGCGTGAGATCGACGCCCCACACGCTGTCGCGACAGTTTCAGTCCTCATCGCCCTCGCGTGTCGGGCGATTGGCGACGACGACGGCGCTCAAGTCGAGTTCGAGTCAGCTAGATCAACCTTCGGCCGCCTTGGAGCCCGCCCCGACCTCCGCCGGGTCGACGAACTGCTGCACGGTGCGGCTGTCGGCCCCGGCGGCCTGAGCGCACGCGAGCTCGAGGTGCTGCGGCTGCTCGCCGCTGGCAGGACAAACCACGCGATCGCGATCGAGCTGTTCGTGAGCGAAAGAACGGTGCATCGCCACGTCAGCAACATCTTCGACAAGCTCGGCGTCCACTCCCGCACGGCAGCAGCGTCCTATGCCATCCAGCACCACATCATCGATGTAGGGATCCTCTGACCCGGCGATAATCAGGTGCGCTGGCCGCCGGTCGAATTCAGCTGAGGGCATCGCCAGCATCACAAGGGACTTGATGACGAAGCCCTGGTGATGCCGTCCCAGGGAGTGTCGCTGATCTTCCCAAGACCACTCAAACGACTCGACACTTGACAGATTCGTACGGTCCGCAGTGGACGCGTCGATGGCCAAGTTCACGTTGATTGAGAAACCAGGGAAAGGCGTCAAGAAAATTGAGTCGCAGCTGCGCCGACGTGGCCAGCAGAGGCTTCGACTTAAAGCCGCTCGTCGTCTCCAGCAAACTGTCGCTTAAGTGCATCGCCACGCTCAGCGAGCGGATCGTCGGTCCGCATGACGCGGAATCGACATGCATTATCGCCGTGCGATAACAACGAGGTGCGCTCGGATCGAAGGACGCTCGTCTCAGGATCGAGCGCGCAGCCTCCAGTTCGCATCCGAGCCGCAAAGGACAGTGGTCACCGGTCTTGCGCCGTGGCGGTCAAAGAAATCGCGGACGAAGCAGCGCCCGACACGCATCTCGAATATGTCCGGCTCTGGCCGGTCGAACTCGATGTCGAAATAGGAGCCGTACATCGCGAAGGTCCTTTCGGCACACGGCATCGATGGGAGTCAATTGAAGGATCATGCTTGATCAGCGCCTCAGCGCCCACTCCAGCGGCCGTTGCAAAACCGAGCCGACGACTCGCTGGAGGTATTTGATGTACGGCGCTGATCACCATTAAACATCGGCTGCAGAATCTCGAACACTGCAAGCACCACCGATGCCATCGACAGTCAGGGACAACCGGCAACGTCAAGCTCTCGTTGGATGTTGGACTGTAGATGCGGTGGTTGATGCCTGGTCAGATCGCGGCGAGTTTCGCCACACCAGCAGCGGTGACGGGCTACTTCGCCCGGTTGTAGCCGCGGAGTCCGCTCCGAGCCATCCACCTCGCCGTCCGCGACCTGGTGATCAAAATCCGTACCTTCATCAATGGCCGAAACGGCCGCTGCCACCGCTTCATCTGGACCAAGACCGCGACCAGATCCTCGAGAAAGCCGACCGTCAAAACAACTCCAGTTGCGGTTCACAAGTGATGCATAAGACCTATTCTCGCGAAGATTCCTGAACTGTTATGGACCGCCTCGCCGAATGCTAACCCGGCAGCTGGTCTCGACAGTTCAGGCTTTTTTTGCTCCTTGGGGAAGCGGGATCTTCTTGCTGCTTTCAAGGAGGAGCCACACAAACGGTAGGAGCAGCACTAGTTTGAGCAGCGGTGATACTCCACCGGCTCCGGAACCGAAATACCGCACGACATAGCTATAGATTTCCGCGCTAACGGCCAGGGCCATCACGACAATCCCGAACAACTTCACCTTGCCATGGCTTAACAACAACACTACGGCGCTACACCACACCAAGAAAACGTCGCCTGACAATGTTTCGAACTGTTGCCCGAGGACTTGAAATGCTAGGTACGTGAGCCCACTGTTATGCAGCAGCGGACTGATGCCTTGCAAGAGAAATGTGACCCCCAAGGCGCCGATTGATAGGCAGCCGACCCAGGGTAGCCAGCGCGGTGGCGCGAAATCGAATGTGGCGAATGCTGTGAGTAGAAACCCGACCCCAAGCACAAGGTGTAGCACGATTTCCGCGCCGCTACCAACAATGAGTTGAAACAGCAAGGCGACCGGAACGGCCAATAGACACACGCTTGCAGCTAATACCCCGCGTAGCGATCGCACGGTTAAGCATCCTTCCACGACGATTACCAAGCGATATTCGGCTTCCAGCCCGATCATTGCAACCGGACGCCGACTCCACCGCACAACCCTCGGGCTCCGCCAGGCAGAGCATAGGGCCGCGATGGATGCCGTGTCTTTCACCAGAGCAGGTCGGCTGGGGACTCCTTCGAACGACTTATCGTCGACCTGAGCCGAGCTAGCCGGAGTCTAGTAGGAGCCCCGTTCACTGGCACCCCTAAAAGCGATGCAGCCCTCGTGGCCGGCCGGGCGCACTGATTTCTCATCGATCAACGGACACGACTTCGAACTTCGTTGGCCCTCAGCGGCGGTACCGTGCACCTCCTGGCACGCCTTCCAACTCGGGTGTGACGATGTATTCGATCGTTAAGGAGGAGCAATGCCGAGCCTCGGCCAAGAGAACCTCGAGACGGTGATGATCGACTTCCTGGGTGCCCTTCGGCGTGGTCACTTCGAAGCAGCGGCGGTGCTGCTCGACCCTAAGGTCACCTGGCAGGGATTGCGCGAAGAGTGGGTCTGTCACGGCGTTGAGGAGGTGATGGACACATTCCGTGTGGGGCTTGAGCAGCGCCGCGAGATCGACGCTCTCGAGTTCACCCGCGCTGGCGAGCAGGTTGTGCTGGGCGCACGTGGACCGGCTATCGATGCTGTAGAAAACGATCCTCTCGAGGGTCAGATCTTCAACGTTTTCACCTTGCAGGACGGCCGCATCGTGCGTATCGAGGACTACCGGGGCCGCAGGGAGGCGCTCGCGGCAGCCGGCGTCGTAGAGCATGTGGACTGGCGCTAAGCAGACCGCGGCGAGCTCAGGTTGTGCTTAGCCGGATCTTCCCGGGCTGCAGGCCCGAACCGCAGGTCATGGATAGCGCTGCAGCCTCGCTACGTCAAGGGCCAGCACCGGGTTTGGGGCGGACATGTCTGCCGCTGCAAATGTCCGCCGACGGCTCGCCACTCGAGAACGTGTCAGCTGCGGAATGTCTATCGGTACTGGTTGACGTGGCATGGGGGAGAAACCCGCCCTGTGGTCGGGGTGTCTGCCAGCTAGGCCTTCGAGGCCTTATCCGCAATTGTGAGATCGGGTCAACATCGGCCTAAGGACAGAAAGGCTGTCATGTCTCTGGTCCGTCGACATCCCGTCATCACCTTCTTTCTTCTCGCCTACGCCCTCAGCTGGGCCGCCATTTTCTGGCAGAGCTTCTTCGCCCCCGGCGTCCTGGTCGCGGCACTCATCGTCGTGTCTCTGACCGAGGGCGTCGCCGGACTACGCGCCATAGGGTCGCGGTTAATCCGCTGGCGGGTCGGCTGGATCTGGTACGCGCTCGCGCTCGGCGTGCCGCTGGCGGTCACGTTCGCGGCAATAGGCCTGAACACCGCTTTCGGCGCACCCGTCCCGGACATCGCCGAGTTCAGCGTCTGGTATGGCCTGCCAATGGCAATTGCCATAAATATGGTCAACCCCCTTAACGCCCAGCTCCCAGAAGAGGCAAGCTTCCGCGGCTGGGCTCAACCAAAGCTGCAGACCACCCGCAC